>Ga0068863_100005650_pt1 | contig 12280 bp, 11 predicted proteins | sample KBSSwiS62_FD_66596 | JGI IMG/M metagenome (GOLD analysis project Ga0068863, IMG submission 66596) | Switchgrass rhizosphere microbial communities from Kellogg Biological Station, Michigan, USA - KBS Switchgrass S6-2 | ecosystem: Host-associated > Plants > Roots > Rhizosphere > Soil ...
AAAGCGGGCGTGCAGCAGGCGCGTGCAGTCGTAGAACAGGCAAAGGCAAACGAGGAGATTGCCGGCACGACTGACCAGCGATGGGCCAGGCTGGTTGACAGAGGAGTCATTCCCAAGCAATCCGGCGATGAGCGCCGAAGTGCCTTCCTGGCAAGAAAGGCCGAGACTGCGGCCGCGAATGCCGCGCATACCACTTCTGAAGCAAACGTAGTTTCTCGAACAGCCGACCTGCGCGCTGCTGAAGCAAATGTACAGGCACAGATCGCAAATGTCCGGCGTCTGGAACGGATGCAAGGCTTCGAGCAGGTACTGGCTCCATTCGACGGAGTGGTGACGGAGCGCAAGGTGGAGCGTGGCGATCTGGTGGCATCGGGTAGCGGTGGCGATCGCAATCTGTTCACCGTCGCCCAGGCGAGCACCCTTCGAATTCAGATCAATGTTCCACAAAGCTATGCCGTCGACTTGAGGAAAGGCCAGACGGCGGAGATTCTAGTCCGCGAACGTCCGGATCGCACCTTCACCGGTACAATCGCACGGACAGCCGAATCGCTTAATGCGGGTTCTCGTACGCTGCTGGCGGAGATCCAGGTAGACAACAAAGACGGGCAGCTTCTACCCGGAATGTACGCACAAGTGAAGTTCTCAGTGCCGCGGACGCGGAGCGTAGTAGTGGTCTCGGCCGATTCACTCGTTGCGAATAGCCAGGGGACACGCGTCGTGATAGTCGGGCAAGACAATCGTGCCCACTATGTCCCGGTGACGGTTGGCCGCGACCTTGGTGCAGAAGTAGAGATCCTCAGCGGCCTCAAAGGTGGAGAACAGGTCATTTCGAATCCGCCGGACACGCTCGCCGATGGCCAGCAAGTACAGTTACAGGGGGAAAAGAAAGGATGAAAAACTTAACTCCGATCATTCTCGCCGCCATTGCGCTCACCGCGAATGCGCAGACACAGCGCCCAACTCAGTCGTGGCAATTTCCAACCGGCGGCAATCTGCGCGACGCCTATCGGACTCCTTCCATTCCACCGGTTCAACTCTCCGATAGCCCACGGCTGGATACGCTGTTGAAAGAAGGGAAGCTGGTGCTATCGATTCAGGACGCCATCGCTCTTGCTCTGGAAAATAACCTGGACCTTGAGCTGGTCCGTTACGCCCCGCGTCTTGCTGAAACCGATATCCTGCGTGCGGAGTCAGGAAGCACTTTGCGCGGTGTGCCGCTTTCGGTTCGCGACGCGCCCGCCGGACTGGGAACGCCCACGCCTGGCCCTGACGGCACGTTGGGTGGTGGAAACACGCCCGCACTCAATTCGCTTCTTGGACCTGGCATCCAAACCGACCTCTCGATCCTTGGATCTCTCCCGCTATCAACCGGGCCGGCCGTTCCCAGCATGGATCCGGTCCTGGTGGGGAACGTGCGATGGGACCATACGTCGCTCCCACAGAACAGTACATTCCTTTCCAACTTGAAATCACTGAATGCCAGCACCAGCATCGCGGATTTCGGTGTGCAGCAGGGTTTTTCCACTGGAGGCTACTTCGAATTCGGGTGGAACAATTCCCGTCAGCGCGTGAATAACCCGTTGCTCACATACAACCCGGCCATCGCTTCCAGCCTCGCTCTCACGTTCACTCAGCCGCTGTTGAGGGGTTTCGGTCGCGCGGTGAATCACCGCTATATTCGCATCGCACAGAACAATCGCAAAGTGACTGATTATGTTTTCCGCCAGCAGGTCATCGCGACGGTTTCGGGGGTTGTGCGGATCTATTGGGATCTGGAAAGCCTCAACGAAGATGTCGGCGTGCGCCGCGAAGCGGTGACCAGTGCCGAACAATTTCTTGCGGACACTCGCAACCAGGTGGAGACCGGCACTGCGGCTCCCATCGATTTGACACGTGCCCAGGCCGAGCTCTCGCGCCGGCGTCGCGATCTTTCCGTTGCGCAAAGTCTTGTGCGTCAACAGGAGATGGTGCTGAAGGATTACCTGACCCGGTCGCGGCTGGATTCTGTAATCGCATCCGCGCCAGTCGCGCTAACCGATCATCTGGCGATGCCGGCCCAGGAACCGATCGAACCCCTCGACGATTTGGTCAAGCGAGCGCTTACGGTGCGGCCCGACGTCGCACAAGCCCGGCTTCAGATCGTGAATTCCGAAATCAGCCTGCAAGGCAGCAAGAGCGCCCTGCGGCCTTCGGTTGACCTGATTGCCACTACAGCGAACAATGGCCTGATCGGAAGACCGAACTCGTTTGCACTCACGCCATCCTTAGGTTCGTCAATTCTCCCCGGCGGCACCCCTGGGCTGACCGGCGGATATGGCGACGCACTGTCGCAGTTGTTCTCTCGTGACTTTCCTGATTACGGCGTTGGCGTTCAACTCACCATCCCACTGCGCAATCGCACCGCGCGGGCTGATGTAGTTCGCGATCAGCTTACCGTGCGCCAGCAGCAGATCCGTCTGCAGCAACTGGAGAAGCAAGTTCGCCTGGAGGTGACAAACGCCCAAATCGCCGTGGAACAGGCCCGCCAGAGCTATGAGGCCGTGAAGAGCGAGCGTATTCTTCAGGAGCAAACTGTGGCCGCTGAGCAGGAGAAGCTGCAGGTTGGCGCAACCACCGGCTTCTATGTCATCCAGTATCAGCGCGACCTGGCGGCTGCTCGTTCGGCGGAAATATCGGCGCTCGCCAGTTACGAAAAAGCAAAGACGGCGTTGCAGAGAGCGGTTGGCACCATTCTCGACGACTATTCCGTCGCTTTTGAACAGGCGCTACAGGGGCATCTATGATCTTCGGTCCTCCTGAGCTTTCCATGGAGTCGTTAGTTCAGGAAGTCGTTCAACTGCTGCCCGAATATTTGCCCGGTGTCGAGACTGGGCCCGCCGCCAGCACCGAGGGCCGGACGTGCTGGATCAAGACGTGGAAGGCGCTCCTCATGGCGCTTGGCCGCGCACGTGGATTTCAAGTCCAGACTCAGGAAGAGGGCGATTCCGCACTTTCGCGGCAGCTTACGGTTCTCTGGAAAACCGGAGACGCTGTTACTCTTGCGGCCTTGTCGGGCTTTGGCGATCGGCAGGATCTCGAGCGCCGCTTCCAACAATTGGAGTCGCTGAAGGCGCCGTATAAGCTGATCCTGTATTCGTGCCTCAAATGGCAGGAGGCTGTCATTGAGCAGCTTGAAGCAGCGCTCCTCCGTTATCCTCATCATCTGGAAGGCGAGCGCTATCTGGCTCTTAATCTCATGGGAGCAACCCGATCCTTAGGCGTTCACCTGCTGGAGATCCCGAGGACCGGAAGCCTCCAGCTTATGGACGTCAAGCGGCTGAACCAGCTTCCTGGCAGCCCGTTCTCATGGGTACGAGCCCCGCGGCGAAGCACTGCCCCATGACCTTGCGGCCTGCAGCCTAGCCTTCGGTGGCCACCTTGCCGAATACGCGCCTGCCTTCTTCAAAGCGTCCAAGCGCTAGCGCGCGGTCGGCATCTTTCGCAAACCGGTAGCTCTTGCGAATGAATTGCATGGATTGCTCAATCTCATCGACAAACGCGCCGGCTGCCTCGGCCTTGCGGTGTGGAGTGCCGGGAAATTTCACATAGATAGGACTGGTATGCGCAAAGACGGTATTACCGGCGTGCGTCTGGCCTCCGCCTGAGACGCGAGCGGCAATCCACCCGCCGCGCGGTACAACGATCTGTTCATCCATCTTCGCCTCCCGCTGGTTCCTGGACGAACGTTCCGCCACAACCTCGCCGTTGTAGACAATCTGAATCCGTTCGAAGGGCAAGCGGGAAATCACCGTAGCGGAAACTCGTAGCGGCCCGTTGGTTTCGATCGAGGCGCCAGGTCCCTTGTCATTGACCAACAGCTCCAGCAGGGGCCCGTTGGAGACAAACGTCCGGCCCGCGCGCAGACCCGCAATCCACGTATCGTAAGTGAATCCCCCCTGTACCTGCACGAAGACGCGGTTGTGATCGGTGATCCACCAGTCTGTCCCTGACGAAGCAGGCAGGCGAAAACCGCAATTGAGCAACCGGTAGTAGCGGTCGTAGTCGGCCTCCATTCCATCGGCCACGTTATAGGCATCCATGTGGCCGAGCGCCACGGCGACCGGTGCTTCCATGCCCGATCCGTTATGGCACCATATCGTCGTACCGCCGATGCGGCGCGCTTCCTCGCAAAGCATCGAAAGCGTAGGGAAGTCCGGAGCTTTTCCATCCCTGGATAACAGCCCTGTTGATACGGGTTCCACAGCTCGGGGAATGTTCAGAAACAGAACGTGGCCGTAGCCCCATTCACCGAACGTTCGATTATTGCGCGCCTCCTCGCCCATATCCATGATGGTGCCGTCGCGCGAGAATTGCGGCAGCCTGCCGACGCGGTAGCGATTCGTGATGTATGGCGAGTCGTTGCGGATCAGGTAGCTGATCACGCTGACGTCCAGAGCCTCGGCCGGCGGGACCATGCGCAGCCGGTCATCGGGATCCTCGTCGATTTCCAGTGCATAGTGCGTGTGTGTATTCCCCGAATACCAGCCCGAGGTGTGCAGATCTTTCAGCACGGGGATCCGAAAGTTATGAACGTGAGTAATCCCCGAGCCGACCTCCGAATGATCCACTACGGCATCATGTGAGATCCCGCGCACCACCTCTATGCGATAGCGGCCCGGCGGAACGGCCACTTCATAAGAACCGCGCGCATAGAAGTAGCGGAACGAGCCCGGCTTCGTTATCTTCGGCATGGTCTTGATGGACCCGGCCGGCATGTGGACTTCGTTTGTACTGGTATCCACCACTCGAATCTTGGCCGCAACAGGTTGCCCCGTTGCATCGTCAATTAACGATCCGCGAAGAATACCCGGTTCGCGCGTATCCGGACGTTGGCCGCGCACGACGCTCAGCGGCACTAGAAGACTCCCCGAACCAAGCACAGGGATCGCGCGGAGGATTTCGCGGCGTGAAAGATGCGGTGTGTGTCCCATAACGATAGATAATATAGTAGTTCCACCAGCACTACACTAATCCTGTGAGCCATCCGCGTAGACGTGAGTTCCTCCCATTGCTCGCCACCCTGACCGCAGCCGCAAAGGCGCAGACCGTGGCGGTCGCACCGAAGTACGACCTGCTGATCAAAGGCGGACGCGTGATCGACCCCTCGCAGTCGCTTTCCGCCGTACGCGACCTAGCGATCTCCGGGAATAAGATAGCCGCAATTGCGGCCGCCATTCCGGAAACCGACGCACGCATCGTCCTCGACGCACGGGGCAAAATCGTCACACCAGGGCTGGTCGATATCCACGTCCACGTCTATGACGGCGTCGCGCCGCTCGCGATTCCAGCCGATCCCAACTGCATCGCCAAGGGCGCCACCACAGTGGTAGACGCAGGTTCAGCGGGTGCGCACACCTTTCCCGGATTCCGGCGCATGGTGATCAATACCGTGGATACCCGCGTCTTCGCCTTGCTCAATATCTCCGTCGTCGGCCAGTCGACGCTTTCAGACGATAACCCTTGGGGCGAACTTCTCGATCTGCGCTACGCGAATCCGAAGCTCGCCATCCGCACCATCGAGCAGAATCGCGACGTGATTCTGGGCGTGAAGATTCGCCTGTCGCGCAGTATGGCAGGCGATAACGACCTGCCCGCGCTACGTCTCGCGCGCGAAGTCGCCGATGCTGTCAAACTTCCGCTAATGGCGCACATCAGCGATACCGTCTCGTCCCTTCCTGAGATCCTCAAGTTGCTGAAGAAGGGCGACGTAATCACGCACGCTTTTCATGGACGATCCGGCGGTATCCTTGACGATCGCGGGCGCGTCCTTCGCGAGGTCCACAAGTCCCTGGAAGATGGAATCCGTCTGGACGTGGGCCATGGCCGCGGTAGTTTTTCCTGGAAGGTGATGGAAGCAGCAATGAAGGAGGACGTCTTACCGGGAACCATCTCCAGCGACCTGCACCAGTTCAATGTGACCGGCCCCACGTTCGATTTTGTGACGACGCTCTCGAAATTTCTGCACCTGGGTATGCCGCTTGAAAAAGTGATCGAGTGCGCGACTGTTAATCCCGCTCAAACGTTTCGCTTCCCCAACCAACCAGGCACCCTTCGTGTCGGCGCCGAGGCGGATGTGGCGGTACTCCAGATTCTCGAGGGTGATTTCGAAATGCGCGCCGCGCCTCTGGGTGACGGTCCTCCGGAGATGCGCGTTGTGCACCGTAAGCTACTGCCTGCCGCAACAGTCAAGGCGGGGCGTCTGTACGGCACCGCGTCCATTCCAGTGGTTCACGCTTAGCTTCACCGAATAACGACGTCGCGAACTTTGGTCCACCTCGACTTACCGCCCGGCCCCTCGACGTAAAGGTTCACAATGTACTCGCCGGCTTTCTCGTATTGATGAATCGGATGCCGGTCTATTGACGCCGTTCCATCCCCGAAGTCCCATCGCCACGAAGTAATCTGCCCCGTAGATTCATCCTGGAAGGCAATCAGACGGCGATCCATGTCGACGATCTTGAATGACCAATGAGCATCAATCGTCTTCTTGAACACTTGCTCGAGCGGCATCAACCGGAACGCTACAAGGTCATCGGCATTGCCGTACATCGTCATCTTGTGTGAAAGATTCCAGAATCCCTTGTAGTCTTTTTCTTCCGGACCGTCATAATCGAGAACGGACCATGACAGGCCGATCAGCTTGTTCTCCAGGAGCTTGGAGACCACCGCACGCTCGGGCCCATCGAAAGGAGCGTAGTCAAAAGGCGTGATCCAGAATTCAAGAATCAGCTTGCCGGATTCGCCGTGCTTGAAGTTGTAGTTGTAGGCGGCATTGGCCCACGGCAACTCCTTGATCCAGGGTTGGCAGCCCCACACGTAAGCCCAATCGCGTTCCGGCGCAGGCGTAAAGATGTGATAGTTCTGCGCGTGGACGCCATGAAACTGGAAGAAGGCGTCGCTGCCCACCAGCTTGGAATTGGGATGCAGTGACGTGACGAGAGGTCCGCCGGATAAGTCGCCATCCACCACGACTTCGAAGATATCGTTATGGCGGCTGTGGCTGTCGAAATCCCAGTAATTGTCGTAAGCCTCGTAAAGGAAGTACAAGCGGTTGAGACCCTTCACCCAGCCGACCTTCACCTTAACGTCCAGATCCTTTTTGTCGTAGTTGAAGCCCAGCCCCTTTTGAGTCTCTTTCAGTTGGTCCATCCCGATCGAGTACGCTTCGGGAACGATGGACCAATCGGAAGGATCGCCGTCAATCCGCGGAATTTTGTCAGCCGGGAACTGGAAGATCTTGTATTCCACGCCAGGTCGTTCAATGCCGAAGGCGCAGAGGGAGAATGCGAGAAACAAAAGCGATGCTTTCATCATGATTACGCCTTCAATTCGGGAAACCAGATCTTTCTAGCCGTCTCGCCTAAAATCCAACGTTTTGCCTCTTCTTTCAAGCCGAGATCCTGCTTGAAAATTCGCAAGTTCTCGGCATAGGTAATCTTCGGCGTCCACAAACCGCTAGGGTAGACGCTTGCCCACACGCAGCGCTCCGGTCCGTAGGCGTCAATCACCTTCAGCGCAGTCTCATGAAGATCGGAGCACGGGTAGCTCATGTTGGTGCCGGTGCCGATGAAATCGACCTTTGCATAAAGATTCTTGAACCGGGCCAGCCGCCGGACAGCTTCAAGATTGGAGGCGAGCAGCGGTCCCGGCTTCAGATCCATGCAATGACAAAAGCCGATGGTGAGATGCGGAAAATCAGCGATGATTTTGGTCGCGCTCTCGACCATCTCAGGCTGCATCAGGAAAATGTCCACCGTAGCGCCTTCGTCACTGGCCATCTTCCAAAGCGCGCGTACGCCGGGGTCATCGAAAGTCTTGTGAGCCGCGGAAGGATTGCTGCGCAGTGACCGGACGCCATAATCGCGGACATATTCACGGAGAAGGAAAGGACTATGCGGATCGTCGGCATCGAGATTGCACACGCCGGCGAGCCAGCTCTTATTGGCTTTCGCACTGTCGATCAGATAGCGATTATCAACACCATAAAACGTGAGAGTTTGAATAGCTCGAACGGCGCTGACCCCATTGGCGAGGCTTTCCTTCCGTAGATCCTCAACCGAACCTTTGCCTTTCGGGGGCCGGAGCGGTTTATCTTTGGGCTGGTAGCGTTTCTCGTCGGGCGAGTAGATGTGAGCATGACAATCGATGATCAGCATAGCGAACCCTCACACCTCTGGGAAATTCTATCAGAGAGGCCGCCTAACTAAAGGGAACCGGCACACCTCAATCTGGTGCCCGTGATTGAGAGCTGGAAAACTAACGTTGAGGCCTCGCCGCGATGTACCCGCCAATCGCGGCCGCTGCCTCATCCAGAACAACCCGCAGGTTCCGATCCAGAGATTGCACCACGTCGGAAACCTTCTTCGCCTGGACTGGGTCGTCATGTGTCAGAGTCTGGCTCCAGACCGTGCGACCCGTCTTCCCCTCGCGAAGTTCGAGATCCAGCGAAATGCGAGTCTGAATGCCCGGGCCATCCACTTCAGCAAATTCCAAAAGTTTCCCACGAAGCGAATAGTCACCCACTGCCGCGGAACTTCCCGCTTCCTCCACCGAACGGAACTTTCCGGAGGCTCGCAGTACTCGAACCAGCGACTCCTTCACAAGGATGCCGGGCGGGTCGGTCCAGCGGTGATACTCGTAGGCCCCCACTTCATTGGGGCTTTCGAGATAGCGGATGCGGCCGTCCTGCAATGCCATGGGCGTCGCGATCCGCGCGACTGTCAGCGACGGGCCTGTTTCCGCGGCGCGCGCCTGCTTGTCGAATACCGAAAGCTGATAGTACTGAATCTTATGCGCCGCGCAGCCGCCTGTCATCAACAGCGCGGATAAGAGAGTGGCCCGGATCATCTGCATTTTCCTCCTCACTTTCTCGACCCGCCCGGTGTACGATCCTTGATGCCGCTCCCTCGAATGATGCTGGCCGGCGAGGTCTTCAGCATGTCCGTCAGTTGCCGCAAATTCTCGGTCGCCAGGCGCACATTGTCGAGCGTCTCATCGAGGTTGTCCGTATTCTGATTCAGCGTGGCATTCAGTTGTCCCACCAGCAACGTAGACTGCTCCAGAACCTTCCGCAGCGACTCCACGGACGACCTGATATCCGGGCGGTTCTCGCCGAGCGTGCTATCCACATGGGTCAGCGTGTCGTTGGCCGTCTTCACGGTCTTGTTCAAGTCGTCCACCAGGGGGTCCAACTTCTTAGTCAGTCCCTGTACGTCGGTGAGCGTGGTAGAGATCTTCGGTTGCGCATCGGCCAGCATGTCATTCACCTGCTTCAGCGTCTTGTTCAGCTCAGGCCTCAGCTCGGCGAGGGTGCCGTTCAAGTTCTTGAGCGTGCCCGCCACATTGGCACGATTGCTATCGTTCAACAGATCATTCGCCTGGTTGATGGTGGTTTGCAGGCCATCAAGATCGGTATCCAGAAGCTTTAAAGTCTTCTGAACGTCCGGGAGTAGGGCCTGAAATGCATCGCCGATCTGGTCCAGACCAAATTGTTCTTTCGACTGGATGATGGAACCGGCAGGAACCCTGGCCGCCCTCAGTGTGCCCGGCGAAACCTCGAGATAGTTGTCGCTCAGTAAACCCAGCGCACTGACTTTGGCGATGCTGTCGGTACGGATGGGCGTATCCGCGTCGACGGAGAATTCCACCTCAATGCGCGTGGTGTCACTGGGGTCCACGCGGACATGCGTCACTTTGCCGACGTTCAGTCCGCCAAATCGCACAGCCGCTCCAGATTCCAGGCCGCCCGAGAACTTGAAGTAAGTCCGGTGCGGTACCCGGGACGCGCCGATTCCGCCTGTCAGCACCATCGCGGCCGCAAACAGCAGCACTCCAGCCACGATAACAAACAGACCTACCAGAGCCTTTTCGCGAGTCGAACCCATTATTGAATCCCTTCCGTGTACATGCGCAGGTGATCCACCGCTTCGTCGTCTGACTCTGAATCGGGTACGCGGTTGAGAAATTGCCTCACTCGTGGATGGTCGCTATCTTTCAATGCTTGCGGCGATCCATTCGCAATGATGTTTCCTTTGTCAACCACCATGATGCGGTCGGCCACCAGAAACGCGCTGGCCAGTTCATGGGTGACAATCACCATCGTGATGGCGTAAGCCTTCTTAAGATTTAGAATCAGTTTATCAATGCCCGCGGCCATAATGGGATCAAGACCGGCCGAAGGTTCATCAAAAAACAAAATCTCTGGATCCATCGCCATGGCCCGCGCGAAGGCCGCGCGCTTCTTCATCCCGCCCGAGAGCTCCGATGGCGCAAAGTTTTCAAAGCCGGAAAGGCCTACCTGTTCCAGCTTGATGCGGACCATCACTTCCACCGTTGTAGGCGCTAGCGCGGAGTGCTCCAAAAGCGGCAGTGCGATGTTCTCGCCAACCGTCAGCGATGCAATCAGAGCGCCGCCCTGGAACGAAAGGCCCATTTTCTTGCGAAGCTCTGTCTTTTGACGCTCCGACGCTTTTCCCAGATCGACGCCTTTGACGAGAACTTCTCCTGAATGCGGGTGCTCCAAGCCCACCAGCGTTCTGAGCAAAGTACTCTTGCCGGAGCCGGAGCCGCCCAAAATCACGACCGTCTCGCCGTGATGAACGTCGAAATTCATGCCATGCAGAATCTCGCGATCGCCATAGCGTACCCGCAATTCCCGCGCGGATATAATCGGCATTCCCAGCACTGCCTCTTTCACGTCAGCCCCCCTGTCAGGTAGAACAGCGCCGTGAAGACCACATCCACCAGAATCACCATCAGGATGGAAAGCACGACAGCCGAGGTAGTGGATCGGCCCACTTCCTCTGCGCCCGCGCCCGTCGAGAAGCCTTCGTGGCATCCGACTGCGGTGATAATCAGACCGAACACGAAGCTCTTGACGATACCGGTGAGGATATCGGACACCACCAGCGAATCACGAGTCGCGGTGAAATAGCTTACAACGGAAAAACCGCCGCTCAGGACGCCGAACGAGCACCCCCCCAGCACGCCCATCAGGTCCGACCATACGGCGAGACAAGGAACCATGATGGCCATGGCGGCAAACTTAGGCGCGACGATAAATGCCATCGGGTCCAGCGCCATAGTCTTCAGCGCGTCCAATTCTTCGGTAACCCGCATGGTCCCGATTTCGGCCGCGAATGCCGAGCCCGACCGCCCGATCACGACGATCGCCGTAATCAGAGGCCCCAGTTCACGGGATATCGCAATGGCAACCAGCGCAGGCACAAACTGCATAGCGCCCAGTTTCCTCAGTTCGTAGGCCCCTTGCAGTGCCATGATCACACCGATAAAAAACGTGATCAGCGAAATGATGGGCACTGCGCCGACGCCCACAACCATTGCCTGATGAATGGCCCGCTCCAGGCTGCGTCCGCGCTTCAACGGGGAAACAAACAGCAGCAGCAGCGCCTGGCCGGTCAACTGCGCAAGTGACCCCAGATAGGCCAGCCCCCCCTCCGTCGCTCCACCGATCCGGACAAGGAAGTTGAATGGCTCGTTCTTTGCATCCGGCATGAGAGTTTCAGGACTGGAGCGCCTGCTCCTCGGTCTCCGCCACTTGAAAGATCTTGATCACGTGCGTCAGTTTGAAGACATCATGGACGGCTTTGCTCAATCCAAACAGTACAAACTTGCGGCTCAGCCGCTGCGATTCCTTAAGCGCCTCCAGCAGCACGGCGATCCCGGAGCTATCGATGTAGCGAATGTCTGAAAGCTGGAGCGCTACCTTCGGCTCTTGCTTCAAGGCCTCAAAAAGAGCCGTTCTCAGGACCGGCGACTCCTCCATGTCTATCACTCCGGCTACGTCGATGATGAGGTATCCCTGCGAGGTCCGGCTTGACACGTTCATTGCGCCGCTCCGGGCAGGTACTTGGTCAGAATCAGTTGGTTCCCCTCATCCACCGTCTGATAAACCACTTTGTCCATCACATCACGAATGATATGCGTGCCGAAGCCGCCTGCCGTCAGGCTTTCCTCCTCCCGGGCGCAGATCAGCTCCGGATCGGGAGGTTCGCCCTGATCCGTCACTTTGAAAACCAGTGCGCCGGGTTCGGTCCGGAACTCCAACTGAATCCGCCCGCCTGGCTTGTTCCGGTAGGCGTGCCGGATTTTATTCGTCAGAGCCTCTTCTACGGCAAGGGTGATCGCCAGCGAGTCTGAATCGTTCCAGCCCATTTGCATAGTCAGATTCCCAATAGTATGGCGCACCACCGAAAGAAAACGCACATCACTGGAAATTACG
>Ga0068863_100005651_pt1 | contig 12278 bp, 11 predicted proteins | sample KBSSwiS62_FD_66596 | JGI IMG/M metagenome (GOLD analysis project Ga0068863, IMG submission 66596) | Switchgrass rhizosphere microbial communities from Kellogg Biological Station, Michigan, USA - KBS Switchgrass S6-2 | ecosystem: Host-associated > Plants > Roots > Rhizosphere > Soil ...
GCAATAGGATGTCCACACCTCTCGGGCCGGGTTAAATGCGCTTGTCCATCGCCAACTTATTGATAATTGACGTTTTAGTTGGAAGAGATAATTTCCTGACAATTCGGTTTCTTAGTCTTATACTGGCTTTATCATACCAACAGATGGATTCCCTATGAAATTTAGGAGGGCGATCCCATCGGCGTCCTCAACCCTAAGCTGGCTCTTAAGTTGTGGGTCTTTCGAGCCCCGTTATTCCGATCGTCCGAAGTTTGGGCGGCCGCTCGGTTTGACGCTCCGGTCTCGGGGGCCCAGGGTTAGGTAGCAATTTTCTGAGATTCGCGTTTATTGACAAAATGCCGTAACCGATGCACTTTCGTTTGCTTTTCGCATTGAGTTTTCGCAGAATGCAGCTCATGGCACGCGCCAAGTCCGCACGGAGGCGCCCTGTATCGAGACCACAATGAATCGCCACTCCTTTAAGAGAATTTGTCGGCCAGGCATCATGACGCCGTGGGTCCTATTTACTGTGCTTACCTTGCTTTCGGCGTCCTGCGGCAAGATGGGTAAGCCGGACGATGCGCTAATCACCACCGACATTAAAGCGAAGATGTTCTCGGAGCCGTCGTTAAAATCGGCGACGGTGGATATATCCAGCAGGGGTGGAGAAGTCACATTGACCGGACAGGTTCCGGATGATTCGGCGCGACTAGTTGCGTACAAGATAGCCAGCGAAGTAAAGGGAGTCACCAAGGTCAACGATCAGATGACAGTGCTGGCCGCTCAAGCCGCAGGAGCTCTAGCGGCGACCACAGCTTCCGATTCAACTGCATCGCCGGCTGGCGACGCAAGAGCTGACGAGCCTGCGCCAAAGGCAAAGCCGCCAGCCCGCAAGACCCCCAAGCCCAAGCCTGCGCCACCGGCTGACAGGGCAGCAGATGCAGCGAGAGCGGGAACTCCTGCAACCTCCACCGATGTGGCGGCTGCGCCCGTTGCGGAGCAGGCCGTTGCGGCGCCGCCTCCACCACAGCCCCGAACGGTGACGGTCCCGTCCGGCGCGATCATCACAGTGCGCACGATTGACTCGGTCGATTCTTCCGTAAACAGGACGGGACAGGTGTTCAAGGCTTCTCTGGATGCGCCGATCGTTGTGGATGAGCGCGTGATTGTTCCGAAGGGAGCCGATGCTTACATCAAGCTGGTAAACGCTAGCTCGGCGGGAAAATTTGCGGGCAAGAGTGAACTAACGCTAGACCTGCAAAGCGTGGTGTTCCAAGGCAAGACTTACAACGTATCGACGTCCGATGTGCAACAGTCCGGCAAATCCCGTGGCAAGGATAGCGCCGTGAAAATTGGCGGCGGCGCGGCGTTGGGCGCACTGATTGGCGGAATAGCGGGCGGAGGCAAGGGAGCAGCGATCGGCGCAGCGGTTGGCGGAGGCGCCGGCACTGGCGTGCAAGTGTTCACCAAGGGCAAGCAGGTGAAGATCCCTTCGGAAACACGCCTCGATTTCACCTTGCAGCAGCCGTTTGACATTACCTACGTTCCGGGCAGAAAATCGCAACACACGTCGCCGGACCCAAGCTCAGTCCAGCCGGACGCTCCACCTAATGCATCTTCAGACCAGCCGCCGCCAAATTGAAAATGGGGGTATGGAGCTTGCACTCACTGGCCCACAGGTGAGAGGGTTTCAGGGTTTGTACTTGCAAACCCTGAGTGGACAATGAACTCAGACCAGCCCGAGAAATACTCGCGCCGTAAATTCCTTCAATCCGCTGGAGCCGTAGCAGCGTTGGCTCCGGCTGCCGCGCTTACCCAGGAAAGGCCAGTCGACAGTTCCCTGCCCAGCGCCTTTGCGCAATTGAAGCCGCTCGGCGCGCGCGTGAAACCGATCACCTCCGAAGAGTATCGGGGGCGGCTTGAGCGAGCACAACAGCTGCTTGCCGAGCAAAATCCGAAACTCGATGCGCTGTTTCTAGCGCCGGGAACTTCGCTTCTTTATTTTGCGGGCGTGCATTGGTGGCCGAGCGAGCGATTGCTGGGAGTGGTGATCCCGCAAAAAGGCCGGCCCGTTGTGGTGTGTCCGGGCTTTGAGGAAGGCCGGTTTGGCGAGCAGTTGCGATTCCCCGCTGAAATATGCGTATGGCAGGAGGACGAAAGCCCAACCAAACTTGCGGCGGCGGCATTGGCCGACCGGGGACTGCGTACCGGACGTATAGGCGTGGACGAAGCGACCATGTTTACGTTCTACGATCATTTTCGGCAGGCGGCGCCGGGATTTGAGTTTGTTTCCGGAGACGCGGTTACCATCGCTTGCCGTGCTGTGAAGTCAGAGCACGAATTGGAGTTGATGAGGTTGGCGTGCGAGGCAACGTGTGATGTCTACCGTGCGGTATTTGCGTCGGTTCGCGAAGGCATCACCCAGGGGGAAATCAGCAAACTGGTGGAAAGCGGCTTCGCCAAGATGGGGCTGCGTGGCGATGCGTTGGTCCTGACTGGGGCATCCGCGGCCTTGCCGCATGGCACGGTGAAGCCGCAGAGTTTGCGTGAAGGCGATGTGATCTTGATTGACGGCGGCTGCAAGGTGGAAGGCTACTCCTCGGACGTGACGCGCACGGGGATTTATGGCAAGCCTTCAGAGAAGATTCAGAAGACATACGAAATCGTCCGCAAAGCGCAAGATGCGGCGCTCAATGCGGCGCGCAAGGGCCGGCTGTCCGGAACCGTGGACGACGCGGCGCGGCGTGTGATTACGTCGGCAGGCTACGGCCCGGATTACAAATACTTCACACATCGCCTCGGGCACGGGATTGGACTGGACGGGCATGAGCATCCTTATTTGGTGCGTGGCAGCAAGACAATACTGCAACCGGGAATGACATTTTCGGACGAGCCGGGCGTGTACCTGCCCGGGGAGTTCGGATTGCGCTGCGAAGATTTGATGGTGATTGCCGAGGACGGGCCCGCACAACTGCTCACACCACGGTTTCAGGTTTCTCTGGAAAAGCCGCTCGGCTGACGCCAGAGTCAGCCATTCAGCAGATTTACGAGGAGACTTTCGCAAAAATCGACGATGCGGGATTCAGCCCAAAAACGCTGCGCTCCCGGCTGATTGGAGATGAAGGCGCAATGGCCGCCGTGCTTCGGCGCGGCACAGGTGATGTGCGGATTTTGCTCGGCGCCGGTGGCGCGAATCGCGTCGTAGGGAACGAATGGGTCGTCCTGCGCAGTGATCAGCAAGTACGGGACTCGGATTTTATCTACGACGCGTTTTGCGCCGGCGGCTTCGTAGTATTCCTGGGCATCGCGATAGCCAAAGTTTGGCGCGGTGATGGCGTCATCGAATTCGCGCACCGTGCGGATGCGTCCAAGTCCGTTGCTTGCATATTTATGCGGAAAGAGTCGCGCCTTCTTTGCGTAGCGTGACATGAGTCCAGCTACAAAGTGGCGCTGGTAGAAGTAGTTGTCAGTTCGTTCCAGCGCGTCCGCGCAGGAGGTGAGATTGAGAGCCGGGCATACGGCCGCAACCCCGCGCAGCGCCGACGGAGCGTTTTCGCCAAGCTCACCCACCATTTTTGTGACCAGGTTGCCGCCCATGGAGTAGCCCGCGAAGAATATGTTCGAGAACCCCTCGCCGGCGAGTTCTTCGAGAACGGTGCGATAGTCGGCGCTCATGCCGGAGTTGTATAGAGTTGGCGTAAGGAGCTCAGTGTCGCCGCAATTGCGCTGGTTGAGACGAATCACGTGGAAGCCCCGCTGCCAAGCCTTTTCCGCGATGCCGCGCATGTAGTTGGAATCGCTGGAACCTTCCAAGCCGTGCACTAGTACCAATAGACGAGTGGCCTTGTCTTTTCCCTGCTGCCAATGACAGTGGCCGAGGATTCTGGATTCCGAGTCGACTTGAAAAAGCCGGTCTTGGGGAGACGGCAGCATGAAGCTTCGCCTCCAGAATGCCGAGGCGACGGTCATGAGGTGACCGTTCTTGAGCAGCGGATGTGGACGAAATTCCGTGGCGGGCGGAGCCATTGTTCCAATGTAAGCGAGGCGGGGCGAACCGGCAACACGGACAAGAGGCTTTCGATTTGATTTGTCCGGACTTATGGTTAACAAATCGGCTTAGCCGGGCGTCCTTTACGTAGGGGAGCTGGGTGCAAAAGGCGTGAATGATGGCATGGCCGCTACGGGCGGATGCAAATTCGAGAAGCGGGCCTGACGAGTGTGAGCGATCCAGCACAAGCGGATACCGCTTCTGAGCAGGCACTGGTGCGCTCCGCGCAGGCGGGCGACCGCTCGGCATTTGGGACGCTCTACCAGCGATACGCGCGTATGGTGCACGGCATTTTGCTGGCGCGCGTGCCACGAGTGGCGGCCGAGGACTTGTTACAAGACGTATTCCTTCAGGCATTGCCCAGATTGTCCTCGCTGCGTGACACGACTCGCTTCGGCGGCTGGCTGGCTGCCATCGCGCGAAATCGCGCCAGCGACTACTACCGGCAAACGCGCCCTACCGAAGAGATCGAAGAGAATTTTGCGGAGACCTCCAAAGACGGCGGGCCAACCTCGAGCAGCCACGTGTCCGAAGGATTGTTTTTTCTGGAGGCGGTGCGGTCGCTGCCGGAAGCCTATCGCGAGCCGCTCATTTTGCGGTTTGTGGAAGGCATGACTGGACCGGAGATCGCCGAACGGACCGGTCTAAAGCATGGCTCCGTCCGCGTGAACTTGTATCGCGGAATGCAGATGTTGCGGGAGAAGCTGGAGAAGAAGTGATGCGCAAAGGCGAGGGCTGGTTCCTAGAGCGATTGATTTGAATTTCGAGGAAAAGAAATGAAGAGCGATTATTTGTGGGATAGATCGGGCGAGGCTGATCCGCAATTGCAAAAGCTGGAACAGGCGTTGGGACAGTTTCGCAGCCAGGTCGAAGCGCCGCAGTTTCCTATGGATGTTGAAAAGGGCAATCAGTGCGGCTTGAAAAGGATTGCTTTGGTGTGGCGGATGCGTCGCTTGGCCGCGTCAATGGTGTTCGGCACGGCGGCCGCGACGGTTGCCGTGGTGGCGTTTCTCCATGTTGCGAAATCGCCAACTGCGCCTGGATGGGATGTTGCGCGGCTGGAAGGGGCGCCATCGGTGGGCGAATTGACCGTCGCGAAAACGGGCGGGATAGCGAAATTACACGTGGGCGAAGTTTTGACTACGAATGCGTCGTCGCGCGCGTCGGTGCAGGTGGCGAACATCGGGGAGTTGTACGTGGATCCGGGATCGCGACTGCGATTACTGGAGACGGGTTCGAATCGCAAGCGAATTGCGGTAGAGATAGGCACGATTCATGCAGCGATCTGGGCTCCACCCGGGGAGTTTGTAGTGGACACGCCGTCGGCGACGGCGGTGGATTTGGGTTGCGCATACACGTTGCAAGTGGCAGCGGACGGATCAGGCACGCTACAAACCAAGATGGGCTGGGTGGGATTTCATCAGAACGGGCGTGACTCGTTTATCCCAGCGGGAGCGATGTGCCTGACGCGAGCGAAGGAAGGGCCGGGCACGCCATTTTTTGAAGATTCGCTGGAGGAGTTTCGCTCGGCGCTGCACGCGCTGGATTTTGAAGAATTGAACGTGGCGGGGAGAAGCGAGGCGCTGCAAACCGTGTTGCGAAAGGCGCGAGTGCGGGATGGCTTTACGTTGTGGCATCTGCTGGCGCGGGTAAGCGACGAAGAACGGCCAATGGTATATGACCGCCTGACGGCACTGGTGCGGCCGCCTGCGGGTACGACGAGGGAGGGCGTTTTGCGTCTCGACGCGCCAATGATAGATGCCTGGTGGAACAGGTTTGCTTTAGGAGATATCGGTGTATGGAGGTTCTGGGAGCAGCGTGAAGCCCCGCGAACCAAAAAGGCGGCCAGTTAACACCTCCCGAGTGGCAGACGTCTCCCTAATGTCGCTGCTCAGAGCGCCCGAGGGAGACAAACATGAAAACAAAGTCTGGCAGAACATTTCGAATCGCGTTGACGGCATTCGTTGCAATGTTGGCTGCGGTGAGTCCGGCGTTCGCCGGGCCTCCCTTGATTTGCCATGCATTTGATATCGGCAACGCGAAATCGCTGCCGTGGGTGAGTCACGATTGGAATCTGAACGGCGGGGAGAATTACGACACGCATGATCTGGCGAAGGACACGATTGCGATTCTCGATGGGAGCCAGGTAACGCTGGTGCATATGGAGACGCTGCGGCGGGCAACGCTGTACGCGCGGAAGGACACTCAAGCCGCAAAGCAACTATTGCTGATGGTGATCGCACGGGCGGAGGCGGAGCAGAATTCGGGGCATCCGGATGCGCTGGCGGTGTTCGATGCGGGCTATCTGGCGGAGGCGTACAAGCAGTGGCTGGGAGAGGGTGGCCAGAATCCAGCGCAGCGAGTGGACGGATACGCGCTGGTGAAGAAGGCGCTGCTGTTCCGCGGGAATGATGGACAGATGGAATTCGCGGCGGCGCTGATTACGCTGTCCGGGCCGGCGCGGGAGAATCGGGAACACGCACAGAAAGCGACGGACGGAGCGAAAACAGATGTGCTGCTGGCGCGCAATCTGAATACTCGGTTCCTCGGTGCGGGGAGTCAGACAATGGCAGAAATGATTCAACGGAACGCGGTGACGAAGGTGGCACGCGAATGAGCGGGCGGGGCGAACGTCGGAAAGGCGGCAGCGGCCGCATCGCTACGGCACTCATACTTTTCACCTCGCTGGCCGTCTATGTAGCATTGGCAGGAAAAGCCAAGGCACAAGATGCCGATTTGGTAGCTCACGAGTGGGGCACGTTTACATCCATTGCGGGTGACGCCGGGACAGCAGTGCAATGGTTTCCGTGGGCTGTTCCTTCGGACTTGCCGAAATTCGTGGAGCATTTCCAATCGAGCAGTTTCAAGGCGAACTTGAGCGGAACGATCCGGATGGAAACCCCAGTCCTTTACTTCTATTCGCCGCGGGAAGCCCGAGTTTCGGTGCATGTGAGCTTTTCAAAAGGGCTGATCACAGAATGGTATCCCCACGTGACGCGCTACACGCCTAGCGGGAACGCGCGGACCGTTGCGTTCAACGAAAGAGAAGCGGACGGCAGCGTAACATGGGATTCGATCATGCTGCGACCCACTAGCGAGAGTTCGCTGGTGCACGAAAAGGAAGAGAGCAGATACTACGCCGCGCGGGCCACCGCTTCCACGCCTGTGCTCGTATCTTCGCCAACCGGACAACAACAAGAGAAGTTTCTTTTTTACCGCGGAGTTTCTTCGGAGAGTAGCCCCGTGACTGCGCGCATGCTCGAGAACGGCAGTGTGCACTTCGAGAACCGCAGCGGCGGGCCGCTGGCAAGACTATTCTTGTTCGAACGGCGAGGCGACGTTGCCGGGTTTCGGACCGTCACGAACCTCAGAGAGACGGCCACGTTGGAAATGCCGACATTGAAAAACTCGGTGGCGGACGCTTCGGAGGCCATTCTTTTCGTCCTGATGGAACAAGGCCTCTACCCGGATGAAGCGCGCGCCATGCTCGAGACGTGGAAAGATTCGTGGTTCGAAGAAGGTACCAGGCTGTTGTACGTAGTACCAACCAGTTTCGTTAATCGCGTGCTTCCTCTGTCCATTTCGCCCGCGCCGAGGGAGATCACGCGGGTATTCGTCGGAAGATTGGAACTGGTTTCGATGAGAACCCGAACGGCGATCGAGGAGGCGCTGGCGAAAGGCGATGAAGCAACGCTAGCGAAATACAACCGGTTTCTTGAGCCCATGCTGCAGATTCTGTTGCCGCGAGAATCAGAGCCATTGAAGGCACAGCTGATACGTCTCCGGCTGGAACAACCGCATGTGCCAGTGCTGGCCCAAGCGCAGATTCCCTAAGGCCGAACCGTCTCCGTTGCCGGCAAACTTGACCGCCACTTCGTTCCACCCCTAAAATAGACGATTCACGGTGATTCATTTTTTCGATTTGATGAATTCTACTAGCAGCCCAGCGGCTATCCGCTGGGCTGCGCTGTTTTAGGGCGCGAATTTATCCGAAAGGCTGGAATGATGGAAGGTCCGATCCTGGAAGGGCTTACGTTCGACGACGTGCTGCTGGTGCCGGGTAAAAGTTCGGTATTGCCGGCGGAAGTGAGCACGCGGACGAATTTTACGCGTAAGCTGAAGATCAATGTGCCGCTGGTGTCGGCGGCGATGGATACAGTAACGGAGTCACGGCTGGCGATCGCCATTGCGCGGCAGGGCGGGATCGGGCTGATACACCGCAACATGCCGATTGACCGTCAAGGCGAAGAAGTGGACCGGGTGAAACGCTCCGAGAGCGGGATGATCGTGGATCCGGTAACGATTTCGCCGGATATCACCCTGCGGCAAGCGCTGGAAATCATGACCAAGTACCGGATCTCCGGTTTGCCGGTAACGCGGGGGACGCGGCTGACGGGAATCTTGACGAACCGCGATCTACGGTTTGAGAAGGACCATTCGCAACTCGTCAACGCGGTGATGACGAAAGCGAACCTGGTGACCGTGCCTGTCGGGACTACGCTAGAAGATGCGGAAAAGATCTTGCAGAAGCATCGCATCGAGAAGTTGCTGGTGGTGGATCAGGACTTCAATCTGAAGGGACTCATCACTGTAAAAGACATCCAGAAAAAGCTTGAGTATCCGCGGGCGGCGAAAGACGACCAGGGGCGCTTGCTGACCGGAGCGGCAGTGGGAGCGACCGGTGATTTTCTCGAGCGCGCCGTGGAAATGTCCAAAGCAAAAGCCGATGTGCTGGCGGTGGACACCGCGCATGGACATACGACGAGGGTGATCGAGGCAATCCGGGCCATTCGCAATCGGTTGCCGGAGATGCAGGTCGTGGCGGGCAATGTGGCGACGTTCGAAGCGGCGAAAGATTTGATAGCGCTGGACATTGATGGATTGAAAGTCGGCATCGGTCCCGGTTCAATTTGCACGACGCGCGTGGTCACGGGAGCGGGAGTGCCGCAACTGACGGCCGTGATGGATTGCGCGCGAGCGGCCGCGGGAACCAACGTGCCAATCATTGCGGATGGCGGAATCAAGTATTCGGGAGACATTACGAAGGCGCTGGCAGCGGGCGCTTCATGTGTGATGATCGGAAGTTTGTTTGCAGGGACGGAAGAATCCCCGGGTGAGACGATCTTGTATCAAGGGCGGACCTTCAAGTCTTATCGCGGCATGGGATCAATCGGAGCGATGGCGGCGGGATCGGACCGCTATAGCGTGGTGCAAGAAACCGGAGACAGCGGAAAATCGGTTCCTGAGGGCGTGGAAGGACGTGTGGCCTACAAAGGACCGCTGGGTGCGTTAACAGATCAGTTGGTGGGTGGACTGAAAAGTGGCATGGGCTACGTGGGTGCCCGGGATCTTCAAGAGCTCACAGAGAAGAGCCGCTTTGTACGCATCACTGCGGCAGGACTACGCGAATCGCATGTACACGACGTAGTGATCACACGCGAAGCCCCGAACTACAGAATGGAATAGCGCTCACGACCGGAGAATTTTTTGGCTGAACAACCCTGGAGGAACCCGCGGCCTGCGCCGCAACTGGGTGAAATGCGGAGGCGCGTGCCGGTGGGAGCGTATGTAACCGGCTTCTTCCGCACGTGGTGGCCGGCAATTTTATGGGCAGTGCTGATTTTCTTATTTTCAACTGATGAATTTTCCTCGGAGCATACCGGCAGCTTCTTTTATCACCTCTTTCATTGGATTGTTCCGACCCTTACGCTGCAACAGTTTGAACCGATTCACCACCTAATCCGAAAGACAGCGCATTTTAGCGAGTATTTCGTTTTTTACATCCTATTGTTCCGCGGGGCACGAGGCCACCGATCGGGATGGCGCTGGACGTGGGCATTGGCCGCCCTGTCGATCGCGGCAGGATATTCGGCTCTAGACGAAGTTCATCAGGCATTCGTCACGTCGCGAACCGCATCGCCGTGGGATTCCCTGCTGGATTCGGTCGGGGCGTTTGCAGCAAGTCTGGTGCTGTTTGTCTGGTATCGCTGGCGCCGAACGGGAATGCCACGCGGAGCAGCCGAAGTCACTGGGTCGGATTAGCTTAGAGGCTTATTGGTTCACACCGCTAGCCAGGAAACCGCCGTCGACGGATAACACATGACCGGTAACGAAGCTGGCGGAATCGGAGGCGAGAAACACTGCCGCGCCGACGAGTTCTTCGAGTTGACCGAAGCGGCGCATGGGCGTTCGGAGAAGGAATTCCTTGCCGCGTTCGGTGCCGTCAAGCAACGAGGCGTTCAAATCGGTTCGAAACACGCCCGGAGCGATGGCATTCACGCAAATGCCATAGCGAGCCCATTCGAGGGCGAGTGATTTAGTGAGCGAAGCAACCGCAGCCTTGCTGGCCGAGTACGCTGCGACCTGATACAACGCGACAAACGATGAGATAGAAGCGATATTAATGATGCGGCCGTAGCCATGGTCGATCATATGGCGACCGAAAACCTGACAGGATCGTAGCGTGCCAGTGAGGTTCGTTTCGAGGATGTCGTTCCATTCGTCAGCGGCAACTTCGAGAGAAGGAGTCTTCTTAGTCCGACCAGCGCTATTGACCAGAATGTGGACCGTGCCGAGAGCGCTCGCAGTTGCTTGCAAAAGATTCTTCAATGAAGCTTCATCGGTAACATCGCAGTCGACATCTAGGGACCGCCGGCCTAATGCCTTGATTTCGCTGGCAGCCAATCTCACCATGTCGGTACGACGACCGGTGGCGACCACGTCGGCGCCTGCCGTGGCGAGCCCCTTGGCGATTTGCAGTCCGATACCACTGGTGCCGCCGATGACGACAGCGGTCTTGTTTTGCAAGTCGAGCTTCGGATGACCCAAAGGGATTTTTCTCCTTGTTGATGCGACAATGCAGCTGAGATTTTACAGCGAGGATGACAATTCGCAATGCGAATCACTGACGCGAAAGTGATTGTCTGCAGTCCTGGACGCAACTTCGTCACTCTGAAGATTTCGACTGAGGACGGAATTTACGGGCTCGGCGATGCCACGTTGAACGGTCGAGAACTGGCCGTGGCCAGCTATCTGACCGACCATGTGATTCCCCTCTTGATTGGCCGGGACGCACGGCGCATTGAGGACATTTGGCAGTACCTCTATAAGGGTGCGTACTGGAGGGGGGGCCCGGTGACCATGTCCGCGATCGCGGCGGTGGATACGGCACTTTGGGACATCAAAGGCAAGGCCTTGAATGTGCCGGTGTACCAATTGCTGGGAGGGGCTTCGCGCGAAGGAGTGCTGGTTTACGGACACGCGAGCGGCGGTGACATTGAAGACGCGGTCAGGGCAGTGGGTGAGTACCTGGCCTTGGGCTACAGAGCGATTCGCGCGCAGAGCGGAATACCCGGATTGAAGAGTACCTACGGCGTCGGGCGCGGTAAAATGCAGTATGAACCGGCGGAAATTGACGCACCACCCGAAAACCTGTGGAGCACGGAGCGCTATCTCAATTTCGTGCCACAACTGTTCGCTCGATTGCGGCAGGAGTTTGGCGAGGAAGTTCATCTTCTTCACGATGCGCACCACCGACTGACTCCAATTGAGGCCGCCAGAGCCGCCAAGGAACTGGAGCCTTACCACCTGTTTTGGCTGGAGGATCCGGTTCCAGCGGAATTACCGGAAAGCTTTCGATTGATTCGCAAGCACACGACGACACCCCTTGCGGTGGGCGAAGTTTTCAACACAATCTACGATTGCCAGCAACTGATTCAGGAACAACTGATCGATTACATCCGGACAACAGTGGTTCATGCCGGCGGTATTTCGCACCTGCGTAAGATTGCTGGCTTAGCCGAGATGTACCATGTGCGGACGGGATCGCATGGTGCGACAGACCTCAGCCCAGTATGTATGGCGGCGGCACTTCATTTTGATCTGAGCGTCCACAACTTTGGCATTCAGGAATACATGAGACACTCCGAAGAGACGGATCGAGTCTTTCCGCATGGGTATTCGTTTGCCGACGGTATGCTGCATCCCGGCGAGCGGCCCGGCCTGGGCGTAGACATTGATGAGGACTTGGCAATGAAATATCCCTACCGGCGAGCCTACCTCCCCGTAAATCGGAATTTAGATGGCACGATGCACAGCTGGTGAACCGAAAATATTGTAAAAGCCGTGTCACAAGAACGGCGCCAGCGCGCGATATTGTCTTGCTCCTGTCAAGTCACTGTCATTTGTTGGTGAGAACAGCCTTCTATGCGAAGAATGCGGCTAGAGTGGTATAGGACGGCATTGGCGGACG
>Ga0068863_100005652_pt1 | contig 12277 bp, 7 predicted proteins | sample KBSSwiS62_FD_66596 | JGI IMG/M metagenome (GOLD analysis project Ga0068863, IMG submission 66596) | Switchgrass rhizosphere microbial communities from Kellogg Biological Station, Michigan, USA - KBS Switchgrass S6-2 | ecosystem: Host-associated > Plants > Roots > Rhizosphere > Soil ...
GCCGCTGGGCGGTAAGGCGCAGTTCGGTGGCCAGCGGTTCGGCGAGATGGAGTGCTGGGCCATGCAGGCCTACGGTGCCGCGTACACGCTGCAGGAGCTCTTGACCATCAAGTCCGACGACACCGTCGGCCGCGTCAAGGTCTACGAGGCGATCGTCAAGGGCGAGAACATCCCCGAGCCCGGTATTCCGGAGTCGTTCAAGGTGTTGCTCAAGGAGCTTCAGTCGCTGTGCCTCAACGTCGAGGTGCTTTCGAGTGAAGGCCATGCGATCGAGATGCGCGACAGCGACGACGAGGACCTGGAGCGCGCCGCCGCGAACCTGGGAATCAACCTGTCCCGCAACGAATCTCCGTCGGTCGAGGATCTCGCTTAAGACGCCTCAGCAGTTTGCCTTTGATTGATTGTTATCTAGTCCCGCAAGGGGAAAGGGAGTTACGTGCTAGACGTCAACTTCTTCGATGAACTCCGCATCGGTCTCGCGACCGCGGACGACATCCGCAACTGGTCCTTCGGCGAGGTCAAGAAGCCGGAGACCATCAACTACCGCACGCTCAAGCCAGAGAAGGACGGCCTGTTCTGCGAGAAGATCTTCGGACCGACTCGCGACTGGGAGTGCTACTGCGGCAAGTACAAGCGCGTGCGCTTCAAGGGCATCGTCTGCGAGCGCTGCGGCGTCGAGGTCACTCGCGCCAAGGTGCGTCGTGAGCGCATGGGTCACATCGAGCTGGCCGCACCCGTCACGCACATCTGGTACTTCAAGGGCGTGCCGTCGCGGTTGGGCTACCTGCTCGACCTGGCGCCGAAGGATCTCGAGAAGATCATCTACTTCGCCGCCTACGTCATCACGGCCGTCGACACCGAGATGCGCCACAACGAGCTGTCCACGCTCGAAGCCGAGATGGTCGTCGAGAAGAAGGCCGTCGAGGATCAGCGCGACCTAGATCTGGCCGAGCGCGGCCAGAAGCTCGAGGCCGATCTGGCCGAGCTGGAGAAGGAAGGCGCCAAGTCCGACGTTCGCCGCAAGGTGCGCGACGGCGGCGAGCGTGAGATGCGTCAGCTCCGCGACCGGGCACAGCGCGAGCTGGACCGGCTCGACGAGATCTGGACCACCTTCACCAAGCTGGCTCCCAAGCAGCTGATCGTCGACGAGCAGTTGTACCGCGAGATCGTCGACCGCTACGGCGAGTACTTCGACGGCGCCATGGGCGCGGAGTCGATCAAGAAGCTCATCGAGAACTTCGACATCGACGCCGAGGCAGAGAGCCTGCGCGACACCATCAAGAACGGCAAGGGCCAGAAGAAGCTTCGCGCCCTCAAGCGGCTCAAGGTCGTCGCGGCCTTCCAGATGTCGGGCAACTCGCCGATGGGCATGGTGCTCGACGCCGTTCCGGTGATCCCGCCGGAGCTGCGCCCGATGGTTCAGCTCGACGGTGGCCGGTTCGCCACGTCCGATCTGAACGATCTGTACCGCCGCGTCATCAACCGGAACAACCGTCTCAAGCGGCTGATCGACCTCGGCGCGCCCGAGATCATCGTCAACAACGAGAAGCGCATGCTTCAGGAGTCGGTGGACGCGCTGTTCGACAACGGCCGTCGTGGCCGGCCCGTCACTGGGCCGGGCAACCGTCCGCTCAAGTCGCTGTCCGATCTGCTCAAGGGCAAGCAGGGCCGGTTCCGCCAGAACCTGCTCGGCAAGCGCGTCGACTACTCGGGCCGTTCGGTCATCGTGGTCGGCCCGCAGCTCAAGCTGCACCAGTGCGGCCTGCCGAAGCTGATGGCGCTCGAGCTGTTCAAGCCGTTCGTAATGAAGCGTCTCGTCGACCTGAACCACGCTCAGAACATCAAGAGCGCCAAGCGCATGGTCGAGCGTCAGCGCCCCCAGGTGTGGGACGTCCTCGAAGAGGTCATCTCCGAGCACCCGGTACTGCTGAACCGTGCACCAACCCTGCACCGATTGGGCATCCAGGCCTTCGAGCCGCAGCTCGTGGAGGGTAAGGCGATCCAGCTGCACCCACTGGTCTGCGAGGCGTTCAACGCCGACTTCGACGGTGACCAGATGGCCGTGCACCTTCCGCTGTCCGCGGAGGCGCAGGCCGAGGCACGCATCCTGATGCTGTCCAGCAACAACATCCTGTCTCCCGCGTCGGGCCGCCCGCTGGCCATGCCGCGTCTGGACATGGTGACCGGGTTGTACTTCCTGACCACGATGGTTCCCGGAGACATCGGCGAATACACGCCTGCCTCGAAGGACCAGCCGGAGACAGGGGCGTACAGCTCACCGTCCGAGGCCATCATGGCGATGGACCGTGGCACGCTCTCGGTGCGCTCCAAGATCAAGGTCCGGCTGACGCACCTGCGTCCTCCTGCCGAGCTGGAGGAAGAGCTGTTCGGCGTGCAGGGTTGGCGTCCCGGCATGGCGTGGAACATCGAGACCACGCTCGGCCGCGTGATGTTCAACGAGCTGCTGCCGATCTCTTATCCGTTCATGGACAAGCAGATGCACAAGAAGGTTCAGGCCGCGATCATCAACGATCTGGCAGAACGCTTCCCGATGATCGTCGTCGCCCAGACCGTCGACAAGCTCAAGGACGCCGGCTTCCACTGGGCCACCCGGTCCGGTGTCACGGTGTCCATGGCCGACGTGCTGGTGCCGCCGCAGAAGCAGGAGATCCTTGACTCCTTCGAGGTGGCAGCAGACGAGATCGAGAAGAAGTACCAGCGCGGCAAGATGGATCACACCGAGCGCAACCAGTCGCTCGTCGAGATCTGGAAGCAGGCCACCGAAGCGGTCGGCAAGGCGCTAGAGGCGTACTACCCCGAGGACAACCCGATCATCACTCTGGTGCGGTCGGGCGCCACGGGTACCTTCAACCAGACCCGCACGCTCGCGGGCATGAAGGGCCTCGTCACCAACCCGAAGGGTGAGTTCATCCCGCGGCCGATCAAGTCCTCGTTCCGCGAGGGCCTGACGGTTCTGGAGTACTTCATCAACACCCACGGTGCTCGAAAGGGCTTGGCCGACACCGCGTTGCGTACCGCTGACTCGGGTTACCTGACCCGTCGTCTCGTGGACGTTTCGCAGGACGTCATCGTCCGCGAGCATGACTGCGGCACCGAGCGTGGCATCACGACCACGATCGCCGAGAAGCAGGCCGACGGTTCGCTCATCCGCGACCCGCACGTCGAAACCTCGACGTACGCGCGGACATTGGCAGCCGACGCGATCGATGACAACGGCAACGTCGTCGTCGAGCGTGGGCACGATCTCGGTGATCCCGCGATCGATGCGCTGCTGGCTGCTGGCGTCACGAACGTCAAGGTGCGTTCGGTGCTCACGTGCACGACGGGCACCGGCGTGTGCGCGACCTGCTACGGCCGCTCGATGGCGACCGGCAAGCTGGTCGACATCGGCGAGGCAGTCGGCATCGTCGCCGCGCAGTCCATCGGTGAGCCAGGCACGCAGCTGACCATGCGCACGTTCAAGCAGGAAGGTGGCGTCGGCGAGGACATCACCGGCGGTCTGCCCCGTGTGCAGGAACTGTTCGAGGCACGCGTACCTCGCGGTGTGGCGCCCATTGCGGACGTCGCAGGCCGGGTGCGGCTAGAGGAGAGCGAGAAGTTCTACAAGATCACGATCGTTCCCGATGACGGTGGCGAAGAAGTGGTCTACGACAAGATCTCTCGTCGCCAGCGCCTCAAGGTGTTCAAGCACGACGACGGCAGCGAGCGTCTGCTGTCCGACGGCGATCACGTCGAGGTGGGCCAGCAGTTGATGGAGGGTTCGGCCAACCCGCACGAGGTTCTTCGCGTGCAGGGTCAGCGAAGCGTCCAGCAGCACCTCGTCAACGAGGTGCAGGGCGTTTACCGCACCCAGGGTGTGTCGATCCACGACAAGCACATCGAGGTGATCGTCCGGCAGATGCTGCGTCGCGTCACCATCATCGATTCGGGCGCAACGGAATTCCTGCCCGGCTCGCTGACCGAGCGTGCCGAGTTCGAGTCCGAGAACCGTCGGGTGGTCGCGGAGGGCAACGAGCCCGCCGCCGGCCGTCCGGTGCTCATGGGCATCACGAAGGCATCGTTGGCGACCGATTCGTGGTTGTCGGCGGCGTCGTTCCAGGAGACCACGCGAGTGCTGACCGATGCGGCGATCAACTGCCGCAGCGACAAGCTCAACGGTCTGAAGGAGAACGTGATCATCGGCAAGCTGATCCCGGCCGGTACCGGCATCGCCCGCTACCGCGACATCCAGGTGCAGCCGACCGAAGAGGCTCGCGCTGCCGCGTACACGATCCCGTCCTACGAGGATCAGTACTACAGCCCGGACTTCGGCCAGAGCTCCGGCCAGGCCGTGCCGCTGGACGATTACGGATTCAGCGACTACAGGTAGTTGTTCTCTGCGCGAGCAGACGCAAAGTCCCCTCAATCCCCGCGGTTGAGGGGATTTTGCGTCTGTTGGGCTATCCACAGTCCCCTCATCCGTGTAAATCGAGGGGACTTCCTGTCTGCTCGCGAAGAGGGGGTGAGCGCTGAGTTCCCTAACGGCGACCCAACGTCGGCGCCGTTATCCTGTGGCATGCGGACCAGGTGCCTCGTCATTCTCGGCGTACTGCTCGTCGTCCTGTCGGGCTGCGGGTTCAGCCGCGCACAGCCAGGCGGGTCCGCCCAAGGCAGCACGTCGCACACGCTGGGCAACCGCACCTATCTGCTGTACGTGCCAGCCGGTCTGGCGTCGCCCGCTCCGCTGGTGGTGATGTTGCACGGCGGCTTCGGAAGCGCTCAGCAGGCCGAAAGAGCTTACGGCTGGGATCAATTGGCCGACAGCGCGAAGTTCATCGTCGCTTATCCGGACGGACTCGGGCGGGCGTGGAACACCGGCGGCGGGTGCTGCGGGAGGTCGGCGAAGGACGGCGTCGACGACGTCGGGTTCATCACCGCCGCCGTCGCGGACGTCGGCAAGAACGTCGCCGTCGACCCGTCGCGGATCTACGCCACCGGGATCAGCAACGGCGGCATGATGTCGTATGCGCTGGCCTGCAATACCGGCCTGTTCGCCGCGATCGGTCCCGACTCGGCCACCCAGCTCGCCTGCCCGTCGCCGCATCCGACGTCCGTGCTGCACATCCACGGAACTGCGGACCGGATGATTCCCTACGACGGCAGCCAGGGAATCGGCTTCGCGCACATCGACGGTCCTCCGGTTCCCGACACGAACGCGTTCTGGCGCGACGTCGATCAGTGTGGGACGCCGACGGTGACCACCGACGGAGCCGTGACGACGTCGACGGCGGCGTGTGCCGACGGCCGCGCGGTGGAGCTGATGACGGTCGCAGGCGGCGGTCACGAGTGGCCGGGGTTCGCCACCTCGACGATGTGGCAGTTCTTCGCAGCCCACCCGCACTAGCGGTCGTCGTCGGTGGCCCGGCCTAGACTGACGGGGTGCTGATTGGTTCGCATGTTCACTCAGAAGATCCGCTCGCCGCTGCCGCGGCCGATGGCGCCGACGTGGTGCAATTCTTCCTCGGCGACCCGCAGAGCTGGAAGAAGCCGAAACCTCGTGACGACGCGCAGGCTCTGCGAACGTCGACCGTCCCGATCTACGTGCATGCGCCGTACCTGATCAACGTGGCATCGGCCAACAACCGCGTGCGCATCCCGTCCCGCAAGATTCTGCAGGACACCTGCGACGCGGCAGCCGACGTTGGCGCGGCCGCGGTCATCGTGCACGGCGGCCACGCCGACGACAAGGACATGGAGGCCGGTTTCGAGCGCTGGGTCAAGGCGCTCGACTCGCTCAACACCGATGTGCCGGTATACCTCGAGAACACCGCGGGCGGTGACCACGCGATGGCCCGCCACTTCGACACCATCGCCCGGCTCTGGGACCACATCGGCGACAAGGGAATCGGCTTCTGCCTCGACACCTGCCACGCATGGGCGGCGGGCGAGGCACTCATCGACGCCGTCGAGCGCATCAAGGCCATCACCGGCCGCATAGATCTGGTGCACTGCAACGATTCCCGCGATGCGGCGGGTTCGGGAGCCGATCGGCATGCCAACTTCGGCACCGGCCAGATCGACCCGCAACTTCTCGTCGCCGTGGTGACGGCCGCCGACGCCCCAGTGATCTGTGAGACCGCCGACGAGGGTCGCAAGGACGACATCGCCTTCCTCCGGGAGAACCTCGACTAGGTCAGCCGGCGGCGATGCAGTGCACCTCGTCGAGGCTCGCGGATATCGACGAGGCGTTGGCCCGATCCAGCCGTTCCGTGTCGAACATCGACGGCCCGTTGGCGACGCCGCGAGTCAGCAGGTATCGGCCCGCGTCGGGGTTCCGACGCACGGCACTGTCCGGCGCGCTGGCGCCGCTCAACGATTTCGAGTCGCCGTAGTTGATCGCCACCTGGACCACATCCGGTTCCGCTGCAAGAACATTCGTCAGGCGAGTGATGAAGCGCTCGGGTGCGAAGAATTGCCAGCCGTGCCCAAGATGCAGCCAGAACCGCCCGCCGACCTCGCCGCGGACGTGGGTCAGGAGCGCGCCAGCATCGGTCGGCGGCGTGGTCCCGCTGAACTCGAGGAACCGGTACCCATCCAGCAGGCTCTCTCGATCCTGTTGGGAGAGGCCGGTATCGAACACGAGGACACGGCCGACACGCGAGGCGTCCAAGCAGCAGTTGAGAAACGAGTTGAGCGCATTCTCGATGGCGCTGCGATCCGGCCCCGCGACGATCGTGACGGTGACCTCGGAGTCCTTTGGACCCGCCGTGAGGGTTTGCGACGATTCGGCGGGGTACGCCAGCGCAGCCTCTAGCATCGTCGGCACCGACCAGTCGCGGTTTGCCGCAATCCTTCTCCGATCGTCTTCGGAGATGTCGCCGCCCGCCAACAGCTCCCTGCACAACGCGAAGGCCTCGGCGTGCTTCTCCAGCCGGGAGGCGCACACGGCAAGCTCGTCCTTCGCACGCCATGCGTAGACGTCGGCGCCGACGAACAGCATGTCGCCCTCAGGGAACGGAATCTCGACGGCACGCTTGGCGAACAGGTAGCCGAGGAGGTAGCGCTCATCCATCCGGTATCGAAATGCGATGGCGTACAACGGTTCCGCGCGAACTGGCCTGTACTCCCACGCCCGGAGGAAGGCATCCTGGACTTCGGCCCACGGGGCGCCGACGTTCGCCATCGACTCGCCAACCCGGAACATCGACCGGAAGACCTCTTCGTCCCACCCTCCCATCGCAGTCCGCCGCTCGTACCAAATCCGTGCGTTCGCGAAATCGCCCAGGTCGAAGAAGCTCTGGGCGAGATAGAAGACCGACCGTGCGTCGTTGGGTTCGCGAGCGACCTCCGCCAGCAACAGATCTCGGTCCCGCGCGTACTTTTGCGGATCTTGGTTGCGGGCACCGAGCCGACGTGACTCGATGTAGTAGTCGCCGTCGAGGCGCATCACGCTCGTCGGCTCGTCACACGTCGGAAATTCGTGGACGACCCCCTGGTAGCGCCAGCGGAGCCCATCGCGGAAGAGTTGCCTGCGCCAGTACGTCATGACACCCGCGTCGAGATAACGCATTTCGTAGACGTCGGCCGTCAACCGGCTGAAGTCTGGGGTTCCGGTGATCATGTCGTCGGCGTCGATGACCCAGATGTAGTCACCGTGTCCTCTTGCGAGATCCAACGCCTCCGAACGATTCTCGCCGAAGTTGCGCCACGGACGTTCGTGTAGCTCACCCGGTATGCCAAGACCCGCCATGTGCCTGCGGATGACGTCCTGGGTGCCGTCGTTGGAGCCGGTGTCCACGATCACCCACGCGGCGATGTAAGGCGCGACGGCGTCGAGTACCTCGTGGACGATGTGTGCCTCGTTGCGGACGATCATGTTGAGACAGATCGCTGGGCGCACGAGCGTCGGTTCTGCTGTCACGTGCTCAGTCGGCCTTCTGGTACACCAGCCAGCGCAACTCGATTGGGCTGTTCGCCCGATCGAGGTCGAATACGTCGAGTCCGCTGATCCAACCCTCGTACCAACTGGTCTGCGGCCACGCGCCTTCTGGTAGGTGGGCCTTCTCGTAGTCGTAGACCGAATCGTCGGTGACGAGAGACAACGGGAATCCCACTGCGGCTCTTGCTATCTCGTCGCGCGTGAAGATGCTCGTGTACAGCTGCTGTCCGAGCTGACGGGCGTCGTCGCCGAGCGTGTGGTCGTCGCGCACCAGAAACGCGTTGAACACCAACCGTCCCCCGGGTGCCAAGGCATGACTGGCCAGTTCGAACACGCCGCGCAGTTGCTGCTCGCTGCGGAAGTCGGACACCACCTCCGACAGCACGATCAGCTGGTAGTCCTGCCGCAGGTCGCCCAGCGTCGCGAACATGTCCCGCTGCAAGACGCGCACGGTGAGGAATTCCTTGGCAGCCTCGATCCGGATGATGTCGGCGAACTTCGGCGTTGCCTCGATCGCGTCGACCGGGTGGCCACGGCGGGCCAATGCCAAGGCATTGCGGCCGGTTCCCGCGCCGATGTCGAGCACCGGGTGCGTCGACGGATCGCCGGCCTCGCCGGCTAGCGCCCAGACGCGCGCATCGGGTTCCTTGCCGAACAAGGGTGGTTCACGGGTGGCCACCCAGTTGTCGTAGGCACCCTCGATGGTCAACCACTCCGGTCTGACGTGGTAGTTCAGCACGGTGCCGACCGGAGCCTCCCATGCGATGGTGATTTGGGAGCGCTGCGAGGCCGAGTACGCCTCCGTCAATTGGCTTTCCAGTACCGAGCGCACCTGAGTGAGTTGTTCCGGCGTGAACCGTCGGCCCATCGAGGCGAAGATCGAGTCGCACATGTTGACGTAGTCGTCGAGCATGGCGGGTACCGCGGCCAGGGTGATCTGACCTCTTGCGACCGATCCGCGATACAGCCGTCGAAGCATGCTTTCGTGTAGCGCCGTCCGCTCCGCCAGGGACCGCTTGCCCATCGATTCTCCCCACCAGGCCGGACCGTCATCGCGACGTCGAACCAGAAGGATACCCATCCGCGAGGCCCGTGCCGGATGGGAATCGCCTGATTCGTCCACCTATTACGGTTCTTGTGCGACCGTCGAAAAAATGTAACATTGAGCTATGCCAGACACCCATGCCGTCACCAATCAAGCCCCGCCGCTGGAGAATTACAACCCGGCCACGTCACCGGTTCTCGCCGAGGCGATCATTCGCGAGGGTGGCCAATGGGGGATGGACGAGATCGTGGAACTGGGTGCGCTATGCGGCACCGCGCAGGCGCAACGCTGGGGTGAACTCGCCGACCGAAACCGGCCGGTCCTGCACACCCACGACCGATACGGCCATCGCGTCGACGAGGTCGAATACGATCCCGCCTACCACGAACTGATGACCGTCGCCGTCGGCCACGGCTTGCACGCGGCGCCGTGGGCGGATGATCGAACCGGCTCTCATGTCGTGCGGGCCGCCAAGACGTCCGTGTGGGTGCCGGAACCCGGCCACATCTGCCCGATCTCGATGACGTATGCCGTCGTTCCCGCCTTGCGCGCCAACCCCGAATTGGCATCGGTCTACGAGCCGTTGCTGACGAGTCGTGTCTACGACCCCGAACTCAAGATTCCGACGACGAAGGCCGGCATCACCGCGGGCATGTCGATGACGGAGAAGCAGGGTGGATCCGACGTTCGCGCCGGCACCACGCAGGCCACGCCGAATGCCGATGGCACGTACTCCCTGATCGGGCACAAGTGGTTCACCTCGGCTCCGATGTGCGACGTCTTCCTCGTCCTCGCTCAGGCGCCGGGAGGACTGTCGTGCTTCTTCCTGCCGCGCGTGCTGCCCGACGGCAGCCGCAACCGGATGTTCCTGCAGCGGTTGAAGGACAAGCTCGGCAACCATTCGAACGCCTCCAGCGAGGTCGAATACGACGGTGCCACAGCGTGGTTGGTTGGCGAAGAGGGCCGTGGAGTGCCGACCATCATCGAGATGGTCAACCTCACCCGGCTGGACTGCACGCTCGGCAGTGCGACGAGCATGCGCAGTGGCCTGACCCGCGCGATCCACCACGCCCAGCACCGAAAGGCGTTCGGTGCGTATCTGATAGACCAGCCGCTGATGCGCAACGTCATCGCCGACCTTGCCGTCGAGGCCGAGGCCGCGACGATGTTGGCCATGCGGATGGCCGGCGCCACCGACGCGGTCGTACGCGGCGACGAACGCGAGGCTCTGCTGCGGCGCATCGGGCTTGCGGCAGGCAAGTACTGGGTGTGCAAGCGCGCAACCCCGCACGCGGCCGAGGCGATGGAGTGCCTCGGCGGCAACGGCTATGTCGAGGAGTCGGGGATGCCGCGGCTGTACCGGGAGGCGCCGCTCATGGGAATCTGGGAGGGATCGGGCAACGTCAGCGCGCTGGACACGTTGCGCGCCATGGCAACTCGACCCGAATGCATCGAAGTGCTGTTCGATGAGCTCGGCAAGACCGCTGGCCAGGACGCGCGACTCGACGCCCACGTCGGCGCGCTGCGGCCGCAATTGGAGGAGTTGGACACCATCCAGTACCGCGCGCGCAAGATCGCCGAGGACATCTCCCTGGCACTGCAGGGCTCGCTTCTGGTGCGGTATGGGCACCCCGCCGTCGCCGAGGCTTTCCTGGCCAGCAGGCTCGGCGGGCAGTGGGGCGGCGCGTTCGGAACCTTGCCGACCGGACTCGACCTCGCCCCGATCATCGAGCGCGCGTTGGTCAAGGGATGACCCCGCGACTCGTGCACGTTGAGCCGCGCTCACCGCGGTTGAGCGTGCACAAATCGCAGGGGGGACGCGAATGACCCACGCGATTCGACCGGTCGACTTCGACAACCTGAAGACCATGACCTACGAGGTCACGGGCCGGGTTGCGCGAATCACCTTCAATCGCCCGGAGAAGGGCAACGCGATCGTCGCCGACACGCCCCTGGAACTGTCGGCCCTCGTCGAGCGGGCCGATCTCGATCCCGCGGTCCACGTCATCCTGGTTTCCGGTCGGGGAGAAGGGTTCTGCGCGGGATTCGACCTGTCCGCGTACGCCGACCGCACGTCGTCGGCCGGCGGAACGGGTGGCTACAAGGGAACGGTTCTCGACGGCAAGACCCAAGCGATCAATCACCTGCCCGATCAGCCATGGGATCCCATGATCGACTACCAGATGATGAGCAGGTTCGTGCGAGGCTTCGCCAGCCTCATGCACGCCGACAAGCCGACGGTGGTGAAGATCCACGGCTACTGCGTCGCCGGTGGAACCGACATCGCGTTGCACGCCGACCAGGTGATCGCCGCGTCGAACGCCAAGATCGGGTACCCGCCGATGCGAGTCTGGGGCGTGCCCGCCGCCGGACTCTGGGCCCACCGTCTCGGTGATCAACGCGCCAAACGTCTTCTGTTCACGGGTGATTGCATCAGCGGAGCGCAGGCTGCCGAGTGGGGACTTGCGGTCGAGGCACCCGAACCAGAGGACCTCGACGAACGCACCGAGCGTCTCGTCGAACGCATCGCGGCCATGCCAGTCAACCAGCTGATCATGGCCAAGCTCGCACTCAACACCGCGCTCTACAGCCAGGGCGTCGCCACCAGTCAAATGGTCAGCACCGTCTTCGACGGCGTCGCTCGACACACTCCCGAGGGGCACCAATTCGTCGCGGATGCAACCGAACACGGTTTCCGCGATGCGGTGCGGCACCGCGACGAACCGTATGGTGATGCCGGCCGCAAGACCTCGGGCGTGTAGGACCGTGGCCAAGCCGCTGTCTCGTCTCACGGCGCGATCGGTGGTCCTGAGCGTGCTGCTCGGTGCGCATCCCGCGTGGGCGTCGTCGAGCGAATTGGTCACCCTGACGTCCGACTTCGGCATCAAGGAGCCGACGTTGCGCGTCGCGCTCACCAGGATGGTTGGCGCGGGCGACCTGGTGCGGTCCGCCGATGGCTATCGGTTGTCCGAGCGGCTCCTCGCCAGGCAGCGTCGCCAGGACGACGCGATCGACCCGAAGCTGACGCGATGGGACGGGACGTGGACGACATTGGTGATCACCAGCGTCGGCACGGATGCGCGAAGCCGAGCACAGATACGTAATACACTGCACGACAGGCGATTTGGTGAGCTTCGCGAGGGCGTCTGGATGCGGCCAGACAACCTCGAACGCCAGCTCACCGACGACCTGCGGGACCGGCTTCGCGTGCTCAGCGCTCGCGACGAGGATCCGGTGGGTCTGGCCGCGCAGCTGTGGGATCTGCCAGGGTGGTCGCGGGTCGGAGCAGGGCT
>Ga0068863_100005664_pt1 | contig 12268 bp, 7 predicted proteins | sample KBSSwiS62_FD_66596 | JGI IMG/M metagenome (GOLD analysis project Ga0068863, IMG submission 66596) | Switchgrass rhizosphere microbial communities from Kellogg Biological Station, Michigan, USA - KBS Switchgrass S6-2 | ecosystem: Host-associated > Plants > Roots > Rhizosphere > Soil ...
GGCGTTCGATCCCGACTTCGTGACGGCGTTGAACGTGCCGCCGGCGCCGTGGAACTCGGCGGAATAGGCGTTCTGCTGGACGCTGAACTCCTGCAGCGCGTCGACCGACGTCTGGATCCAGGTACCGCCCTGGTGCTCTTCGGTGATGTCCACGCCGTCGAGCAGGAAGCGCGTCTGCTGTCCGCTGATGCCGCCGATGACGTTGCCGTTCACGATTTCCGGCCGCACGGTCTGCACGTTTCCGGTCGCCGGCAGCAGCGCCGCACCCGGCGTCAGCTTTGCGAGCTCGTAAAAGCCGCGGCCGTTCAGCGGCAGGTCGACGATCTGTTCATTAGTGACGACGTGGCTCAGCGTCGCCGATTCGGTGTTCAGCAGCGGCGACTGCGCCGACACGACGACGTCAGTGGAGAGCGAACCCACCGAGAGCGTCAGCTCCACGCGGGCCGATTGGCCGACCGTCAGCTCAACTCGATCCCGGACCGTGGTCTGAAAGCCCTGCAGGGACGCGCTGATGCGATAGATGCCGGGCTCGAGCGGCGTGATCACGTAGTTGCCTTCGCCATCCGTCGTGACCGTGCGTGAGATATTGGTCGCCAGATTCGTGACGGTGACCGTCGCGCCCGGCACGGCGGCGTGCTGTTGATCGAGCACCATGCCGAGCAGTCGGCCTGTTTGCAGTTGTGCGGAGAGCGGTGCGCTGGCAAGCAAACAGAACGCGACTAGCAGAGCGGCACAGCCGAGCGGCCTGATCCCCATGGTCGTCCTCCACGATTCAACGTTCGGGGCCCCGAGCGTAGGCTGGTTCAGCCGGGCCGTCAACCTGAGATCCGAGGTTGACGACGCTCTTCTGCCTAGCTCTGCCGGCCGATCAATAGCCGCTCGCTTTGATCCAGAAGCGCTCGCGCCAGGCGCCGCCCGGCGGGACGCTCTGTAATTCCTTGTAGAGTCCGCGGGCCGCGAGGTTGAGCGCGTCGATGATGCCGGCCGTCGGCTCGATGCAGAGGAACGGCCGGTCCTTCGGCGACCAGATCGTGACCGCCCGATAGTTGGGACCAAGTCCGATCTCGAGCCGCTGCGACTTTCCGCTGATGGCAATCGTTGCCCGGCCCTGCGAGTCCCGCAGGAGATCGGTGAAGACGTCGTCCAGGCCGTAGTCGCGGAGCGGTGCTGCTTGCGGAGTCGGAAAGAATCGCTCGATCGGCTCGGTGTCGCCGGTCGGTACCTTGTTCGACATGAGCAGCCAGTGCGTCCGTGCGCCGACCGACAGCGTCCACGTGTCGCGCGGTGAGTCGGTCAGCTGGAAGTACGGGTGGAACCCGATCGCGATCGGCATCGGCTCCGCGCTCATGTTGATGATGACGGTCTCCACTTCGAGCACGCCGTCGCGCAGGCGATGCGTCATCTCGATGGTGTGCGCGAACGGCCACTGTTTCATCCACATCGGCTGCCGGTAGAACTCCAGGCGGCTCGTCACCCAGGCGGCGCCGCTGTCGGCCTTCGTCTCCACGACGATCCAGCGATCGGTCGTCGTGATGAACCCATGACTCGGCATGTCACCGCGCACGTTGCCGAGCTGCATGTCGAATGCGCGCCGGCGGCCGTTGGCGAAGAACGCCTGCTCGTCGAGGCGATCAATCCAGGGGCCGAGAAACGGGATGCCGCTCATACCCGGACGCGCCTTGAATTCCTCGATCGAGCCGTATGGCCAATACAAGACGTTCTGGCCCTTCACGTTCATCTCGAAGGCGATGTTGCCGACGGAGGGCACGATCGAGACGACCGTCTGCGTCCGTGCGTCCCGCAGGCGCACGATGTCGCCACTGCGGTCCGACGAGTACGGCTGCGCGAAGGCAGCCGTGGATGGCGCGAGGAGAAGAGCCGCGAGGATCGTGGAGCCGTGGATCATCAGTTCGTCGGCACGAGCCGTCTCAGTTCCTCGAACCAGCCCTGGACGATCACGATCCGAGGACGAGCCGGAGACGAGTCTGTGCTCGAACGTGTCGTCAGCATCAGCAACCGCTGTCCGTCAGCCGTGACATCGTATTGCGAGCGCGGTGAACCCGTTGCCGGAATGTAAAAGGGTCCTTGAAAGAGCTGCACCGGGGCTCCGACCTTCAGCGTCGGCTCGGTGACGACGCGCACCACAAACATCCGCTCGCCGGTCAGGCTCCTGTAAAAGAGGTCGCCGTTTTTCGCCCAGATCGGTTCGCGTCCGCCGCCCACGGACACGGTCACCTGTCCACTGGATCCGGGGTAAGGTCGAATGTAGATTTCCCGCTGACCGGTTTCCTGCGACAGATAGGCGACGTAGCGGCCATCGGGCGAGAAACTCGCGCCTTCGGCGTTGAAGTCGCCCTCGAGAAACACGTCGGGTTTAGAACCGACCCGATCCAGCGACAGCATGAGAATAGGCGCAGGTCGTTCGAGACGATGGTGATGGAGTGTAAGCATTCGCCCGTCGGGCGACCATGAATCGACGTGAACCTGCCCGCCGAGAGTAGTCAGCTGCCGCGGTTGGCCGCTCCCGTCCGACGACGTGATCCAAGCCTCGAGGTTTCCGCCCTTTGCGGACGAATAAGCCACCTGCGAACCGGTCGGGTTCCACACACCCATCTGGCTGGTGCCGTCTCTCGTAACACGGCTGCTGCGTCCGGAGGCGAGGTCGTAAATCCAGATGTCGCCGTCCCGTGTCGCCAGCACTCGACCGCCGTCGGGAGAGAGGCGCACCTCCTCGTACGTGCCTGCCGGGATCGAGCCGATCGGTTCGGCCGTGCCATTGCGATGCATCCAGACGAAGGACCGGTTGGCAACAATTCCAGAGACGAAGGCGAGCGTTCCCTGATCCGACACTGCGTAGTTCGACGCGACCGCACTCACACCCACCGTCCGCTGAACCCCCTGGAGGAGCGGGACCGCGCCGCCCCTGATAGTCAGGCGAGTGGTGTCGAAGGCAGCCCCGAATACGCCGTCCCGTAACGCGTAAACGAGATGGCCCGTCGGCAGGTAGCGAGCGTCGCTCCCGCCCTGAACGACGACTTTTCGCTCACCCGAGGAGATTGACTGCACCACGATCTGCGCCTCGTCCCAGCGGGTGGGTCCCTGATTCCTGGTGACGCTGAACAACACCGAGCGCCGGTCGGGCAGCAGCTGCGGCCCGTAGATTTGTTCGCCGTCGCCGGTCGGAATGATGAGTTCCGCCACGCCTCCGTTCGCGGACACCCGCTTGATGCCCGTGCTCTGCCCGAACAGAATCGTGTCGTCAGGGCCCCAGCTGGCGCCGAATGCGGCCGTCGCTGCACACAGCGTGACCGGTGTGCTTCCAGTGACGGCGATCTTCTTGAGCTGTCCGGTCCCGGCAAAGTAGCCGACCCATTGGCCATCAGGCGAGACGAAGGGACTGGCCAGACCCTCTGAAGTCCCGGGAATGAGCCGCGCCTCCAGGTTGTCCATCGACCGCAGGTACAGGCCTTCTCTGGTCTGGTAGACGAAGAATCGGCCGTCTGGTGAGATCGCAATCACGGGCCGCTGTGTCAGTTGAAACTGCTGGCCCTCAGGTAGCAGGTAGTCGAACCGCGCAGTCGCTCGGGGATGAGCGGACGGCCACAGCGTCCACACGATAAGGACGGCGATGAGAGCCGTGATGATCGCCGTGACAGCAACCGCAAGAGCCCGTCGCCAGGCCGGCTGTGCCGCGGTGCGTGCCACGCGAGGTGTATCTGATTCAAATGCGCCCTCCAGCGCCAGCGAAACGTCGCCGATGTCGCGCATGCGCTGTGTTCGGTCCTTTTGCAGACAGCGTTTGATGTAGATGGCGACCACCGGCGAGAGTTCGGCGGGCAGCACCGTCCAATCGGGCTCTCGCGCCAGCACCGACACCAGCACCTCTGACACTTCATCGCCCGCAAAGGCTCGTCGACCGGTCAACATCTCGTACACCACGGCCCCGAAGGCCCAGATGTCCGTACGCTTGTCGACTGCTTTGCCACGCGCTTGTTCGGGACTCATGTAGGCGGCTGTCCCCAGCAGCACGCCCATGCCGGTCAGCATCGCCGGCGACGTCATCGTCGGCGATGTGGTCACCGCTGTTGACATCGCGCCCGCAGGCTCCAACGCCTTCGCCAGACCGAAGTCGAGTACCTTCACAGAGCCATCCGGTCGAACCTTGATGTTCGACGGCTTCAGGTCGCGGTGCACGATGCCCTGCTCGTGCGCCGCTTCCAGCGCTGCGGCGATCTGTTTCGCGATCGGCAATGCCTCGTCGAGAGGAATCGGGCCCTGCGCAATGCGGTCGGCGAGCGTGGGGCCGTCGACCAGCTCCATCACGAGAGCCGTCGTGTCAGTGCTCCGCTCCAGGCCGTGAATCTGCGCGATGTTCGGATGATTGAGTCTGGCGAGCACTTCCGCTTCACGCTGGAAGCGCGCCAGCCGTTCGGGATCGGTGGCTACAGCCTGGGGGAGCACTTTGATGGCAACCGTTCGTTTCAGATTGGTGTCGGTCGCGCGGTACACCTCGCCCATACCGCCCTGACCGATCAGGACGATGACTTCGTAGGGACCGACACGGGTGCCAGGACCAATCGCCACTCGAGCCGGATTCTACGCGGATCGACCGCAAGCCGTCATTTATCAGCAGGCGGCGTAGCCTGCGGCTCGTCGGAGACGGGAGGCAGCATCATCGACAGCTGATCATCGCTGGCAGACCGAACAAGAGAACGTCGAGCGCCCATTCTGCCAGACGCGCCCGATCGTGCCGGTGCAGCCGGCGGTCGGGCAACGCTCGCCTTCGCGCTCGTAGACGCGGAAGCGCGAGCCGCGATACCGTTCGGAGTCCTTCAGGGCAATCGCGCGGCGAAGCACCGATTTGATCGCATGGACCAGCCGTTCGCAGCCGCCCCGCGGCGCACCGGTTCTGGTCGCCAGAGACGACGCCAGACGGAACGGCGACAAGCCGGCCAGATGAAGCGCCTCGCTCGCGTAGATGTTGCCGATGCCCGCAACGACGTGCTGATCGAGCAGGGCGGCCTTCAGGGAAATTCGCCGTTTCGCCAGGCGCTCCGCCAACGCGCGATCGTCGAACCCGCGCGAGAGCGGCTCAGGCCCCAGGCGGCCGAGCGAAGGGTGTCGCGGCCGGCGTGCCGCAGCCACCAGGTCCATGATGCCGAACCGCCGCGGATCGTTGAACGTCACCGTCATGCCCGACGACATCGTGAACACGACGTGATCGTGACGGTTGTCGAGGTCGGTGTCCCGATCACGCGGGCGCGTGGCAAGCGCGGTGGTTTTTTCGACGCGAAACCAGCCGGACATCCCGAGGTGCATGATCAGCGTGTCGCCCGACGACAGCTCGCCGAGCAGGTACTTGCCGCGACGCGTTAGCGCTCGCACGCGCGTTCCGCGCAGCCGCCGGGCGAAGCCGCTGGGAAACGGCTTCCGCAGATCGCGCCGATTGAGCTGGACGCGATCGAAGCGCGCGCCGGCCATCGCCGGCTCGAGAGTCCGGCGCACGCGTTCGACTTCCGGAAGCTCAGGCACGGTCTCGAGAACAGGAGGTCAAGAAGTCCGGAGACGACCGTTTCTTCCTGAAGACCAAGTCTCCTGATCGTCTTGCCTCCTGTAAAACGTCTCAGGCCAGCGCTTTTCCGTACAGCGCCAGCAGACGGCTCCAGGCCTTCTCGGCCTGCGGCTCGTTGTAAACGCCGGAATCGGGCGGGCACCAGCCGTGCGCCGCGCCTGTGTACACTTCGATTTCCGCGGGTAGGTTCGCTTTTTCGAACGTCTCCTTCAACACCGTCTTGTCGTTGGGCGCCCGCTGGTCGTCGTTTGCGGCGATCGCGATCAGCAGTTGCGCCTTCGTCTTCGCGGCCTGAAGATGCGGAGAGTTCGGATTGGTGGTCACGAGGCCGCCGCCATGGAACGAGGCCACCGCGCCGACGCGATCGGGGACCGCCGCCGCCGTGCGAAACGCGATTGGCCCGCCCATGCAATAACCCTGCGTGCCGATCTTCCGATTCTTGGCGACGGACGGCTGCTGATCCAGCCAGGCGATAAACGCCTTCGCGTCGGTCATCTGCGTCGTCTCGTTCAGGCCCTGCGCGAGCGGCATCACCGACTGGATCGGCGTGGCAGCGCCGTTCTCCGCGGTCGGCGCCTTCTTGACGCGATAGAACGGATTGACCACGAGCACTGAGTAGCCCGACTCCGCAAGCCGCTTGCCCATCTGCCGCATCGCGGGCCGAAGGCCGAAGATATCCGGCCACAACAGCACCCCCGCGCCCGTGCCTGTCGCCGGGTGTACGAAGTACGCGTCGCAGGTCCCGTCCGGCGTCGTCACCGTCACCTCGCCGTCGGTCACCGCGACCGCGTTCACGACGCGCGGCAGCATCATCGCCATACCGGCGCCAAGGAGGACGCCGAACTGCCGCCGCGTGACCTGGCCGCGCGCCTCGAATTCCTGCCGATCCTTCTCAAATTGATCCTGATCGCACATATTCGCTCCTCGCCGACGCCCTGATCGAGCGTCCGACCTTCGGTCTGACACTCTATATCTATTCGAGAGCCTTTGAATCGCGAATTGTCTTGCGGCCGTCCGTGGATCGCAGGAATATCGCGCCTCGAGGCCACCCATGCGACACACAACGGCGAACGCAGTCGGACGACGTGCGCTCATCAAGGGAACAGCGATGCTCGCCCTTTCGGCCGCGCCTCGCGCGCAAGCTCAGGCGCCGACGCCGGAAGCGGTGACGCGGCTCGAAGACGTGCCGCTCGGTCCGGCGGTGACGGTGACCGTCGAGCGCCGCGGCGACATTGTGCTGGTCGGGCTCAACCGCCCGCTGATCCAGAACCGGATCGATCCGCCGACGCGTCTGCGGATGGCGGCCGCCTTCTACGATTACGAGCACGATCCGTCGCTGCGGGCGCTGGTGCTGTTCGGTCACGGCGAACACTTTTCGCGTGGCATCGACGTCGACGCCGCGCAGGCCGGCATCCTGTCCGGCCAGCGGCCGACGACGACGCGCCCCACGCTCGATCCGCTCGGCAATTCCCAGCCGCATCGCTCGAAGCCGGTGGTCGTCGTGGCGCACGGCGACACCTGGAACCTCGGGCACGAGATTTATCTGTCGAGTGACGTGCGCGTCGCCGCCGCGAACACGCGTTTCGGCCAGGACGAGAATACGCATGGCCGGTTTCCGGGCGGCGGCGCCACAGTGCGTTTCGTCCGCGAGGCGGGCTGGGGCAACGCGATGCGCTACATGTTGACGGGCGACCACTGGAGCGCCGAGGAGTCGTATCGGATGGGCATCACGCAACAGATCGCGGCCACGCCCGGGGCTGCGCTCGAGGCCGGCATCGCGATCGCACGCCGGATCGCCGCCTGCGCGCCGTTGTCGATCAAGGCCACTATCAACTCCGCGCACCAGTATGTCGATCCAGTCGAAGCCGACGCGCTCTCGAAGCTCGGCGCGCAGTATGCGGCTCTCTACCGTACCGAGGACTTCCTCGAAGGCCGGCGTGCGGAAGCCGAAGGGCGACCGCCGAAGTATCAAGGGAAGTAGAACGGTTCGATTGGCGGCGCCGATCGCTATTCGATCCGCAAGGCGGTGGTCGGTTCGAGACGCGTGGCGCGCTCTGTCGGTATGACCGACGCGACCAGCGCCACGATCGCGAGGAGGGCGACCGTCACGAGGAGTGTCACGGGGTCGCGCGCCTCGGTGCGCACGAACGTGTTTTGCAGCAAGCGACCGACCACAAGTGCGGCAGGCACGCCGAGGATCACGCCGGCAATGATGACCCAGGCGCCGGTTTTGAGGAACAGCCAGCGCACCTGCGCGGCCTGGGCGCCGAGCGCCATTCTGACGGCAATCTCTTGCGTGCGGCGTCTCACGGCGTACGCCATCGCCGAGTAGAGGCCGACTCCCGAGAAGACGAGCGCCAGGCCGCCGATCGTCGCGAACTGCGATGCCATCTCGGCTGGGCCCGCCCTCGAGCGATCGCGGAGCTCGTCGAGCGTTCTCATGGCGCCAAGCGCGAGATCAGGATCGATCGCGTTCACGGCGTTGCGGATGTCCGCGACAAGCGACCTCGACTTGCCGGAGCCGCGCACGATCAACGCGACCGCACCGGGCGCCTCGGCCCGAAACGGCAGATACACCACGGGTACCGCGTCGCGGACCTGTCGGATTTCCGGAGCGACGCCAATAATGGCCACCGACACCGGCGGCGCAGGGGCGTCGGCTTCCCTCAGGTAGGTCCGCTGGGCCGTTGGCAGCCGAAGCTCGAGGTGACGGCCGATCGGACTCCCAGCGCCGAGGTACACCTCGGCGAATCGCTGGTTGACGATCGCCGCCTCGTGCCCGGGAGTGCCATGTAGTTCGGAGAACAGCTCGCCGAGAACGAGACCGTGGACGACCGTCTGAAAGTATGACGGCTCCACGACCAACGTCATGACGTCCGGCGGCGGCTCGGTCGTGGGCCGCCCATCGACGAACGTGAGCTGGCGCCGTCCAGCCGGCGAGAACGGCGCCGCGCTGGCGACAGTACTCGCCGTTACTCCGGGCACCGAAAGCAGGCGAGCCTTCAACTGCTCGTGAAACGCGATTCGTTGATCAGCCGTCGCATAGGTCCCGGCCGGCAGCCGAATGAATGTGGTCAGCGCATCCGACGTCTGCACGTTGCGGTCTACGGCATAGAAATTGAAGAAGCGTCTGGCGGCCAATCCGGCGCCGTTCAGGAGCATCAGCGTCACGGCGAACTGCCCGACGAGGAGCGCGTGGGTCCAGCGTCGCACCTTCGGTGGTGTGCTCAGACGACCGCCTTCCTTGAGTCCATCGGCGGTCGCGCGACGTGAGGCATAGATAGCCGGCGCTAGGCCGAAGAGTCCTGTGGTGACCAGCGCGATCGCCGCGAGCGTCGTCAGCAGGCGGACGTCCATCTTGATGCGCCAATAGGGCAACTGCGGGGCGGCGTGCGACGCCGAGATCGTCAGGGCAAGCCATGAAAATCCCACGGCGAGAACCCACGCCACTGACGCCAGCAGCAGGCTCTCGATCAACAGCCCCCGCACGATCCGCCATTGCGTGGCGCCGATCGCCATGCGAATCGCAATCTCGCGCGATCGATACGCCGCGCGTGCCAGCAGCAGATTCGCCAGATTGGCGGTGGCGATGAGTAGGACGAAGGCGGCGGCCATCAGCGGCATGTAGAACGTCGCATTGGTGAGCGTCGCGCCGCCGTTGTAGGCCTCGAGCAGGGTGTTCACGAGAGGCCGAATGTCCTTGTTCGTCTCTGGATGCGCCACGGCGAGGCTCGCGGCGATCGGCGAGAGTTCGGCTCGAACGCGGTCGAGGTCGGCGCCGTCGGGGAGGCGACCGATCATCATCAGCGGACGTGTGTCGCGCCGTTGCGCCGCCAACCCAGGCATCTGCGCCAGCGGCAGCCAGATATCGGTGAAGTCGATGAAGCGGATGCCGTCAGGCATGACGCCGACGATCGTCGCGGACATGGCGCCGTTCACCGAGACCGTGCGCCCCAGCACGTCGCGGCTTGCGGCGTAACGGCTCTTCCAGATGTTGCTCGAAATGATCGCCACGGCTCCGGCGCCAGGGCGATCGTCGGCCGTCGAGAAGTCGCGACCGAGCTGTGGCTTGACGCGGAGCACGGAGAACGTGTCGGCCGACACATACAGGCCTTCGAATTGCTCGGGTGCGGCACCGTCGCGCCCCAGGCTGATGGTGCCGATCGCAAACGCGGCCGAAGGGCCGTCGAATACCCGCGCGTCGCGGCGCCAATCCTGGTAGTCCGCAAACGAGAGGCCGGCCTCTCGGCCGCGCGCATCGACCGTCCTCATGATCGCAATGCGGTCTGGGCGCTCGAACGGAAAGTCGCGCCACAGGTCGGCATACGTGCTGATGAAGGTCGTGTTCGCCGCGCCCATCGCCAGCGCAAGCGTGAGGACGGCGCCGGCGGTGAACCACCGGTCCTTCGCGAGGGTTCGCCACGCGAATCGCAGGTCTGCTGCTAAATCAGCCACGTGGTCAGTGGATCGCCAAGAGCTGAGATTCCCGAACGGCAGCCACGAAAACGCGAAACACCACGAAAACAATAGATCTTGTTTCGTGATTTCGTGCCTTCGTGGCTATCTAGGCGCGCTAGTGAATCGTGAGCTTCTGCACACGGAAATTACCGACTTCGCCGACGTAGAGCGTGTTCTCGCTGCGGCAATCGATGGCGTTGACGGTGCCGAACTCCTTCGGCAGTTTGCCGGCCTTGCCGAACTTGCCGATCATCGATCCGTCGAGCTTCATCTTGTAGATTTCGCCGGCCGTGTCGAGGTCGTTCGGCGGATTGGAATTCGAGACGTACATCACCTGGTTCGCGCCGGGCGTTATGCAGATGGCCTGGGCGTTGCCGACATTCTTGATCTCGCTCTTGAAAGAGCCGTTGTTATCGAACACCTGGATGCGCTTGTTGCCGCCATCAGCCGCGTAGACGTTGCCCTGCGCATCGACCGCGATGCTGTCGACGCTGGCAAACTGGCCGGGCTCCGCGCCCCGCTGTCCCCACGACTTCACGAAGACGCCGTCCTTCGAAAACTTCGCAACCCGCGCGTTGCCGTGCCCGTCGGCGACGAAGGTATTGCCCTGCGCGTCCCACGCGACGTCGGTCGGACGGTTGAAGACGTCCTGCTGGGCTCCCGCTCCGGGCGGCCCACCGCCCCGGCCACCGCCGCCTTCGCCGCCCCCGCCACCGGGTCCGCCGGCGCGCGGCGGATTCTGGATCGCTTCCGGCTTGCGCCCAAGCAGAAAGGCGACGCGCCCCTGCGGATCGAATTTGATGACCATCGACGACATCTCGTCGACCACCCAGAGGTTGTCCTGCGGATCGACGCGCACCTGGGCGGCAAAGAGGAACCCGTAGACCCCCTGACCGATTTCGCGCGTGAATTTCCCAGTGCGATCGAATTGGAACAACCGGGAGCCGCCGTGCACGAACGGCCGCGCCGTCGCCATCGACAGCGTCGGATGGCCGGTGCGCGTGTAGACGAAGATGTCGCCGCGCGAATTGGTCGCGACGCCGCCGATCTCGCCCAGGTAGATGTCGTCAGGCAGCGCCAGCGGGTTCGGCGCGGAGTCGAAGTTCAGCACCGGCGCCGCGTTCTGGGCGGACAGCGGCATCGCCGCCACCAGAGTGACGAGCAGCAGTAAGTAGATGGCGCGCCTCATCGACGTTCTCCTCCCGCGGTGCGCGATGGCGCCGGCTGCAGAATGTATTTCTGCACGCGCCACGATTCGATTTCACCGAGGATCAGCTCGTTGGGATTGCGACAGTCGATCTTGTGCACGACCTGAAAGCCAGGCGGGTTCTTGCCGGGCTTCCCGAACTTCCCGAGGACGGTGCCGTCCAGTTCCGCCTTGTAGATCTCGCCGGTGTTCTGCCACGAGCCCGGCGGATTGCCGTTCGGGTTCGAGTTGGAGAAGAAGACGTACTGATGTGAGCCGCCGGAGATGCACAACGTCCAGCCGGTGCCGAGATTGGTAATCTCGCGAATCGGCTTCAGATTGTTGTCGAGCTCCTGATAACGGTTGTTGGTCCGGTCGGCCACCCACACGTGACCGCGCCCGTCGACCTGCAGACCGTGCGGCAGGTTGAATTCGCCGAGTTCCTTACCGGCCTTCTCGCTGCCGGCCTGCGCGACGAAGCGGCCGTTCTTGTCGTACTTCACCACGCGATTGTTGCAGTAGCCGTCGGAGATGAAGATGTTGCCCTGCGGATCGAAGCCGACGTCGCTCGGGCGGCAGAGGATGTACTTCTGCGCCGGCGGATTCGGACCAGGTGTGACGACCGGACCGTCGACGGCCGGCGGTCTGCGGCCGATCACCATCAGCACCTTTCCCTCGGGGCTGAACTTGGTGACCAGGTTGGTCCCTTCGTCCACGGTCCAGATGTTGTCGTCCTTGTCGACGCGGACCGAGTGCGCGAATTCGAAGCCGTAATAGCCCTTGCCGATTTCCTTGATGAAGGTGCCGTTCTTGTCGAATTCGAATAGGCGCGTCGTGTCGCGGCGGTGATAGACGAAGATATTGCCCTTCGAGTTCGTGGCGACGGCGACCGACTCGCCCAGAGACTCGCCAGCCGGAAGTTTCAGGAAATTCGGGACGGACGAGAAGGGGATGTCCGGCACGCCAGTAATCGTCGCCTTCTGCTGGGCAGACGCTGAGCCGGCCAGGAGCACGACCGCGGCGCACGTGGAGAGAAGATGTCGTGTCATGGA
>Ga0068863_100005665_pt1 | contig 12267 bp, 7 predicted proteins | sample KBSSwiS62_FD_66596 | JGI IMG/M metagenome (GOLD analysis project Ga0068863, IMG submission 66596) | Switchgrass rhizosphere microbial communities from Kellogg Biological Station, Michigan, USA - KBS Switchgrass S6-2 | ecosystem: Host-associated > Plants > Roots > Rhizosphere > Soil ...
TGCCGACAAATCATCTGCAGAAGATCGAGATCACCGACGGCCGTGTCAATTTCAAGATTGGCGACGACAAAGCTTTGTTCGCATTCCAACAAGTCGAAGGCACCATGGAACAGACCGCCGCGGGTCGCTGGCGGCTCAACTTGGAAGCGGAACCGTGGCGCAGCGGGGTCCCGTTGCAACTGGCGGGTACGATGCGTGTGAGCGGCGATGTGGCGGGCACGTCGGTCCGCTTGCGCCCGGCGCACTTCCGCGTGAGCTGGACCAAGTCGTCGTTGGCGGACGTATTTCGATTAATCGGAGGCAGTGACTTCGGCGTGCGCGGCACGTTTTCTGGAGAGGCTACCGTCGACAGCGATGAAAATTCATTGCCCGAAACCAAGGACGCCACACTCGGCGACTGGTCTTTTGCCGCCCAACTCCGAGCAACAGAAATTCACCGCTGGGATCTGTCTGAACGTGGAGACAATCCTCGACTGGCTTTTCGCATCAAGGGCCGCTGGAATCCTGCCTTGGGGATTACTCAGGCTCGCGAAGTCGTGCTGGAGGCGCCGCGCTCCAACGTTCGTGGAACTGCCACGTTGGAAAGCGGAACTGGCATGAATCTGGAGGTTCGTCTGGACTCTGCCGGTATCCAGGCGGCTGACTTTCTGGATTGGTACCGCGCATTTCAACCCGACGTATCCGAGGGAATTGCGTCGGCCCAGTATTTCACTGGCACCGCCACTTTCCGTGGCTGGCCGCTGAGATTAGAAGAGGCGGCGTTTTCGAGTCCCGGCGGCCGCTGGGTTGTGCCGGGATTTGCATCTGCCGTAGGCGTTCGGCCCATTCGCGGCGGGATGCAGCGCGGAAAGTTGATGATCGAACCGTTTACGATAAACCTGCCACTAAAAAAACAGGGCGATTCCAAACGTGTGACGATCTTGACCAACGCCAAGGACACCACCGGCAATTCGACGGTAGGCACAATTAATGTCGCTTTTCAGGACGATCTCGAACAGCATTCGGGCAGTTTGCGCCTTGAGGGCCAGCTGCAACAGGCGGAAACGATTCTTGCCGCCGCATCGGCGTTCGGGCATGACCTAAGGCATGGTTGGGATTTGTCGGGGAAGTGCGCCGGCGAGTTGCGATTGGAATGGAGTCGAAATCGTCCCGCGGTGTGGAACGGTCGTGCTGACTTGACGCGTGCCACTCTTGAAGTCGCGGGACTCAATCAACCTATTCAGCTCGAAAATGTCCACGGCGAATGGCGGGACGCGCGTCGCAAGCTCACATTGGAGAAAGCCGGTGCGTTTGGCGCAACCTGGCGGGGTTCTGTCGAACTGGCGCGCACGGTCGGCAACGAGAGTGGCGAAGGCGGCGCACCTCACTGGTCCTTTCAACTTCAAGCCGATCAATTGGACGCCGCAGAATTGGATCGCTGGATGGGCCCTCGCGCCCGCCCAAGCTGGCTGCAACGCTTGCTGCCTGCGGGGCTTGGCGGAAGCTCGACACCAGCGTCGTCGCTCACACCCTTAAAGGGGGTCCGTGCCGAGGGCGACCTGAAAGTTGACGAAATTGCGATCGAAAAAATCCGTCTTAAGGGTTTCCGAGCTCACGCGAAATTGGACGGAACTGATCTGAATCTGGAAAACGCGCAAGCACAGTGGTCGGGCGGCACGGCACTGGGACGTTTGACTGCGAGTCTGTCCGGTCTACCAACCTATGATGTCGTTGCCACTTTTGATCGCATTTCACTGGTGCAGACCCCCTGGCTGGCCGACGTCGCGAACCACTTGGCTGGCACGGCGAGCGGGCGCATTGAATTGAAAGCAAAAGGAATCGGGCGCGACGCCTTGCTGAAAAGCCTGTCCGGCAAAGGTGACTTGCACCTCAGCAAAGTCGAATTGCGCGGATGGGATTTGGCCGGAACCATGGCGCAAGGCGAGTGGAAAACCGGAACCTCCCGCTGGGCGTCGGGTTCCGGGACATTTCACATTGGCGACGGTGGCTTTGAATTAAACGCGTTGCGTCTCGCCTCGCCCTCGGAAGAATTTCTTCTCAAAGGAAGCGTGAGTTTTGCTCAGGACGCGGACCTTACCGCGGAGAGCCACGTTGTCGGACGCGCCGTGCGCCCCGAAACGGCGGTCCGCTTCCTGACGATCTCAGGCCCGCTTACGGAGCCCAGAGTTTCACTGGAAAAGGTCACTGCACAACAGCCGGGAGATTAAAGGAGCGTGATGAAAATCCACATTCGCAATCGAATGTCGCTTAACGCCGCCGCACTATTGTCTTTTTCGGTCTTATTCATCGCGTTCTCGGCCTCTGCTCAGCAGTCGTTCACGCTGGAACAAGTATTAAGCGCTCCCTTCCCAAGCAGTCTGACCGCAGCAAAAGCCTCTTCGCGAATCGCATGGGTTTTGGACGAACAGGGCAAACGGAATATTTATGTCGCGGAAGCGCCAGACTTCAAGGCGCGCCGTCTGACGTCGTACATGAATGAAGACGGACAGGAACTCTCCGGACTCCAGTTTTCCTCGGACGCGAACACGATTGTCTTCACCCGCGGTGAAGGGAAGAACAAATCCGGCCAATCGCCGAATCCGACCAGCAATCCAGCGGGGGCTGAACAAGCCGTTTACCGAATTGGCTGGAGCGGCGGCGAACCAGAAAAGATTGACGCCGGCCAGGCGCCGCAAGTATCGAGCAAAGGCGTGTGCGCTTATGTGAAGGATGGCGCGTTGTGGCTTGCCACTCTCGGCGCTAGCGAAAAGCCGCTGCAGCTCATGATTCGCGGCACAAACGTACAGCAACGCTGGTCGGCCGACGGCAGCAAGCTCGCTTTCACCTCCGACCGTGGCGATCACAGTTTCATTGGCATTTACGATGTGCTTACGAAGGGCATTCGGTTCGTTGCGCCAACGGTGGACAGTGATTCAACGCCAGCATGGTCTGAGGACGGCAAGCGCTTAGCTTTCATTCGCAGGCCAGCGATGCCTCGAGACACTCCCGAAGGATATTTTATGGAGCCAGACCGGCCGCATCCCTGGGCTATTTGGGTGGCCGACACCGATACCTGGAGCGCAAAGGAACTCTGGCACAGCGGCAAAGAGCTGACAGATTCCTATCCCTATATGGCTGACGGCAGCGGTGTCATTCATTGGGCCACGGAAAATCGAATCGTTTTCGCCGGTGAACAAGATGGCTGGCAACGTTTGTATTCAATCGCGGCAGGCGGCAGAACTGCCACGCTCCTGACTCCTGGCAACTGTGAAGTCGAGCAATGGTCTCTTGCACCCGATGGCAAGACCGTTTTGTTCAGTTCCAACTGCAACGACATTGACCGTCGGCACCTGTGGAGCGTGGCAGCTTCAGGTGGAAAGCCCGCGCAGCTAAGCATCGGGCAAGGGATTGAATGGAGTCCTGTTGTAGTGGCCGATTCCGGTTATCTTGCGTTCGTCGCTTCGGATGCTTCACACACTGCGCGGCCTTTCGTTCGACAGCTTGCCGATTCATCATCTGAAGCAAAACCGTTAGCCGCCGAGACTTGGCCGGCCCAATTTCCAGCGGACCAACTCATTACGCCGCAGCAAGTTGTGTTCAAGTCGTCGGATGGCCTCGACATTCACGCCCAGCTTTTCTTACCCAAGAACCTCAAGCCAGGCGAAAAGCGTCCCAGTGTCCTCTTCTTTCACGGCGGCTCGATGCGTCAAATGCTCTTGGGCTGGCATTACATGTACTACTACTCAAACGCGTACGGCATGAATCAGTATTTGGCGAGCCGCGGCTACGTGGTGCTCTCGGTGAACTATCGCAGCGGCATTGGCTACGGCCGCGCCTTTCGTGAGGCTCCTGGCCGGGCGGGTCGAGGCGCGAGCGAATACCAGGATGTAGTCGCGGCAGGAAAGTATCTACAGTCCCGCGCTGATGTGGATTCCTTGCACATTGGCCTATGGGGCGGCAGCTACGGTGGCTATCTGACGGCGCTCGGCCTTGCGCGCAACTCGGATCTCTTCGCCGCGGGAGTGGATCTACACGGTGTTCACGACTGGCCCACCGACAACTGGGACGGCAAAAATATTTCGCCCGACCTCACCAAACTCGCGCACGAATCTTCTCCAGTCTCTTCGGTCGACAAATGGAAATCGCCCGTACTCTTCATTCATGGCGACGATGACCGCAACGTTTACTTCACGCAAACGGTCGATCTGGCGGCCCGTTTGCGCGAGCGTGGCGTTCACGTCGAACAACTGATTTTCCCAGACGAAATTCACGACTTTCTATTGCATCATTCGTGGCTCAAAGCCTATAGCGCGGCGAGCGATTTTTTTGACCGCACTCTAGCGAAATCTGCTCACTGACTGTGCCGCCCAATGACCCCCAGCAAAAGCTCCGCAAGATTCTGCCTGCTGGCCGTCGTCTGTGCGATAGGTACGCCGCGCACGGCCCAGGCGCAAGGTAAGCCAATCGGACGTGTCTTCAAGGCAGAAAGCGAAGAGCGCTACGCGGTTTCCGTCAGCCTAAAAGCGCAAACGCAAAGTGTTTCTACGGAAACGGTCGCTTCCAAGACTTATGTTATGCCGATCGTACATTCCGCCCAGGTTCAGCTGACGTGGAACACCAGGCGACGGATTCTCTCGACCTCGCCTGAAGGTGTCGCTGAAATTGAAGAAACGGTGATGCCGACGCATCCATGCGAACAAGTCGCGCGACCGCGTGAAAGTGCTGACGCTAGGTTGCTGGAGTCGTTGTCTAGTCTCTGCGCGGCTATGGCTGTGCCGCTCAGTATTCGTTACACGGAGGACACCAAAGGTGCGCAGCACGAAGCCGGCGCTTCCAAGTTGCACCTGGATTTCGGAGAGGGCCAACCGCCACTTATGGCATTATGGCTGCGGCGCGCTGTTCGGCCCAGCGTAGTCTTTCCTTCGCTGGCGTTCGCAGCCGGCGCGAAATCCAAACAAGAATTGCGCCCATCCGGTGAGTTATGGAAAAAGGCTCAGGGCTCGGAATCGACAGAGTGGCTCGAAGCCGAATCTGGTACGCCCGCCGCCTCGCTGCATGTAGTGCAGCAATTGGCATGGGATCCTCCGGCGCAAGCAGCATCGGCAACGAACGCCGCAAAGGAAGGTGGAACTGTTCCCCAGCACGCAAGCTTTTTTGCCGATTCAATCACGACGCTTTCCCTGCTCGACGGCGGCGTCGTGCGTGCCCACCGCTCGGCGTCGCGCACGGCGAGCCATAAAATAGAGCCGGTCGCCGGCCTTCCCGAATCGCCCGAGTTTTCATCGAGACTCACCATATCCGTAACGATCGAGCGCTTACCGTGAGCGGATTCGCCGCTACCGGGAAGCGCCTTGTGGGCGCCGCAATCCTCTTGCTTGCGTTTCATCCGGCACTTGCACAACGCATTCCGTCCTCTCCTCGCCTGCATCCCGGCCAGACTCTGGTATACCAGCTGGAACTGGGTGGCTCTCGCTCTACCAGAGTTGAGAGCCAGGTAATTGCTCCGCAATCCGCGCCCAGCGTGAGCCTGAACGCGTTATGCCTCCTCCAGGTACATGTTGAGGATGTGACAGCCTCCGGCCTTCGCCTGAAAACATATTTGTCAGAGAAGAACCCAGCTGGCGCTTCCCAGGTAGACGCTGCGGAGAATTCGTCTAACCCCGACAAATTAGTCGAGGTCTTGGTCTCATCCAACGGCTCGGCATCCCAGATTACAGGGCTCGATCAGCTCTCGGCTCCTCAGCAACTCGCGTGGAGTTCGTGGCTAAGCCAATTTGCTTCTCTGCTAACGTATCCGAAGCCCGGCGTCAGACAAGGACGTCGTTGGCAGGCCTCTGAACCGGAAACGGCTCCGTCCCCGATCGCAGAATTATCGTGGCGGCGGAAATATAAATACGTTCGGCAGGAGGCCTGTCCTGTGGCCGAACAGAGCTCCCCGCCCGGCAAAAACGGCAAATCGATCGCGTCGCGCGAAATATGTGCCGTCATTTTGGTGCAAGCCCAACTTCGCCAGGGATCACCGGCCAATCGCTCGACTCCGCCCGATTTCAAATTGCGCGGCCTTGCCACACGCGGTATGGCGAGCGGCACAAACGAAACCGCGCAATACATTTCAACTGCTTCAGGACTTATCATGCGCTCCGTCGAGGACGTCCAGCAGTCCATGGACGTCACCGTCGCGCTCGCCGATGGCTCGAATCAGGTCCGCTACGTCATCAACGCCAAGAGCCGCTTGCAAATCCAGTTGTTGCCCGACGTTCCGCAGGACATCCGCTAGCTCGGCTTCCGCCAACGGCTGGTCCTGATCGCAACCAAGCGCACTCGCTCGTCTGCCGGACTATAATGGAAGTTTGCATTTCACTCCTTTTAACCGACAGGAGCAGCTCCGATGGATTTCAAGTTGAAGAGTGCGTACCAGCCGCGCGGCGACCAACCGGCTGCGATCGACCAACTCCTGCGCGGCATCGAAGCGGGCGACAAGCACCAGGTGCTTCTTGGCGTAACCGGTTCGGGCAAGACGTTCACCATGGCCAAAGTTATTGCGGCGTCGCGCCGCCCGGCTCTGGTCCTCGCCCACAACAAAACCTTGGCCGCGCAGCTTTATCACGAGTTCAAGAGCTTCTTTCCAGAAAACGCTGTCGAATATTTTGTTAGCTACTATGATTTCTATCAGCCTGAAGCGTATGTACCCGCCGCCGATGTATACATTGAAAAAGAAGCCACGATTAACGACGAGCTCGACAAGCTGCGCATGAGCGCGACCCGTTCGCTATTCGAACGTCGCGACGTCGTCATCGTCGCTTCCGTAAGCTGCATCTATGGCATCGGCTCGCCGGAAGCCTATTACGGCATGCTGGTCATGCTCGAGAAAGGTCTACAGACCAGCCGCGAGGCATTGTTGCGCCGGTTTGTCGATGTGCAATACGAGCGCAGCGAAGATTTGCGCCGCGGTACGTTTCGGGTTCGCGGCGACATCATCGAAATCTACCCGACCTATGAAGACAACGCCTACCGCCTGGAGATGTGGGGCGACCAGATTGACAAGCTGCGCCAGATTGATCCACTCACCGGTGAAGTCCGCCTGGGCCAGCAGGATCTCACGCGTGTTCCCATTTATCCCCGCACCCACTACGTCATGCCGCAAGATCAGCGCGAACGCGCTATCGTCACTATTCAAGAAGAACTGGAATGGTGGAAGAAGGAGCTCGAGAAGCAAGGCAAGTTCGTAGAAGCGCAGCGCGTGGCCCAGCGCACTCTGTTCGATATTGAGATGATGCGCACCATCGGCTACTGCCATGGCATCGAGAATTATTCGCGCCATCTTAGCGGCCGCCTGCCCGGCGAAGCTCCGCCCACTTTGCTCGACTACGTCCCACAGGACTATTTGCTCTTCATCGACGAATCGCACCAGACCGTACCACAAGTCCGTGGCATGTATCACGGCGACCGTGCGCGCAAGCAGACGCTGGTGGATTACGGTTTTCGCATGCCTTCGGCGCTTGATAATCGCCCCCTGAATTTCGAGGAATTCGAAAATCGCACCAACCAGATCGTGTATGTTTCAGCGACTCCCGGACCATACGAATTAACCAAGTGCGGCGGCGTCTTCGTCGAACAGGTAATTCGCCCCACCGGCTTGGTCGATCCGGAAGTTGAAATTCGTCCCGTCAAGGGCCAGGTGGATGACCTGCTCGAACAAATTCGCATTCGCGCCGAGAAAAACGAACGCGTCCTGGTCACCACCCTCACCAAGCGTATGGCCGAGGACCTCAGCGAATACTTCACCGAAATTGGCGTCCGCTGCCGCTATTTGCATTCCGAGGTGGAAACACTCGATCGCATCAAAATTCTTCGCGACCTACGCCGGGGCGAATTCGACGTCCTCATCGGCATCAACCTACTCCGTGAAGGTCTCGATTTGCCGGAAGTTTCGCTGGTCGCGATTCTCGACGCCGATAAAGAAGGATATCTGCGCAGCGCCACATCTTTGATTCAAACGATCGGCCGCTGCGCTCGCCACGTCGAAGGCCGCGCCATACTTTACGCAGACACCCGTACTCGCTCTATGAGCGAGGCCATTGCCGAGACCAATCGCCGCCGCGAAAAGCAATTCGCCTACAACCAGGAGAACAGCATCACGCCGCAATCCATCATCAAGGGTGTGGACATGGAGTTGGCGCACATCGTCGAAGCTGATTACGTTACGATCCCCCTCGACGCTGGCGAACTCGATGCCGCCGTGGCGGGTGCGAAATCCGAGGAACAGGTCGCCCAACTACTTCAGAAACTCGAAGCTCAAATGCGAGAGGCTGCCAAGAAATTCGAATTCGAAAAAGCCGCGCAGCTTCGCGATCGCATTCGTTCCATCAAAAACCAGGATTTATCTGGGGCTTTTAGCCGCGATATACCGGATCAAGCGCAGGCCGGATAGACACCACCCACCGCTGTGACATCAAACCAAACCTCGCCGCAGCTCTTCCAGCGGGTAAAACGTGTCCCGCCACACCACGCCGCCCTGCTTGAGCGTCACCAGGGTCGAGCGCAGCAGCATGTAGCAGAAAATGATTGCGCCAAGGGGCTGCGTCGCGGCGTACCAACCGGACGCTTTCATGACCCGGGCTGTTCCCGCGTGTGCGGCAAGAGCGATCACCAAGCTCGCTGCCGCCAGAATCCGCGTCCAGCCGTGAACGAACGGCAGCGAAATAAATGGCAGTACATTCGTACAAAAGATTCCCGCCAGCTGGAAAGCAACGATTCCAATTCGGTAGCCCGCGACCGCAAAGAAATTCTTGGTCACACCCCGCACAATATTTCGCAATCCCGCATGCCATCGCACGCTCACGTAGTCGCCGGCCAATCCCACGTCAGATCGGAATGCCGCTCGCTTCACGATTTTGCCCAGCTTTAGGTCGTCCACCACTTCCATCGCCAGCCGAAGGTGTGTTCCGCTCATTTTATACGCATGACGCTTAAGCAATTGAAATGCGCCGACGCCAAGATAAGCGCGCGAATTCGGATCGGACACTGCAGCCGGATTCGTCCCGATGTAAAACCCAAGCGCAAAGAAGCTCAGCACCGTCTTCTCCCAGAATCCGTGCATTTCCACGTCGCCCATCAAAGTGAGGTGATCCAGACCTCGCAAATTGGCCATCCCCATAGCTCTTCGCAGCGACTCCGGCCTGAAACACACATCAGCATCGGTAAAAAGCAGCCATTCTCCTTTGGAAACTTCATACCCGCATTGCAATGCGTGAGGTTTGCCGAGCCAACCTTGCGGCAAATTGTCGACATTGAGGATTTTGAATCGACCGTCATGTTCTGCCGCATCGCGAAGGATCGCCGATGTCGCATCGGTCGACCGGTCGTTTACCGCGATAATTTCCAGCGCCGGATAGTCAATCTTTTTTAGCGTTGCCAATGCCTGCGGAAGTTTCTCTGCCTCATTCCGAGCTGCAAAGATGAGCGAGACACTCGGACAGTCGGACGGCGCACACGGCGCCTGATCCTTCAGGTGCGGCAAGCGCAATTTTCCGCGTAAGATTCGCAAACCCTGCCAAATCCAAAACGCGAAGATGAGAGAAAAAAGGACCAGCCCGATGAGGTGCATGCGTTGGTGTTCGATGCCGCCGACACGGTATCCTAACATGGTGACGCGTTACGGAATCTCCATCATCGGAGCAGGACGACTCGGACGCTCGTTGGGCCGCAGCCTCCGCGAACGGGGCTGGGAAATTCATTCCGTAGTAACGCGAAGTCAAACCACGGCACGCCGCGCCGTCCGCTCCATCGGAGCAGGCCATGCACGAGTGGCGATCTCCAGTGAAGTGTTCCTCGCGCCGGTCATTCTGATTGCCGTCCCTGATTCAGCAATTCAGGCTGTTGTGCAGCAATTGGCCGACCATGGCGAGCAGGACGCTCCCAAGCACTTCATCCTGCACACCAGCGGTGCGCTCGATTCCGAGGTGCTTGCCCCGCTGCGCCAATTGGGCGCTTCCGTCGGCTCTATGCATCCCCTGCAGTCTTTCAGCGGTGTTGGCGTCCCAAGTATTGAAGGCCGCGTCTTCACCATCGAAGGCGATGCAAGAGCGGTCCGCGTTTCCCGCTCGCTTGTCCGGAGTCTCGGTGGCCAGGTTCTGCTATTGGATTCCGTAGCAAAGCCTCTCTACCACGCCGCCGCTTCGATGGCTGCTGGGCAGATACTGGCTGTGATGGAAGCCGCCATTCAACTTTTTGCTTCCATCGGAATGAAGCGTCGCGAAGCCCTCCGTGCCCTCTTGCCGCTGACCCGTCAGGTGCTCGAAAATCAGGAACGGCTGGGGCCCCGTGCTGCTTGGACCGGGCCGCTGGCTCGCGGCGACTTTCGCGTGATCGCGGCACACGAAAAAGCCTTACTCGCTCGGCCCGAGGAATATTTGGCTGCTTATCGCGCCTTGAATCGCCTGGCAGCTCGCGTACTTGCCCGCGATCCGGAAAGCATGCTGGCCGCCCTCGACGAAATTTTGCAGGAATCCGCTCCTGCCCCAAAAGCCAAAGGAGTTAGCGCTTGAAGCCATTGCAAATTCCCATCGAACACAAAACGCTCGCCAATGGATTGCACATCGTGGTCACTCCCGATTCGACCGCACCGGTTGTCACTGTCGGCGTCTATTACAAAATCGGGTTTCGTCTTGAACCCCAGGGACGCAGCGGTTTCGCCCATCTTTTCGAGCACATGATGTTCCAGGGCTCCGAAAACGCCGCCAAGATGCAGCACATCAAGCTCATCAACTCCAGCGGCGGCGTGCTGAACGGCTCCACCATGTACGACGTCACCAACTATTACGAAGCAGTTCCGTCCAACGCGCTCGAGCGCGTTCTCTGGCTGGAAGCCGATCGCATGCGCGCTCTTAAAGTGGACGACGAAAATCTTCGCAATCAGCGCGACGTGGTGAAGGAAGAAGTCCGGGTCAACGTGATGAACCAGCCCTACGGTGGTTTCCCCTGGCTGGACATGCCTCCCGTAGCCTTCCGCAATTGGGCCAATGCTCACAATTTTTACGGTGACTTTGCCGATCTCGACGCCGCCAGCCTCGCCGATGTGCAGACTTTCTTCCGCACCTACTACGTTCCCAACAATGCAGTACTGCTGATCCTCGGCGATGTGAACCCCGCCGATGGCTTCGCGCTTGCCGAAAAACATTTCGCGAGCATTCCCGCTGGACCCGCGCCCCGGTTCGCCGATCCGTCCGAACCGAAACAATCGGAGGAACGCCGCGGTAACGTCCTGGAAAAATTCGGCACTCTTCCCGCCATGGCCATTGGCTACGTCCTTCCGCAGCGCCGCACCGCCGATTGGTGCGCCATGGCGCTACTCGACCAGGCGCTGCATGGTGGGCGCGCCGGACGCATGTACAGGGAACTCGTGCTCGAAAAGCAACTCGCAGTTGAAGCCGACGGCGGCGTTGACGACATCTTCGGCTACGACGGCCCCTCGCAAATGACCACACGCATCCTGCACAAACCGGAAATTACCAGCGACGCGACTCTCGTCGCGTTCGATGCCATCATCCAGGAAGTCCAGGAGAAGGGAATTACCGACTCCGAGTTGGAGCAACTCAAAGTCAAATGGCGCTCGGATTATTTCGCCACGCTGGAAGGCGGCCGGGGCGGCTACATGCCGAAATATGGCCTGATGCACTTGCTCGCCTGCTTCACTTTGTTCGACGGCCAACCGCAGCTCGTGAATTCGATACTTGACGGTTTCTTGGCCGTCACAAAAGAACAAGTGCAAAGCGTCGCGCGCACCTACCTTAAGCCGGCAAACCGTGCCATCGTCTTCCGCGCGCCTGCCGCCACTTCCAAGGAGGCTGCGTAATGGCCACGCAAGCCCCCCGCACTGCATCGACTGTTCCTGCGCTGGCTGCGGAGCGCGAAGTCCGTTGGCCGCATCGCAGCAAAGGCAAGCTCGCCAACGGCCTCGAACTTATCCTCGTCGAATCTCACACCATTCCCAAGTTTCACGGCGAACTCTTCTTTCGCTCCGGCAATGCCGCTGCCGCCGATCGCGCTATCTCTCTCGCTGAGATGACCGCCACCATGGTTCGCACCGGCACGTCCAAAAGCTCTAGTCGCGAAATCGAAGAGCGCCTGCGCGGCCTCGGCGCCGATCTTTCCGTCAGCGCCGGCCAGGATACCAGCGCCATCTCCTTTGCCGGCCTCAGCGACCAAGCCGAACCGCTCCTTCAACTCGTCAATGAATTGGCCCGTGAAGCTTCTTTTCCCGGACCAGAATTCGACCGCGAACGTCGC
>Ga0068863_100005667_pt1 | contig 12266 bp, 12 predicted proteins | sample KBSSwiS62_FD_66596 | JGI IMG/M metagenome (GOLD analysis project Ga0068863, IMG submission 66596) | Switchgrass rhizosphere microbial communities from Kellogg Biological Station, Michigan, USA - KBS Switchgrass S6-2 | ecosystem: Host-associated > Plants > Roots > Rhizosphere > Soil ...
GAACGCTAACGGCCAGCGGCCAACCACGGCCGACGCTCTTGAATCCGATGTCCGGCATGACCTGCGCCACGACGGGCGCGGTGAAAAGCAGCGCAGAGAGCATCAGCGGTTTAAGCGGCCCGATCTTCATTCACTCATCCTTCATCGACCAAACAACACCTGCGGACAGCAATTCAAATTAACGTTGCGGCCCATTGGGCTCCGTACAGTCTAAATGCCTGATACCTCTACAGCACGCTGCGCCCGCGTGTCTCCGGCAACCAAATCCACGTCGCCGCGCCGAGTAGCAAAGCACCCGCGAGCGTCGCGAACGCGGCACCGAAGCCAAATTGCTCCGCCATCGAACCGACGAGAAATGGGGCGGCGGCGCTCGCGAGTCGGCCAACGTTGAACGTGAAACCTTGCGCGATCGCGCGAATCGACGTCGGATAGATCTCGGCCGTCACGACCCCGAAACCCGAGAAGAACCCCGTCCCGAAGAACGCCACGAGCGGACCCAGGACGAGCAGTAGCCACTCGTTGCGCGTCGCACTGTAGAGGAGCGTGAGAGCCGCTGCCAACAGCAGATAGCCGACGAATGTCTTTCTTCGGCCGATCGCGTCCGCGACGTAGCCGAACGAAACGTAGCCGAAGAAGGTTCCGGTCTGCATCGTGACGATCAATATCGTCGTCTCGGCAGCGCCGATCGCGAGCCCGCCGCGCTCCGCCGGAAGCGACAGGTACGCGGGCACCCACAGGTTCAAGCCCCAGTACGCGAAGATCGTCGCGGTGCTGAGCAGCGTGAGAAGCGCCGTCGTCTTCGCGTAACGGCCCGCAAACACATCGCGGATCGATGCATGCGACGCCCCGCGCGACGCGGTCCTCGATTTCAGCCAGACGTCCGACTCCGGAACGCCGCGCTGAATCCACAGAGTCACGAGCGCGGGTAGCAGGCCGACGAAGAACACGCCGCGCCACCCGACCGTCGGCAGCAGCGCCGCAGCGACGAGAGCAGCGACCGCGTAGCCTACGGCCCACGAGCTCTGCATGATCGCGACCGCTTTCCCGCGGTGCCGATCAGGCCACGTCTCCGACACGATCGCGGCGCCGCTCGTCCACTCGCCGCCCATGCCCAGGCCGAGCAGGAATCGGAACACACCGAGTTGCCAGATGTCCTGCGCGAAGCCACACGCAGCGGTAAAGACCGAGTAGACGAGGATGCTCAGGATCATCGCCGGTCGGCGACCGACACGATCCGCTATCGTCCCGAACAACACGCCGCCGATGCCCGACGCAACGAGCGTGACCGAGCCGAGGAGGCCCGCCGTCGCGGTCGAGATCGACATGTCTGCGAGTAGACTGGTCAGGACGAGCGCGTAGAGCATCACGTCGAATGAGTCGAGCGCCCAGCCGAGCGACGCCGCGAGCAGCGCGCGGCGCGCGGCCGGCGTGCCCTCTCGCAACCAACCGAGCAGGCCCGGAGAGCGCGCCGCCGCCGGCTGCGATCGCTCGCCACCGGCCTCGGCGGCTTGACCCTTCGATTCGCGCGCCGCTCCCACGTCAGTCGAAGAACGCCACGAAACGCGCTTCGATGCTGGCGCGCGGCGCTGCGTCCGCCGGCGCCGTCGGGTCGTCGAACGCCGTATGCGCTGCGTTGAGCGCGTCGGGCACATCTGAATCGAACGCCTTGAACACGATGACTTCGTTGCGCTCGAGGTTCGAGAAGTAGTACCACTCGTGCGCACCGTTGTAACGCACGACGCGTGCCACGAACGTGTTGCCGGGAATCTGCTCGGGCCCGATCGTCACGTCGAACTCGACCGTGTCGGCGTCCGCGACGGTGCGGCCATCGCAGATCGCGAGCGTGTTGTCTTGCGGCGGCTCGGACGTCGCGCGCCAGGTCTGGTAGATCGCGAAGCGCCGGTACGGATCGAGAGATGCGGCCTCCCAGCCCGTCACGAGATCCACGAAGCGGTACGCCCATTCGGTCGTGTAGTCGAGATGCGCGAAGCGCGCCGGCTTTGCGGAGCCCGTCTCCTTCGAGCGCTCGCCGAAACGGAGCAAGAGACCCGAACGTTGGGGCAGCACGTCACGCGCACCTGTGAGTGCTTTCAGCATTTCACACATCTCCGCGTGATAGTCGCGGCCGAGCACCTCGAGGTCGCGCGAGCCCGCGACCGCGCTGTCGTGCTCGGCAAGCACGAAGCCCTCGCGCTCGAGCGACAGTCCGTCGAGATCGCGCGCGTCGCGCACTTGCACCTCGTGCGGCTCGAAACGCATGTTCGTACGCGAGAAGTCGCGCACGTCGATGTGCAGCCGTTCGTCCGACTGCACCGAGTAATTGATCGTGCCGATGACCGGTCGCCGCTTCGCAACGGGTGTTGGCATCGCTACTCCTTCGCTCGCCGCAATGTCATCGTGAGCTCGAAGCGATCGGCGGGATAAGTGTTGAGCGCGACCTCGGCGACGACGCCCGACGACAGGCGGTAGACCCGCTGTACCTGGATCACCGTCGCGCCGGTCGCAACGCCTAGGTTGTCGGCGATCCGTTCGGGCGCTCGCTCCGCCCGGATCGATTGCTCGACCTCGGCCACGCTCTCGCCGTACAGGTCCTCGATCCATAGATAGATCGGTCCCGGGCGTCGGCCGATGAGGCGCGCCGCGCCCGCAAAATCGCCATGCACGTAAACCTCCGTCCAGCAGACCGCCTCCGGCTGGTTCGGCGCGTAGCGGAAACCCTCGACGCGGAGCCATTTCGAACCCTGCTCCGTCTGCAGCCGACCGGCGAGATCACGATCAACGACGATGATCTCGGATCGGCTTACGTCGTATCTCGTTGCGTTCGCAACTTCGATCAAGTCATTGATCGAAGCGACCTCGTGCACGTATGGCCGCGGCGACCCGGGCCGTATCACCGTGGTCCCGATGCCTTGATGCGAGGCGACGAGCCCTGCCTCGCGCAGTTCTCTCAGTGCCTGACGAATCGTGTGCCGGCTGACGACGAAACGCTTCTGTAGGTCGCCCTCGGGAGGCAAACGTGAATCCACGGGGTAGACACCCGCCACAATCTCCTGCTTGAGCGTTCGCAAGACCTGACGATAGAGCGGTTGTGCGGCGCTCCGTGCTCGATCACCGCTAGTCGTCAACGGCGTGGCCCCGCTTCGGGACGAGGATCGTGCGCTCGAACGTGATGCAGACTTTGTCCTCTTGCGTCCTGCCACACGTCTTTACGGTCACGATGCCCTGTGTGGGTCGCGACTGGGACTCGCGCTTCGCGATCACCTCCGAGTCGGCGTAGAGAGTGTCGCCGACGAATACCGGCGCCGTGAGCTTCACGTCGTTCCAGCCGAGGTTGCCGATCGCCTTGTAGCTCACGTCGGTGACGCTCATGCCGACGACGATCGAAAGCGTAAGGCAGCTGTTCACGAGCGGCCGACCGAACTCGGTCTTCGCGGCATACTGCGCGTCGAAGTGCAGCGGATGCCTATTCATCGTGAGCAGCGTGAACCACGTGTTGTCGGTTTCCGTGATCGTTCGGCCCGGCCGATGCTCGTAAACGTCTCCGACCTCGAAGTCCTCGAAGTAGCGGCCGAACGTCTCGCGCGAGCGGCGCGGACCGACCTTCTGGGACTCGTGGGCCATGCACTCTCTCCTTATCTACGGGTCGCGTCCGAGCCCCGCGAGCACCTCTTCCGTGTGCTCCCCGAGCCGGGGCTCGCGCAGCACGGGCCGCGCGGGCTCGGCTGCGAACCGCGCCGGCGGCGCCAAATGCATGCGGCCGTGGTCGTCCTGCAACACAGTGCCGCGAGCAATGACGTTCGGATCGTCGAGCGCCTCGATCAGCGTATTGACCGGCGCGAAGCAGACGTCGAGCCGCGCTAGCCAATCGACGGATTCCCGCTGGCTCTTGCTCGCGAAGAAGCGCTCGAGAAACTCGGCGACGGGTCGTTGATGCGGTCCGGGCCCGCGCGCGCACAGCTCGATGAGATCCTCGCGGCCGAGAGCCGCGAGCACTCGCTCGACGAACTTCATCTCCTGGCCTGCGAGCGCGACTTGCTTACCATCAGCCGTGTCGTAGAGCCGATAGAACGCGCCGCCGCCGGTCGTGCGCTCGTGCTTCGGGTTCGGTTGGCGTCGCTCCGCGAAAACGGGGCCGACGACGTTCGGCAAGGCCGCGATCAATGCATCGTGCATCGCCACTTCGACGTGATCGCCGACGCCGGTCTCGCGCCGCCTGAGCAGCGCGATCAACACCGCGCTGAGGCCGTGCAGCGCGGCCGCGAGGTCCGCGACCGGGACGCCGGGAATCGCGGGCCGGGCGTCATCGCCGAGCGTCAAGCTCAGCACGCCCCCTATCGCCTCGACCGCGAGGTCGTGCGCGGGCCGGGCGCGATAGGGACCATCGCTACCGAACGCGTTGATCGAGCAGTAGACGATCGCCGGATTACGCCGCGCGACTTCCTCATAGCCGACGCCGAGGCGCTCGACGACGCCGGGGCGGAACGACTCGACGAACACGTCGGCTGTCGCGCAGAGCCCGAGCAGCCGCTCGCGATCGCCGGGCTCCTTCAAATTCAGCACGACGCTCTTCTTGCCCCGATTCAAATTGCGGAAGAACACCGTGCTCGAGCCCTGAGCGATACCGATGTGGCGGCCCGGATCGCCGTCGGGAGGCTCGATTTTGATTACCTCGGCGCCGTGGTCGGCGAGCACGAGCGTGAGATACGGCCCCGGCAGGAAGGTGCTCAAGTCGACGACGCGGAGTCCGGCGAGCTTCATCGCGATGCCGCTTTCCCGCCCGCCGTCGTCGCTCGCTCGCGCGTCATCGCGTTCATGGCTGCTCGCGGGCGCGCACCCGCTCTTCGACGAGGGCCGCTCGCTCGAGCACGCGCTCGGCCTTGAACACGATCGCGTAGTCGACGAGCGCGCCGTCCAACGCGAACGCGGCCGAACCGCGCGACTCCGCCTCGCGAAACGCCGCTACGACATGCCGCGCCTTCGCGACGTCGTCGGTACTCGGCGAAAACGCTCGGTTGATCGGCTCGACCTGGCTCGGATGGATGCAAAGCTTGCCCTGGAACCCGAGCGTCGAGCCCCAACGAAGCGAATTCGCGAAACCGTCGCCGTCCTCGATGTCGATCCACGCGAGATCGATCGGCGACTCGATACCGGCGGCGCGGCTCGCGAGCAGCAACGCGCTACGGAACGAGACGAGCTCCGTCTCCTCGCGCGACCAACGAATGCCCATATCGAGCGTGAAGTCTCCGGCGCCGAACGCGAGCCGCCGCACTCGCGGCGAGGCGCGCGCGATCGCCTCCGCGCTTGCGAGCCCGGCGCCGGTCTCTATCAGCGGCAAGAGATCGACCGAGCACTGCGCGAGGCCGCGTTCGCGCTCGAGCTGTGTGATCAGCCAATCAGCGATCTTGATTTGATCAGGTCCGTCGACCTTCGTCAGCATCACGCCGTCGACGCCGCGTTGCACGACTGCGCACAGATCGCCATAGCCGAGCTCGGTGCTGAGCGCGTTGATCCGCACATAGGCGAGCGCGCGACGCGGCCTCTGCAGCGCCGCGACCACGACGGCCCGCGTCGCGACCTTTTCCGCGGCCGGGCACGCGTCCTCGAGGTCGAGGATCACCGCGTCCGCATCGAGCGTGAGAGCCTTCTCGACCCGGCGAGCGTGGTTGGCCGGCGCGAACAGCATGGAGCGCAGGAGGCTCATCGCGATCGGCTCTCGTCGCCAAGTAGCGCGTCGTTGTCCGCGCCGAGCGGCGGGCACGGCCTGACGATCCCTCGCTCGCCGTTCACTTTGATCGGGCTCGCGAGCAGCTTGAGGTCAGGTTTCTCGGGATGCTCGACCGCCTGGACCATCCCCGACGCGCGCGCGAACGGGCTCGACAGCGCCTCCGCCACGTCGTAGACCGGAGCGACCGGCAGCACGCCCGACAGGCGCTCGAGCCACTGCGCTGTCGTCGCGCCACGGAATACTGCGTCGAGGATCTCGGTAAGCTCGTGCCGGTGCTTATGGCGCGTGTTTCCGTCGGCGAAGCGCGGATCGCGCGCCAGAGCGTCTTGCCCGAGTATGCGCAGCAACTCCGTCCAGAACTTTTCGCTCATGCACATGATCAGGACCCACCCGTCGGACGTCGGAAACGTCTGCACGGGCGCGACCGAGAAGTGGCTGCTGCGCTCGAGGCGCGACACGGCGGTGCCGGAGTTCAGGTACCACGTGCCAGCGTATCCCAGCTGATGCAGCGCCGCGTCGTAGAGCGACACGTCGACGTCGCAACCGCGGCCGCTGCGCTGCGCGTCGAGCAGGCACGCAAGAAGGCCAACCATCGACATCGTGCCGGTCATGTAGTCGATGATCGATGGGCCGAAGCGCGCGGGCGGTCCGTCGGGCTCGCCTGTGAGGCTCATCAGACCGGCTTCGGCCTGCATGAGAAAGTCGTAGCCGGGCCACGCCGCGCGCTCGTTGTCGCGGCCATACGCCGAAAGATGCAAGCAGACCACCGCCTGATTGATCTTGCCGAGCGCCGCGTAGTCGAGGCCGAGCTTCGCCGGCTGATCGCCGCGTAGGTTGTTGATCACGGCGGCCGAGGACGCGACGAGCCGCTCGAAGGCGCGGCGGCCTTCTGCCGACTTGAGATCGAGCGCGACGCTGCGCTTGTTGGCGTTCCAGGTCTGAAAGTACTGGCTGTCCGCGTCACCGAGCTTGTGCGGGCCGACGTAGCGCGCCGGATCGCCGCCGGTCGCCGGATTCTCGATCTTGATCACCTCGGCCCCGAGCTCGGCGAGCAGTTGCGAGCCGTACGGTCCCGCACCCCATACCTCGACGCTCAAGATCCGAAATCCCGCAAGCGGCTTCATGCGACCGGGTTCCGCTTGAGCCATTGCCTCGCGATGATCACGCGCTGGATCTCGTTCGTCCCCTCGCCGATCACGGTGAGCGGAGCGTCGCGGTAGAACCGTTCGATGTCGTATTCCTTCGAGTAGCCGTACGCGCCGTGGATCCGCATCGACTCGATGCTGTTCTCGAGCCCCGCCTCGGAAGCGAAATACTTGGCCATGCCGGCTTCCATATCGCAGCGCTCGCCGCGGTCGAACGCGGCGGCCGCGTCGAGCGTCAGCAAGCGCGCCGCGCGCGCGCGCGTCGCCATCTCCGCGAGCTTCAACGCGATCGCTTGGTGCTCGCAGATCGGCTTGCCGAACGACTTACGCACCTGCGAGTACTGCGTCGCGAGCGCGAGCGCGCCTTCCGCGATTCCGACGCCGCGCGCTGCGACGTTGATGCGGCCCAGCTCAAGACCGCCCGTCACTTGGTAGAACCCCTGCCCTTCGACGCCTCCGATGAGATACTCGGCCGGAACGCGATAGTCGTTGAAGATGAGCTCGGCGGAGTCGATCGCTTTGTAACCGAGCTTGTCGAGCTTCTTGCCCACCGTGAAACCGGGCAGCTTCGGTGCAATGAACAAACTCATGCCCTTGTGCCGCGGCTCCGCGTGAGGGTTCGTCTTTACGAGCAACGCGACGCACGAGCCCTCGACACCGTTCGTGATCCAGGTCTTCGTGCCGTCGATCACGTAGTGATCGCCGTCGCGCCGCGCGGTCATCCTGATGCCCTGCAGGTCCGTCCCGGCATCCGCTTCGGTGAGTGCGAGCCCGCCGCGAACTTCGCCGCTCGCGAGCTTCGGCAGCCATTCCTCTTTCTGCGCCGAAGTGCCGAACTTCTCGATCGCTAGCGCGAGCATGAGGTGCGAGTTGATGATGCCGGTGATCGACATCCACACGGCGGAGATCCGCATCACGATTTGCGCGTACGTCGTTGCGGGCAAACCGAGCCCACCGTGCTCGACGCCGATCGTTGCGCCGAACAGGCCCAGCTCCTTCATCTGCTCGACGACGTGCGCGGGATAACGGTCCGCGTGGTCGAACTCCCTCACGATCGGCTTCAAGTCCCGCTCGATCCAACGATCGATCGCGTCGAGCAGCTGGGCTTCGTCAGCCGAGTCGAAATGCGGGGGGCTCGCGGTCATCGCACCCACCGAGGGTATACTTGTTCGGACAAGTTCGTCGTTGCCCCGACTTGATATCGTTTTGCGCTAGGCTAAACGTCCGTATATCTGCTGACAAGCGATACCTGCGCATGGCCCGAGCCGCCTCACCACTCTCCGCGCACCGACAACGACGCCAGCGACGTGCCATCAGCGCTCCTTCGTCTTCGCTCCTCGTTGCCATGGCGAGCGCAGTGATTGCGGTGGGCGGCGCTCAGGGGCAGACCGCGTTGCCAATTCCGGCACGCTGCGAGCGCGCCTGCCTCGAAGGCCTCGTGCACGACTACCTCGCGGCAGTCCTCGCGCACGACCCGGCGCGTTTACCCCTGTCCGCCGACGTCAAATACAGCGAGAACGAGCAGCTGCTCGAGGTCGGGGACGGTTTCTGGCAGACGGCCGTCGCGATCGGCAACTACTCGCACTACTTCTCCGATCCCACCTCGACCCAGGCAGCTTGGATGGGCACGGTGAAGGAAGGCAGCGCGCTCGTGCTCATGGCGCTGCGCCTGCGCGTCGAGCTCGGCAAGATCACCCAGATCGAGACGTCGTATTTTCGTCCAGGCGGGGGCGGGCCGAACGACGTCGCATCGCTCGATGCAAAGAAAACGCCCGAGCAGCTATGGTTACAGACCGTTCCTGCGGCTCAGCGCTCGAGTCGTAACGAGCTCGTCGCGATCGCGAACGCGTATTTCGACGCCTTGCAGCACAACGACGGGAAAGGCTTCTACCCGTTCACGGACGACTGCGACCGGATCGAGAACGGCGCGCACACCACGAACAATCCGAGCGGCCCAACGACCCCCGGCGGCTTCAACTACATGGCGCTCGACTGCAAGAAGCAGCTCGAGAGTGGCTACCTCGCAATCGTCACGCGCGTGCATCACCGCCGCTTTCCTCTCGTCGACGAGGAGCGCGGCGTCGTCTGGAGCAACGCAGTGCTCGACCTCGGCGGCACTGTCCGCACGATCAAGCTCACGAACGGCGAGACGGTCGACATGGGACCGTTCGCGGGGCGCGCGACCAGCATCGAGGCGACTGAGGCGTTCAAGATCGAGGGCGGCAAGATTCGCCGCGTCGAGATGGTCGGCGGCTCGGTCCCGTATCACTTGAACTCGCCGTGGGGCGGCCTGAGCAGCCGTTGAGCCACGTAACTGGCTGCCCCCTTCGGCCCGCACTCCTCACGTCGCGGCTGAGCCTTCCCGCTAGAGCGGCGCGTGTCGTAGGCGCTTCGCCATCACGTAGTCGTCCATGACGAACCCGCCGCCGATATCGACGACGACCTCTTTACGAATCGAGAAGCCCGAGCGTCTGTAGAGCTTGATCGCCTTCTCGTTGCGCTTGTTCACCTGGAGGATCAGCGTTCGCGAGCCGCGGTCCAGCGCGCGGCGTTCGACGTGCCCGAGCATCGAGGCGCCTAGGCCCAAACCGTGAAGACGCGGTAGCAAGTACAGCTGCTCGAGCTTCATCTCTTCTGTTTCGCTGGTCGAAGCGTAGCTGCAATAGCCCGCGAGCTCGCCGTCGACCTCCAACAGGTCCATCCACCGATCCTCGGCGCGAAGATAGAGCCGGAGGTTGGACGGTGCGAAACGGCTGCGGAGCATGTATTCGATTTGCTCCGTGGTGACGATCGTCGTGTAGTGAGCGAGCCATATCGTTCGAGCCAGACCAGCGACCGAATCGAAGTCGCGCTCCTCGAGGGGGCGAAGGATCTGATTCGATTTCGTCTTGGCGCTCACGACGCGCGCTCCGACACGAGCGGATATTCGAGCCGGACGTTGCTACATCACCCGGCGGTCTGTCGCATGTTGCTCCATGCGATCTCGGCGATGCCGAGGATGGCGAGCAGTCCGCCATAGAACGCCCAGCGAATGTCGTTGACCATGAACCCCTGCATGATTGCGGACGGCCCGACTCCGAGCCCCTGCATCATCCAGATCGAGCCCATCGCGACCATCAACAGTCCGACAAGGCTGCTGACGACTCTCATGACGACGTTGAAGGCGTGCCGCATCTCATTCTCCCAGGCTGGCTCAGTGGCGAGTCTATCGTGCCATCTGCGGCCGGCCTCGCTAACGTGCGTCGTGAAATATCACGCCGGCCGTGTACCGTCGCCCCGAGCGAACGAGGCTAGCGCCGTGGCGCATCGTGACGCGGTGGTAACCGCGGGTGCCGCGTCGCGGCCGTTGCGCCACCGCGAAGATTGCCGCGTCGCCTTTCGCAAGCGGCACAACTTCGACTCGCGACTGCATGCGCGGCCGCTGCTCTGTGACGACGAATTCGCCGCCGACGAAGTCCTCGTTCGGCGCCGACAGCAGAAGTACGGCCTGGAGCGGAAACACTTGCTCGCCGTAGAGGTCCTGATGCAGGCAGTTGTAGTCGCCGGGACCGTAGCTCAGCACCAGCGGCGTGGGGCGCGTCTGTCCGGCATGATGACAGCGCTCGATGAATTGCTCGTGGGTGTCGGGATATCGCACGTCGCTCGCGAGCAGCTCGCTCCATCGATTCGCAATCGGCGCGAGCCACGCGTAGACGGAAACGCGCAGCTCGGCAACGACCACCGGGAGCGGATACGCGAAATACTTGTACTCGCCGCGTCCATAGCCGTGGCGCGCCATCACGACGCGGCTGCGAAAGATCCGTTCGTTCGCGTATAGCGCCGCGAGCTCTCGGCATTCGGCATCCGTGAGAAGACCGGAGAGCGGCGCCCAACCAACGTCGTCTAGGTTGGTCGATATGCGCCCCCAGTCGTACTGGGCGACGCGATCTGCGATCGAACGCGTGTCAGCCATCATGGATTTGAAGTCTAGCGGTCGTTCCACGACCGCGGCACTCGAATCACGGTGTCGTCGACGACGTTGAAAGTTAGTGACGTATCTGCGACGTGATGTTCGTGAGCTCGTAGACCTCGCAGTTCCCGCGTTCCGCCACGAGCCCCGCATCGGGGCTCGGATTGGCGGTCAGTTTCCGCGGCGTCATCACCCACGGCTCCACGAGCGCCTCGGGATCCTCGACGGTGACCTCGTACAGAATCTCGTTGCCCTTACGCGTGAACTTCTCGACCACGTGCATCTGATCGGAGTGGAAGAAGCCGCCGCGCCCGAGCCAGGTTTGATCGTTGAAGCCGACGGAGTCGAGCACGAGCGTGTCGCCCTCCCAGTGGCCGACCGTCTGCCCCATGTACCGGGTTGTCAGGTCCTTCGGGTCGTGCTGGCGGTTATCGGTCGGGATGATCCGATACTCCGGGTAGCCGCCGCCGCCGTCGAAGCCGCCGCCGTAAATGAACGTGATGTCGCGCGCGGTTTGGAAAATGCGGCTCGGGCCTCCCTGGCGCGGGACTCCGAGCGGCTGGCAAGTCATGACCGGATCTTCCTTGTTCGTCCACATGTCGAGCTGCTGGACCTTGTCCCAGAACTCCGGCTTGTACAGCGGCCGATTCGGACCGAAGCGCGAGGGCGCCTCGAACTCGAAGTCGGTCGTCTGGTTCCACGCCGGCGTGCAGTCGGAGCTCTGCGTGGGACCGCAGCGCCGATTCCCGTAGCGCCAGTTGAAGAAGCCTACGAAGCTGTTCCAGTTACCCGTCATATCGGGCTTGCCGTCCGCGGTTCGCGGCGTCGGTTCGTCTTTGGCCGGCTGGGCAGGCTGCCCGAATAGTGCACCGAACGGGTTTGCGAGCACCGGTATGGTCGCGATGGCCGGGAACGGCGCGGACACCTTGATCGCCGCCTTCACACTCGCGGGCACGGGCATCACGACGTATACGCTGCCCGTTTCGGTTTCCGTCGTCGTGAGGTCGCGAACGACCTTACCGTTCTGCTTCTCGGTCATCTTGCCGGCATACAGCACCTCGACCTTGTTCAAGGAGCTGTTCCAATCGTTGTAGTCGCCGTAGCTGAACTCGGTGGTTGTCGAGCCGTGCCTCACGACGACTCTCTCCGCCATATACTTCGCGTTGAGCGTCGCCGTCGCGGTCGCACCGGGGACGCCCGGGATCGGGAACGTCACCACGGGCTTACCGCCCTCCCACGCGAGCTTCGTATCGCCGGCCGAGTTGCCGACGTCGTCGGCAAGCTTGTTCGCATCCGGCTGCTTCGCGCCCTGCAGCGCTGCTTTGGGCGCGCCTTGCGGGCTTGCCCACAAGCGGATCAGCCGCGCCTCGACCGCGCCCGGCAACGGCGTCGCCTTGCCCTTGCCCTTGACGATCTCGGCGCCGACGAGGTCCTCATTCCACGCGTA
>Ga0068863_100005668_pt1 | contig 12266 bp, 9 predicted proteins | sample KBSSwiS62_FD_66596 | JGI IMG/M metagenome (GOLD analysis project Ga0068863, IMG submission 66596) | Switchgrass rhizosphere microbial communities from Kellogg Biological Station, Michigan, USA - KBS Switchgrass S6-2 | ecosystem: Host-associated > Plants > Roots > Rhizosphere > Soil ...
CCCGATTTTCCGGCGCCGCCACCAACATCGTTTTCGCCGGCAATTATGTGTGGGTGGGAATTGACGGCCAGTCCGTGGTTCCTCGAAGCCCATTTTCCAGTGACATCACTTTGTTCAGCATACAAAAACAGTCGAGCATTCGGGTTGGGTCGAATTTTGATGGCCTCAGCGACGCGCTGGAAGGAAACCTGGTCTATAACCTTGGCTGCCAGATCGAACCCTGTGACGCGCCGGTGCGCGCCGTCATCGGCCTGGACGAGAGCAACAACGAGAACGCCGGCGCGACCGCGGCGCAGATCGTTTTTCGCGGCAATTCGCTGGCCGGCATTTCAAGCGACGTTCTGATGCAAGACCAGAACGTGCTGATTTCGACTTACTACTCGACCGTCCTGGCCGACAGCACGAACAACTTCACCACGCTGCTTTTCACCAACGCTCCTGGAACGCAGTTGCTCGTTACAATTCCGCCGCCGAATACCAACAATTATCAAACGCGGATCGTGGACTTTTACGCCGTCGATCCGGTCGGCTGGACAAACACGTTGGGTAAGACCTACCTGGCTTCAGTCATCGACGGTTCGGCCCAGGACCGCGATCCCGCTCCGGATCACGTGGCATTCGACATCGGCAATTTGAACCTCAGCGGCACGACGACCGTGACTGCGCTGGTTACCTATTCCAAAGACACCGGCCTCGCGACGCAAGCAGGCCGTGCCGTAAGCGCCATTTTTTCATCTCCGGTTACTGTGAATCCAGTCGCCTCACCACCACGGATCGGTCCGTTTGCGTACGGCGGCGGAATGGTGACTCTGACGGTGTCGGGCGGGACTCCGCCGTACCAATTGCAAGTCCGCGCGGATCTGGCGGCGGGCGGCTGGGAAAACTTCGGCGCCGCCTTCACCATCACTCCAATCACACTCCCGGCGACCAACACCAGCCAGAGTTACTATCGTGTGCTGGGCCAATAACGCTCTCAGGTTTCAGGATTGGTTTGGGATTGAAAGCACCGGATGCCCCCAAGGGCGGCAGGGCATACTAGCCCGGTGCAAAGCCTAGGGATTGAAGTTTGGAAATTTCGGTTTGAGCTGGCGAGGCCGGCGCTGCGTCCCCAACGCATCGTGTAGCGCCAAAGGCGCTCGTCATACCGGCCCAGCCCAGCGGGCTGGGCATTCGGACGGCAGATGCCAAAAGCGCTGAAAGCGCGTTCTATTTAATGGCGATCACGGCCAAGGCTCGCTCAGAGAGGAGAACACGGCGAGCGTACGAGCTTGTCGTTCGCCTGCGCGCACCTTATGGATCCCCGAAAGCGGCGGTGCCTTTGGTCAACCGTTCCCAAACATATTTCCAGTCCGGACTTCCCGTCGCTACGACTCCACCCTGAAAAACACCTTTGATTGGCAATAAGGTTCGCGAGTCTCTCCAACGATGAATCCCGGCGTGGCCATCGGTGTAAGAAATTACTCCGCTGCCAGTGTGGCGGCTTGCGGGCAAGTGGGCCCATAGTTCCAAATTCTTGTCCCGATCCAGAACAAATACGCATGTACTCAAGGTATCTTCGTGTACGTCTATGAATACGAGTAATTCCGGCCGACCCGTCTTTGCAGACTCCTCGCGCCGCAGAAAAGTGGAAGTGGCACCCGTGCCGCCATTGTCGCCAATTCGGGTTCCCATAAACCCATTCATTGAGTAACTGCGGACGCGGCGAAATGACTTTCCGGCCTCCAGTTTTGTAACAGAGCGGTCCGCGGGGCATTTAAAAATCTTTTCGGTTTTCACATAAGGTCCAAGCGAGCCTTCGCCCTGGCCAATGATGTAATCGATGTTGGTCCCGTCGGGATTGCCGTAGCGGATGTCGCCTTTAGCCCAAGTGGCCAAGGTTCCGCCGCCATGGTTCGGCGGATTGTTCGGCACCAGCCAGTCGTTATGGTCCTCGACATACATGATCCACGCGAGTTGCAATTGCTTGAGATTATTCAAGCAGACGATGGCTTGGGCTTTGGACTTGGCCCGAGAGAGAGCGGGCAGAAGCAGGCCCGCAAGAATCGCGATTATTGCGATGACGACGAGGAGCTCGATCAGAGTAAACCCTCGCGCTAACCCACCCTGGCCCAGCCGAGGAGGTGGTGTACGTTTCGTGTTCATGCAAACCTTACATCAGAAATAGCACAACTTGGACCAGCGGGAGTACGAGTTTCAAAGCACACCCTAACTCACTCCTGCCCCCTCCCACGAGGCCAACGGAACTCAGGGGCCAGTCCGCCAGCGTGCAACCACTGGGTCCGGGTAGCGCAGGCTTTCCAGCCTGCGGGTTCTGGAGACATTCCTGTCCCCAGTTCCGAGAACTCAGGCCCCACCCACTTTTAATCACCCGCAACCACACCCTCCGCAAGCTTTACATTCCAAATCCGGCGAATACTATCGTTTTACGTCGACGAATCGGTACCGGCCCGTGACCTCGTTGATTCCTCTGTGAGGATGGGCACGAAGTCCTGTCCAAGAGGAAGGTGTTTCGCCGGGGGTGGCCCAGTTTGTGCCGACAGAAACGAAGCGGCGAGTCGTATCATGCTAAGGGACGCGGCGCGTGGCCAATTCAAGGCCATGGCCCGGCTCGCAGGCACGTGCGGGATCCTCTGACCGACAGCATCGGAGAAAGGATCGGATTAGTTGAGCAAAGAATGAACAGCTTCGAACGCAAACGCGTCCATAGTCCGGTCATCCCATTCATGATACGGTTCTTGCCGCCAAGACGCGTGCTGTTGCTGGCGGTATGCTCATTTCTCCTCTCGGCGGGTTGCACGACGGAACACTACCGCAAATCGGCGGACCAGGAGGCCTACCGCGCCGTTGCTCAGAAGACCCCATTGGTGAAAAACATGGACGAGCACTTCACCATCGAGCAGACGAATCAACTCTCCCTCGATGGTCTGCCGGTGGCTGTGAATATCGAGGAAGCCCTCGGCTCGGATGGCGAATTGGAGCGCGGCGCGCACGTCATCACGTTGGAAGAAGCGCTGGCCATCGCGATCCAGCACAACCGGGATTACCAGTTGCACAAGGAACAACTGTACCTCACCTCCCTCGACCTCACGCTGGCGCGACACCAATTCACCCCGATCTTTTCCGGAAACGGCAGCGCGCTGATCGCGGGGCATGTCGAACCGCCGATTGTAGGGGGCACCAACACACTGGCGAGCGACAACCTGAACTGGAACGCCAACGGCACGATCAATGCCAGCTGGCTTATCCGTGATGTGGGCCGCATCACGACCGCCTTTACCGTGGATTTCCTCCACTACATGACCGGCAATCTTGTAGGCAGCTCGCGCAACGCGTCTTCGTCCCAGGTCAACGCCACTTTCCTCCGGCCGCTGCTCCGAAACGCTGGGTTCAAAGCGGAACTCGAAAATCTAACCCAGGCTGAACGCGGGTTGCTCTACGCCCTGCGCGACTTTGTGCAGTACCGGAAGAGTTTCAGCGTCCAGGTCGCCAGCGCCTATTACGGCGTCCTGGGCAGCCGTGATGCGGTCCGCAACAGTTATTTGAACCTGCAAAGCTCCCGCAAAAACGCGGAACGAACGCGCGCTTTGGCTCGGGAGGGCCGGGTCACCCAGTCAGATCTCGGCCGGCTCGAACAGCAGGAGTTGCAGGCCGAACGGGACTGGATCAACGCCATTCGCGACTACAAACGGAATCTCGACGATTTCAAACTGACGCTACTCGGCATTCCGGTGGACACGAACCTCATTCTGGATGACAAGGAACTCGGCGCCCTGGAAATCCAGCACCCGCAGATCAGCGTGGATGACTCGATCAATGTCGCGCTGGCAGCGCGGCAGGATTATCAAAACTTCAAAGACCGCCTCGATGATTCGGTCCGACGCGTCGCCCTGGCCGCCAACTTCCTGAAACCGCAGCTCGACCTGAACGCACTGGTCCGCTTCGACAGCAGGCAGGTAAACGCCGACCATTTTTCACTGCCGGACATCAATCGGTACGGTTGGAATGCCGGGCTCGATCTGGATCCGGGCCTGGATCGGAAGGGCGAACGCAACAGCTACCGCGCCGCTCTGATCTCCGAAAGACAGGCCGCCCGGTCCTTGGAACAGCAGGAAGGCGAAATCAAGCTGCAGGTGCGCAATAGCTGGCGAACGCTCGACCAGGCCAAAAGAAACTATGAGATCAGCGAGGTGGGCGTCAAAATCGCCGAGCGCCGTGTCGAAGAACAAAACCTCCTCGCCGAACTGGGTCGCGCCAAGGCCCAGGACCAGGTGGATGCCCAAAACGATTTGATCAATTCAAAGAACCAGAACACCCAGGCTTTGGTGGGTCACACCATTGCCCGGCTGCAGTTCTGGGTCAACATGGGCATACTCTATATCAAAGACAATGGACGGTGGGAGGAGATCACAAATGTCAAACCGGAATAAGATCCTGGCTATCATCAAACGACGGCGCTGGCGCATTGCCGGCGTCGTTCTCATCCTCGCGCTGGCGGGCATCTGGTTCAAAGGTGGCGGTAAATCCGCCGCCGGTGGCGCGACCTTCGTCGCCCGCCGCGGACCGCTGGCCATCTCCGTGCTCGAAGGCGGCAGCGTTCAGGCGCTTGAATCACAGGAGATCAAATGCGAAGTCCGGGTCGGTTATCAGGGCACCAAAATTTTGAAAATCGTGGAGGAAGGCTACCAGGTCACCGAGGACGACGTGAGAACCAACAAGGTGCTGGTCGAACTCGACTCTTCCGAATTGCAGAAGCAAATCATCCAGCAGGAAATCCAATTCCAGTCCGCCGTCGCTTCCCTGACGGACGCCCAGCAGGGCTACGACATCCAGTTGAACCAGAATATCAGCGACATCAAGGCGGCGGAACAGAAGGCGCGGTTCGCGCGGATGGACTTCGACAAATTCCTCGGCGACTCCGTCACCGATGACATCATCGAGCGGCTCGGCCTGGAAAAGGAGATCGCCATCGAAAGCACGAACAGCCTGGCCGCCGCTGCAAACGAAACTCCACCCTCGACACTGTCCGTTCCGCCCCACAGCGGACTGGTGCTGGCGCCAAATCCGTCGAGCGACTCGCCGAAGGTTGTCTCCCTGGCCGGCGGAGCGGCGACTTCCGCTGAATCCGCGCCCGCGTTGCCGCCACAGCCGGCCTTCGAACCGGCCTCGAAATCCGCGAGCTCCGACAAGGCACCAGTGACTGAACCAAAACTACAAACCAACGCGCTGCCAGTATCCATGCTGTTGGATTTTTCCCGATACGCGAAGATCGAGGCGCTGGGCGACGGCGAAGCAAAACAAAAGATCCGCAAGTTCGAAGACGATTTGCAGGTGGCGCAAAAGGAGCTGGGCCAGGCCAAATCCACGTTGGAAGGCACCAAGCGGCTCTTTGAAAAGGGTTTTGTCACGAAAATCGATTTGGAACGCGACGAGATCGCTTTTGAGAACATGCGCTTGAAAGTACAGACAGCGGACACGGCTCGCGACCTGTTCCTGAAATACGAATTCAAGAAATCGTCCGAAGAGGCGTTGTCGAAATATGCGGAGGCCATGCGCGAACTCGAACGCGCCCGGAAGGCGGCTGTTTCCAAGCTCGCCCAGGCCGACGCGAAGCTCAAGTCCGCCGAGGGCAATTACAACGTCCAGGTGCGACAGCGGAAAGATTTCAATGAACAACTGGAAAAATGCGTCTTGAAGGCGAAGAAGACCGGTCTCGTGGTTTACGGCGGGGGTGGCGAAGAGATGTATTATTATGGGAACCAGGAACCGATCCGCGAAGGCGCCACGGTGCGCGAACGTCAGGCCATCATCACCATCCCCGATATGACCCGGATGTCCGTGAAGGTGAAAATTCACGAAACCTACATCAAAAAGATCAAGAAGGGCGAAAAGGTTCGCATCACCGTGGACGCGTTCCCTGACACAATTCTGGATGGTGAGGTCACCAAGGTGGGTGTGCTGCCGGATTCGCAGAACCGTTGGATGAATCCCGACCTGAAGGTTTACGTCACCACCATCACCATCAATGGCACCTACGACTGGATCAAGCCAGGGATGAGCGCCAAAGTGGAGATCCTCGTGGACCACCTGAATGACGTCGTCCACGTGCCGATCCAGGCAGTCGCTCCCAGCGAAGGCAAACAAGTCTGTTACGTCGTGAATGGACTTAAGTCGGACAAACGCGAAGTCGAAATCGGGCAATTCAACGACGAGTTTATTGAGATCAGGAAAGGATTGAAGGAAGGCGAACGAGTCTTGTTGCGGCCGCCCGAAAGCGGTATGCCTGAAACGGATGAACAACAGAAACAACCGGACAATACGGGTAAGGCCCCTGCGGAAGAAAAGCCAGCGCCGCAAAAGACTGAGGCTCCGCCTGCGCGCACCGGCTAAGGCGTCATGGAATTGCTCGTGCACAACACAATTGGAGTATCTCGTCCTGCCGTGCAGTGCGGTGGTTTCTTCCCCACCCCAGCCCTCTCCCTTGGGGGAAGGGGTGGGAGCTACTAGCCCGTGCAAATCGCAAATCGCAAATCGTAAATCGCAATTCCCCGGATGCCCTCGCAGATCGTCCAGTTCGATAACGTGCGCAAGACCTACCAGATGGGGCTGGTCACGGTGGAAGCGTTGCGCGGCGTGTCGCTGGAAATTCTAACCGGGGAATACGTCAGCATCATGGGGCCGTCGGGTTGTGGCAAATCAACCATGCTGAACCTGCTGGGCTGTCTGGACCGTCCTTCCAGCGGCCGTTACCTTCTGGGCGCGGAGGACGTTTCGCAGATGGACGACGATGCCCTGTCCACCGTTCGCGGAACGCGGCTCGGATTTATTTTTCAGTCCTACAATCTCATTCAACAATTGACCGTCTTGGAAAACATCGAGGTTCCGCTGTATTACCAGAGCTGGCCGGAGCAGGAAAGCCGCGCTTTAGCGGTCCGGTACGCCGCACGGGTCGGCCTGGAGAACCGCACGCATCACAAACCCTTTGAACTTTCCGGCGGCCAGCAGCAGCGGGTAGCCATCGCGCGCGCGCTGGTGAACGATCCGCTCGTCATCCTGGCCGATGAGCCGACCGGCAATCTCGATTCCTCGTCCGGAGTGGAAATCCTGAAAATCTTCGACGACCTGCACGAACAAGGCAAAACGATCATCCTGGTGACCCACGACGAAAATGTCTCGCGCCACGCGCACCGCGCCATTCGTCTTCGCGACGGCCAGGTCGAAAGCGATGTCCGGCAATGAACCTTCCCGGTTTAGACCATGTCTGAGCCTTCAACAAATCCACCTGCGTCCCTCCGCGTATTCCGCGGGCTTTCGTTGCTCCGGCTCAAACGCGTGGTGCGGCTGGGCGTCAAAAGCCTCTGGTTGCACAAGCTGCGTTCCATGCTCACCGTGCTCGGCATCGTGTTCGGAGTTTGCTCGGTCATCGCCATGCTCGCCATTGGTGAAGGCGCCAGCTACGAAGCGCAGGAGGTCATCAAGAATCTGGGCAGCCAAAACATCATCCTCCGAAGCGTCAAACCGCCTGAGGAACAGAAAGTCTCGGACAAAGGCAGCCAAAGCTATGTCCTGCAATACGGCCTGACCTACACCGACATCAAACGCATCCAATCCACCATCCCGGGGGTCACCGTCGTCGTTCCGGGCCGCATCATGCGCGAATATGTCTGGCACATCAGCCGGCGCATGGATTGTGAAATCATGGGCACCGTGCCGTGGTACCCCCAGATGCGCAATCACCACGTCGCACGCGGGCGCTTTTTCACCGACAAGGAAATGGTCGAAAGAGCCAACGTCTGTGTCCTGGGCGCGGGCATGGTCCAGGCTCTGTTTCCACTCGATTCACCCCTCGGCAAAGATGTCCGCATTGGCGGCGACTATTACCAGGTCATCGGCGTGATGGAACCCATAGGCAAAAGCATTCCGCAAACCGACGCGCTCCAGGACAACACCAAAGCTGCGGCCGACCGCATGTTTCTCCCGCTCGAAACGGCCAAGACCCGCTATGGTGAAATCCTTCGAAAAGTGCGTAGCGGCAGTTTTGAACAGGAAAGGGTCCAACTGCACGAAGTCACGGTCAAAGTGAACACGCTCGAACAAGTCGTCCCGGTGGCGGAAGCGATCAAGCAAGTGATGGAGCGCAACCATAAAAAAAAGGACTACAACATCGAGATCCCGCTTGAAAAACTGCGGCAAGCCGAACGGACCAAGCAGATTTTCAACATCGTCCTCGGCTCGATTGCCGCCATCTCGCTGCTCGTCGGCGGGATCGGGATTATGAACATCATGCTCGCCAGCGTGACCGAGCGCACGCGGGAGATCGGCATCCGCCGCGCGCTCGGCGCCAAACGTCGCGACATCATCACCCAGTTTCTCGTCGAGACCGTGATGCTCTCCGGCGCTGGTGGCGTGATGGGCGTGCTGCTGGGCGTGACCATTCCCTGGTTCGTCAGTCGCTTCGCCGGCATGAAAACTATCATCGTCCTGTGGTCGCCTATCGTCGCCTTCACCATCTCCGCTCTGGTCGGTGTCGCTTTCGGCATCTACCCCGCCCTTCGCGCGGCAAGAATGGATCCGGTGGAAGCGCTCCGGCACGAGTGATTGATTGCGCCTGTGTGAAACGCCAAGCCTACGTTTATCTTTCCGCCGGCGGACTGGCCTTGGTCGGTCTGGCCGTTTACTTCCTTTTTCCAGGCGAACCGCTTTATCACGGAAAACGATTAAGTGCCTGGGTGGAAGACCTGCACCCGCGCGTGGTCGAGGCGAGACAACACGAGGCCGAGTTGGCGTTGCGCGCCATTGGCACGAACGCCGTTCCCTATCTGCTCGAGCTGCTCCAACACCACGAACCGCGGCTGTTGAATGATCTGCGCGACTTCTCGCAGAGGACAAAAACGCTCCTGCGCATGCGCGCGGATTACGAATTGCCCTGGGTGGCGGCCGTGGAAAAAGATATGCAATTGAGCGCGGCTTTCGCTGCTTTGGGCCCGTCCGCCAGACTGGCCTTTCCCGCATTAACCAACCTGCTCCTCCGGCCAGCGACCACCTCCGTTTCCGCGTCCGCACTTGCGCGCATGGGACCGGATGCATTCGGACCGCTCACCCTCGCGCTCGCAAGCCCGCACCGCGAAGTTCGCGCCGCGGCAGCTGGAGCGCTGGGCTCCATGCCTGGTGACCTCGCGAAGATTCTCCCGACGCTTCGGAAAGCCCTGGCCGACTCCGACAAATTTGTCCGGCTCAGCGCGGTCGTTGGCCTTGGGCAGATCGCTGAATCAAACCCGGAGGCGGTGCTGGACGACCTCATTCAGGGTCTGCGCGACACGAGTCCTTCGGTGAAGATTTTCGCCGCCGATTCTCTCGCGCGGCTGGGCAAGGGCGCGCGCCCTGCCGTCCCGGAACTGGTGAACATGGCTGAAGGATTGGACCGCCTGGCCAGCGGCAAAGCACTGAGCGCACTGAAGCAAATCGACCCTGAAACCGCTGCGAAACTCGAAGCCGATTGAAGGATTCCGTGCGCCTATTGAGCCTGAAGAATGGGGCGGGGACGGCCTCGTCCGTATGTGTTTAGCGCCGAGCGGAGCGCACTGTAGCGCAGGCGTCCTCGCCTGCGAGTTCGGGCGGCGTCTCGCCGCCAAGTGTGCGGATAGGGCGAGGACGCCCTCTTAACTCGCAGCCGAGACGGCTGCGCTACGCTAAACACATACCCTCGTCCCCGCGCCTTGCCATTAAGGCGGCGACTTCCGGGGACGAGCCGTCCCCGCCCCTGCTCGCTCCAATTGCGCCGCATCACACATTCATGCCGCCTGGCTACCGCGGTAGATGCGCGGAACACGATAAGAGATCCCGGTCAGTATTTCCCACGGAACCGTGCCGCACCAGTCGGCCACCTCACTCGCTGTGATTTCGTCCTGTCCTTGCCGGCCAATCAGCACGGCTTCATCCCCTGCCCTGACGTTCCGCACGCGTGAAACGTCCACTATCATCTGGTCCATCGTCACGCGGCCCAATACCGGGCAGCTTCGCCCACCAATCAAAACCTTGGAACGATTGCCCGCCACGCGCGGGTAGCCGTCGCCGTAACCGGCCGTCAACGTTGCAACGCGCATCTTTCGTCGCGCCACGAACGTCCGGCCATAACTCAACGATGTTCCGCCGCGAATGTCCTTCACCAGACTGACGCGGCATCTAAACGAAAGCGCGGGGCGAAGGCGATTGGACAGCGTCCAATCGGCGCGGCGCCGACCCGACGGCACAATGCCGTAAACGAGCAGCCCCGGCCGCACCAGATCGAACAGCGTGCGCGGTTCGTGCATGATTGCGCCGCTGTTGTTCGCGTGAATCAGCGGCACGTGAATTCCCTCCCTTGCCAGCTCGCTCAACACTGCTTCGAAGCGCTGCCGTTGCACGCGCGAAAAATCGGCGTTGTCCTCGACTGACGAATAATGGGTGTACAGCCCTTCAAGCTTCAGATTCGGTAGTCTGTTCACCTGGGCGATCAGTTTGCGCGCGTGCTCCGGAGCGACGCCGAGCCGCCCCATGCCGGTGTCCACTTTGACGTGAATCCTGGACTGCCTTTTCAAGCGCGTCGCCGCGCGTGAAAATTGCTTTGCCTCGGGCAGTGTGGAAATCGTTGGCATGACATCCTCCACCACTGCCTGTTCCACCTCGTCCGGGAGACAGGCGCCCATCATTAGCACCGGCCAGCCTTTGCCCACGCTGCGAATCGCCCGCGCTTCGCTCAGATTGGCGACACCGAAAATGTCCGTGCCGCTTTGCATCAGGAGCGCGGCGATTTGTTTGAGTCCATGCCCATAGGCATCGGCTTTGACAACGGTCATGATCTTCACCTGCGGCCCGACCCGGTGACGAATCCACGCCAGGTTGCCACGCAGTGCGTCCAGGTCCACTTCGGCCCAGCAACGCAACGAGTTCGTCATGCTGTCAAACTGCGGGAATAATGCGCGGCGGCGGGGCTTTGACGAAACCGGTCTCTCGCAGATAGATCGGTTCAAGCTGTTCGCCCGGCACATAATCCGTTCGCTGCGACGCCAATTGGCCAACCATCGCCGCGTCGGGGAATAGCCGGCGCGCGCCGGGCCACTCGCTCATCGCTTCCGGGCCGAGGAGGATCTCGCCCGCGCGTGCCAGCGCCAGGACTTCTTCCCGGCCCGCCAGCCGTAAGGGCGCCACTTCACGATAACCGGAGGCGCTAACTTCATAGTAAGCGAGATAGAATTCCTTTCGCTGGGCATCGATGAGCACGTTGACCTGGCCACGAATTTTCTCCGCCCGCGCCTGCGCAGCGAGTGATTCGGCGCTGCTAATTCCGAGAATTTTTGTTTCACGCGCCAGTTGCCAGCCCTGCGCGAGGGCAATCGCAGTACGGATGCTGGTGTAGGAACCAGGGCCGAGCCCAACCGCAAGACAATCGATGTCCTCGCGCTCGATTGCCCCGCCGCCCAAAACGGCTTCGATCAAAGCCAGCGGGCGATTCTCCTGGGTTTCCTGAGCGCGCGCTCGGACCTGGCCGTCCGTCACGAGCGCGACGCTTCGCTGAGCGGAAGAAAACTCAAGCGCCAAAATTTTCATAGGTAATACGCCGCTCAGTATCCCCAAGCGCTTCAATCAGGATCAGGCAAACATGCCCTGGAAACGCTGCATCTTGAACCCTGAAGCCTGGCTTTTTTCCAAACCAGCGTTCCGCCCATTCGACGACCGTCACGCCCGAGGGCTGATAAAAATACGGTTCAAGCCCTGCGCCGACAATTTGCTCGCGCGTGTCGAGCCGATACAGATCAAGGTGAAAGAGCGGCAACCGGCCGCTGTCATACTGGTTGATCAACGCGAACGTGGGGGAGTGGACGCGATCGACCGCGCCCAGACCGCGCGCAACGCCTTTGACCAGTTGTGTCTTGCCGGCGCCGAGGTCGCCGGACAGTCCGAGGACCCAGCCGGACTGTGCGACGCGGCCCCATTGCTCGCCGAAGGCTTCGGTTTCAGTCGGGCTATGCGAGATCACTGTGGCCATGCGTCGGGCTCGATCCAGGCAAGGCGGCGTGTCGCGGCACACAGCGCAGGTACGTGTATAGCGTCGCTTTGCATCTGCCATCTTGGCTGCCGTAGAGGGCGGTATCCTGCCGCCCGGAAAATAGACTGGCGATCTCATTCTATCACAGGATATGAATTGCCATTGCGGTTTGTCATGATGCAGTCTGCACTTATGCGCTGCAGCGCATCCCATCGCAGTTGCAATCGACGCGTGTCGTGTGCCG
>Ga0068863_100005672_pt1 | contig 12262 bp, 8 predicted proteins | sample KBSSwiS62_FD_66596 | JGI IMG/M metagenome (GOLD analysis project Ga0068863, IMG submission 66596) | Switchgrass rhizosphere microbial communities from Kellogg Biological Station, Michigan, USA - KBS Switchgrass S6-2 | ecosystem: Host-associated > Plants > Roots > Rhizosphere > Soil ...
GCCGCCGTGCCACAGTGCATCCCTGTAGATAAATCTGCAAGTTTTCGTCTTTGTCGCGACGATGTCGCTTCCCGCGATTTCGTAGTCGTGCGCAAGAAACTGTTCGAACGCGTAATCGAGCCAGCGACGTTTCGTGGTCCAGCCGGCGATGGGCGACGCGATTCCTTTCTTCAACACGTCCTGCGAGATGACCGTGTTGTAGGGGAGTTCCATCTGGTAGATCGTGACTGAGTCTGGTTGCAGCTCGATCGTACGCCGCACTGCCTCGCGCCACTTCTCTTCCGTCTCACCCATCATCCCCGCGATCAGATCGACGTTGACCTGCGGGAAGTCGACCTCGCGTGCCCATTGATAAGCGCGATAGATTTCAGGTGAGAGATGCGCGCGGCCGTTAGCGGCAAGTATCTCGTCGTCGAAATGTTCGATACCGAGGCTGAGTCTCGTAACTCCGATTGCTTTCAACGCTTCGAGTTTCGCCTTCTGTAACGTGCCTGGCTCGCACTCGAAGGTAACCTCTTCCGCGTTTTCCCAACTCACGTGTCGATTTAAACCATCGACGAGATACCACAACTGTTTCTCGCTGACGTACGAAGGCGTGCCGCCGCCGAAATACGCAAACCGGAGCTGGCGCCCCTGGAACGCAGGCATGCGGCTGTAGAGCTCATTCTCTTTGATTAGCGCGTCGAGATAAACTTCGATCTCGGAGGCGTTCTTGTCTGTGTAGACTTTGAAATAGCAGAAGAGACAGCGTTTCCGGCAGAACGGGATGTGAATGTAGAGACCTAACGGATCGTCGACTCGCGGCGGCTGGTTGAGCGCGTCGAGCGCGTGCGGGACAAACTCCGGCTTCCACTGGGAGAACGGTGGATAGTTCGAAACAAAGTAATTCCCTACTTCAGTTCTGGTTTGGGCGATGTCTACCGTCATTGAACCAGTCAAGTTAGCATCAATGCTGCGCGCTGAGCAATTAGGGCCGCGAATGACGCGGTACAGGGGCAGTAGATTACTACGCAGCGGCCGTGAACTAGGTTGCGTCGCTTTCGCGCGGCGTTGTATAGAGTGTCGATGCCCTCTCGACCTGGATTCACATTTTCGCAGGCACGCCACTATTTACCGTACTTCCTGCTGATCCTGATCTTTGTGGGAGGTGTTTGGCTAATCCTCAATGCGGGAGCAGGTCTACAGACAGGTACAGTCCCCACACCGCAACCGAGCCCGCCCGCTTCATCAACCGGAGTCCTCTGGGAAAACTTCAGAACTCCACTCAGCATTCTGTTGATGCAGATCATCGTCATTCTGATCATGGCGGGTCTGTTTCGCAGACTGTTCCGCCGTATACATCAACCGCCAGTGATGGGCGAGATGATCGCCGGCATCGTGCTGGGCCCCTCAGTGCTGGGATTGATTTATCCGCAGGCGCTCGGCTTCTTATTTCCTGCATCATCACTGGGAACACTGCAACTGCTGAGTCAAATCGGTGTCGTGCTTTTTATGTTCATCGTCGGCATGGAAGTGAACGTGCGAATGCTACGAGAAAAAGGATCGACGGCGGTAATGATCAGTCACGCGAGCATTATCGTCCCTTTTCTGCTCGGCACTGCGCTTTCACTTTTTCTTTATCGCGAGCTCGCGCCCGCTGAAACCTCTTTCCATGCATTTGCGTTATTCATCGGGGTTGCGATGAGCATCACCGCTTTTCCGGTGCTGGCCCGAATTCTGGAAGACCGCGGGCTAACGCAAACCACGCTCGGATCGATCGCAATCACCTGTGCCGCCGTCGACGATGTCACTGCATGGTGCATCCTGGCTCTCGTGATTGCCCTGGTGAAATCGACAGGAATAGCGTCGTCCGGTATTACCGTCGGCTTAACACTCGTGTTTGCCGCGGCGATGATTTTCGTTGTACGACCGCAATTGGCCCAGGTGATCAAGGAGCCGGATTCGCAAGTCCATCGACTACGACTGATTCCGATCGTCCTGGCGTTTGTCCTGGCTTGCGCACTGACAACGGAGATCATCGGCATTCACGCGCTGTTCGGCGCTTTCCTGGCCGGCGTCGTGATGCCGCCTTCAACAAAATTTCGGATCTTTCTCAAGGACAAACTCGAGGCGTTTGGTTCTTACGCACTGCTGCCGTTGTTTTTTGCGTTCACGGGATTGCGCACGCAGATCGGCCTGCTGAATGACCTGGAAGGATGGCTGTTGTGCGTGGCGATCATTCTCGTCGCCATCGCAGGGAAGCTCGGCGGCAGTATGCTGATGAGCCGGTGGACGGGCATGAGTTGGACGCAATCGTTCTCGATTGGCGTACTGATGAACACGAGAGGATTAGTTGAGCTGGTTGTGCTCAATATCGGTTATGATCTTGGTATTCTCTCCGGACGGATCTTCGCAATGATGGTTTTGATGGCACTCGTAACAACGTTTATGACCGGACCGCTACTTTCACTAGTTAAAGAGTCGCAATTAAAAGGAGCACGAACATGACAAGAACGATCTTATTAATGGCGGCTGCGATCATGGCACTTTCCGTAATCGCCCTCGCAGCAACGAAGCCAGACTTCAGTGGCACCTGGGCCCTGGATGGACAGCGCAGCTACGGTATTCCACAGAACATGAAGCAAATTCTCACCGTCACCCAAAAAGACGATCGGATCGAGCTGGAAACTAAGATCATTCAACCTAACAATGAACGCACGGTGAAAGATACTTATGTGCTTGACGGTAAGGAGTATGACTTCACGCCCGCGGTACCTCCGAACCAACCACCAGCTACCGGCAAACGAACGTGCACTTGGCTGCCGGGAGACAGGGGCATTCAGGTGACTGACGTAACGACAGCGCAAACTGAGAAAGGTCCGGTCAAAGTGCAGACAGTGCGGAAGTGGACCATGTCCGGTGGTGAGTTGGTTGTCGATATGTACGTCGACAATCCGAATTTTTCGTACGAAGCGAAGCGGATCTTCAAAAAGCAGTAACCTAACCACCAAGACACAAAGACACTCAATTAAACTTTGTGTCTTCGTGTCTTAGTGGTTAAAAATTTACCTGGCTGAGATGTCGTAAGCGGCCATCTCGCTTGAGTTGCGCACCAGCAATCGCCCATTCGCAATCGCCGGATAATTCCACATCTGACCATTAAGCGCGTGAAAACGTGCGACTTCGGTGTATCCAGCGGGTGAGGCCTTCACCAGTGCGACGTCGCCCTGATCGCTGGTCACGATCAAGTGATTTCCCACAAGAATGACCTGCCCGTAACCATAGCGACCATCTTTCCATTTACGCTCGCCGGTGTTCACATCCAGACAAACAAGAATGCCTTCGTCGAGACCGTAAATGTACCCGTCCTGAAGAACCGAGCTGTTAAACTTGTTCTTCATATTCTTGTTTTCCCAGACTGTCGATGCGGTGAAACTGTCGCCGGTGCCTTTTACCTCAACCAGCGCGGCGCCCTTTCCATAACCTGACGAAATAAAGAAACGATTCTTATCGACCACGATGGGCTGTGAAATGTTAAGGCCCATATCCGTTGCCCACGGATAACTCCAAAGTAACTTGCCATCCTCCGGCGCCAGACCAATCACACGGTTTGCACTCACAACAATGATCTGGCGGCGTCCGGCGAGGTCGACAAGCATTGGTGACACGTAAGCTTGAGTGTCGCTGAGCGCTTTCCAAACCGGAGCGCCTGTCATCTTGTTATAAGCAACGACGGACTTACCTTTGCCACCGGGAAGCACAACGACTTTGTCATCGACAATGAGCGGCGACGCAGCCTGAGCCCATTGCAAATTGCTTGCCCCGTTGTCACTAAGAATATTCTTGCCCCAGAACACGTTGCCGTTGTTCGCGTCCAGACATCGCAGCTCGCCGGTCGCGCCAAGGGCATAAATACGGCCCTGATCCCATGTCGGCGTGGCGCGTGGGCCATCACCGGTCTCGTCGTTGTATTCGGCGCTCCACTTTTGGGTCCAGAGCTCGCGGCCGTTGTTGAGGTCGTATGCGGCAACGACTTCCTCCCTTCGTCGCTGCTCGATAGTGTAAGCCTTGCCGTCTGCCGCGACGAAGGAAGCATGTCCGATGCCCACCGGTTGTTTCCAGAGGACAGGCAGACCGCTGGCGGGCCATTTTGTGGCGACGCCGGCTTCCTCGTACTTGCCGTCGCGCTTCGGACCGCGGAAGTTAGTCCAATAGTTTCGCGACGTAGCGGTAGCGGTGGCAGTATTGGGAGTTTGTCCGGAAGAAGGTGTCGCGCTGGCTGTGGGACTCGGGCTTGGAATTGCCGTCGCACTTGGCACGGGCTGAGCAGCCTGTTCCTGGCGTTGTTTCTCAAGCCGCGCGTAATGTGCTTCGTTGGTAGCGCTGCGGCACGCTGCGCAGAAGACCAGCGTCAAGAGGAGTAGTCGTTTGATCATAGAATCCGTCCTTAATCCGTCTAATCCGTTTGAGTAACGGATTAGACGGATGTTAACGGATTTATGTTCCAATGCAATAGAGATTCTTCTCGCCGCGGATAAAAATGCGGCCATCGGCAATCGCGGGGGACGCGTACACTGGTTCGCCTACTGAATTGGTGCCGACAATCTCATGCTTCGGACCGGCTTTCACCATAAATGTGTCGCCGTCTTCACTGGTCATCAGAATCTTACCTTCGTATGCCACGGGCGAGGCCGTGAACGTGGCCGGAATCGGAACTCGTCCGCCTTCGTATTTCACTTCACCCGTCTTCGCATCGATGCAGGTGAGAATGCCGCGATCGGTCGTCAGGTAAAGATAGTCGCCGTACAGGATCGGCGAGGGGACGTAAGCAGTGCCTTTCTCATATTTCCATAGCACGTTTGGAGTGCCAGTGAGATCTCCGTTTTGTCCTAACTTAATCGCGTACGCGATCTTCGCGGGGAAGCCGGCGGAGAGATATGCCATCTCGTTGTTGGCAACGGGCGAAGGTATTGAATTGCTCTCGAGGCCTTTATGTCGCCACAGTTCCTTACCCGTAGCAGGATCGTAAGCGATGATTGCCTCAGTGCCGGCGGTGATCAATTCAGCACGCGACGAGGTACGGACCAACATCGGAGTGGACCAGCTCACCTGAATCTTTCGCGGCACTCTCCAGACTTCTTTGCCGGTCTTCTTATCGAGAGCAACAATGAAAGATGAGACGCCATTGTCTTCATCACATTGGAGAATCACTAAATTTTCGTACAGGATTGGAGACGTCGCCGTTCCCAGACCGAGAGTGGCAATGTTTCCGACTTGCGCTTTCCACGCCAGCTTGCCTTTGAAATCGTAGGCGTACATACCTTCAGTACCGAAGTAAGCGTAGACCAGCTTGCCGTCCGTTGTTGGTGTTGAAGCAGCATAAGAACTCTTGCGGTGGCGATCGTCGTAAGGCGTGCCCTCCCAGGCCGTCGTCTCCCAGAGGATCTTGCCGGTGTCGCGATCGAGGCAGAGAACTTTGAAGGTGTGTTTGTGATTAGCGCCGATGGCGTCAGGATGGACAAAGTCTTTGTCGTCGAACAGGTGCTTGGCCGCTTTCGCTCCCGGGACCTCGGCCCCTTCGACGGCAGTTGTCAGGAACACTCTGTTTCCCCAAACGATCGGCGACGAATGTGAGCGACCGTCGATCGGGGTCTTCCACTTGATGTTCCTGGTTGGACTCCATTCAGACGGGAGGTTCTTCTCATTTGAGATACCGGAACCATCCGGTCCTCTCCATTGCGGCCAGTTCCCTGCCGATGCCTTGCCTGCGAGAAAGCTGAGGCCGGCAAATGCGAAAGCGATTCCCGCAATAAGTGCAAAAGAAATTCGTCGTGTTAGTTTCATTGTTTTTTATTTCCTCGATCGATTCTTATCCGCGGTTTTCTCCGTAGAATCCGTGTTCCCGAAAGCATACAAATGCGAGATCGTGCGCACGATCACCATTCCATCTGAAATCGCCGGCGTTGCCATCATCACTTCGCCGACAGGGTTCTTCGCCAGCAACTCGTACTTCGGTCCGGCTTTCACAACAAACACGTCGCCATCTTCACTGGCGAGATAAATCTTCCCTTCTGAAGCAACTGGTGAGGCCGTGAAAGCGCCACCACTTCCACCGAGACGTTCCTGGTAAACGCGCTCGCCTGTCAGGGCGTTGTAAGCAACCAACACACCCTGGATCGAGCAGATGTAGAGCAGGTCGCCATAAACAATCGGCGTCGACATGTATGGACCACCGCGTGGCTTGCTCCAGGCGATGAACTCGTTTGAGTCCTTCCCATCCTTGAGTGAGATATCGCCGTTCGCACCGGGCTTGATTGCGTAAATTGGTTGAACTGGTGGGTAGCCACTCGTCACAAAGATTAGATCGTGAGCGACGATCGGTGTGGGGGTCGTGATCTCAGACATCGGACCCAGACGCCACAGTTCCTTTCCAGTCGCGGGGTCATAGCCACGGATCGCTTTTGGTCCGGTTGTGATTAACTCAGCGCGCAGCTTGCCTTCGTAGACTGTCGGCGTACCCCAGGAGGGGATCTCTTCGCGCGACGTTTTCCACAATTGTTTTCCGGTCTTGAGATCATAAGCGGCAATGAATGAATTCTTTTGAATGTCGGCCTGCACAATCACCATGTTCTTGTAGATGATTGGCGAGCTGCCGTATTCCCACTGGTAATCCGCATCGTAGAACCAACCGGCATCGAGCACGCCGAGGTCCTGTTTCCACTTGAGTTTTCCGTTCAGGTCGTACGCGTAGAGACCGTTCGAGCCGAAATTTACGATTAAATATTTTCCGTCGGTGACAGGTGTGGAATCGGCATGCGTCGACTTCGGATGACGCTTCACTTTGGGCATACCGTCAAAAGCAACGCGCTCCCAGAGGATTTTTCCGGTGGCTTTGTCGAGGGCGTAGACCTTCCACGTATGTTTTGGATCATCTTTGACGGGAGCGACGTCGCCAAAGAGTCCGTAACGCGTTTCATTCTTTGCGCCTGAACTGATGGCAGTGACGACAAAGACCTTGTCGCCCCAGACTACCGGACTCGCGTGTGACAACCCTGGAATCGCGGTCTTCCAACGCACGTTGACTGACTTTGACGCGTCCCACGTTACGGGTCGTGCGGGTCCTTCGACGACGCCAGTCGCGCCCGGCCCGCGAAACTGCGGCCAGTTCTGCGCTTGCGCCGCTGTGCAGATGGCAGTTAGAACAAGGAACGATTGAATTATTCGTTTCATGAATTCGCCTTTATGATTTGTCTCCCGCAAAGGCGCAAAGACGCAAAGTAAACCCTTTATTCTTCTTTGCGCCTTAGCGCCTTTGCGGGAAATGTTTTACTGGCTTACGTCCCCGATGCGCTTCATCACGTTTGTGGTCTCTCCCTGCTTGAAGGTCATGCTGACGACTTTCCCGGCTTCGGTGTTGAAAGTGAGCGTGACCCCGTCAAAGTTGATCGGACGAAAAGTCGTGTTGTTCGTCGCTAATAGTGGTTGTGGATCGCGCGTGAATCCGCCAACAAACGGCTTGCCCTCCTTCACCGTGAACGTAACTTCCGGGCCAGTGTCGCCTTTGTACTTGCCCACGTAGGATTGTAGTGTCGCCGCATCGACCTGAAGTGGCGGCTGCGCTCCCGCCTTCTTCAACATCTCGGTGATGTTTGCATTTTTTTCATCAGCGGATGAAATAGCCAGCGCTAGAGTTAAACTCTCTGGCTTGGCGCCGCCACGATCCAGTGCGACTTTCACCAAGTCTGCATTGCCTTCTCGCGTGCCGGCTAACAACACGTCTTCAATGTCATCGGTGCTCTTTTCCAGTATCAGTCGAACGACGCCTACATGTTTGTTATAGAGGGCCCACGACATTGCCGTTGCGCTGTAAAAAGTGTCCTTCACTTTGATATCCGCGCCACGATCGAGCAGCACCTTAGTGATTTCCACGTTACCGCGGTCTGCCGCTTTGAACAGCGCGGTAGCGCCGTAGCGAAACTTCGCATTCACATCAGCGCCTTTGTCGAGTGCCGCTGTCACGGCCGCCACGTCACCATTGCGGACCGCCTCGTAAAGCTGATCGTTCAGTGCCTGTTTTGGATCAGGCGTCGTCTGTTGAAAAAACAGAGCGAGCAACGAACAGAGGAAGACTTTTTGTAACAACAACATGATTTCTCCTCGCTGTGAGCAAAGACTAAATCAATCACAGATTAACGGATGAGACGGAAACTGCTAGAATCACGAAAAAAGTGTAACGCAGCAACGTGAGTTTACGTATTGTACATCCTTAAGGTTGCGCGCGCAGACCCTTTTACAGCTTTTTTCGCAGACTCGGGAAACATCTCTTTCTTAATCTTGATGGGCCTTCAAAATGACTAACCTGATCTCCATTTTCTTGAATCTCTGCCTTGGCTTGTCGGTCCTCAGCTTGAGCGATTGGGCCGAATGGCGTGGTCCCGCTCGCGATGGGATCTCGACAGAAAAAAATCTGCCAACCAAATGGTCCCCCACCGGTGAGAACCTGGCCTGGAAAGCTCCGTACGGCGGACGGTCCACGCCGATCGTCATGGGAGATCGCGTCTACTTGCAGAACACAGCGGGCAAAGGCGACTCACTGCAAGAACGCGTAATGTCCTTCAATGCCGACACCGGCAAGCTCCTCTGGGAACATCGCTTCAACATTTACCTGAGCGACGTGCCTCCACATCGTGTCGGTTGGGCCTCTCCTGTTGGCGATCCTTCGACCGGCAACGTCTACGCGTTTGGCGTCGGAGGCACATTGATTGGCCTCAATCGCGATGGGAAAGTTTTGTGGGAACGATCGCTCGGCGAAGATTTCGGATTACTCACCACACACGGTGGACGAACAGTATCGCCGATCATCGACGGTGATCTCGTGATCGTCAGCGGAGTCACCTTCCAGTGGGGCCAGCACGGGCGCGGCGCGCATCGCTTCATGGCGTTCGATAAAAAAACCGGCGAGACTGTTTATATAAGCGCTCCCGGCGGCCGGCCTTACGATACGACGTACGCTCCCCCGATCATCGCAAACGTGAACGGAACGCGACTGCTCATTGAAGGGGCCAGCGACGGCTCGGTCTACGCGATCAAGCCTCAAACCGGTGAACCGGTTTGGAAGTACGAGATCAGCAAACGCGGCATCAACACGGGCGTCGTCCTGCACGGCAACACCGCCATCCTCACCCACAGCGAAGAGAATCTCGACTCAAGCGAAATGGGCATGATGGTCGCCGTCGACGCCACCGCAAAAGGCGAAATCAAGAAAGAACAAATTAAGTGGACTGTGTACGGCTGGCAAGGCGGCTTCTCTTCGCCGGTAATCGATGGCGATCGTATGTACCAGGTCGACAACGGCGCCAACATCGCCGCATTTGATGTGAACAGCGGCAAACAGCTCTGGCTGCAAAATCTCGGCACGATCCAGAAAGCTTCTCCCGTGCTTGCCGACGGCAAACTCTACGTCGGCACGGAGAATGGAAAGTTCTTCATACTCAAACCGTCCGCCACCGGCGCTGAAATCCTCGATCAGGATCAGTTAGGAACTGAGCAACAGCCGGAAGCCATTATTGCCTCGGCGGCAATCTCAAACGGTCGCGTTTTCGTCGTCAGCGACAGTAACCTCTATTGCATCGGCAAGAAAACGAACCATAGCTCATCGGGAACAGGCGCCGCCGTGGGCACCACCGTAAGCTCGCAAGCGGCAACGTGGGTGCAAGTAGTGCCAACAGAACTGATACTCAAACCCGGAGACAAGGTGAGTTTTCGCGCGCGACTCTTCGACGCGCAGGGTAACTTCATTCGCGAAGAGCCGGCGGCAAACTGGTCGCTTGAGCAATTGAAAGGCACGATTGAAAACGGCAACTTCACAGCCGGCAACGAAACAGCCGCGCAAGCCGGATTGGTGAAAGCGACTGCCGGCGGCGTGAGTGGGACTGCAAGCGTGCGCGTCTTTCCACCACTGCCCTGGAGTGAAACTTTTGATTCTTTCGCCGTCAACTCAGCGCCACCTGCATGGGTGAGCATGACGTTGAAGTTCGGCGTGCGCGATCAAAACGGTAACAAGGTGCTTGCCAAGCTAACTGAAGGATCCTCCCTGCTCAGCCGCTCGCGTGCCTACATCGGACCATCCGACTGGTCCAACTACACTGTCGAAGCCGATGTCTCCGCGACGACGAAGCGACGCCAGCAAGGCGACGCCGGCGTCATCGCACAACGCTACGTGTTGACTCTTTACGGCAACAGCCAGATGCTTCATATCGAGCCCTGGCAACCTGAAATCACCCGGACGAAGAGCATGCCCTTCGCCTGGAAGCCCGACACCTGGTACCGTCTCAAACTACAGGTCGAGAATCTGCCCGACGGAAAAACCCGCGCGCGCGGCAAGGCATGGCCCGCGAACGAATCTGAGCCCGCCGCATGGATGATCGAAATGATCGATCAGATTCCCAATCGCCAGGGGGCACCTGGGATCTTCGGCAACGGTCTCTCGGAAGTCTACTTCGATAACATAAAGGTGTACGCAAACAAATGAAATTCAAAAGCACAAAATCCAACGCTTTCATTTTCCTGTTCATGATAAGTGCCGCTGTTTGCGCCCTCGTGCCGGCAGTTTCGGCTAACGATCCCGGTTCGGGTGATTGGCCCATGTGGGGCGGCACGCCGGATCGCAACATGATCTCTAACATGAAGGGCCTGCCGACCAGCTGGGATGTCAAAACCAAGAAGAACGTGAAGTGGGTGGCCCAACTCGGCTCGCAAACTTACGGTAACGTGGTCGTCGCCGGTGGCATGGTATTCGTCGGCACGAACAATGAGGGAGTGCGCGATCCGAAGATCACTGGCGACAAGGGCGTGTTGATGGCGTTTCGCGAGTCAGACGGCGCCTTCATGTGGCAGATGGTCCACGACAAACTCGCCGCTGGTCGCGTCAACGACTGGCCGTATCAGGGCGTTGCTTCGTCTCCATTAGTAGACGGTGATCGTGTTTACTACGTTTCCAATCGCGCCGAGCTCATGTGTCTCGACACGCAAGGCTTTCGCGACAAAGAAAACGATGGTCCGGTAACAGATGAAAAACTCACTGGTGAAACCAACGCCGATATAGTGTGGAAGTTCGATATGATCGAGGAAGTCGGGTCGCTGCCACACAATCTCGCGAATTCATCACCAGTCATGCATGGCGATCTGATTTATGTCAGCACTTCCAACGGTCAGGACGAAAGTCACGTCAACATTCCTTCGCCAAAAGCACCGGCAATCATCGCAGTCAATAAAAAGACCGGCAAACTCGTTTGGGAAGACAATTCAGTCTTCGACAAAATCCTGCACGGCCAATGGTCGTCGCCGACCGTGGGGACAATCGGCGGCGTGGTCCAGCTTATTCACGCACAAGGCGACGGCTGGATTCGCGGATACGAAGCTCTGACCGGGAAGAAGCTTTGGGAATTTGACACAAACCCGAAGGACTCAGTCTGGCCCAAGACACGCAACGAGTTAATTAGTACGCCAGTGGTCTACGAGGATCACGTTTACATCGCCAACGGCCAGGATCCGGAACACGGAGAGGGCGTTGGCCACATGTATTGCATCGATGCCACCAAGCGCGGCGACATCACCAAGACCGGTTTAGTTTGGCAGTACGATAAGATTCGTCGCTCGATTTCAACGCCGGCCATCAAAGACGGGCTCGTTTACGAGGCTGATTTCAGCGGCTTCCTGCACTGCCTTGATGCAAAGACAGGTCAGGTTTACTGGACTCACGATGTCTTCGCCGCAGTCTGGGGCTCGCCAATGTTGATTGACGGCAAGCTCTATCTCGGCGATGAAGACGGCGACGTCGTGATCCTGCAGGAAGGCAAGACAAAGAAGGTGCTTGGCGAGATCAATATGGGCAGCTCGGTTTATTCGACCGCCGTGCCGGCGAATGGAGCGCTCTACATCACCAGCCGCAATCAACTTTTCGCATTGGCGGAGACTCCCGCACCCAAGCCAACCGCAACATCCACTGTAGGCAGCTTGAAGCCTGAAGCGGCAAAACAAGTTGCGCCACAAAAAGGGGCACCAAAACCGCAAAAGAATTGACGAGTTTCGATTTTCAACCTCGTACTCGCGTGATCTTCGGTGCCGGGGCGATAGTGCGCCTCGGCGAGCTGGCGCGCGAGTTGAACTTCAAACGCACGTTGCTTGTCGCGGACCATGGTCTGGTCGCATCAGGGCACGTCGATGAAGCTGTAACTCCGCTGGAAAAAGCCGGCGTAGAGGTCTTTCGCTTTCACGATTTCGA
>Ga0068863_100005675_pt1 | contig 12256 bp, 12 predicted proteins | sample KBSSwiS62_FD_66596 | JGI IMG/M metagenome (GOLD analysis project Ga0068863, IMG submission 66596) | Switchgrass rhizosphere microbial communities from Kellogg Biological Station, Michigan, USA - KBS Switchgrass S6-2 | ecosystem: Host-associated > Plants > Roots > Rhizosphere > Soil ...
AGAGCTTCGAGCGCATCCACCGCTCCAACCTGGTCGGCATGGGCGTGCTGCCGCTGCAGTTCACCCAGGAAGGGTGGCACAAGCTGGGCCTGACGGGCGAGGAGATCGTCACCATCCGCGGGCTGACCGAGCTTGCGCCGCGCAAGCAGCTCATCGTGGAGATGTACCGCCCCAGCGACGGCCGCATCGCCCGTTTCCCGGTGCGCTGCCGCATCGATACGCCGACCGAGCTCGAGTACTTCAAGAACGGCGGCGTGCTGAACTACGTTCTGCGGAACCTGGCGCGCCAGGCGGGCTGAGGGGACGTGCTCCTCCTCCCAGGCCGGGGGGGAGGAGCCCTCACGTCTTGTTGTGATTTACACCAACCGGAAGTCCGCTTAAGCCTCGCCCTTGATGCGGAAGGGCGCGCTCTTCAGTCTGTTCCTGCTCGCCCTGCCGGCGGTCGCGACGGCCAGGACTCCGGTCTTGGTGGAGCTTTACACCGCCCAGGGCTGCGCGTCCTGCGGCGAGGCCGACGCCTACGCCGCCAAGCTCTCGGAACGTTCCGGCGTCCTCATGCTGACCTTCCCGGTGGACTACTGGGACTATCTCGGCTGGCCGGATACCTTCGCCAAGCCGGAGTTCAGCGAGCGGCAGAAGGCCTATGTGGCCAGGCTCGCGCTGCGCGAACCCTATACGCCCCAGGTCATCGTCGACGGCCGCGCCGAGGCGCCGGGCCTGAAGCCCGCGCGGGTCGACAAGCTGGTGCGCGACGCCGGCCGAGCCGCGCGCAACCCGCCGGACGTACGTTTCGTGGGATCGCGGCGCGTGGACGTGGGCCTGGGCCGCAGCCCGTCCGGCGGGGCGGAGGTCTGGCTTGTGCGCTACGACCCCCACCCCCAGGACGTGATGGTGAAGACGGGCGACAACCGCGGCCGCACGGTCGTCCAGAAGAACGTGGTCAAGGAAATCAAGCGCCTGGGCCGTTGGCGCGGCCGCCCGCAGGCTTTCCGCCTGCCCAAGGCCTCCGAGGAAGGGCTGGAGATGGCGGTGATCATCCAGGCGCCGAAGGGCGGGCGGGTGCTGGCCGTGGGCCAGCCGCGCAAGGATTGAGCCCGGCCATCCAAGGATTTCAAGGCCCAGACACACAACAGCCCGCGCAGCTGGAGAGGCCTGCGCGGGCTGAAGTGTGTCGGCTGGCCAACCTGTCGACCCAGGGGGGCTGGGGGGGCTGTTCAGGATCCGGGGCCAGCAAGTCTGACCAACCGACATGTCCCTTAAACCCTCCGCATCTGGCGCGCAGGGGACCGAAATAAGGTCATTTCGGGGCGCTGGGCTCGGGGCCCGCGTCGCGGCCAAGCCCTCGCTTTCCCGACCTATTTCGGTTTAGGCTTAGCCGCGATGGCTTTCGATCCGTCTTTCGCCGCGCCGGGCGGAGCGCGCGTCTTCTTCGAACGGCGTGAGCTCGACCGCCTGCTCAGGCTCTACGGTCGGATGGTGGCGCAGGGGGAATGGCGCGACTACGCCATCGACGGACTCAAGGAGGCGGCGGTGTTCTCGGTATTCCGCCGCACCTCCGAAGCCCCCCTTTATCGCATCGAGAAACGCCCCGCGCTGGCGCGTAAGCAGGGCGCCTGGGCGGTGATCGGCCAGGGCGGCATCATCCTTCGGCGCGCCCACGAACTGGAGACGGTGCTGCGCATCTTCGACCGCGGACGTTTCCAGGTCGTGGACTGACGCCTGCAAGAACGAGGTGGCTTTCGTGGTTCGACAAAAAACCCCGGCGGTCATCCGCCGGGGCTCGAAGGCTTAATTCCTCTGCGCGGCTAGCGGCGTTGGCCGACGAACTGCAGGAGGAATTGGAACAGGTTGATGAAGTTCAGATAGAGGTTCAGCGCGCCGTAGTTGGTGGCCACCGCCGTCTGGGCCGCGTCGCCGCCCAGCTCGTAGTAGGTCATCTTGAGCCGCTGGGTGTCGTAGGCCACTAGGCCCGCGAAGATCAGCACGCCAAGGATGCTGAGGATGAAGCTGAAGCCGGGCGGGCTCCAGAACATCCGCACAAGCGACGCCAGCACCAAGCCCCACAGGCCCATGATCAGGAAGCTGCCAAAGCCGGTCAGGTCCTTCTTGGTGGTGTAGCCGACCAGGCTCAGCGCGCCGAAGGCCGTGGCGGTGATCAGGAAGGTCAGCGCCACTGAGGCGCCGGTGTAGGCCAGGAGCCAGACGCCCAGGCCCGCGCCGATCGCGGTCACCACCGACCAGTAGATGACGCCCGCCGTCCGCGCGGTCGGGTTGCGCATGAACATGGCGCCCAGCAGGATCGCCAGCGGCACGAAGCGCACGATGGTCCCGAGCGCCGTGAAGCCGGCCAGCCGGCCGTCCGGCGTGGTGACGTAGAGCAGTTGCGTAACCGGGGCGAAGTCGGCCGTCACCCAGGCCAGAGCTGCGGAAAGCAGGAGGCCCAGCGCCATCTTGTTGTAGACGCCGAGCATGAAGGCGCGAAGTCCCGCGTCCACCGACATGTCGGCGCGATCCGCGGGGATCGTGCGCGCGTAGCCGCGGTTGAAGTCGCTCATTTGGAGGCCTAGCCCTTGTTCGAACGTCCCCTATCGGACGCATGCGAAATATCGTGTTGGGCGGTGAAGGACGCAAGACCGCAAAAGGTTAAGGGGATTTAACCTTTCCCCCCTTGGGGGTGGAGGCAGCAGAAAGCCCATGATCCGCCTGTTCGCCGCCATCGGCATGCCGGCTGAGACGGCCCTCGCCCTGGCCCGTCGGCAGACGGGCCTGGACGGCGCGCGTTGGCGCACGGCCGAACAGCTTCACCTGACGCTGCGCTTCTTCGGCGAGCTGCGCGAGGACCTGGCCCGCGACCTGGACGCCGAACTCGCCGGCGTGGCGGCGGCGCCGTTCGACCTGGTGCTGGAGGGGGTGGGCGCGTTCGGCGAGGGGAAAGACCTGCACACGCTGTGGGCGGGCGTGGCGGACAACCGGGCGCTCACGCGGCTGGCCAAGGCCTGCGAGACCGCCGCCCGGCGCGCCGGGCTGAAGCCCGAGGCCCGACGCTACCGGCCGCACGTGACGCTGGCCTATCTGCGCCACGCCGACCCCGACAAGGTCGCGGCCTGGATCCAGGCCAACAACCTGCTCAAGTCCCCGCCGATCCGCGTGGACCGCTTCGGCCTCTATTCGAGCTTCCTGGGAGGAGGGGGGTCGCAATATCGCCTGGAGGCCGAGTACGGGCTTCAGGCCTCGACCGCATAGTCCTTCAGCACGCCCAGGGGGACGATGGCCAGGGTCTCCTCGTGGGTGGCCTCCAGCACCACGCGAGGGGCGGCTCCGGCGTCCAGCGCCTCCTTCCAGCGCGGCGCGCAGAGGCACCAGCGGTCGCCGGGCTTGAGGCCCATGAAGCCGAACTCCGGCCGCGGTGTGGAGAGATCGTTGCCGACCGACTTGGAGTAGGCGAGGAACTCCGCCGTCATCACCGCGCACACGGTGTGCATGCCTACGTCCTCGTGGCTGGTCTCGCAGCAGCCGTTGCGGAAGAAGCCGGTCATCGGCTCGGTCGAGCACGGCTGGAGTTCCTGGCCCAGCACGTTCCTGGCGGCGGCTTCGTAGCGGGTGGTGGCCATGGCGCCATCCTAGCCCTTATGTGGGGCGCTTCGCCAAGACTCATGAGGACCCGCGACCGATGAGCATCCGCCCGCGCCGTAGCGCGCTTTACATGCCCGCCGGCAATGCGCGGGCGGTGGAGAAGGCCCGCACCCTCGACTGCGACGTGGTGATCCTCGACCTGGAGGATTCGGTCGCTCCCGACGCCAAGGCCGAGGCCCGGGCGCTGGCGGTGGAGGCGGTCCGCGCCGGCGGGTTCGGCGGCCGGGAGGTGGTGATCCGGGTGAATGGCCGCGACACGCCCTGGGGGGCGGCGGACTTGGGCGCCGCCGCCGCCAGCGGCGCCGACGCGGTGCTGGTTCCCAAGGTCTCCAAGGCCGAGGACCTTGCCCACTACGCCCAGGCGCTGGGCGGGAAGACGCGGCTGTGGGCAATGATCGAGACCGGCCAGGCGATCCTTCGACTGGAGGAGCTGGCCGAGGCCGCCGGCCCGGCGCGCAACGACGTGTGGATCCTGGGCGCCAACGACCTGGTGAAGGAGACGCGCTGCCGCCCAGGCAAGAGCCGCTGGCCGCTGGTCCCGGCCATGAGCCTGGCGGTGATGGCGGCGCACTCGCGCGGGGTCGACATCCTCGACGGGGTCTACAATGACATCCCCGACCTGGAGGGGCTGGCCGCCGAATGCGCCCAGGGCGTGGAGTTGGGCTTCGACGGGAAGAGCCTGATCCATCCCTCGCACCTGGAGACCACCAACGCCGCCTTCACTCCGGCCGCCGAGACCGTCGCCTGGGCGCGCACCGTGCAGGCGGCGTTCGCGGCGGCCGAAAACGCCGGCAAGGGCGTCCTGAAGGTCGAAGGCCGGATGGTGGAGCGCCTGCACCTCGCCGAGGCCGAGCGCCTGATCGCCATCGCCGAGGCCATCGCGAAAAAGGGATGAGCATGCGGCGCGGACCGGCCGGCCTGTTGTTGGCGGCGATCGCGGGCGCGGCCGCCGCCCAGACGCCGCCCCCGGTCATTGCGCCGTCCGGGCCCAAGGTCGATGCGCCGGGCCGGCTGCCGAGCCCGGAGGCCACGGTGTCCGACCTGGCTTACGACGCGCGGCTGATGTCATCCTACGCCGCGGCCCAGAGCTTCCAGGGCGCCTTGGACGGGAGCTGGACCCTGGCTGCCGCCGATGGCGGCGGCGACCTCTACGCCTTTCAGTTCACCGACAGGCTGGGCGTCCTCGAAGGCGCCTGGCGCGACCTGAAGCGCGGGCATGGCGCGGACGCTTCGGGGCTCATCGAAAGCGCCAGCCGCAGCCCGCCAGGCCTGGTGCTGAGGTTCGCCCCGCCCGGCCAGGCGGCCGTGGAGGTGGCGCTCCGTCCCGACCTGACGGGCGAGCTCCGGCAAGGCCAGGCGCGGACGGCCGCGGCGCTGCGAAAGAGCGCCGCCCAGCTTCCCTGATCAGCCGGAAAGGCCCAGCGCCTCGCGCGCGGCGCGGAGCGCGGCCTGCAGCGCCGCCGGCGCATAAGGTTGCGCGGGGCCATGGCCCCAGACGGGACCTGGCCAGGCCGCGTCGTCGGGGCGACGGCCCAGCACGTGCACGTGGAGCTGGGGCGTGACGTTGCCCAGCTGGCCGACGTTCAGCTTCTCGGCCGGGCGGCCCAGGACCTGGCCCACCGCCCGCACCGCGCGGCCGGCGGCCAGCACCTCGTCCATCAACGCGGATCGATCGGCGACGCCCAGGTCCTCGAGCTCGCGCGCCGCTGGGACGCGGGGGATCAGCACGATCCAGGGGAAGCGCGCGTCGGCCTGCAGGCGTGCGTGACAGAGGCTAAGCTCGCCCAGGGCTTCAGCGGTGGCGGTGAACGCGGGGTCCAGGCGGAATAGGCTCATGGGCCCTGCCTAGCACGCGCGGGGCCTGCGGCATTGCAGCAAGGCTGCGGCTGGGCTAGGGACCCGCCGACCCGCCTCGGCGGACATCCATTCAAAGCATCGGAGCAGCACCATGGCCAAGAAGCCTGTCCGCGTCGCGGTCACCGGGGCCGCCGGCAACATCGGCTACGCCCTTCTCTTCCGCATCGCCTCGGGCGCCATGCTGGGTGCGGACCAGCCGGTCATCCTGCAGCTCCTGGAGATCCCCAGCGAAGGCGCCCAGAAGGCGCTGAAGGGCGTGGCCATGGAGCTGGAGGACTGCGCCTTCCCGCTGCTGCAGGACATGGTGCTGACCGACGACCCCAAGGTCGCGTTCAAGGGCGCCAACTGGTCTCTGCTGGTGGGCTCCAAGCCGCGCGGCCCCGGCATGGAGCGCGCCGACCTGCTGAAGGACAACGGCAAGATCTTCATCGCCCAGGGCAAGGCCATCGACGAGGTCGCCGCCGACGACGCCCGCGTCGCGGTGGTGGGCAACCCCTGCAACACCAACTGCATGATCGCCGCCAGCCAGGCCAAGCGCCTGTCGCCCGACCGCTTCACCGCCATGGTGCGCCTGGACCAGAACCGCGGCCGCGCCCTGCTGGCCAAGAAGGCCGGCGTGTCGATCAACGACGTGTCCGACCTCTACATCTACGGCAACCACTCGCCGACCATGTTCGCCGACTTCACCCATGCCAAGATCGGCGGCAAGCCCGCCGCCGAGGTGATCGGTGACGAGGCCTGGCTGAAGAACGAATACCTGCCCACCGTCGGCAAGCGCGGCGCGGCGATCATCGAGGCCCGCGGGCAAAGCTCGGCGGCCTCCGCCGCCAACGCCCTGGTCGACCACGTTCGCGACCTGACGACGCCCGGCGCCGTGCACGCGGTGGCGATCAAGAGCGAGGGCCGCTACGGGTTCGACCGCAATGTCTGGGCCGGCATGCCGGTCCGCTCCACCGCCACGGGCTTCGAGGTGGTCGAGAGCTACCAGATGGACGATTTCGCCAAGTCCAAGATCGCGATCACCAACGACGAGCTGGTCGGCGAACGCGACACCGTCAAGGACATGCTGGGCTAGACTCTTCCCGGTCCGACTGACGAGCCTTGGACGGCGTCAGCGGACCTCTTCCGGCGCGACGCCCTCGGCCATCTGGTCGAGCTCGCCGATGCGCTGGGCGTAGACCGAGGCGAGCGCGTCGGGCGAGCGGGCGGCGGCGTCTTCGCGGATCGCCATCCAGTCGCGCTGCTCCTGCCGCAGGAACCGGGCGTCGACCCCGGCCTCCAAGGCCCGGCGATAGGCGCGCGCCATCCGGCGGTCCGCTGAGGCGAGCTGCGGGTCGTCGCAGACCGCCTGTTCCGCGCCCGGCCGCGCGGCGGCGCAGTCGAAGCTGGCGCGGGGCGCCGGGGCCGACGGCGCCGGCTCGATGCTGATCGGCGACTGCGGCTGCAGCTGCGGCTGCGGCTGTGGTGGCGGCGCGGACGGCCGGACGGCGAGCGGAGCCTGGCGGCGCGCGGCTTCGGCCATCTCCGGCGGCAACACCTCCAGGCGGCCCAGGGCCGGAGCGGGCGGCCGAGCGGGCGGGGGGGTCGCCGTCGTGATGGTCATCGGCGTCTGTGCGGCGCCGGGCGTGGCGACGGCTTGCGACGTGACGGGCGCAGCCGACCCGCTGATCAGCTGAGGCCGGGCGAGCAGCCCAAGACCCAGCCCCAGCGCCAAGGCGACGCCCACGCCCCCAAGCACCAGTCCCCGACGCGCGGGATGGCGAGGCGAGGCCTGCGCCCGCGGCGGCGCTGGCGGCGGGGTGTCGGCGAAACCCTTGTAGGTCATGCTCCCCCAGGGATCTTCGGGCCGGTCGGACCGCATCGTCACCTCGGTCTTCGCATCCCTCGGCTGACCAAACTGCTGACGCCCAAGCGGGTTTCAACGGCCAAGGCGCGCGGAGGGCTTAATCGCCGCGCGAAGCCTGCCGGGTCTGGTCCTTCAGCTCGGCGATGCGCGCCAGGTAGACGTCATGCACCGCCCAGGGCGCCTCGCGCGCGGCGGTGGCGCGCGCGGCGATCCAGCGCTGTTGCTGACGCTCCAGGGTGGAGGCCGGAACGCCGGCCGCCTGGGCTTCGCGGTAGGCGCGGCTGAGCTGACGCTCCGCCGATCCGAGCGCCGGATCGGCGCAGGTCAGGGCCGCGCCCGCGTCCGGCAAGGCGCAGCGCAGGCTGGCCTTGCGCAACGGCCCGGCGCGGCGCGCCGCCTCCGCCCGCTGGGCCTTCGCGGCGGCGGCGGCCAGCGCCTCGCGTCGGGCGGCCTCGGCGCGGGCGCGCTTGGCCCTGGCCTCCGCCAGGCGGACCGCCTCGGCCCTGGCCTGTTCGGCGATGAGCTTCCGCTTCAGCGCCTTGGCCTGGGCGCGGGCTTCGGCCATCCCGCGGGCGGCGTCCTTCGCCTCGGCCTTGGCGACCCGAGCCTTCGCGATCTTCTCCGCGCGGCGATGGGCTTCAGCTTCGAGGGCGTCCCGCCGTTCGATCTCGGCCTTCCGCGCCGCGACCGCCTTGGCGCGCTGCGCCTGCGCCGCCTGGGACCTGGCCTTGGCCTCAGCCTCGAGCTTCGCCGCCGACGGGCCGCGGCGCTCGGGCAGGGCGCGCATGATCGAGGGGGGCGGGTCGTCCAGTTTCAGCGGCGCGACGGCGTGGACGCGCATGAGACCCTCAGGCGGACGCCGCGGCGCCAGCGGTTCCGCCTCGATGGCGGGCGCAGGCGCCAGGGGTTGGGCGGCGACGGGGGCGGCGGGCCCGGCGTGCGGCGTGGGACGCGCCACCCGGATCTCGATCCGCCGCGTCTCCGCAGCCGGCGCGGCGGGGCGGCGGGGAAGATGGCGGGCGGTCAGCTCGTGCTCGACGTCCGAGGGCCGAGCCCAGAGACCGAGCGCGGCCCCCAGCACGCCGGCGCCGGCCACTCCGGCCATCATCATCCGCCTGGACATGCGGCGGCGTGCGCCGCTCGACGCGGCCGCCAGCTCGTTAGAGGGATCGATGGACATGAATGGGCCCCCGGATGCGCAAGAGCCCCCGAGGTGCGCGCCCGCGCGGCCGGCCTGCCCAGCAGCCGTCCTCGCCCCGCTTCACGCTCTCCCGCCCTGATTGAGCCACAATCTTGACCGCAAGGCCAGAGCGTCGCCATGGGCAGAAGGTAGCAGCTTGGCCTTGGGCGCCTCCGCGCCATATTCGCGGTGAACATCGCAACGGGCTGGGTTAAGCAGGCGCGGATCGGGCGGGCGTAGCCGTCGAAGGGCCGATGCACGAACTGGTTTTCCACGACCCGACCGGACGTAGGGCCCGGCGCATGCGGCTCTTCTGGGGCCTGCTGCTGGCGTTGGGCTCGCTGCTGGCCGCCAGCTTCTTCGCCACCCTGGCCATCGCCCCGCGCCTGCCGAAGGTGACCCTGAAGGACCCCCACGTCCTGCAGGCGCTGCACGTGGAGACCGCCCACAAGCTCCGGGGCAAGCGTGATTGGACGCGTATCCCGCACCCCCGCGCCGCGGCGACGGGCGGCGGCCCGGCCCGGCCGTTATCGGTGGGGTTCTACGTCTCGTGGGACGAGAGCTCGCGCGAGTCCCTGGTCCGCCATGTGAACGACGTGGACGTCGTTTCGCCGCAATGGATCCAGCTCAACGGCTCGTCCGGCGTCGTGGATCTGACCGAGGACGCGCAGGCCCGGGCGATCATCGCCTCGGCCCACAAGCCGCCCTCGATCATCCCCGGGGTGATCAACGCCCGCAACGGCGTCTGGAACGGCCCTCAGGCCGACGCCCTGCTGGCCGACCCGAAGGCGCAGGACCGCCTGATCGCCACGCTTGTCGACCTGGCGGGCCGGCGCGGCTTTGCCGGCTATGTGTTCGACCTGGAGAACCTCTCGGACGCCTCGATCCAACGGAACTACCCGGCCTTTGTCTCCAAGGCCCGCGCGGCCCTTAAACCTCTCGGCCGCGAGGTGTGGGTCACCGCGCCGTTCGACGAGAATTGGCCGCTGAAGCGCCTGCAGGCGACGGCCGACGCCGTCGTGCTGATGGCCTACGACGAGCACTATGGGACCGGCGATCCTGGCCCGACCGCGGGACAGGACTGGTTCGAGACCTGGCTCGCCAAGGACATGAAGCAGCTCGATCCGGCGCGGGTCATCATGGCGCTGGGCGCCTACGGCTACGACTGGACCCAGGCCAGCGCCGGCGCGAAGGGCTCGTCCGAGGCCGTCACCTTCATGGAGGCCATGCAGACCGCCCATGATTCCGGCGCCCGCCCGCAGATGGACGAGGCCAGCCTCAACCCGACCTACAGCTACGCCGACGACGCCGGCCGCAAGCACTCGGTCTGGTTCCAGGACGCGACCACCCTGTTCAACCAGATGCGGGTTTCCGACGGCTTCCGGCCTTTGGGTTACGCGCTGTGGCGGATGGGCGGGGAGGACCCGCTGGTCTGGAAGCTGATGCGCCACGACTACGACGCCGCCAGCGCCGAGGGGCTGGACCAGCTCCAGCCGGGCCAGGGGGTTAATTTCGACGGTTCCGGCGAGGTGCTGCGGGTGGAGAACACGCCCACTCCCGGACGCCGGACAATCGAACGCGACCCCGACACGGGCCTGATTTCGGGCGTGGACTACCAGGTCCTGCCCACCTCCTATGTCGTGCAGCGCTACGGATGGCGCCCGGGCTGGGTGGCGCTGACCTTCGACGACGGGCCTGACGGCCGCTGGACGCCCAAGATCCTCGACATCCTGAAGGCCAAGCAGGCGCCCGCGACCTTCTTCGTCATCGGCAAGAACATGTCGCGCTTTCCCGGCCTGGTCGCGCGCGAGATCCGCGAAGGCCACGATGTCGGATCCCACACCTGGACGCATCCGAACATCGGCGTGATCCCCGCCGCCCAGACGGTGGTCGAGCTCAACGCCACCCAACGCCTGTTCGAGACCATCACCGGCCGTTCCATGCGGCTGTTCCGGCCGCCCTATTTCGGCGACGCCGAACCTTCCACGCCCAGCGAGGTGGCGCCGCTGCTGGCCGCCCAGCGGCAGGGCTATTTGTCCGTCGGCCTGCGCATCGACCCCGACGACTGGAAGAAGCCCGAGCCCAGCCACATCGTCCAGGAGACCATCGCCCGCCTTCAGGACAGCAACCGGCCCGGCCAGATCGTGCTGCTGCACGATTCCGGCGGCGACCGCAGCCGTACGGTCGAGGCGCTGCCGCAGCTGATCGACGAGATCCGCGCCCACGGCTATCGGCTCGTCACCGTAGCCCAGCTCGCGGGCATGACTGACGCCCAGGCCATGCCGCCCACCTCGCGCACCGACCTCGAGCTGTTGCTCGACCGCCTGGGATTCGGCTTCTTTCATGACGCCGAGATGATCCTGCAGGCCCTGTTCATCGCCGCCATCCTGCTGGGCGTCGCGCGCCTAGGGTTCCTGGCGATTCTCGCGGTTGCGCACCGGCTGCGGATCGAGCGTCGCACGCCGCCCCTGACGGAGGCTGCGTCCGGGCCGCTGGTCAGCGTGCTGATCCCCTGCTTCAACGAGGAGAAGGTGATCATCGCCTCCGTTCGGCGGATCCTCGCCTCGACTTGGCCGAGGCTTGAGGTGCTGGTGCTCGACGACGGATCGACCGATGCGACTTCTCCTGTTACCGCCGCGGCCTTCGCCGACGAGCCCAGGGTGCGGCTGCGCAGGTTCGAGAACGGCGGCAAGGCGCGGGCGCTGAACTTCGGGCTGGCCGAGGCCAAGGGCGAGATCGTCGTGGCCCTGGACGCCGACACCCTGTTCCCGCCGGACACGATCACCAGGCTCGTGCGCTGGTTCTCCGACCCCAAGGTCGGGGCGGTGGCCGGCAACGCCATCGTCGGCAATCGCCGCAACCTGATCACCCGCTGGCAGGCGTTGGAGTACGTCACCGCCCAGAACCTCGAACGTCGGGCGCTGGCGGCCTTGGGCGCCGTGACGGTGGTGCCGGGCGCGGTGGGGGCCTGGCGACGCTCGGCCCTGGAGGCGTTGGGCGGCTATCCCACCGACACCCTGGCGGAGGACCAGGACCTGACGATCGCGGTGCAGCGCGCCGGCTGGAAGGTGGAGTTCGACCCCGACGCGCGGGCCTACACCGAGGCGCCGGAGACGGTGGCGGGCCTGCTCAAGCAGCGCTTCCGCTGGTCGTTCGGCACGCTGCAATGCATCTGGAAGCACCGAGGGGCCCTGTTCAGCCCCAAGCGCCCCGTCCTGGGCTTCATCGCCTTGCCGCAGATCTGGCTGTTCCAGATCGTGCTCACCGCCATCGCGCCGCTGGTCGACTTGGCGATCGTGTGGAGCGCGGTCAGCGCGCTTTACGGCTGGTTCTTCCACCCGGTGGAGTGGTCGCCCGACGACCTGATCCGCCCGCTGTTCTACTGGGCGGCCTTCATCTTCCTGGACCTGTCCGCGGGCATGCTGGGAATGGCGCTGGAGCGCCGTGCGCCGTGGGCCGACTTGGTCTGGATGCCCGTGCAGAGGTTCGGCTACCGGCAGCTCATGTACTATGTGGTCGTCAAGTCGATCGATGCGGCCCTGCATGGCGTGCGCGTGAGTTGGGGCAAGCTGGAAAGGCGCGCCACGGCGGCGGTCGGCAAGGTGCGCTGAGCCGGGCTTTTCCACCCGAAAGCAAACCCTCCGCCAAGGCTTGGAATTTCATCTGTCGCGCTGTTGCAACGCCATACTGCGGCGCCTATAAACCGCGCCACCGAGCGCTCCGAGGCGCGATCCAGGCGA
>Ga0068863_100005676_pt1 | contig 12253 bp, 13 predicted proteins | sample KBSSwiS62_FD_66596 | JGI IMG/M metagenome (GOLD analysis project Ga0068863, IMG submission 66596) | Switchgrass rhizosphere microbial communities from Kellogg Biological Station, Michigan, USA - KBS Switchgrass S6-2 | ecosystem: Host-associated > Plants > Roots > Rhizosphere > Soil ...
GTCAGATTCAGAATCTGAAGTCCTGCCAATTGGACGACCTCCCAGCAGTTGAAAACTCTGGACTTACATCATGCCACGGCTTGAAGTTTTGGGTCAAAAGGGTCAAAAACAGCAACTTTTTGAACCAATTTCAAGAGCGAAATCAGGCGTCCTGCATAAAACCCGGACGAAGATGCGTGTAGCGGCGGATCATCTCCTCGCTACTGTGTCCGATCCGCTTCTTGATTTCTTTACGTCCGTTCCCGTCATGACCAGAGTGCTTACTCTATGATGCCGGGAGGCGTGCATACAGCCACGCTCCAGACCGAGTTTGCGGAGTAGAGAGAATGAAGGTGCTTATTTACAACGATGTAATATACGACCTGGCTAACTAGCCGATCTCTTAGCTTGCGCCCGAATCTTCGCCCACCGAGCTTTTGCCGCCTTCGAAATCTTCGCTCTCCCGGCCGCAGACAGAACGCGCTGCTTAATTTGCTTGGTTTCCCGAACTGCTGAATTTCCGAGCGCCTGCGCTGCCGCACGGACGCCGCCTAATTTGCCCTGCAATTTGGCTAACTCTTTTTCGAGCTTTCGCTCTTCACGCTTGATTGCCGCTAGTAAGTCCATGAATCCTCCACTATGAAACTATCCTAGTATGCAGATGACGCGCCAGATGTGCTCCCAAAGGGAAGTGACTCGGCGTAGCAAGCCCGACGGCTATGCCGGGCCTTTCGGTTGCGGGGAAGCGATCTCGCTGGACCTGTATAACCAAAAGTACTGTCCGCAGTCGAGAGTGCCATTCTTTCCGGCAGAACCATTAAACACCCATTCGCAGAAGCCGACGAAGATAGGAAGTCTGGCCCGGCAAGTCGCGACACACCGGGCGGTAACTAAGAGTCGCCAGTGGGGAATGCTTGTATACTTCACTCAATAAATTGATCGAAAAACCTGTTTGATTCTACTCAGAATTTCAGCAAGCTAACCTCCCGTCACCTATGGGCCGACATAGCGAGCGTGTTTTCGGAATCGTCTGAGACGGTTTCCGATGCTGTTTCTGCCTTTAAATACTCAACGCGAAGCCTTTCAGCTTCATCGTGTGCTTTCTTTGAGCCCATAAAGTCGTCAGATTCCTTGGCCTGCTTCATCACAACCGTGGCATTTTCCCAAGCCTGCTTGGCTTCGTCCCGTTTCTTTTTCAGTTCCTTCACCATAAGCGTCTCCAGTCGCGCCGCTATCGTAGTTGGACGCCACGCACTCCGCAATGGCTATGAACCTTGCCCAACGATCGCCCCTGGCCTCTTGAGAACCAGTTCTAACCTTTCGCCCGCGTTGAATCTCGCCCCGTCTCAACGAGTACTGAAGCGGAAGACATTAACCTGCTCGTCTTCTGCATCAGTAAGCTCACGGGACGAGTCGGACTCGACGCAAAAAACGTACCACCCTTCCAGTCACAGAACCTCGCCGACGAAAGGGCGGACGGATCGGCAAAAAAGTGGGCATTGTGGCAAAAAACCCCCAGGTGTAAAACCAATTCTCTGGGCACCCGCACGCGATTGATTCGAAGCTGGTAAAAACGCTATGAATTTCGTTTGCGATAACTGCAAAACGATTCGACCATTCTCTGGGGAGCCCCCACAGTGTGGCGTTTGCGGTTGGGAACGTAAAGCTGCTTCACACCAGGAAACCAATGCTCTACCCGGAGAGCCGGCGCGGGTGTGGACAGGAGAAGAGAAGGTTGGACTAGGGGTCCTGTTGAGGGTGGGTATTTGGGGGATCGTGCTTGTCGGAGCGGTCTTTGTAATCGTTCAATTCCTCTCTCTGGGAAAGCATTCCGATTTTCAGACGCCGGGAAAGTACCGGCTCGCGCTGAAGTACGGACTGACGGAGGACGAAGTCTCTATAGACCCGAAACCGGCAGGCTGTGATTTTACGGATGCCCCGCTGGGGGACAAGCATTGTCATTTTGAGCAGGACATCAATGTGGTCCGGCTGTGTCTGACGCCGAACTGTCCTGTAAAGCGTGTCTACGTTTCATGGCACAAGGTTCGGGATTGAGGCAGAAAAACGGTACAGCGGTCAGGCCAAGCGCTGGAATCGAAAGAGCCATGCCTGCTAAACGCGGGAATCGGAAAACCGGAATTTAAAGTTTCCGTGCAAGTTGATCAAACTGGGAAGGCCAACGGCCAGGAACTGCACTTGCTGGAAATTCTCTCCTACGATCCGATCAAAAAGATCCATACAAGTTCTGGCTTCTCCAGCGATGGGTCGCCCTGGACTTTGACTGCAACATTCGACGACGCAAGGGTGACAGAAGAAGGCGTGTCGAAGGGGCCAGATGGCCAGGCCACCACATGCCAAACCACTTGGAGTTTTAGCAGCGACCGAAAGTCACTCTCGGGGACGCAGGAATGCAAGCAAAATGGAGTTCGATGGACGGCATTTTGTGTCAAGGGAACAAAATCCACGACGGCGCATTGGAATCGAATGGCGAGTCCGGATTCTGTGATCCCGAAGTACGAACATTACCGGTCAGGCGACGACGTTCACGATGGCACTCATGGGCTGACGACCGGAGATTTGCAGAATTGGAGAGAACACGCTAGATCGCCACTTGCCGAATGGCTGGCGAATCGTGTTGCCAAACGAGATCTACGTAACTGCAGATGGCAAAAGTTTTGACGTGGGGAGTTCCGCCGGACGTAGCGGTTGCAGGATTTTCTCGAAGGACCTCAGCAGCAAGCGCGATCCGGCACTAGAGAAGGCGCTGCCGCTCTTGACATCGGACTGAGAATCCCACTCGCGAAGCAATTGTTCGCTCCCGAAACATGGAGAATGAAGGGAAGAAGCGGGTCCGCAATGGAATCACGAACATGACTCGAATTCCCTTCGCGCTGGCACTGTGGAGCAGTTTTACGAGCTCATTCACCGAAGTAGCGTCTTCTCGTCGTTTATCGTCCTTCGCGTGGTAAATTCTTTGCAACAAGCTTTCGGCGAAGTGCGCGTGTTGAAAGCTGAATTGCGGCATCCCGACGATTCCTTGACGGCCACGGGCCACTCGGAACTCAACGCCAAAGGATCGTAACCGCCGGATAGCGGACGACTCGGGATGCGATTCTCTTTACTTCCCACCACCGGAGAACGGTCAACAATGCTACCGATCTCCTCGAAAGACACCGCGAAGGTATCGTGCGGCAGGAACGCGATCCGTTCGGCGGCATTCAGCTTATCGAGTACTACGAGTAGTGCGAGGGCCACCTCGGGCTACACCTGCTATATCTCCCTGTCCGTTAGCTCTTGCCATCGTCTAACCTTCCAAATCGCCCTCGGTCAGGAGGCCTAACCATGCTCCACATCCTCCAGGATGTTCGCTTTGGCCTGCGTATGCTCTTCCGAAGCCGTGGCCTTACCTTCGTCGCGGTCCTCGCCCTCGCTCTAGGTATCGGCGCCAACACCGCAATCTTCAGCGTAGTCAACGCCGTCCTCATGCGTCCCCTCCCCTATCCTGCGCCCCGGGAACTCGTTTGGTTCTGGGAGTCGCAGCCCCATCTCTCCGAAGCGCCCTTCTCGGGCGCCGACTTCCTCGATTTCCAGTCCCAGAACAGCTCCTTTTCCCAATTGGCTGCCGTTCACCGCTTGAGCTTCAACCTCACCGGCGTAGGCCCCGCCGAACGCATCCCGGCGATGGTCGCGTCTACTCCCGTTTTCACCCTTCTCGGAGTCCAACCAATTCTCGGCCGCGCCTTTCTCCCTTTCGAGGGAACCTTCGGCGCCCCTCGCGTCGCAGTCATCACCTACGGTTTCTGGCAAAGCCACTTCGGCGGCGACCCCGCCATCATCGGCAAAACCATCGCCCTCGACAATCAATCCGTGCAGATCGTCGGAGTCCTTCCCGCCAGTTTCCGCTATGGCCGCGACATCCAACTCTGGGTCAACCCCGTCAATATCGTTCCCGAAATCTTCAGCGCCTCCGCCGATTGGGAACGCAAACTCAGCACTGATCGCGAAAACCATTACCTCGACATCATTGGCCGTCTCAAGCCGGCTGTTCCTCTCTCCCAAGCACAAGCCGATATTTCCAGCATCATGGACCGCATCCGCCAGCAACATACTGAAGCCACCGGCCACGCGGTCCAGCTCATTCCATTCAGCGAACTGTTCACTGGCCCGGTGCGTCAAACGCTGCTCGTCCTGCTCGGGGTCGTCGGCTTGGTACTTCTGATCGCCTGCGCCAACGTCGCCAATCTCCTCCTCGTCCGGTCCGTCGGCCGCCGCCGTGAAATTGCTGTCCGCTCCGCACTCGGTGCCGGACGCTTTCGTATCGTCACCCAGCTCCTCACCGAAAGCGCGCTCCTCTCTCTCGCCGGCGGCGCACTCGGCCTCGCTCTCGCTGCTGTGCTGGTCCACTTCCTAGTCGCTGCCAGCCCCCGCGATTTGCCTCGCGTTCAGGAAGTCTCACTCGACCTTCGCGTTCTCGGCTTTACTCTGGCTGCGTCTCTCCTGACAGGCTTGCTCTTCGGCCTCGCGCCTGCGCTCGCAGCCGGGCGACAAGCTGTCGGAGAATTCCTCAAGGAAGGCAGCCGCGGTTCGACCAGCGGAGTCGCTCACAATCGTCTCCGCAATCTGCTTGTCATCGGTGAAGTCGCCCTGTCTCTTGTTCTTCTAGTCGCTTCCGGACTCCTCGTCCGCAGCTTCGTTCAGATTCTTCAGGTAAAACCCGGCTTCAACCCAGATCACATGATCACCATGTGGATGAACTTCACCAGTGTCCGCTACTCCGACGGCGCCCGTTCCACGCAGCTTCTCGACCAGCTTCTTCCCCGCGTCGCCGCGCTGCCAGGCGTGGAAGGCGTCGCTATCTCCAACGACCTTCCACTCGAAGGTGACGACACCACCACGGGAATAGCCGCCGCTGAAGGGCGTCCTCCCTTTGAACGCGCCCAGCGCCCTCTCGTCGGCGTTCACTTCGTCAATTCCGGCTACTTTCATTCCATGGGCATTCCGCTGCTTCGCGGACGCGAACTCGCCGCCGACGACACCGTGAAGTCCAATCCTGTTGTCGTCATTAATCAAAAAATCGCTGAGGACACCTGGCCGGGTCAGGATCCGCTGGGCAGGCACATCACCATCCTTGGCGACAAAGAACTCGAAGTCGTCGGTATCGTGGGCAACGTTCTTCACAATGGTCTCTCCGAACCTGTCCAGGCCGAGAGTTATCTCCCCTTCGCGCAGAATCCGTCGTCCTACGTGGGACTGGCAATTCGCAGTCGGGGCGACCAGGCCGCGCTCTTCGCCGCTGTGCGAAACATCGTTGCCGAACTGGACTCCGAGCTTCCAGTGCACGACATGCGCCCCATGGCACAAGTCGTCGCCGAAACGCTCGCCACGCGGCGCCTCACGCTTTGGCTTGTCGGCGCCTTTGGCGCCCTCGCTCTCGTACTTTCATTTGTAGGAATTTACGGCGTTATGAGCTACTCCGTCACTCAGCGTGTCCATGAAATCGGCGTGCGCACCGCGCTTGGTGCCCAGCGAAGCGATATCTTCGGCCTCTTCATCGGCAGTGGCATGCGTCTCGCTGGTATAGGACTCGTCCTGGGTGCCGCAGCCGCCTTCCTTGCCGCCCGTGCGATGACTAGTCTCCTGTTCGGCGTCAGTGCCAGCGATCCCGTAACTTATGTCGTGATCGCAGCCCTTCTCGCTCTCGCCACCTTCGCCGCCTGCTACGTTCCCGCGCGCCGCGCTCTAGCCGTCGACCCCATCGTCGCCCTCCGTTACGAATAAACTTTGTTGCATCGCCACCTCCGGCTGCGTTTCTCCGACTTCGAAACCTGCTAAACCTCACGCCGATGCACTCTTTGACCTCGGATCAGTTTGGTTTGTGGAACGCCATTTCCGCATTGCTCCTGGTCACGGAGAAACCGGAAACTTGGGAACTTTACGGGTTTCTTGACTTATTGGGACTCGGACGCTTCGTCCGACGGTCATATGGCCCGCTTAGGTCACGGAAGAACGCGGTCAAGTCCCCTGCGATCGCCGCCGGTTCCTCAACTGGGGCGAAGTGCCCGCCGCGGGGAAAGACTGTCCAGCGCTGGATGTTGTACACGCGCTCCAGATACGAGCGCGGCGGCTCGCCCTCGGGAACGGTCTGGTGCGCGAAGACACCGAACGCCGTGGGCGTCCCGACGTACTTGGGGCCGACCGGGTACCAGCGATTGTCCCAATAGTCGCGCATCGACGAGGTGATCGTCTGCGTGACCCAGTACAGGGTGAGCGTAGCGCAGAGGAAGTCGTCGGACGGCGTGACGTCGCTCCACGAGTGCCACTTCTCGCCAAGGTATGCAGCCAGCCCCGCCGGGGAGTCGTTCAGCGCATAGCCGACGGTCTGTGGCTTGGTGGACTGGATCGCACTGTAGCCCCGCTCCGTCACGTCCCAGCTCCGGCTCACAGCGAGGTACGAACGCTCCATGTCGGAGAGCCCCGCGTGGTCCACCTTGGGTGTGAGGTCCGACTCCAGTGTGGTGAGGTGGATCCCCATCACCGACTCGGGATGGTCCACTGCAAGAAACGTCGACACCCCGGAACCGAAGTCATTGCCGCCCGCACCATAGCGAGAATACCCAAGTTCGGTCATGAGCCGGTGCCAGCGCTCCGCGACGTACCGGTAGTTGATGCCAACCTCGGGGGGGCGCGGCGAGAATCCATACCCGGGCAACGAGGGTACGACGACGTCGAAGTCCTCGAGCATCGCCAGCAACTCCAAGTAGTCGAGGAAACTGCTGGGCCATCCGTGCGTGAGGATGAGCGGCACACCGCGTCCGGATGCGGCGCGCTGGTGCACGAAGTGGATGCCGTCCCAAATGAATTGGTTGAGCGCGTTGAGCTTGCGCTCCCAGATACGCCAGTCGAACTCATCGGCCCAGTAGGACACGAGACGCCGCAACCAGTGCAACTCGGTGCCCTGTCCCCAGCCTATGCCGGGGACCTGGTCGGGCCATCTTGTATGGCGCAACCGCGCCCGCAGATCGTCGAGCACTTGGTCTGCAACATGAATCCGAAACGGTTCCACTACAACAACTCCCCCCTAGCATGACTAATCGAACGCGAGGGCCTGCGATTAGGTTACCACTCACATAAAAGCTCGTGCCTGATTCACGCACAGACCGTTCTGCACCTTAACTTTGTTTGGACTCAATGCTGCTGCGCACAGAATGTAACGGAAGATATTTTAGATACGTCGTACAGGTAAGTACCACCAGTGACTACAAATAGGTTCTCGCATGCTCAGGACAGCTTTGATTGCGCTGCTGTTTGCTTCTCCGGCCTTTGCTCAGGATTCCACGGTAAACCCTTTGGCAGCTGCCGGTTGCGGGGCGAATGAAATTCACTTCGAGGTGAAAACGAACAAAAAGCAACACCCTAAGTCGCAACCTGAGGCTGGTAGGGCATTAGTATACGTAATCGGCGCGGCTTGGTCCGACTATGTTGCCGTCCACATCGGGACGCCGCCGACGAGATTCGGCGTTGATGGCACATGGGTAGGAGCGAATGGTTACCGGTCTTACTTTTTCTTTTCCGTGGAGCCCGGCGATCATCGTTTGTGCACCAATGCACAAGCGATACTCAAGAGGGCCGTCAAATCTTCCACGGCGGCGATCAGCTTTACGGCTGAAGCTGGCAAAACCTACTACTTCCGGACTAAGACGCCGGAACAACCGAATTCGAGCGAAGGAATAAAACTTGTGCCAGTTGATGCCGCCGAAGCGCAGGTGTTGATAGAGTCTACGGCCTTCAGCACATTCCGTCTAAAGAAATGAATCGCAGCGAGACGGCTGCACCGGGCAATCTTAGCTCCCGCACCGAGCGGACACGCAAAGACTCGTTCCAGTTCAATGACATTCGGCTCGACATGGACCGGCTGTGTTCCGCGAACCGTTCTTCTCGGGTGGATTTTGTTCGCCTCGTATCGTCAGCCGACTGCCCTGTTTTGGTGCAAATTTTCACCGACTTTTTCACTAACGACACCAAGAACACCGCAACTTCAGCAACTAAGTGCAACGTAAGTCGTTGAAAAATAGAGAAAAGGGAGAGGAGATAGACAATTCAGAATCTGAAGTCCTGCCAATCGGACGGCCTCCCAACGGCTTTTGAAGAACCGCGCAACCAAAACGAATCGCAGCACGTTCCCGCATTCGGGACAGCCACGATTCACACTATTTAGAGTAAACGGCTTTGCGCGCCATCAACCTGCGGGCGCTTCTTCTTGTTCTCCTTTTTCCGCTGTTGTGGCTGCAAGAGCCACCATGTCGCCGTTCGCTTTGAGCCGAAATTCTGTTCCGCCCCACACAATTCGCTTCGAGAAAAAGCTTGCGACCCATACGCCGAAATGCAGAGCGTCGCGCAACGGCACCAGCCACCACTTTTTTCTGACGGTTTCGTCGTTCATCCCCCACACCCCAATGGTCCACGCCAGAACCAGCCGCAACACGAAATACGCCACGAAGAAAAATGCACCAGCCTTAGCCGATCCGGATGCGGCGGCTCCGAGCATCGCCCAGAACAATCCGTGTGTGACGAGCAGCCCCAGGTAAGACGCCGGACGGCACAAGCGCACCGTTCGCGCCCAGCGCAGCTGGTGCTGCCAAAAGTCGCCAAACGTCATCGCCGGATACATCGTTTCCACAATTTCGCGTGACACTATCACGCGTCCGCCAGCGTTTGTTACCCGGTTTCCGATCTCGTAGTCATCCGCCAAGACGCTGGCGAGTGCTTCGTAGCCGCCGATCTTTGCGAGCCATGACTTGGTCGTTGCGACTGAAGCGCCCAGCGCAAACGTCACCGCTCCGTTCCAGCCAGCTACCAGCACACCGGCGGAAAAGTCGGTCGCAGCGCCGAGCGCTTCAATGTGTGCCCATAAATTGTTTTGTGTGACACCGCGGTAGAGGCAGCTCACGACACCCGTTTCGCAGCTTTCAAATGGAGCCGCCATTTCGCGTAAATAGTTTGGTCCTACTCGAACGTCGCCGTCGCTTTGCACCAGCAAGGCATATCTAGCTTCCCGCACCAGCAGAGACAGATTATTCACTTTGCGATTTGAACCGGGCTGCGGAGCGCCAGAAAGCAGCCGGATGCTTCGCTCTGGGAACTCTTCGATGATCCGGCGAACTAATGGCACAGCTTCATCATTCAGGTCGTTCACGCAAAACAGGATTTCGTATTTCGGATAGTCCTGCAGGCAAAAACTCTTGAAATTTTCGTACGATGCGAAATCAACGCCGCGTACTGCCTTCAACACGCTGATCGGAGGCGCAAATGTACCGAGCTGTTTGTGGCGCGCGCGGAGGAAGAATCGGGCAGCTGCGACGATCGCGACAATATAGTAAGCGAATGAAATGAAGACCAGCACGCAAATCGCGGCGCGCCACGCCGGGAGACCGGCAATAGCAATCGTACTTGCCAGGGGGAACAGCAAGAGTCAGACTCCCGCGTTCTCGCGCAGCACAATTTTGTCGCCGCGCAATTCGTACCGGCTGTCGCGCCAGGCGGTCGTGGCTCCCGTGTAGCTCGCAACCCATACGATGAACCCGAGCAAGTCACGCAAGGGAAACATCCAAATTTGTTTCAGAGCGACGGGGTCACGCACCACGCCCCATCCTACAACCCACGATTCGATGATTCGATTCAGCAGGCCGGCGCTAAACAAGGCCCAACCAAATCCAGGCGATCCCAGCAAAATTGCGGCGACCAGTCCAAGCAATCCATAAGGCATCGCGAAGATCAGACCGCTCCCGAAGTGGCCCTTAGGCCGCGAATACCGCGTCGACTTGGCCCAGCGCAACTGGTTTTCCCACATTTTCTTAAAATTCTTCTGGCTCACCACGTGATCAATCACGTGTTCCGACAGCACCACACGATATCCAGCTTTGTCGATCAAATTGCCAATCATGAAGTCGTTCGCGAAATAATCGCCCAGCACTTCATAGCCGCCAATTTTGTTCACGGCTTCTTTCTTCACTGCAATCGTTGGGCCCAGCCCAAACTTCATTCCCTCGAGCAGATTCGCCACCAGCACTCCGGCAGTCATTTCCACTGACATTCCAATCGCCGTAAGCCCCGCCCAGAATCCCGCGGCGTTTTTGCCGCGGTACACGCACGTCACCATGCCGACTCTTTCGTCCAACATAGGCGCTACTACTTCCCGCAGATAATTGGGGGCCACCTCAACGTCGCTGTCGCTGGTCACCAAAATCTGGTGCGCCGCCACTTCGGCCATTCGGTAAAAGCAATACGCCGGCGGATTCGGCCATGGCGGTTTCCCGGTCACCAGAATACGGCATGGAATTTGCGGATAGCGCCCGCCGATCTCACGCACAAGATTCAGCGCAGGATCGTTCGCCTCATCGGCAGCGAACAATATTTCGTAATCCCGGTAGTCTTGACGAAAAAAGCTCTCAATGTTTTCACGTAGCTGCGCTTCCATGCCGTGAACCGGCTTCAAAACCGACACCGGCGGAAGCTCCGCGTCAATTCCCCTCATTTGCGCAAATTTCCTGACCTCGCTGCGGAATCTAAATACGCCGACGATGATCAACAACAGAAAAATGGCCGATGTGAGCGTCCCCAAAAGGGCTATGCCAAAAAGGAAATAGGCGACCCAAATCATACGCGGGCACCCGCGGCAGGCTCTTCGCCGTATGCAGTTAAAACAGCCGTGAAGTAGCTGGTGGCATCCTCCGGCAGTTCGCTGATCAAATCATCAGCTCCGGCTTGGGCAAGCTCAGTGAACCACTTTGCCGGAACAAATCCGACGCACTTCATCCTCGCCGCTCGCGCTGCCGCTACGCCCGCTACCGAGTCTTCCACCGCCACGCAGCACTTTGCATCAACCCCTATTCTTCTGGCCGCCAACGAGAAGATCTCGGGAGCCGGTTTGGGAGTTCCGGCTTCCTCTCCCGTAACAATCGCCGCAAATTCTTTTGTTAAGCCGAAGTTTTCCAGCGTCTCGTACGTTCGCGCCCGGCCAGCCGACGTCGCAAGCGCGCACACAATCCCGTCCTCATTCAGTTGACGAAGTATTTCCGGAATGCGCGGCTTTGGTTTCAGCAGTATCGCCGCGTCGGCGTACAGCTCATCCTTGCGCCGCCCAAGCGTTTGGAGTTCAGATACTCCGATCGAGCCTAAATAGTGCTTTAAAATCGCCCGCCTCGAGTGCCCCGCATACAAAAAATCCAGATTCAACGTGGCTTGGTCCAACCCTTGCTCCACCAGCAGAGTCGTCCAGGCGATTTCGTGTATGGGATGACTATCGGCGACGACGCCGTCGAGGTCAAAAATAACGGCCTTCAGTGTGGGCTGGAGGCCGGCGCCAGAACCTTTTTTCGCTGCATGAACCTGCTTAACCGCCATTGGCCTGCTTCATGCGCTCGCGAATCGCCAGAAAAATCGCGTGGGTCGCGCAAAGATGAGCGTCTTCAATGTGCTGCATGCTGTTTGAAGGAACTACGAGGCATACATCGCCCAGAGGCTTCGCTTTCCCGCCGGCGAATCCGGTCAGCACCAGCGTCTGCAAACCGATTTTGCGCGCCATTTCCAACCCGCGAATCACATTGGGCGAATTCCCGCTGCCGGAGATGGCCATCGCGATATCTCCTTTTTCGGCCAGTCCGTCCAATTGCTCAGAAAAAATATCGTCGTAGCCTTTGTCATTAGCCCACGCGGTAATTAATGCGACATTGTCGGTCAGCGCGATCGTTTTCAGCCGGCGTTCACGCCCGGCGATCGTGCCCTTTCCGATGTCGCAGGCAAAATGCGACGCCAGCGCCGCGCTTCCGCCGTTTCCAAAAACAAATAGGGTCCGGCGAGCCTCATACCCGCGCCAGATCGCTTCCACCATCTGATCGATGATCGCGTGGTCCAGTCGCTCCAATACTTCTTGCACGGCCAGGAGATATTCCTTGGCCGCGAATGCGGGCGCAGCGGTAACCGAGTTTGTCTTCATTCCTGCCAACAAATCGCCGTGTTTTGGGACTCTTAAAATTATATACCCGCCGGGGAACAGAGTGCCTCCAATTGTTCCCTGCCTGCGCTAGTTTCCGTCTGTGGCGACGGCCCTGCCGTTCATTCCGTCGTTGTGAACCACCTCAGAACCGGTCTCCGTCAAAGTCACTGGCATCTCCCGGAGGCTCGCCAGCGCCTCCCGAACTTGTTCCTGCTTCTGGAGGGCGCAACTCAGCAGCAAGAACCCCCCGGAACCAGCACCCAGCAATTTTCCGCCCGCCGC
>Ga0068863_100005677_pt1 | contig 12252 bp, 11 predicted proteins | sample KBSSwiS62_FD_66596 | JGI IMG/M metagenome (GOLD analysis project Ga0068863, IMG submission 66596) | Switchgrass rhizosphere microbial communities from Kellogg Biological Station, Michigan, USA - KBS Switchgrass S6-2 | ecosystem: Host-associated > Plants > Roots > Rhizosphere > Soil ...
GGATGTTGGCTGGGCGTGGGCAGTAAGGATGAGCAGAAGGCTGCAGAGCGCGGCAGAGAAACGGCGAGTCACTTGTAAATATCCTGAAGCGTTCATTGTCAGGAGTATGACGCGATTCTTCTAATGTAGGTTGCGGACTTCGTGATGCCCGCGCTCCTTCGAAAAGAAACGACTTGCACAGTCTATGCACTTCCACGGGTAATAGCCGAGGTGAAAGAGGATTACTTTCTGGAAGAAGGAACGGCGGTGGGCGCGGGTGGTGTTGTATCCGGCGCACCCTGGACAAGCGACAGACGACATGAGAGCGAGACGTTGGGATTTAATCCGAATGCCAGGCTCTTGGCGCGCTTCCGAGTAATACGACGAGTTTGGAGATAGCATTAACGAGCACAGCCTCCTTCTTTTCACAAATTAGGGGAGGATGAACTGGTAACGCTATGCACTATAACAATTTCAAAGGTTTTGATGCAGCATATCTTTAGTATCTACGAGGTAACCATCCCTTGTCTCCTCCTGAATTATTGCTTAGCTCTCGAACATGGAGGATAAGTTGGCACATCGGTCCGCGAGCTGCCGGAAGCGAAAAGCCCTATCGATCGACGGCTGGTCTCTTTTAGGGATCGACTGTTTTCACTGTGAAATGAAAGTTAGTCGGTGACATCGATCCCGCTTCGTTTCAGCGATTTAAGCCGATTCCTAATTTCGAAAAAATCGGGAAATTCTCCGTCTACCAGACATTTCCGACACCGGGAGTGTAGGAGTTGGCCACGACTGAATTGGCGATGAGGGTGTCGGCCTGAATGACACCGCTGAACTTTGCCATGCCGGCGTCAACCGTGATCATGCTGGCGCTGATCTGCAGCTGTGAGGAGTTGACCACCACCTTTGCTGCGGCCTGGATCGTGATCCCCGAGGACTCGATGCGGATGGAGTTTCCGTTACTGTCCTCGACGAGGATCGATCCGGGAGAGTCGAGGAGCGTGATGCGCTGGCCGGCGGCGGTCTCGATGATGAGCTGGTCTCTGCCTTTGAGGTTGGTGCGGCGGCAGCAGGGGATAGTTTCGCGTGTGCTCATGACAATCGGCTCCTGGTGGGATCGTATCTGACAGTGCGTGGTGAGCCATGCTACATGGTTCTGTATTGCCGGGTCGTGGTGTGATAGCAGGATGAAGAAGATTTTGCTGAGCTGGAGCGGAGGCAAGGACTCCGCGTGGGCGCTGCATGTTCTGCGGAGCGCAGAGAAGTTCAAGAACGAGTTCGAGGTGGCGGGTCTGTTGACGACGGTGAACGAACGGTTCGGTAGAGTGGCGATCCATGGGTTTCGCGAGGAACTGCTGGACCGACAGGCCGCCGCAGCTGGGTTGCCGTTGTGGAAGGTACCTCTCCCCTTCCCCTGCTTGAACGAGGAGTACGAGTCCCGGATGGCGGTTGTGTGCGAGCGGGCGGTGCGTGAGGGTTTTGCCGGTATCGCGTTTGGGGATCTGTTTCTGGAGGAGATTCGAGCGTACAGGATGGCGAAGCTGGCGGGAACAGGACTGGAGCCAGTGTTTCCGATCTGGGGAATACCGACGGACAAACTTGCGGCGGAGATGATGGCAGGGGGATTGAAGGCTCGGCTGACGTGCGTGGATCCGCGCAAAGTTCCGGCGGAGTTCGCAGGGCGCGCGTGGGATGCAGCTCTGCTGGAGAAGCTTCCGGAAGGCGTCGACCCCTGCGGAGAGAATGGAGAGTTTCACTCCTTCGCTTATGCAGGGCCGATGTTCCGCGAGGCGATTCCGGTAGCAGCGGGCGAGCAGGTGGAGCGCGATGGGTTCTGCTACGCGGAGATGGTAGCCGAGTGATACGCCCGCCTCAGCTATTGAGCCTGAGGCGGGCATAAGAGTCACTGCTGCTTGAAGCAGGCCTCCCATCCGCCTTGCTCATAGACAGATTTGGAGCAGTAGACGGATCTCGGGTAGTACTCGAGCATGACGCCAGCGGTGCACTTCGCGTCGGCGCTGACGTCGCCGCTCTGGCATTGCTGGTTCGCGACCTGCGCGGTTTGCGAGAAGCCATTGACGGGAAGCATATTGCGGAAGATGAGGGCCTTCGACACGGCGGTGACGCCCCAGCTGATGGGCGTTACGTCGGGATCCTTTCGCTTAGGGGTGTCCGCCTTCGCCGCGACGACATAGGTGTAGTAGCCCAGTTTGTCGATGGCTGTCTGATCGTCAGCAGCGCAGCCACCGTCTTTCACGACCGGGAATGGAAAGACATGATCGTAGTTACAGAGCGACCAGTAACGAAGATCCTCTGATCCGAGCGTGGGGTATCCGTTGTCGTTGAGTGGAGGCACCTTTGGAGCCTTCCCGCGAATAACCACGAGTTGGCCCTTCTGGTAGTTGATTCCGGTGACGATGTATTTGTTGTAGTCGTTGGGAAAGGCGCCGTTGGCCTGGTCGGACGAGGGCGGACGGAACATCGGCTGGTCGGTGGGGTCAGTCGCCCCGGGAACGTTGTAGTTGCCGTCCCAGTAGCGCACAAGAGCATTGAAGAGAAGGAGGCGGATGCTCGGAGAGAGAGTCTTGCAGGGGGAGAGCGTGGCGAGCTTGAATCCGTTGAGAGAGACAGTGATCTTAGGGAGTTCACTCGGTTTGACGTTTTTTTCGGTGTGGATATAGGAACGCAGAACGACGTAGCCCTGCGAGAATCCGTTCTGATTGATAGGTGGTCCGTAGACGACGCCGTCGGGGGGCGTACCTCCATTTGCAGGCTGAGGCTCGATGGTGAGGTGGAAGCTTCCACCGGTAGCAGAGGGAGTGGTGTAGGGGTTCTGGCTGCCGCTGTCGAGGGGAAATTTGACGTCGTAGGTGGAGGTGATCGAGGCGCCGAGTGTGTTGTAAGTGTTGATGGAGAGGAAGCGCGCTGGAAAAAAGTCGCCTTCGATCTGGAGCTTGGAGCCGGGAAGCGTGATGAAGGGCGTGGTCCAGTAAATGGCGTTGGAGTCGGGGTACATGACGTTGAGGGTGTCGGGGGTGGTCTCGAAAGGCCAGACGCAACCGAGAGTAAGTGGCAGAGAGACTTGAGCGTGGAGAGTCTGAAGAGCTGCCAGGATTAGAACGGAGACGGCGAGGCGCAGAGCGCTCTTGCGAAGAAGACGCGAGAGGGGCATAAGGCAGTAACCTCAATTGAATTTTGAAGGGACCCGGGCCGGAAACGCCACTATAGCTTGATGACAACTGGCACACAAGAAGGATCAAGACTAAGTTTCGTCGGATGATTATTGCGTTGGACTGTTGAATGTAGGCCAACCGTCCGTTGTCGAGAGACGCTCGCTGTGGAATGCTGGTGTCCTCTGAGCCTGGAGGATGGATGCGGAAGCGATGGATGGGGTGGACGGCGATGTTGTGGATTGCCGTTGCGATGGCGTATGCGGGAACGGCGGCGAAGCGCCCGCGATATGAGGTGGTGGGTTATGTGCTCGGGCCACGGATAGGCGTGCTGGATGCAAGCACGATTGCGGGCGCGAAGATGACGCGGATCAACTACGCGTTCTTCACTCTCAAGAATGGCGCGATTGCGGAGCGGCGTGAGAACGATGGAGCGAATGTAACGGCGTTGATCGGCCTGCGTAAGGCGAATCCGACTCTGCAGATATTGATCTCGGTGGGTGGCGGGGGCAATGGATCGGCTGGCTTCTCGGACATGGCGATTACTGCAGAGGGACGGAAAAAGTTCGTCGACAGCGCGATGGCGATAGTTGAGAAATATGAGTTGGACGGCGTGGATGTGGATTGGGAGTATCCGGGCTATACGAACGCCAAGGACACCACGGTACGCGCGGAGGACAAGCAGACGTACACGCTGCTGATGAAAGAGCTGCGTCAGCGATTCAATAAAGAAGAGAAGCGGTTGGGGCGGCCACTGGTGACCTCATCGGCGACGGGCGCGACGCAGAAGTGGCTCGACCATACAGACATGCGTGCAGCTTCAAAGTGGATGAGCAGCGTGAACATGATGTGCTACGACTGGTACGAGTCCGCGGCGAAGAATACGGGGCATGACTCGCCGCTTTACACCAGCGCTGCAGACCCGAAACAAATCTCGATCGACAAGGCAGTGAAGATGAACCTGGCAGCGGGGGTGCCGAAGAGAAAGCTGGTGGTGGGGATTCCGTTTTACGGGCGCAAGTGGACGGGAGTGGAGGCGACGAACAGCGGGTTGTGGCAGCCGATTCCGGCTCGTGGCGCAGATATTGTGTATGGTGATGTTGCACCGCTGGTGAACGCGCAGGGATTTGTGCGCTACTGGGATGCGACCGCGGAGGCTCCTTACCTGTATAACTCGGAGACAAAGACATTCATCACGTACAACGATGCGGAGGCTGAGGCTGCGCGGACAGCTTACGTGAAGAAGATGGGGCTGGGTGGACTGATGTTCTGGCAGTACGGCGGCGATCCGGGAAACGTGCTGCTGGATGCGATTGATGCGGGTTTTGCGAAGCCGGGCCGATGAAAGGAGTGGCACTGCGATGTCGGTAGCTCAGGTTTGGAAGAGTTCGAAGTTCACGATTGAACGCTGCGAGGGCAAGACGCCGGGTACGGTGATCTTTCGTTTGGCGGGGCCGTTTACGGCGCGGGATATGTATGGATCGCTCTCACCGGCTGCGCTACGGAATACATTCGAGTCGGAGGACGCCGCGAAACATACTCTGCATATCCTGGATCTGACGGAGGTCCCATACATCGATTCAGCGGGGCTCGGATTGATCATCAGCCACTATGTGCGGTGTCAGGGTCGCAGTGTTCGTCTGGTTGTAGCAGGAGCAAGCTCGCGAGTGGTTCAGCTTCTCCAGATGACTCACGTCGACAAGTTCTTCCCGAGGTTTGAGACGATAGAGGACGCGGAGCAGTCGCACGCGTAACACTTTAGGTAGTGCTGACTGATCTGATCAGAACTTTACGTCGGTGACCTTTCCGCTCTCAAAGACGACTTGCATGCCTTTGTAGGTCCACAGGGCCTTCGTTCCGAAGTTCACCTTCTTTTGCGGTTCGCCAAGGGCCCTGGTGACCTGGTCGATGGTCATGCCGGGTTGGATGTTGGCTTCGGCGGTCTGGTCAGGAGTCTGCGCGGGAGAATCGGAAGAAGCAGGCGGCGCGGAGTTCTGCGCGGACGGTGGTGGAGGTGCGGCGTTTCCGCCTGCAGTGCGGCGCGCCATCAGCCGGGAGTAGTTTTCGCGGGCCCAGCGATCGACCTGACCAGCGATATTGTCGGAAGCGAAGCGCCAGCTCATATTGCTTTCGGCATCGAGCGCCTGCGTGAAGTCGCCAGCCACGAGGGTAGCGTGAACGGCGCGGATGATCGTGTCGTTGGCGGTGGTGGTCTTGGTGGTCGACTTTCCGTCGTCGCTTCTATTGGTATTCGTGGTGTAGCCCTGGATCTCCTTTCGCTGATCGCGGGAGTCGATGCGGACGATGATGTCGGCCTCAGACGGGGAGTTAACGACGCGCAGAGACTTCTTGTTGGCCAGCGATTTCTGCAGGTCGAGTGCGGAGTCGGTAGCGCCTGCTGCGCTGAAGCCGTTGTTATCGCCGGTCACGAAGACGTTGACGAGTTGCTGGGCGAAGGCGGACGGTGCGGCGAGAAGAACGAAGCTGAGGAGTACGAGGATAGGGCGGCGCATAGATCGGTTCTCCGTACCGCGATATGGAAGCAGGGACGGAGTTAGATTAATCTGCGCGGGATTGCATGGGCAAGTCGGCTTACTTCGTGGGTTGGGGGCCGATGGCTCGTAGGGTGATGAGGCCGATGTTGTCTACGCCTGCCTGGTGGCCGTAGTCAATGATTTCGGCTACGAGGGAGTAATCGAGGGTGGCATCGCCCTGGATGAAGATCGACTTATCGCTTCGGGTGGCGAAGATCTTCGAGAGGAGCGGCTGGATTTCGCGCTTATTGAGGGAGGTCTGGTTGAGCTTGTAGGTGACGCCGTGCTCGCGGTCTCCGAGGACCTGAACAACGATGGCCTGAGGTTGTTCGAAGTGCTCAGGGGATTTTGAGGGTTGGGGAACGAGGATGTCGAGGCCGCGAACAGCGATGGGTTGGATGACCATGAAGATAATCAACAGCACCAAGAGAACATCGATGAGAGGGGTGACGTTGATGTCGGCTCGGAGTTCTTTGCTGGTAGCTGATGTCATGGACATGGGTGTCCTCCATGTGCGTTTGGACACCGGCGGCGAGGATGATGTTCCCAGTGGCGATTAGCTGTGTGGGTCTTAGGTTCCTGCGATGCCCTTGTTCTGGAGAATTCTGACGACGACGCGACGGTTCTCGGCCTGACCTTCCGCTGTTTTGTCGGAATCTACCTGGGAGGACGTTCCCATGGCTCCAGGAGCGAGCATGTTGGTGAGAGGAATGCCACCATCCTGCTCGAGAATCTGAGTGACGGCGTTTGCGCGCTCGCTGCTGAGCCGTTGGTTGAGTGCCGCACTGCCGACCGCGGAGGCGTATCCCTGCACCTGCATGATGTACGCCGTGATTCCCTTCGCCTGCTGTGCCAGTTGCAGGAGCTTTGCCTTGTCTGGGCTGTCGACGGTGGTTTTTCCGTTGGCAAAGTAGACGGTGGCCTCGCCCAGTATGTTGTATTCACCAAGCTCGCCGAAGCGTTTGTTGGCTGCGGCAATTGCGGCTTTGTTGGCTGCGATCTTCTGCTGCTCGGCTGTGAGCTGGGCTTGCTGCGCCTGGAGAGCGGCCTGTTGCTGGGCTAACTCCTGTGAGTTGGCCGCGACCTTCTGCATCGTGGGCTGGAGGCCCGCCTGCGCGTCCATGGCAGCTTTAAGGTCGGAGCCTTTGAACTTGACACTGTCGGCGGCGAGCTGGTTCTGGGCGTTCATGCTTCCACTGATCTGGACGGGGAGGCCGGGGATAAGAGAGGTCATCGGCATCTCTTTCTTGCGTCCGTGGAAGACGCCTTCAACCTCCTGAACATTGGTCGCGTCGGAGAGGAGGACCGTGGTGTCGGGGGAGCCAGCGACCTTGATCGACATGGTAGCGCCGGTTCGTCCGTCGATGATGCCCTGGATCTGGGTGGATTGAGCGAGGGCCGGGAAGCTGGTTACCAGTAACGTTGTGATGAGGAGGGTGGGGAGCGACAGGGACCCGGCGAGACGTGGCTTGCACATGGTCGTTACCTCGATTGCTGATAAGTGTACCGCATTGGCGAGAGGGTGGCGGTTACTGTGGTTTAGCTGGATTTTCGTGGCATGCGTCGGGCTACTACCTCGGCAGCTCCTCGTGACTTAGACTTGACGGACTGTGGATAAACACTCTCTTCAATTTGAAGGGGACGACGGATCGGAGCTTCCAGTCCCTTAGCGGGAATGAGTTCTCATGTCCGAATCTCAGCGCAGAGATGGTGACTCAGTGGGCCTGTCAACATTCAGAGAAAACTAATCTTTAATAAATTGAAAGGTTGGAGGAGGCGATATGAAGAAGGGTTATTGGGTGGTTGCATACCGGAGAGTTGGCGATCAGGCGATGATGAGTCGCTATCTTGAGTTGGCGGGAGCGGCGCTACATCCGTTTGGGGCGCGCCTTCTGGTTTCGCCGATGAATGCGGTTACGGCTCACGAAGCGGGATTGAAACAGACGACGGTGGTGGTGGAGTTCGATAGCTACGAGGCCGCTCTGGCTGCGTATGAGACCGACGACTACAAGAGGGCGCTGGCGGTGCTTGGGCCTGAGGTGGAGAGGGATTTTCGAATTGCTGAGGGGTCTTAGTTGACGCTTCGTGCCTTGGAAGGGTGATCGATATCGAGTGGGTCTCCGAGTTCCTTTTGCTTCGCTTTGAGCTTTTGAATTAAGTCCTGCTTCACCGCAGCGTATGCGGGGTCGTCGACGAGGTCGTGCATCTCCCATGGGTCTTTGTCTAGGTCGAAGACCTGGTAGCGGTTAAGGGGTGGGTAGAAGATCAGTTTGTGGGTCTTCGTCCGGATCGAGCGCTGTAGATCGGTGAGCCGCCCATACATCGCATCGTTGATCGGTTGGGGATTGTCGGCGTGGAGCATCGGGGCGAGTGAGGGAAACTCAACGTGTTTGGGGACGGGGACGCCGGCGAGGTCGCAGGTGGTGGCGTACATCGAGTGTTGGTAGACCATCTCGTGTACGCGCTTGCCGGCTTTGATGCCGGGGCCGACGATGATCAGCGGCATCCGCATCGAGCACTCGTACTGGTTCTGCTTGCCCATCAGGCCGTGTTCGCCGACGGCGAGGCCGTGATCTGCGGTGACGATGACGTAGGTGTTGCCGGCTTTACCCGAGTCCTTCAGTGCGTCGAGGATGCGGCCGATCTGCGCGTCCATGTGAGTGATGATGGCGTAGTACTCGCGGCGGTGGACGCGAACGTCGTACTCGGTGCGGGGAAAGGGGGCGAGGAGTTCGTCGCGGGTTTTGTGCTCGCCCTGGTCGAAGGGGTGTTCGGGTATGAAGTTTGGAGGGACGGAGATCTTCTCGACTGGATACATGTCGAGGTATTCCTGCGGCGCCTGGCGCGGATCGTGGGGAGCGTTGAAGCCGATGTACATGAAGAACGGGTTCGTTTTCTTTGGTACGGCTTTGGTGAGGTGCTCGATGGCAGCATCGGCGTAGAGCTCGCTGGAATGCTGGATGGTCTCGTCGTTAGGTTGATTGAGCCACAGATTTTTCTTCAGCCAGTGTCCGAAGAGGGCTTTGTTTGTTGGGCTCCAGTTGTTGCCCGGGGCGGGGCGGTTGTACATGTCGGGGGTGGAGGGGAGGTAGCCGGGGGCTACGGGGCCCATCTCGCTGAAGGAGCGCTGGAGGGTGACGGCGTCGAGGTGCCACTTGCCGGCGATATAGGTGTCGTAGCGAGCTTCGCGTAGGGTCTGGCCCCAGACCGGTGTGCCGATCGCCTGGTTGTCGGAGTCACTGCGGTTTGCGCGGAAGCTTGAGAGGCCGGTGTTGAGCATGGTGCGGCTGGGTACGCAGACAGCACCGGACCATCCTCCCTGGTGGAAGCAGTGGGTGAAGTGGCAGCCGGAGCGGACGAGCTTGTCGAGATTCGGGGTGTGGACCTCGGGGTTGTTGATGGAGTTGATGGTGCGGAACATGAGGTCGTCCGCGATGATGAAGAGGAAGTTGGGGCGCTGATCGGTGGGGGCGAGCGGAAGCGAACGGGCGGGGTGCTGCTGCACAGCGGCGAGGGCGACCGAGGAGCCTAGTCCGATAAATCTTCTTCTATTCAAGGGGGTACTCTTTCGTTTGCCGAGAGGGATGTTGGGTTCGTCCCCTATCGTAATGCTGCTGGGTGAACGTCTACTGCCGAGGTTACGTACCCCCCGGACTTTCTGCGTAAATGATCAAACTAATGAAATTAGCGTGGTACTTCCTGCTCGTAAATCTGTTTTATGCGCTTGCTAAAACACAAAGCCCCGGGCGCCGGGGCTTTGTGTTCTTCTTACTTACTCAAGTGTAGCGAATTGAGGCTAATTAATCGGCAACCTGGTTCTCTTTTGGTTTCATGGAGTTGCGCGATATTGGGGCTTGACAAGATTTTGGGTTACGGACCATTTAGGGTCGCTCGATACTCAGACCACACTTGTGGGCACGAACCGCTTCCATCCGATCACGTCCCTCCAACTCACTGCATCGCGTTGTGCAGGATAGGAGAGGTGCTTTGCGAAGCGCGCCAGCTCGGCGCGCGAAAGATCGGAACGCTCGCAGAAAAATGGATGGCGGGGGTTGCGTGAGAAATAGCTTTGGAAGATCGCCCGGCGGTCAACGTCCAGTGCAGGTTTTCCCCGATGGAAGAGGCGAACGGTATCCATAAAAACGACAGTGCCGGCAGGACCGATGCACGAAGTAATATCGGCGTCGACGATTGGCCGACCGAACCTGCGCTCCAGTTGGGCATGAGTGAAGACCGGATAATTGAAGTCGCGATCGATAGGCCCGTCATATACCTCGCGCTTGAGACATTCAAGCGGACCGCCGGAATAGGGCACATCAGTTAGGTAGATCGCAATTTTCATCATGCGACGATCTTCGCGATCACGATGCCAGAGCCGCGTTCCCGCCTGGAGGCCGTCTGCCGGTGTGTACGCCACTTTTGGGCCATCGTAGGCTGGAGGCAGACCGAGATATCCCTCGACGATGTTCAAAAGAGTTGGGTGCAGGCCCCACTCAAAGATCGCACGATAGACCTCGGAGTCAGCGATCGCGGCGCTGGACAATTTCCAGCTACGAGAGCGGGGTCCGCGAGAACCATTGGCGAGTGCAGAAGATATCTCGTTGCCCGCCGCGACCATTTCGTTTGTACCCGGCAATCCCAAGGCGGCGAGCGAGGTAACAAACACGCCCTCTCGTTCTAGTTCGCGAACGGCCTCCCTTTCGAAATTCGAGAGCGCCGGGAGCCGGCTGCTATGGTCGGCTTTTGACTTCAGGTGTGAGGAGTAAAGCAGCCTTTCCACCGGCCGGAGATTGAGAGAATGGAAGACCGCGAGGGCTGGTGTACTGGCCGCATGACGAAGAAGCCTGCTGATCTTCGCTGGCATCCTTGCGAACCCCCTAATGGAGATGGCTTGATTTTAACGGAGCGAGTTTAGACCGTGAATAATTTTGAATACGGCAGGATAGTTTTGTGATATTTCCCAAAACGGAACGCCATAAGCCGTTCGTAAGCTATTGATGATGTGGGCCGACTTCGGCCCGCAGCTGAATGAACCGCAACACAAAACACGGCGTAGCTTGATTGCATGTGTGTGCCAGGCGCCCTCAGCAATTAGAAATTTTGCAGGAATCTGCGTTATGATGACGGACCATCATCATGAGCGTCGTGTCCAATGCGCCGGTCATCTCTGCCAGCCAGGAAAAGTACGTGAAGATGCTTCATGAGCTGCTGCAGGGACATTCTGTGGACTTTGGAAAGGCTGCGAATTTCGGGCAATTGATTCCGAAGCTCGTGCACGACGACAAGCTTCGTGTGGAATTCTCGATGTTAGTGCAGTGGATTCAGCGGCAGGAAGAGGGAAATCTGACGCTGAACCAGATGTTGACGATCATATGGATCGCCATGACCGGTTCGACGGTTGACGCACTTCGGAATGCAAGCTCTGCTCCGTTGATGATTTTTCTGAGTGGACTCGGAGGGTGGCAGGAGACTGAGGCAGACCGCGAAAAAGTCGTAACAACCACGCCGAGGTGGAACCCTTCTGAGGCCCGGGCGCAGATCGCTCGTTCTACGAGCGCTGGCCGCAAGGACGAAAAGCGAGAGGCGCGAGACTCTTTCAAAAGAGCGGACGCAGCAGCCCGGCGTCGCCGTCTTATGGTTGTTGCGCTTTGGCTGCTGCCTGTCCTGCCACTCATCGTGTTGTGCGTGGTGCTGTATCGCGATCGCGTCGCGCCTACGGGCGCGATGCCAACCGAGGCTGTCACAAATGCGGCACCCACGGCCAAGGATATTCGGAAATCCTCTCGGAGAGACAGGTCGAGCCGCGTGAGTCCGCGTGGACAGCCAAGCGCGGAAGACAGGGCAGAAAGAGCAGCACCCGGGCTGAGTGAACAGGAAAACGCACCGTGGCCGGTGAGCGGTTTCGCAGTTCTCGGGGAAAATGGCCAGCAGCTACTATTGTTCGATCACCCAGCGGCGGTTTCATCGCTCGCAACGGCACCGGCGAAGATCCACACTCCGAAGCCAGAACCGGCTCCTGCGATTACTGACGGGGGGGCCAGGATGCCGGGTGGCATGCCAGAGGCGATAGTCACGTTGTCGTATCCGACGGTTGTGGCTCGGGAGGCTCCCAGTACTGCCCCGGATAGGGGTCGAGCCAGCATCTCGGGCACGGAATCCAAGACGTCGGGAGTCATGCCTGTAGTGGTAGCAAGTTCTACGGAGCCTCCGGTCGCGACTGTGGCCCGGGCGGAGGGTCGGTCAACCTCGGTAAAAGGAGTGTCTTCCGCAAAGCCATCCGACTTGCTGCATCCGCGCGTAACAGTTTCAGCTGGATTGCTAAGCAAGGACATCGTTCGGTTTCAAATGCCGTCGTACCCTAAGTCGGCGCGAAAGCAGAGACTGGTGGGAGATGTACTGGTTCGGGTTCTGATCTCAGAGAAGGGTAAGGTGGCTAAGGCAGTGGCTCTCAATGGTCCGCCAAGTCTGCGTCAATCGGCGGAGAAGGCGGTTTCCCGCTGGCGGTATGTGCCTTATATGGAGGATGGAAAGGCAGTCCCGGTTCAGACCTGGGTGACCTTCCATTTTGA
>Ga0068863_100005679_pt1 | contig 12251 bp, 9 predicted proteins | sample KBSSwiS62_FD_66596 | JGI IMG/M metagenome (GOLD analysis project Ga0068863, IMG submission 66596) | Switchgrass rhizosphere microbial communities from Kellogg Biological Station, Michigan, USA - KBS Switchgrass S6-2 | ecosystem: Host-associated > Plants > Roots > Rhizosphere > Soil ...
GACCAAGAAGGCGGCGATGGTCAAGCTGGAAGCGGTCGTCGATCGCATCGGCTATCCGGAAAAGTGGCGTGACTACTCCGCCGTCCAGGTCGCGCGAGACGATGCGCTGGGCAACATGCAGCGGGCCCTTGCCGCCAACCGGAAGCGATCGCTCGCGAAGATCGGCCAGCCGGTCGATCGCTCCGAGTGGAGCATGACGCCGCCGACCGTCAACGCTTACTACAGCCCCGATCGCAACAACATCAATTTTCCCGCCGGCATTCTGCAGCCGCCCTTCTATCGCTCGGGGCGTGACGCCGCCGTCAACTACGGCGCGGCCGGCGCGGTCATCGGCCACGAACTGACGCACGGCTTCGACGATCAGGGCCGCAAGTTCGACGGCGAAGGCAACCTGCGCGACTGGTGGACGCCCGCTGACGGCAAGGCGTACGACGAGCGCGCGGCCTGCGTGGCAGATCAGTACTCCGGCTACACCGTGGCGGGCGACACCCACATCAACGGCCGGTTGACCCTCGGTGAAAACACGGCGGATAACGGCGGCCTGCGGCTCGCGCTCATGGCGTACCTCGCCGGCCCGAGCGCGCGAAACAACGACAAGGTCGATGGCTTCACGCCCGAGCAGCGGGTCTTCCTCGGCTGGGCGCAGATCTGGTGCGAGAACGCGAGGCCCGAGGCCGAGCGGATGAAGGCTGCCACTAATCCGCATTCGTCCAACCAGTACCGCGTCAACGGACCGCTCTCGAACATGCCGGAGTTCCGGAAGGCCTTTTCGTGTAAAGCGGACGCGCCGATGGTCCGGCCGAGCGCGTGCCGAGTGTGGTGATCGCGTCGAGCAGAGAGATGCCAATGATGAAACGTTGTCTCGCCGCCCTCCTTTTCGTCGCGCTGCCCATCGCGGCGGCACTCACGCATGCCCAGACCAGCACGGCTTCGCGGCCCGGATCGTCCGCGTCCGCATCCGGGCTCGACCTGCAGTTCCTGGACCGCGGCGTGGATCCCTGCACCGACTTCTACGAGTTCGCCTGCGGCGGCTGGACCAAGAACCAGCCGATCCCGGCGGATCGCTCGGCGTGGGGCCGCGCCCAGGAGCTGCAGGAGCGCAACAACACGACGCTGCGGCGCATTCTCGAAGAAGCCGGCCGCAACGCGAGCGACGTGGACACCCGGAAGATCGGCGATTACTACGCGAGCTGCATGGACGAGGGCGCGATCAACGCCAGGGGCGCCGCACCGCTCGAGCCGGCGCTGATCAAGATCGCGGCGCTGACCGGCCCTCGGGACCTGCCGGCGCTCCTTGCCGAGCTCCACTCCATGGGCGTCAGCGCGTTCTTCAGTTTTGGCGCCGAAGCCGATTTCAAGGAAGCCAACATGGTGCGCGCGATCGCGGACCAGGGCGGACTGGGCCTGCCGGATCGCGACTACTACTTCCGCGACGACGCGAAGTCGGTCGAACTGCGCACGCAGTACGTCGATCACGTCGGCAAGATGATCGCGCTGGTGCGACCGACAGGTGATGCCGCCGCCGCCGCGAATACCGTGATGCGCATCGAAACCCAGCTGGCAAAGGCTGCGCTCGACGCGGTCGCTCGTCGCGATCCGTCGGCGCTGTACCACAAGATGACGCCGGCCGAATTGCAGAAGCTGACCCCGGCCTTCGACTGGGCAACCTACTTCAAAGGCGTGGGCGCGCCGCCAATCGACGCGATCAACGTCACCGAGCCGGAATTCCTCAAGGCGTTCGAGTCCGTCATGTCGTCGGCACCGGTCGCCGACCTGAAGACCTACCTGCAGTGGCAACTCGCGCACGCGTCGGCTGCCGTGTTGTCGGCGCCGTTCGTCAACGAGAACTTCCGCTTCTACGGGACGACGCTCACGGGGGCGAAAGAGCTCCAGCCACGATGGCGGCGCTGCGTGCAGTACACCGACGGCGATCTCGGCGAAGTGCTGGGCAAGGCCTATGTGAAGGAGGCCTTCGGTCCGGCCGCGAAGGAAGACACGCTGAAGATGGTGCGCGAGCTCGAAGCGTCGATGGAGGCCGACATCCAGTCGCTGTCGTGGATGACGGACGCGACCAAGAAGCAGGCAATCGCGAAGCTGCACACCGTCGCGAACAAGATCGGATATCCCGACAAGTGGCGTGACTACGGCGGTCTTTCGATCGTACGCGGCGACGCACTCGGCAACTCGCAGCGCTCGAACGTCTTCGAGTTCCGCCGCCAGATGAACCGGATCGGCAAACCGCTGGACAAGAGCGAGTGGAGCATGACGCCGCCCACGGTGAACGCCTACTACAACCCGCTCGAAAACAACATCAACTTTCCCGCCGGCATCCTGCAGCCGCCCTTCTACAACGCCAAGGCCGACGCCGCGATCAATTACGGCGCGAGCGGCGGCATCATCGGCCACGAGCTGACCCACGGATTCGACGACGAGGGACGCCAGTTCGACGCGCAGGGCAACCTCAAAGACTGGTGGACGCCCGAGGACGCCAAGGCCTTCGAAGAGCGGGCGGCGTGCTTCGTGGACGAATACTCGGGCTTCACGGCCGTGGACGACATGAAGGTCAACGGCAAGCTGACGCTGGGCGAGAACGCCGCAGACAACGGCGGTCTTCGAATCGCGCTGATGTCGTACATGGCGTCGCTCACGCCGGCGTCGCGAAGGACGCTCGACGGGTTCACGCCGGAACAACGGTTCTTCGTCAGCTACGGCCAGGGCTGGTGCGAGAACGCGCGGCCCGAACGCCTGCGGATGCAGATCCAGACCAACCCGCACGCGCCGCCGAAGTTCCGCGTGAACGGTGTCGTGTCGAACATGCCGGAGTTTCAGAAGGCGTTTTCGTGCAACGCCGACGCGCCGATGGTGCGCAAGAACGCGTGTCGGGTCTGGTGAGGCGACGGCGGTCCGGACAGGAGCGGCGGAAACAATCAGATGGCGTATCCGGCTTCGGCCGGACCGCCCTGACTGCTGTCCATCAGAACATCGTCTCCTGCACGCGCTGTCCGCGCTTGCGACGCTTTTGCACCGAGATCGCGCGGACGAAACGGCGGGCGTACCGTGACGAGATCTATTGGGGCAAGCCGGTCCCCGGATTCGGCGATCCGCGAGCGCGCCTGCTGATCGTCGGTCTCGCGCCGGCCGCGCATGGCGCCAACCGCACCGGGCGGGTGTTTACCGGCGACGGCGTCGGAGGATCCGGCGACTTTCTGATGTCGGCGCTGCACCGCGCCGGCTTCGCCAATATCGCGACTTCCCATCACATCGACGACGGGTTGAAGCTGCGTGATGTCTTCATTGCCGCGGCCGTACGATGCGCCCCGCCTGACAACAAACCGACGCCCGAGGAGATCGCCAACTGCCTTCCGCATCTCGCCGACGAGATGGCGGCGCTGCCGCGCGCGCGCGTCGTCGTGGCGCTGGGCCGGATCGGCTTCGACGCGTATCTGCAGCTACTGAAGGGCCTCGCCATCGCGTTGCGGCCGAGGCCTACATTCGAACACGCGGCTGAGTACGAGTTGCCCAACGGACAGACGCTCATCGGTTGCTATCACCCCAGCCGCCAGAACACCAACACCGGCAAGCTGACGCCGCACATGATGGACGAGGTATTCGGTCTCGCGGCCCACCACTTGCACCCGTCACCTCGTACTTAGTCCGGCTCCCGCCTCCGCTAAAGCTTCGGCGGACGAGTTAGCCGGACCAGGAGGTGAGCTCATGCGAGGGATTCTGTTGTCGGTCGTGCTGGCGGGTGCCTTTGCGATCGCCGCTCCGACGACCCGGGCGGCAGCGGCGGTGACCACGGTTCCAGCGATCTCGGCGGCGACGCCCCCGGTGTACGCGCTGCAGGTGCCGGACAAGCAGATCGAGATTACGGTGAACGACCGCGGCGGCGTGCGCTGGTATCGCAACCCGATCTGGATCGCGCTCGCAGCGTTTGGCGGAGTCATCATTCTTCTGCTGATCATTCTCGCCGTGCGCGGCGGTGGCACGACGATCATCAAAGAGTAGGGACTCGGGGCTAGGGGCTAGGGGCTAGGTACTCGCCGTTGGCCGCTAGAGGAACTTACCAGGCGAGGCGGGGTCCAAGCTCTTACAAGGAGGTTGGCCATGCCGCCTCGCCGCTTCATCACATTTCTGTCGGCGCTCGTTCACGCCGCGATCCTCTCGACGATTTTTGTCACTCAACTTCTGTCGCTGGGTCCGTTGCCGGTACCGCGGACCGTGCTCGCATTCAGCGACGCATTGCCGGTTTCCATCCATGACATTCCGCTGCCGCCTCCGGCACGAGGCGGCCCGGCTCCGTCGGAGGGCACGTCGCCAGCCGTCGCACCCATCGAAGCGCCGGCTGACATTGCGCCGGAGCGGGACGTGTCCGATGCCCAGGCGGGTCACGACACGACCGGTGCGCACGGCGTGGAAACGGGAGTCGTCGGCGGCATCGATTTGCCGGGCAACGGCCTGCAGGTCGAACCGCCGCCGCCACCGCCGGTATCGCGAGAACCGATCCGGCTTCATGCCGGCATGCAGGCACCGCGGAAGATCGTCAACGTGCCGCCGCACTATCCGCCGCACGCCCAGGCCGCGCGCGTCGAAGGCACCGTCGTACTCGACGCCGTGATCGACCCGACCGGACGCGTCACCGACGTGCGCGTCACGCATTCAGTCAATTTGCTGGATCAGGCGGCGGTCGAAGCGGTTCGACAGTGGCGCTTCACGCCGACGTTGTTGAACGGCGAGCCAGTCTCGATCCTGCTGACCGTAACGGTCCGGTTCACGCTAGGACCTTCTTGAGCGTGCCCTGGTCGACGTTGCCGCCGCTCATGACGCAGACGACCTTCTTGCCGGCGAGTTGATCGCGAAGTTTGACGGCCGCCATCAGCGAGGCGGCGCCGGCGCCCTCGGCGAGATTGTGCGTCGCGCGCAGCGCGAGCCTGACGCCCTCCGCGAGCTCGTCTTCGGTCAGGGTCACGATGTCGTCGAGCTCTTTTTTCAGAATGCCGAACGGCAGATCGAACGTGACGCGGGTCGCCATTCCTTCGGCAAAGGTATCGGCACGCTCGCCGACGACACGCTCGGCGCCCCGCCACGATCGGGTGAAGGCGTCGGCGCGCGCCGCCTGGACGCCGATGACCCGGGCCTTGCTGCCGAGTCCGCTGCGCACGATACCGCAGCCACACGCGCCGCTGCCGCCGCCGATCGGCACGAGGATGACGTCGGTGTCCGGCTGCGCCTCGAAGATCTCGAGCGCGTAGGTGCCGACACCGGCGATGAGCGCCGGCTCGTTGGCCGAGTGCACGTAGCGCAGCCCTTGTTCCGCCTGCAGCTGCTCCACCTTTTCACGCGCCTCGTCGAAGTCTTTGCCGAATTCGAGGACGGTCGCGCCGAAGGCGCGCATCGCCGCGTTCTTTTCAGGATTGTTCCCCACCGGCGTCACGATCGTGCACGGCACGCCATCGCGCTCGCAGGCGAGCGCGATCGATTGCCCATGATTGCCCGTCGTGGCGGTAATCACGCCGTTGCGCTCGCTGGCGGTCAACTGGCCAATCAGATTCAGCCCACCGCGAACCTTGAACGCGCACGTCGGGTTGTGGTTTTCGTGTTTGACGAGGATGTCGAGCCCGGTCTCGGCGGCCAGCAACGGATGCCGCTGCAGCGGCGTCGGCCGCACGACTCGGTAGACACGCGAGCGCGCGGCGTAGATATCGCTGAGGGTCGGAATAGGAAGCACGCAGGGCGTAGCATAAACCATCCGCCGTGCTCGAAACGCGATGGACGATTGATGTCGAGGTCCCTAGCCGCCGCCGACGCGCTTCCCGTCGGCGTCGTAGGTCTCCACGGTCCCAAATTTCTTGAGCGTGTCGGCTACTTTCGCAGGGTCGCCCACCGCGACGATCTGCAGTCGATCCGCCGCGAGGTACTTCCGCGCAATGGCCTGCGCCTGTTGCTTGCCGATCGCACCGACGCGATCGGCGTAGCGATCCCAGTAGTCGGCCGGCAAGTGGTAACGCCACCGCGTCACGTAATAGTTGAGTAGTTGTGACGGGTTCTCGAGCGACAGCGCGAAGACCGCGATCATCGCCCGTTTCGCGTCGGCCAGTTCCTGATCCGAAACCGGCTGATCGCGCATCAGTGCGATTTCTGCGAGCAGGTCGTGGAGCGCCGGGTCCGTCACTTCCGTACGAACGCTCGTCGACGCCGCCCATTCGCCACGGTGGATGGGCGCGGTGACCGAGCTGCCGACACCATAGGTGTAGCCCTTTTCCTCACGGAGGTGGATGAACAGCCGCCCTGTCGGGCCACCGCCGAGGACCTTGTTCATCACCTGCAGCGCGTCATAATCTGGATTCGTGCGCTCGATCGCCTGGCCGCCGACGATGAGGTTCGTCTGGACGGAATTCGGGCGCGCGACGAAATAGATCTTCGAGCCGGAAATCGGCGCGGGGTCGGTGACCGCCGCTGGTGCCGTGCCCGCCTTCTTCCAACCGGAGAACTTGTCGAGGATCAGCGCGCGCACCTCCGCCATCGAGACGTCGCCTGACACGGCGATGGCCGCATTGTCCGGAACGTAATGAGTCGTGTGAAATTGGACGATTGCGTCGCGCGTCGTCTTCTCGAGCGACGGAATGGTTGCCAGCAGACGCGACGCGGGATGATCGCCGTACACGACGCGCTGGAACATCTCCTGCGCGAGGAACCCGGGGTTCGCCCGCGTTTGCATCAGCGCGACGCGCGTCCGCTGCTTGAAGCGCGCAACTTCCTCCTCGGGAAACGCCGGATGAAGCATGACATCCGCCGCCATCTCGATAAGCGCTGGAAAATGCTCGCTGAGGCAGCCGCCGGTGACCGTGGCCTCGGTCGCTGACCCGCCGGCACCGACTGCCAGGCTGGCGGCCATCACTTCCAGCCGCTGAGAGATCTGCTCCGAGGTCTGCGTCGCGGTGCCTTCGCGCATCAGCGACGCCGTGAATGAAGCCAGCCCCGCGTTGTCCGGCGGATCGTAATACCCGCCAGCGCCAGGGATAAACACCTGGAAGTTGACCTGGGGCAGCCGGTGATCCTCGAGGACCATCAAATGCGCGCCGTTCGGGAGGTCGATTTCGGTCGGAGCGGGCAGCTTGGTCTTCAGGATCTCATTCGAAACCGGAACCTTTCCCTTCCTCACCAAACCCTTGGTCGGCGACTCCTGCTGGGGCGGCGCCGGGCCCTGTGCCGCAAGGACGGCACTGAATGCGATCGTCGAGAGCACGATGGCAGAGCGATGGCTGCGCATCATAGACCTCCCCTCCCGCCGCCCGCCGCTTTGGGACGCGTGATAACGACGCTGCGCGTCTCCGGTGTCAGATACTGCTTCGCGACGCGCTGGACGTCCGCAACGGTCAGCTTGTCGAGCCGCGCATAGCGCGTGTTGACCTCGCCGGGGCTGTTGTAGATGAGCGCGGATTCGGCGAGTTCGATCGCCCTGTTCAACGACGACTGCAGCCCGGCGACGAACTGCCGGCGTGTCGCGTTGCGGGCCTTCTCGATCTCCCAGTCGCTGATCGGTCCGCTCTTCACGCGCTCGATTTCACCGTAGATCGCCGCTTCGAGATCCTCGAGAGACTTTCCAGGAATCGGCGTGGCGCTGATGCGGAACAGGCGCGGGCCGCGGCTGTTGGGCGCAAACGCCGCTGCGCCGGTCGCCAGTTGTTTCTGTCGGACGATCGATTCATAGAAACGCGAACTGCGGCCCGACCCGAGAATCAGGGCGAGCACCTCGATGCTGTCGTCGTCCGGCGACAGGTTGGAGGGAACGCGGTAGCTGATGTCGAGCCGCGGCACGCGAGCGAGTGCGTCGTCGAGCGAGAGCCGGCGCTCCGCGACTTGTGGCGCCTGCGTGATGTCCACCGGCGGCGGCGCCGGCTGTGCCGGAATCGGCTCGAAATACTTGCGAGCCAGCTCCAGCACGCGCGAGGTCGTCACGTCGCCGGTCACGGCGATGATCGCGTTGTTTGGCGCGTAGTAGGTTCTGAAGAACGATGCGACGTCCTCGACGGACGCCGCGCTCAGGTCGGTCATCGACCCGATCACCGAGTGCCTGTACGCCGGGTTGTCAATCGCCTGCTCGTCGATGGCTTCGAACGTGTGACCGTAAGGTTGATTGTCGAGGCCTGAGCGGCGCTCTTCCTGAACCGCGTTGCGCTGGTTGTCGAGGCTCTCCTTCGTAATGGCGAGCGATCGCATGCGGTCGGCTTCGAGGAAGATCCCCGCCTCGAGCTGATTGGCCGGCATCGTTTCGAAATAGAGCGTGCGCTCCTTGTTCGTCGTGCCGTTCATCGTGCCGCCGTTGCTGAAGATGGTGTAGAAGTGTTCGCCGACGCCGACGTTCTCGGATCCCCGGAACATCATGTGCTCGAACAGGTGCGCGAATCCGGTACGCCCGGGCCGTTCGTTGCGCGATCCGACGTCGTAGACGACGGCGATCGAGAATACGGGCGCCACATGATCTTCGGCGATGATCACGCGCAGACCGTTCTTCAGTTTTGCGTCACTGAACTTGATCGTGGGAGGGGTGATTGCCGCCGCCGACGCGCCCAGGGCCAGCGCCAGACCAACTGTCAGCAGACGCCTCATACATCCTCCAGGCTGGACACGATGATCAGCTACGCCGCGACGGCGGCGATGATAGCACTACCGGAACGATTACTTCAGGTCGGTCGGTGATGAGCGCGTCCACTCCCCAGGCGAGCAGGCGACGCGCGGCCTCTTCCGTGTCCACGGTCCACACCTGCACCGCGAGATCGGCGCGGTGCGCGTCGCGCACGAAGCGCTCCGAGACGACGCGCGTGCGCCCGGCCAGCTCCGGGACCTGATATCCTCCGTACGCGACGCGCATCACCGGCCAGCGGCAGCGCGATCGGTAGAGCGCCCATCGCACCTCTTCGCGCGCAGCACTCGTTGCGACCGCCGGTTCGATCGCCCGGACGGATCGCAGGACGCGCCGTCCGAACGATCCGAAGCAGACACGATCGACGGCGTCCACCCGGCGCACGACATCAACCGCCGCCCGGGCAAGATCCTCACTGTTCACCTTGAGCTCGACGATCACGCGCACGTCGCGGTGACGCGCCAGCACCTCCGCGAGCGTGGGAACGGCCGCCGTTCGAAGCTCGCCGGTCGTGCGATCGGCGATCGGTCCACGGAGACACGTGGTGCGGTCGAGCGTCCGGTCGTGGTGAACCACGACGCCGCCGTCGCGCGAGAGGTGCACGTCCAATTCCAGCCCGTCGGCGCCGTGCGCGAGTCCCGTGTCGAACGCCTGCATCGTGTTCTCGGGCGCCAGGGCGCTGCCGCCGCGATGCGCAAACACCAGCGGGCGGCGCGAGACGAAAAACGGGTGGCGCACGAGGAGCGAGTCTACAATGCGCCGGTCGCACGTCCACGTCGTATCGCGTCAACGCCGCGGCGATCGGATCGCGGACGAATGCGCCCGACGAGGTCGCCGTCAACCCCTCGCTGAGCAAGACAGACTTCAGCCGCTGATCCTCGCCTGCTGATAGAATCGCTGCATGGCGGCCATAGAGACCCTTGGAGAACTCCGCGCGTCCGGCTATCGTTCACGACCCGTCAAACAGGAAGTCCGCGACAACCTTGTGCGCAAACTGCGGGCGGGCGATGCGCTGTTCCCGGGCATCATCGGCTACGACGAGACCGTCATTCCGCAGCTGGTCAACGCCATCCTGTCGCGCCACAACTTCATCCTGCTCGGTCTGCGAGGACAGGCGAAGAGCCGCATCCTGCGCGGCCTCATCGACTTGCTCGACGAGCGGATCCCGGTGATGCCCGGCTGCGAGATTCACGACGACCCGCTGGCTCCGTTGTGCGCCGCGTGCCGGCAGCGGGTCGCGCTCGACGGCGATCGGCTGGCGATCGGCTGGCTGACGCGCGACGCACGCTACGTCGAGAAGCTGGCGACGCCGGACGTGACGATTGCCGACATGGTCGGCGACATCGATCCGATCAAGGCGGCGCAGGCGGGCCTCAACCTCTCTGACGAGCTGACGATGCACTACGGGCTGTTGCCGCGGGCGAATCGCGGCATCTTCGCCATCAACGAGCTACCGGACCTCGCGGGCAAGATTCAGGTGGGGCTGTTCAATATCCTTCAGGAGGGCGATGTCCAGATCAAGGGCTACCCGATCCGCCTGAAGCTCGACGTGATGCTGGTATTCACGGCGAATCCGGAAGATTACACCGCGCGGGGGAAGATCATCACCCCGCTCAAGGATCGGATCGGCTCCGAAATCCGCACGCACTATCCGGCCACACGCCACAACGCGATGGCGATCACGAAGCAGGAAGCGTGGACCGACCGCGTCGATGCGGTGAAAGTGGAGATCCCGTCCTACGTCCGCGAGGTTGTGGAAGAAGTGGCGTTCCAGGCGCGTGCCGATCGGAAGATCGACAAACGGTCGGGGGTCAGCCAGCGGCTGCCGATCACGACGCTCGAGCTCGTCGTCTCCAACGCCGAGCGGCGCGCGCTCGCGAACGGCGAAGGCGTGGTCGTGCCGCGCGTCACGGATGTGTATGCGGCGCTGCCGTCAATCACCGGGAAATTCGAGCTCGAATACGAAGGCGAGCTGCGCGGCGCCGAGCAGGTGGCGCGCGACCTGATTCGGTCCGCGGTCGGTTCGGTCTTCACCGGCATGTTCGAGGGGGTCGACACGCGCACCGTGGTGGAATGGTTCGACCTCGGCGGATCGCTGCCGCTCGAAGACGGCACGTCCGCGGAAGACGTCATCACGCTGACCAAAAGCTTGCAGGGCATCCGCGAGCTGGCGGAGCGTGCCGGGCTGTCGAAGGGCGCGCCCGCACCGGCGGTCGCGTCCGCGATCGACTTCGTGCTCGAAGGCCTCTACGCGCAGAAGAAGATCAGCCGCACCGATGAGCGCGGCTACTCCGCCGTCGAACAGACGCAGCGGCGGCCGACGCGACGCGAAGAACAGGCGATGGACGAGGAGATTCGGATTCCGAGCGGAAAGAAGAAGTATTACAACTAGCATGAAATACCGCTACACGAAGTTCACCGGCGACGCGTTGGACGACCTGGATCTCGAGGATCTGGTGTCCAAGCTGTCGGACCTGCTCCTGTCGAGCGGCTTCGGCAACCCGTACGCCATGGACGACGAAGAGCGGACGATGCAGGCGCTGCACGACGCGATTCTCGATGCGCTGTTCAACGGCGGCGTGCTGCCGGAAGAGACCATCGAACGGCTGCTCGGCGATCCGGCCGACGCGGACCAGGGTGACGCGCGATCGAAGCTCGAAGAACTGATTCAACAAATCATCGAGCGCATGGCCGACCAGGGCTACATTTCGACGCCGCCTGACCTCGACGCCGAGCGCGAGCGCCGACAGGGACGTGGCGGCCACGGGCCCGACCAGCAGGCGCCGGCCAAATTCGAAGTCACCGACAAGACGCTGGACTTTCTGGGCTACCGGGCGCTCCGCGACCTGCTCGGCTCGCTCGGCAAGAGCAGCTACGGCCGCCACGACACCCGCGAGCAAGCCACCGGCGTCGAGACGACCGGTGCACCGAAATCGTATGAATTCGGCGACACGTTGAACCTCGACGCGGCGGCGACCCTGCTGAACGCGGCGCAGCGGCAACACGAACACGGCGAGAGCACGGCGAGGCTCAACGTGACGCACGAGGATCTGATGGTGGTGCAGGGCGAGTATCAGAGCTCCTGCGCCACCGTGCTGATGCTGGATTGCAGTCACAGCATGATCCTGTACGGCGAGGATCGGTTTACGCCGGCCAAACGTGTCGCGCTCGCGCTCGCGCAGCTGATCAAGACCCAGTACCCGGGCGATGCCCTCAAAGTCGTTCTCTTCCACGACTCGGCCGAGGAGATCCCGCTCGCCGAGCTCGGGCGCGTGCGCGTGGGCCCGTATTACACCAACACGCGCGAGGGCCTGCGGCTGTCGCGCCGGATCCTCGACCGCCAGCGCAAGGACATGCGGCAGATCATCATGATCACCGACGGCAAGCCGTCTGCGCTCACCCAGCCGGACGGGCGCATCTACAAGAACGCCTTCGGCCTCGATCCGTTCATCGTCGCGGAAACCTGCGCCGAGGTGGCGGCGTGCCGCAAGAGCGGGATCATGATCAACACGTTCATGCTGGCGCGTGACTACGATCTCGTCAGCTTCGTCCGGCGGGTCGCCGACATCTGCAAAGGGAAGGCGTACTTCACGACGCCGTATACGCT
>Ga0068863_100005683_pt1 | contig 12248 bp, 12 predicted proteins | sample KBSSwiS62_FD_66596 | JGI IMG/M metagenome (GOLD analysis project Ga0068863, IMG submission 66596) | Switchgrass rhizosphere microbial communities from Kellogg Biological Station, Michigan, USA - KBS Switchgrass S6-2 | ecosystem: Host-associated > Plants > Roots > Rhizosphere > Soil ...
AAAAGACCCTCCACGAGCTCTTCGACGACGTCGACTCCGCCACCCGACATCGCATCACCCTCGGTGCCTTCGAAGAACTCTTCCCCCACGTCCCCCCAGCACCCACCAACTAACAGCACAGGCAGTCAGTGGCCCCGTGGCAGTCGTCTGGTGCACGTGCTTGATACGGCTCACTGCGGTGACGGTCGCTCGGATTGAGCTTTCCTCGGCGAGGACTTCGGCCCTGCGGTCGTGGTTAGAGTGGCGCGTTCGTCAAATTGGGAAATACCCGTGGGCCGGACGGCTTGTTTCGGGTGAGCACACACCGCGGGATCCTTTATGAGGCCATATATCTCAGGAATGGTCCACATCGCGGAAGGAGTCGAACAGTCGCGTTACCGCGGCAACGAGCCGAAAGCAAAGATCGCGCTGGTGACCGGCGGCTTTCGCGGGTGCCGCAAGGCGCAATCTTGCTCAGGCGATAGGACGAAGTTGCTGAAGCGATAGGGGAAGGCGTTAGAGACGACGAAGCCGCGATGAGAGAGAACCTCTTGGAGGAGCGACGTGATTAACAATTCCGATGCACTGTTGGCGGGCTTGCGGGTGGTCGATCTTTCACGTAATGCTGCAGGCGCTCGTGTCTCGGGGTTCTTCGCCGACTACGGTGCCGACGTTATCTTCATAGAGCCGCCGGGCGGGAGCCCTCTGCGGGAGGACCCAGGCTGGCCCCACTTGGGGCGGGGCAAGCGTAGTTGGGTGGCAGATCTGCGCGACAGTGGTGACCTCGAGCGCCTCCGGGGGTTGATTGACGGGGTGGACGTCGTAGTCGATACATATAGGCCCGGGGTTCTGGATCGAATGGAGCTGGGCTACGACTCATTGGCGCGTCGTAATCCTCGCTTGGTGTCCACGTCGATTACGGGTTTCGGCTCGAAAGGACCCTGGGCGAATCTAAAGGGCTATGAGGGCATCGTCATGGCCAAGCTGGGCTGTTTTGAGTCATACAGAAGCGGCACGACGCGACCCGGCCCGACTTTCGCCATGGTGCAGACTCTTTCGTACACCGCAGCACATCTAGGGATCCAAGGGACGTTGGCCGCGTTGTTCGAGAGAGAGACCAGCGGCTCCGGCCAGCACGTTGAAACCAGCCTAGTTCAAGGGCAAGCGCTCATGGATCCGTGGATCTGGAACCAGGAGGCGGTCTCGGATGTGTTTCCTGACGCGTTCCTCAAACAGGACGCTTTCGGCGACGATGGAACGCCTAATGCATACTCCTCATTTACGCTTCTCATGGCAATGAGCCGCGATGGTTATTGGCTGCAGTTCGCCCAGAACGCTCCACACTTATTCGCCGCGTTAGCGCGGGCGCTCGGCGTCGACGACGTCCTTCGGACGCCCGGTTGGACCGGCCTGCCGCAGTTCGACGATCCCGCCGATCGTCGAAGACTGTGGGACCGGATGCTCGCTGCGTCCAGGTCGATGTCCTACGCCGAGTGGGAGGCCGTTTTCGATCGCGATCGCGACGTGTTCGCCGAACTACTCCGTCGGGGACCGGAGGTCCTCCGTCATCCGCAGCTCGTCGAGGGCGGCTGGGTCTCAGTAAGCGAAGATCCCGATTACGGCACGGTGGTGCAACCCAGTCGAGTCGTACGCGTTCGTGGGGATGTCTGGGACGCCTCGCCTGCACCCCGTCTCGACGAGCACGCCGCCGAGCTGACTCCAGCGAGGTCCCCCTCGGCCGGACCGACTTCGGTGACCGCGTCAGTTGGGGATCTGCCGTTGGCCGGCGTCACGATCGTGGATCTTGCCATGATGTTCGCAGCCCCTTACGCCACGTCGATGCTTTCCGAGTTAGGCGCAAGGGTCATACACATCGAGCGGCTCGAAGGGGACCCGATCCGGTTTCTCGGGGGCTTCCCCGAGGTCGGCGGCATAAAGGTGATGCAGGGCAAAGAGAGCATCGCGATCAACCTCCATTCCGAGCAGGGCCGCGAAATCGTACTGCGGCTCATTGCTAGAAGTGATGCGGTGCTCCAGGGATTCCGGGCCGGTGCGGCGGCAAAGTTGGGCCTGGACGGCGACACGCTGCGGAGCAACTTCCCGGATCTCGTTTATCTGGACGCCACTGGTTACGGCATGAGGGGGCCGTACTGCGACCGACCCGCCTACGCAAACTCGATTGCGGCAGCGGCCGGAGTCGTCCTGCGCAACGCGGCTTCCGGTCTGGAGGAGAGCGACTACCCTGATCTCGACCTCGAGGACGTAAAGCGACAAGCGCGGATGCTCGCCACCTTCACGACATCACGGGCTGCGAACGCCGACGGAGTTTCCGCCGTCACGAACGCGAGCGCCATCATGATGGGACTGTTGGGAAAACGGCGCGGTCGCGCCGCTCACCTGGAGACAACCATGCTTTCCTCGACGTCGACGCTTGTTTACGACGACGTGATTAGCTACCAGGGCAAGGTCTCGATCGAACCCGACCCAGATCTGTTCGGGATCGGCGCGCTTTACCGCCTGTATGAGTCCGCTGCCGGCTGGCTTTTCCTGGCTTGCGTGACCGATAGCGAATGGACGGCGCTGACGAACGCGCTTCGGCCCTACTACGACTTCGATGCCGACTCCCGGCTCGCAACTCGAGAGCTTCGTGACAAGCACGACTGCGAACTCGCTGAGGTCCTGTCCGAGGTGTTTGCTCGTCGACCGGCGCTGGAATGGGAGGCTGACCTTACGCAGGTAGACGTCGCATGTGTGGTATCGGAGACGAAGTATCCGGACCGCATTCTGATGGGCGAGGCATCCCGTGAAGCCGGGTACGTCACGACAGCAGCTCACCCGATGTTCGGTGAGCTTCCGAGGGTGGCGCCACTAATCCGTTTCTCGAGATCAGACACGACCGTTGGTACGAGCACGCTGGCCGGCCAGCATACGGATGACATATTGACCGAGTTGGGTTACTCGGCGGACCAGGTAAAGGCTTTGCGAGATGCTCAGGTCGTCGGCTGATGATCAGCACAGGGCGGCGATCGTCGGGGATGGCTAGCACGACAGGTTATGTTGACGTTGACGGATGCTCTCTCTACTACGAAGTCGATGGTTCAGGTCCGCCAATTCTTTATTTTCACGGCGGATTTGGCGGCCTCGGGACGGGCTTGGCTCCTGAGCCGCCAGTATTCAAGGACCGGATCGCCGAACGCAACAAGTTCGTGTTCTTTCATCGGCGGTCTGCGGGCAGATCCGACACCTCGCCGGGGCTGCATACGCTCGCGCAATTCGGCGATGACGGCGAAGCGCTGCTTGATCACCTCGGCATCGACGATGCGATCATTTGGGGTGAATCCGGTGGTGTCGCAATCGCTAGCACATTTGCATTGGAACGGCCCCGCAGAACGAATGCGCTGATACTTACAGACGGTGCGCCGTGGTTCACACGTGACCGCGGTGTCGACCATCGACTCCGGGAACGTCTAAAGATCTTACAGGAAGAAGGCGCCGAAGCAGCGTATGCGGCTCGCAAGGTTCATGGAACCGTGGGCCTCGAAGTATTCGCACCTGATCGTCCCACGACGGAAGCGGACACCAAATTGCGGGAGGCGGCGAAGAACCAGATTCAGGCTCAAATCTCGTCTATCCCCCGTGAAGAGCGTATCGCCAAGTACGCAGCGGAACTGCAAACTTACGCGGCCTACCTGGATTTCGACATTTCAGACCGGATCTCCGAGATTCAGGTGCCACTTTTCGTCGCCTTCGGTACGTCAGATTCCATATTTCCGAACGTCGATTGGCCAGAATATCTTCATGACTTGCCGAATGTGACCTATTACCCCGTCGTGGGTGCAGAGCACGGAATTCTTGATAATGAGACGCTCGCCGAAGTGATACTAAGGTTTATAGCTAAAGCGTCGCAGGTTGGTGTATAACGTGAATTAAGCCGATTTCCACGTCGACGACTGAGGTGAGGCGCCGACGGTGGCTATTGGCACCAGAAGGGTCGAAGGAGAAACATTCAACTGGAGGTTCATCCTGTGTATAGGGAACACGCCGTAGCGTCGGTGCACGAATGACGCTCAGAGACAAGGTTGCAATCGCGGGCATCGGTAGCACCCCGTATTACAAACGCGGCCAATCGGTACCGCAGACAATGGTGGAGATGGCAGGCAAAGCCACCTTGGCCGCTTTCGACGACGCGGGCCTTTCTTTGGATGAGTTGGATGGGTTCGCACTTTATTGCGGGCCCTCAGTCGATCCGGCCGCAATGGCAACTCAATTGGGGATCCCCGACATCGGTTTTGCTGCCTCGGTGACTGGCGGCGGCGGGGGATCCGCGGGTTCCCTCGGGCTGGGGGCTGCTGCGATCGTCTCCGGCCAGGCGGATGTCGTGGTCAGTTTGGTCACGCTTCAGCAGACAGCCCACCGACTCGGCGGAACATCGAGTGGGCCGCGAGAGGTTCCAGTTGGACGTGGTGGGGAGGGTGGCGGTGAGGCCGGTGTGTCTCCCGACCTGGCGTTTACCGGTCCGGCAGGCATCATCGCGCCTGGGCATAACTTTGCGATGATCGCGAACCGGCACATGTATGAGTACGGGACGACGCGCGAACACTTCGCAGAAATTTGTATTGCGCAGCGCGATAACGCCATCCGCCGGCCGACTTCATTGATGCGAACGCCGCTGACCATGGATGACTACTTCGCGGCTCGAATGATCTGTGAACCGATGTGTCTCTTTGACTGCTGTTTAGAGTCCGACGGCGCGGCGGCGGTAGTGATGGTGTCCGCCGAGCGTGCCCGGGATCTGAAGCAGCCGGCGGTGCTGATTTCGGGAGCGACCGGCGGAGGTCGCGGAGATCACGCGTCGCTACATACATATTTCCAGATGCCAGCAGAGAGTTTTGCCTCAGCTGGTAATCGGTCGGTAGCTAGGCGGGTCTATGAAATGGCCGGGGTGGGCCCGTCAGATATTGACGTCGCGCTGCTGTATGACCACTTCTCGCCCATGGTGCTAATGCAGCTGGAAGATTACGGATTTTGCCCGGTCGGAGAGGGCGGGCCGTTCGTAGCAGACGGCCATATACGTTGGCCGGACGGCTCGCTTCCAGTGAACACGCACGGCGGACATCTCTCGGAAGGCTACCTACTCGGAATGACGCACGTATTAGAGGCCGTGGAACAACTCCGCGGCACGGCTATAAACCAGGTAAAAGACGCCGGGGTGGCGTTGGTCACGGGTGGGCCCTCGGCAATTCCGATGAGCGCAGCGATATTGAGGAGGGACTCATGACCGAGACCGCGCTTCGCTTTATGCCCCCACCTTTTCTTAATGAACCGTACGCAGACGAATGGACCGCGCCATTCTGGGAAGCATGCCAGCAGCAGCGCCTGGTGATTCCGCGCTGCACATCATGTGGCCGAACCCGTATGCCTCCTACGAGGTTTTGCCCGCAGTGTCGCAAGCAAGGCTTGGAGTTCGCGCCTATCTCGGGGCGCGGAGTTGTCTTCACTTTCATCGTGGTGCGCCATGCGTTGTACCCAGGAATGGAAGAGTACGTTCCCTACGTGCCGGCGGCTATTGACGCCGAGGGTGGCGGTCCCGCGCGATTCGTATCAAATGTGGTCAATTGTGATCCGGAAGATGTTCGGATCGGAATGGATGTCAAGGTAGTCTGGCACGAGGTCAACAAGAGCTTCTTTTTGCCTTTGTGGGAACCCGCGTGAACTGCCGTCTTGCACGCCCTTGGGTGAGATCTCTCAGAGCTGCTGGGCGCGTTGGCGGCCTCTTTTGCGGCCGGTCACGAGGTGGTTTGTTCAACGGCATCGACCGCCTGACGTGTGTCCGTCGATGAGCCGTGTCGGAGGTTTACATGACGATTGATGTGTCAGCTGCACCTGCTGTGACGGGGCCTCGGAATTTGACGCCGGGGCGCCGACCACGCTCAGTGAGACGGACCGCCAGCCTGACTACGACTTGGGGGCCGGACGTTGCTGAGCCGATGGAGATCCACGGCGAGTGCCGCGACCTCCTGACGCCGGGTGACGATATGCCTGCGGAGGTGGTGGGCACGGGCAGTCTGCGGGCGCACGTTACTCGCGAGCGCGTGATCGAGCGGATTTCTGCTGATCCGGCACACGGTCGTTTGTCGGCGTTGGTCGGCGCGCGGGCTGGGGGACGATTGCGGGAGTTGCTCCGAGAGGTGATGCCCGATGAGCGCAGTGCCGGTACGCCGTTGTACCTGTTGCTCGACGACCTTTCGGGCGCTTCTCTTGTGAGTGGATTTGCTCTCGCGCTATGGCCACAGCGGTGGCCCGCAGATTGGCAGGACGCGGGGGGAAATCGAGCCGCACGACGTAGTATGGAGGGCGTCTGTATTGGCTTCCAGTCGGGATCTTCGGCTTTGTCGCGCCCGCTTGGTGCCCCGGATTCGCTGAACACAAGGAACGTCGGGCCATTGCCAGATCAGGACGACAGTCTAAGCTGGCACGCCATGGACTACGAGCTCGTTGACGTTTCTATGCGCCGTGCGCGGCGGATTGACGTCTGGCTTGATGGTGACAGGGTCGAAGTGGATGCGGCATTTCAAGACAGCGCAACCCATCCAGACGGTGGGCGGGTCGCGGTACATCAGTACCGTCTCTGGGCGACTGCTGAGCTGGCCACTGGCAGAATCGAGGCAGTACACGCTGAACCGCACGTATTGCCCTTCGGTGAATGCCCTCTTGCTGTTCTCAACATTCCCCAGCTTGTCGGGACTCCGCTTCAGGACATGCGTGACACCGTCCTTGAGCGCTTGAAGGGTGTGCACGGCTGCACCCATCTCAATGATGCTTTGAGGTCCTTGGCGGAGGCTCCTATCTTGGCTCGCTTCTTGGCGAAGTTGTGAGTCTGTAATTCGAGGCGGGTGAGTGGCCCCGCATGCTCGATGAGTCGCTTTCGCGGGGAGAGGATTCCTTGCTCCCGAGTAACCGCCGGCCGTTAGATCGACCACCGGCCAGTACGTCGACTTCCTTATCCTTATTATCGCTCAGGCACGAGAGGTTGTACTGCTGTTTACCAGCAACCATGAATAGTTGTGTCCTCGTTACGAGTGCAGGGCAACCGTCTCCCAATACGGAAGATCAGTAAGGACCGTCGACAACCCTGCCTGGGCCATTCCATGCCGGACGATCCCGGTATCGATCCGGGACGAGAATCCGGGCAGCCAATCGTCGTGATGAGTGAGGATAAGTTGCCGCGGTCGGATCAACCCGGTGAGGCCGACGAGGTAGGCGGCCAACGTGCCCTGAAATGGCTCGCCGTCGAGGTTGGGACGGCCGGCCGCGGCCAGGAGCGCGATGTCCGGACGTAAGGCCGACATGATGCCGCTCCAGTGCCCACACGTATCCTGAAAGAGGAGCCGCCCGGCCGGAGCCTCTATGAGGTAGACCAGTGCTCCACCGTCACCACGGGCGTTCTGATTGCCGCTGCTCAGATGCGACGCTACGGTCGACCCCAGTCCAAGGACGTAGTCGGCTTGTTGTTGACCCCGCTCAATTCGATCCTGGTAAATCACGCCCAGATCGCCAATGCAGATTTCGTCGACCGGGGGGAGCGCCCGATGCGTCCACACGCACGAGTGCAGCGACGGAAATACTCGGGCGAACACCTGCGGGCCTAGCGCGATCCGTTCCCCGCCCGATACAGGCAAGAGCTGAGTCAACGGGACGCCTGCTTCCCTCATGACCCTGATCGTTTCAAACGATCCGACGACAGTGGCACCGGTGTTGCGCGCGATCCTCTCGGCGCCCCAGAGGTGGTCGAAATGTGAGTGACCGACGAGTATCCAATCCGCGCGGTCGATGTCGCCGGCCGACTTGCCGTAGCCGTCCGCCCCTTCGACTCGATCGATGTAGGCGTCCAAGAAGACCGAGACCCCGGCGGCGTTTAGTCGGAAGGTGGAACAGCCGAACCACTCGATCGTGAGCTGGTCCACGATGCCGCTCAAGCGCTGGCCGCAGGCGCGACGCGCGGAACGGTAATTGAGTTGCTGCTATGGATGACGAGCCGGAGGTCCCATCCCCGGGCCCAGCTGCGGAGCGGCCCGGAGGCAGTGGCCAGCGAGCCTTTGGAATGCACTGGGCGAACGCTCCTTCGGTCGGTACGTGGATGGGCGTCGCTGATAGCGGACAACACACGACGAGCGGTGATCGATGGCGAGAGTCCGCTCATCGATCGGGCATACACGCCATCGACGAGCACCGTGCTGAGGACCGTATCGCTGGACCGACCACTGGTCAACTAGACCAGTCGCGCATCGAACCCGCGTCCTAGTCGTACCACCCGCAAGCGCAAGTCATGAGCCTTCAAACCGCTGTTGTCGAACGCGTCCGCGTACTCCCGCACAGCCGTGGCGGTGTGGGTGTCGGTCATGGCTCAAGCGTAGGAGGACGCGACTGGCCTCTGGCCCATCAGTGCGCCTGGGTGCCTGGAGGACGGGCGTGGCCGAGAAGCAGTCGGGGTCCGCGTTGCACAGATGAGGTTTCGAAACACCACGGTAATTCCAAATGGTAGTACCGCGTAACACGGCCCCCATAGCTTTCGACTGACATCGGTACCGACGCGCACACGCGCGCCCGATCCAGCGATCAAACGCAGAAGGCAGAGGTTCCACTGTGTTGAGTAAGCACACCCGTCGATTCGCGTGTACCGCCGCAGCAATTTCGGTGGGTCTCATCCTGTCCGCATGCGCCTCGGACAAGGCCAGCCCCGGCTCCTCCGGTACCACCGGATCCTCCGGTACCACCGCAGCTAAGGCCTCCTGCGTGGACACGTCGGGGGGCACCGTCAAGCTCGGCTTCATCGACTCGCTCACCGGCGCCATGGCGATCTCGGAGAGGACGGTCTCGAAGGTTCTGCACATGGCCGCGGACGAGATCAACGCCAGCGGCGGCATCATGGGCAAGAAGATCGTGCCCGTCCAAGAAGATGGCGCCACCGACTGGCCGACCTTCGCCGAGAAGACCGACAAGCTCCTGACCACCGACTGCGTCGCCGCGCTGTTCGGTGGCTGGACATCCTCCTCGCGCAAGGCCATGAAGCCGGTCGTCGAGAAGGACAACGGCCTGCTGTTCTATCCGGTCCAGTACGAAGGTCTCGAATCGTCCAAGAACATCTATTACACCGGCGCGACGACCAACCAGCAGATCATCCCTGCGATGGACTTCCTCAAGTCCAAGGGCGTGAAGACGCTGTTCCTGGCCGGCTCGGACTACGTGTTCCCGCGTACTGCGAACGCGATCATCAAGCTGTATGCGGCCCAGCTCGGGATCAAGATCGTCGGCGAGGAGTACGTGCCACTCAGTTCGGACAACTGGACGACGCAGGTCGCCAAGATCGTCGCGGCGAAGCCCGACTTCGTCTTCAACACCATCAACGGCTCGTCGAACGTCGGCTTCATCAAGGCCTACACGGACGCTGGTCTGAAGGCGGCCACGACGCCCATCATCTCGGTGTCCATCGCCGAGGAGGAGGCGCCGAATATGGGTGCGTCGGTGGCTGGCCAGTATGCGGCCTGGAATTACTTCGAGTCGGTGAAGAGCGCCGCGAACGCGAAGTTCATTACCGACTGGAAGAAGTACCCGGGCAACAGCGGCGTGACGTCGGACCCGATGGAGGCGGCGTATACCTCGCTGTACCTCTACAAGGCCATGGTCGAGAAGGCCGGTTCGTTCGATGTCGACAAGATCAACGCGGCCTCCGACGGAATCAGCTTCAATGCTCCCGAAGGAACCGTGGTCGTCAATGGCAAGAACCACCACATCTCGAAGACCGGCTTGATCGGGCAGATCAATCCCAACAACCAGTTCGACATCGTGTGGTCGTCGGACAAGCCGATCGAGCCGGACCCGTACTTGTACCAATACCCCTGGTTCCCGGCAGCGGCGCGCGACGCGCTGGTCAAGGCAGCCGGCTGATCTAGGCAGGTCTGGGTAGGGGGTCCCGCGCCGTCGGGCGCGGGACCCCCTACCCCCGGACAGAGAGGCTCGCGGGTGGACAACTTGATCGCGCCATTCCTGAACGGCACCGCCAGCGGCGCGCTCCTACTCGTCGCGGCGTTGGGTCTGGCTCTGACATTCGGCCAAATGGGAGTCATAAACATGGCCCACGGCGAGTTTCTGCTCGCTGGCGCTCTCGTTGCGTACTGGACTCAAGAGGTCATCAGTAGTACGAACATCTCGATTCTGGTAGCCCTGCCGATCGCCTTCGTCTTTGACGGCATCCTCGGCGTGATACTCGAGGTCACTGTCATTCGATGGATGTACGACCGGCCGCTCGATACTCTGCTTGCGACGGTCGGCGTCAGCCTGATCCTGCAGCAGAAGGTTCTGCAGGAATACCCCCAGGGCGTTCCGGTCAAGAACCCCAGTCTGCTCGACGGCCAAGTGTCGATACTCGGCTACGACTGGCCTCTGCGACAGGCGTTCACCATCGTTGTCGCCCTGACCTGTGTGATCGGCCTCGCGGCCTGGCTGAAGTACACCTCGTTCGGGCGGCGGATCCGGGCAACCGTCCAGAACAGGGCGCTGGCTGAAACGTTGGGCGTCTCGACGCGCAACATCGACCGCATCACGTTCTTCGTCGGTTCGGGCCTGGCCGGCGTCGGCGGCGTTGCCGCCTCGCTCATCGGCGGCACGAACTCCCAACTCGGGACGAAATACATCATCCTTGCGTTTCTCGTCGTGGTCGCCGGCGGTCTCGGTCAGCTTCGAGGCACCGTGATCGCGGCGTGGACCGTCGGTGTCGTCGACGCGTTCTCGGAGAATTGGACGACCGGCAGCATCGGTTTGGTCATCACGTTCGCACTTGTCGTCGTGTTCCTCCAGGTCAGGCCGCAGGGCCTGTTCACGGTTCGAACGCGAGGTTTGGCATGAGCAGCGCAGTCAAGTTGGCGGCCCCGCCGGAGGCGCCCGAGCCGGCGAAGCGCGTCAGCCCGTCATTCGCGTCCCTCTGGGCAAAATGGGGCTCCCTCGCCGGAATCGGCGTGCTCGCCCTGGTGCTGCTCGTGCTCGCACCGGCGGTCCTCAGCGACTTCCGCCTGACCAACCTCGCCAAGTACTGCACCTGGGCCATGGCGGCCGTCGGCATCGGCCTGGCATGGGGCCGTGGCGGGATGCTCGTCATGGGGCAGGGCGTGTTCTTCGCACTCGGCGCGTACACGATGGCCATGCACATGAGCCTTGAGACGGCCGGCCCCAATTCGGTGCCGGTGTTCATGATCTTGTACGACCCCACGGCACCACTGCCGGCGTTCTGGGAGCCGTTCCGCAGTGGCGGATTCACGATTGCCGCGGTTCTCGTCCTTCCGGCGCTCGTGTCGGGGATCCTCGGGTACGCGATTTTCAAGCGCCGGGTCAAGGGCGCCTATTTCGCGATCCTGTCCCAGGCTCTGACGGTCGCGCTCGCGGCGCTGATCAGTGGCACGATCCGACTGACCGGTGGCGACACGGGTTTGACCGATTTCAAGTTCTTCTTCGGCAAGAGGCTCGACGATCCGGCAACCACGAAGATGATCGAGACGATGTCGTCCGCGGCGCTCGTGGTGTGCTTGTTGGTCGCCTGGCAGCTTTACCGCAGCCGCTTCGGCGAATTGCTCGTGGCGACTCGTGACGCCGAGGAACGGGTGCGCTTCCTCGGCTACGACCCCGCGAACATCAAGCTCGGGGCGTACATGGTGGCCGCCATCATGGCGAGCGTCGGCGGGGCGTTGTTCGTGCCGATCGCCCAGATCATCTCGCCGGCAGACGTCGGCGCGTCGGCCTCGATCTTCCTGATCGCCGGTGTCGCGCTGGGCGGGCGCGCGTCCATGTTCGGACCCGTCCTCGGCATGCTCGCCCTGGGCTATGGCAGATCCACCCTCTCTGAGCAGTTCCCCGACCAGTGGATCTACATTCTCGGAGGGCTGCTGATCCTGGTCCCGGTATTGCTCGCCGGCGGGGCGTCGTCCCTGCCGAAGGTCGCCGCGCAGTTCGTGAAGGCGAAGCGAGCCGCTCGATGAGCGGGCAGGACTACTTGGAGGTTCGGGACCTCGTCGTCAGCTTCGACGGGTTCAAGGCCATCAACGGCGTCGATCTGACCTTCTTGCAGGGCCGGTTGCACTTCCTGATCGGGCCGAACGGTGCCGGGAAAACGACGCTGGTCGACGCCCTCACCGGGCTGGTCGAGGGGACCGGATCAGCGGCATACAACAGCCAGGACCTACTGCGGATGAAGGCCCACCAGATCGTGCGCGCCGGAATCG
>Ga0068863_100005687_pt1 | contig 12241 bp, 10 predicted proteins | sample KBSSwiS62_FD_66596 | JGI IMG/M metagenome (GOLD analysis project Ga0068863, IMG submission 66596) | Switchgrass rhizosphere microbial communities from Kellogg Biological Station, Michigan, USA - KBS Switchgrass S6-2 | ecosystem: Host-associated > Plants > Roots > Rhizosphere > Soil ...
CAAATATCTGAGCCGAACCGAACGACCGTTTTCCGCCCTGTCGCGTCTAAAAAGCTTGGTTGCCAAAAGCGCTATGCAAAGGACGACTCTATCTTTTCTAGGAAATTGTTTCTAAAATAGAGGTTCCCGGTTCGCGTTTTAACGTTGGGTGTGGAAAGCTGAGTTCCTTCCTCGAGGTACTGGCACCTTCCTCTGCCCGGCATTTATCACGGTCCAGGTGACCCTCGCCGGTCTCTTGGCGAAACATTTGTCCCTCGAAGGGCGTATGAGTAGTTAGAAGCGAACCAATTCGTGGATTCCGGGGTTTTCCCCGGCTGGTGATTGCCTTCGGGTGCGGGCAAGCAGGTCGTCGTAACAAAAAGGAACCTACGTTTATGAAGATGTGGCAAAAAGTGGCGATCGGAGCCGCCGTCGTGGTGGTGGGGGCTGGGATCGTTCTCTATAGCGTGAATCAGGCGAACAAGGGCGTCACCACCGTCCAAACCGCCAAGGTGGCCAAGCAAGACACGCTCGTCTCGCAGGTCACGGCTTCCGGCGAAATCAAGCCGACCACGTACACCAATGTGCAGGCGCAAGGGTTTGGCCGCATCACGGACATTCTCGTCAAAGAAGGCGACAAGATTAGGAAGGGCGATCGTCTGTTGGTTCAGGACGCCATTCAGGCCAATGCGGACGTGCAGGCGCAGTCCGCTGCCCTGAATGTATCCGAGTCCGGAATTGCCGCCTCGGAGGCCAGCTACCGTGCCGCTCAGGCCGATTTGCTGACGCAGAAGGCCAACCTGGAAAAGGCCAAGCTGGACTACGACCGCGGCCAAGGGCTGTACAAGGACGGGCTTATCCCCAAGCAGGATTTCGATCAGCGCAAGACCGCTTATGACGCCGCCGTAGCCTCAGTCGATTCCTCGAATGCCAAGGTTTTGCAGGTCAAGGCACAGCTCGAGCAGTCGCGCGCGCAATTGAACCAGAGCAAGGCCGTTCTCACGCATACTCGCGATGTGCTGAACAAGACCACCTATGTTTCACCGATCGACGGCATCGTCAGCTACCTGCCCGTTCGTCTCGGCGAATACGTCGTACCTGGCATCCAGAACTCTAACGGCAGCTTTCTGATGACCCTCTCCGACATGTCCGTGGTCACGGCGGAAGTCAAAGTGGATGAAACCGACATCGTGAACGTCCGCATGGGACAAGACGCGGATGTTACGATCGACGCCGTTCCCGGCAAGACCTTCCATGGCAAAGTGACTTCGATCGGTTCACAAGCCGTTTTGCGTAGCACCGGTTTAGCCACCACGCAGTCCACCACCAGCACGCAGGAAGCGAAGGACTTCAAGGTTGTTGTCACACTCGATAGCCCGCCGGAAAATCTTCGCCCCGGTCTTTCGACTACCGCCAAAATCAAGACCGCCGAGAGAAAGAACGTTGTGGCGATTCCCATTCAAGCGCTTGCGGTTCGTTCACGCAAGGACATCGAAGACGCCAAGAAAAATTCCAAAGGCGGCAGCAGTGGCAGCGTCACACTCGCCGCGCCTCCTCCCTCGGCTCCCAACGATCCGAAAAAGGACGAAATTCAGGGAGTCTTCGTCGTAACCGGCAAAAAGGCAGTGTTTAAAGCAGTAAAAACCGGGATCAGCGGCGTGACCGACATTGAGGTCACCGATGGCCTGCAGGCTGGGGACGAAATCGTGGTGGGCAGCTACAAGGCTTTGCGCACCTTGAAGCCGGAAGCGCAAATCAAGGTGGATAATTCCGCTCCGAAGAAGACCGACGACCAGCAGAGTTAGTCGCTGGCTGAGAAAGTTCGAGGAGATCAAATGCCCGTGGCCACAATTGAGACCGAGTCCTACCGCGACGATCTGGTATCAACCGGCGTAGTCATCCGCACAACCGAGCTCACCAAGACCTACCAGATGGGTGCGGAAGAAGTGCACGCGCTGCGCGGCATCAATGTCGAGATCAAAAAGGGCGAGTACGTCGCCATCATGGGCCCGTCCGGCTCCGGCAAATCCACGCTGATGAACCTCATCGGCTGCCTCGATTCGCCCAGTGCGGGCCAGTATTGGCTCGCCGGTCGCCTGGTCAGCGAACTCGACGACGATGAACTGGCTTACATTCGAAACAAAGAAATCGGCTTCGTCTTTCAAACGTTCAATCTTCTTCCGCGCGCGACCGCTTTGCACAACGTTGAGCTTCCATTGATCTATAACGGCACGCCCGCAGAAGAGCGCCTTGAAAAAGCGAAACAAGCCTTGGGCAGGGTTGAACTCACCGACCGCATGCATCACAAGCCCAACGAACTTTCCGGCGGTCAGCGTCAGCGCGTCGCTATCGCCCGCGCGCTCGTCAATTCGCCTTCCATCGTTCTCGCCGACGAGCCCACTGGCAACCTCGATTCGAAGACCGGCGAAGAAATTATGACCCTGTTCGCCAATCTGCACGGCCAGGGCAACACCATCATTCTCGTGACGCACGAAAACGACATCGCCCAGCACGCCCATCGCATCATCTACATCCGCGACGGCAAAATCGCCTCCGACGAAGCCGTGAAGAAGTAGTTCTTGTTGGGCGCCGCACCCTTTGTTTTTTAACCGTGCGATTGTCGTCTTCAGCTTTGTTTCAAGCCAAGGGCCTTTTGACTGTCACGCCGGCGCCGTATATCGGCTTTCCACCGCAGCCCGCAATTTCTTCCGGCTCTCCGCCACTCCTGGAATGCCATTTCGTTCAATCTCCCGCGCACTCGCGGCCAACTCTTCGTCTTTGATCATCGTTTCGAACCAACGCGAGTAATCTCCGCGCCGCGCGTGATATAGCCACGTTTCTTCGTCTACACCTTCACCCACCTGCAGGAAGGTCATCAGATTCTGCGCGCGTAAATTCAGTTTTCCTTCTGGCCCGCGAAAATAAAAACTCTGCTCCGGCGAAAGTTCTCCCTGCGCATAGTTTCTTTTGTGGCGCCGCCGCTCCGCTTTCGCGCGCCGCGTTTGCACTAGAGTGAGTGGCTCGCCCGGTTGCCGCCACGCGAACCACACGAGCGCCTCCCCGGGCTCCGGTGTCGCCTCCGGCAACTCGCGCGGCGCTGCAATCTGTGCAGCCTTCGTGAACTCCCCCAGCGTCTCTCGAGCCGCCATGCCCGTCGCGATCACCACATCCACAAGCGCCAGCAACGCCGGCGAGACATGCTCTGGATGCACAGTAATCAGAATCATGCCGCCCAGCTCGTGTGGAATAGCGCTCGATGCTGGCGACCATGTCGTTGGCAGTAGATGATGCGCTTCGTCAATCACCAGCCAGTGCGGCCGCCCCGTTTTCGCGCGTACCTCCAATATCCGCGGGAGCAGTGCCGCGAACACTCCCGGCCGCTCCGGCAAAGGCACTCCCATCAGGTTCACCACAAGGCTTTGCGGCGATTCCATCGCCTTCGCCACCATCTTCGCGTCCGGCTGTTCTCCCGGACTCCCCACCATCAGCGCACCCGCCAGCCCCTCGAAATCTCCTTCCGGATCAATCAGGCAGAATTGATAGCCGCGCTCTTCGCACTCTTCCAGAATCCCAGCTACGGCAGAAGATTTACCGCTCGCCGAAGCTCCGGCTACCAGCACATTGTTGCGGTTCGGCACAATCCGCGCTTCGCGTCTCTCCACGTTCTCAAATGCGCTTATCGGCGTTCCGATTTCAATCGAAGAGCGCTCCAATCGCTCGTCCCACGCCTGCAAATCGTCCTTCAACAGTTGCTCGACCAACTCCTCTACGCCCGCTCCGTGGTCGCCGCGCGTCACCACGTCCGCCTTTTCTCGCAACGCCGGCAGCGCATTCGCAACCGCCACGCCGCATTCGCTTGCCGACAAAAACGCGTGGTCGTTCTCCGCGTCGCCGATCGCCACGGTGTTGTGCGGCGACAACTGCAATTCCTCCAGCGCCGCCCTCAATCCTGTCGCTTTGTTGATCCCCGACGGCAGCACCATCACCGCTCCTTTGTTGAAAATCACCTGATAATCCAGTCCCATACGCTTGATGACTTCCAAAATTGCAGCCTCGCTCGGCGTCCAGCTCGCCACAATGCAATGTCCAATTTGAAAGCTCACACCCACTGCACGCAGTGCCTCCAAGAACTCTTCCTTTGGCGCCTCCGCCAGCACTTTCTCTTCGCGGGTGGCCGGGTCATAGAGCAATGCCCCGTTTTCCGCGACTACCTGATCGAACAATTCCAGCTTTTGAAAAACGCGCTGCAAATCCGGCAAATGGCGCCCGGTCACCATCAACAGCTTCCGTCCCGACGCTTTCAACTTTTCCAGCGCCCGCACCGTTGCATCGCTGACTACACCGTTTGTTGCCAGCGTCCCGTCATAATCCGTAGCTAGGGTCAAATACCGCATCACACCTCTCGCTGTTTGAAACTCCAAGACCCTAACATGCCCATTCGCGTCACCTCTCTGCAGCAATCGCTGTATCTCCGTGGCGCGACGGTCGAGCTTCCGGCGACTTTCGACTTTCGGCTCTGAACTTCTCTGTGTTACAACGTTCGCGCGCCACAAGGAGTCGTCGCATGCCCGAATCTTCCGCAACTCCAAAGGAAAAGCGGGGTCGCCGCGTGTTCACGGCCGGAGCCATCCTGCTGATCATCCTCGGCCTGGTTCACTCCCTCTCGCTCATCAAAGCCCTAGTCCCTTCCAACGATACGGAGCGCCAGCTTCTCGACCTTATGTCCAATTACAAGTTCGATCTCATGGGTTCGCAGCGCAGCATGGACAATCTGTTCCGCGGATTCAGCATCTCTTTCATGCTCGCGGCCCTCGGCCTTGGCGTGCTCGACCTGGTTCTCCGCCGCGAGCGCACCCAACTATTGAAGCGCATCGCGCTTGTCAACGCCCTTTGGCTTGCGGCAATGACCAGCGTTTCGCTCCGCTATTTCTTCGCCGTCCCCACGTCCTTTTTGGTTGCGGCCCTCTTGGTCTTCTTGCTCGCCTGGTCGACGTTGCCCGCAGCCGCCGGAAATTAGTTCGGCGCCCGGCGTTAGTCTTAGAATCAGGGTGTTAGGGTGTTTCTGTCGTATGGCTGACCTTACGGTGCTCTTCGACGGTTCCTGCACGCTATGTCGCGCCAGCGCAAATCGCGTGCGCCGCCTTGATGCGCGCGGCCGCATCGAATTGCTCGACCTGCATGACCCCTCGGCGACGCAGCGCTTCCCGCAAATCAATCGCGAAGAAGCCTTGAAATGGATGCAGGTAGTTGACCCACAAGGCCGCGTCTATAGCGGTGCTGATGCGTGGGCGCGCATTGGCGAGTTGCTCCCCGGTTGGAATCTGCTCGCATGGATTTTGCAGATACCGGGAATCCGCTGGCTCGCCGCAAAAGTCTATGCATTGATCGCGCGCAATCGATACCGATGGAACCGCGCGATTTGCGAGGATGGCTGCTGCAGCCTCCATATCAAAAAGGGACCGTCGCCGCGTTCCTGAGGATTCAAGATGCGCATTGCCATCGCTTCCGATATTCATGGCAACCTGACCGCGCTTAAGGCGGTCCTTGCAGTGGAACTGGAAAGCGTCTACTAACCACTCGGCAAAACGCTCGCCGCCTGCGCGCACATTCATCGCCCATACGTTCGTAACGTTTCGGGGCGTGCCGTTGTCAACACCGGCAGCGTGAGCCTTTCCTACCACGGAGATCCGCGCGCTTCCTATTTGCTCGTGGACGAATCTGCGTCGCGCGTCTGCCGTGTCGAGTACGACCTGGCTCAGGAGTGCAGGATACTGGCGGAATCGCGGCTCCCGCATGCGGGCTGGATTGTGAAGATGCTCGAGCGTGGCGGTTTGTGATGCCGTAGACCGCGACTAGCGCGTTATGATTTGGCGCGATGGGCGCCTATGCGCAACGCGCCGTTGGCTGGTGGGTCGGCCCCGGAATAAGCGGGCCGAGCGGGCACACGTTGTCACGCTGGCTGTTTCTGCGCGCGCTAGGGGCCATCTATTTTTCGGCGTTTTACTCACTGGTATTTCAGATACGCGGATTGCTTGGCCCGAATGGTCTGTTGCCCGCCGGCTCGTTCTTGCAGGAAGTGGCCAAAGTAATGCCCGGCACTTCGCGCTTCTGGTATGCGCCGACGTTGCTCTGGCTCGCGAGCAACAACGGCGAGCTGGTAGCGCTGTGCTGGATCGGCATGATCGCGGCGCTGCTGCTGGTCTTGAACTTGTGGCCGCGCGCGATGCTGGCCACCTGCTTCGTTCTTTTCTTGTCGTTCGTCGCGGCCGCAGAAGATTTTTCCGGCTACCAATCGGATGGAATGCTGTTAGCCGCCAGCTTCATCTGTTTTTTCCTGGCGCCCGGCGGATTACGACCCGGGCTTGGCGAAAAGGAGCCGCCGTCGCGCGCTACTTTGCTTCTAATGCAGCTTTTGTGGTTCTCGATTTACTTCGAGTCCGGCATAGCGAAATATCTTGGCGGCGATCCCTCGTGGCACGATTTTTCCGCCATGAACGAGTATTACCAGAACGGCCCGTTACCCACGTGGATAGGCTGGTACGCGCATCAGTTGCCACGCTGGTTTCACGAAGCCACCGCGGTAACCACAGTTTTCAGCGAACTGGTCGTCGTAGGCATGGGTTTCTTGCCACGCATCTTCCGCGTCGTCTGCTTTTTCTTCGTGACCTTCCTGCAGATTGGAATCATTCTTACGGCCAACTATGCGTTCCTGAATTACCTGGTGCTCGCGCTGGCAATCTTCCTGCTGGACGATGCATTCCTGGTCGGCTTGAATCCGCATCGCTGGCAGCAACCAATTTGTCAGAGGCTCAACATCGACCTGCGCGAAAAATCGTGGCGCAACAATGTTTTCACGTTTCGGCGAGCGCCTGGCGAAACGCCCGATGCTTCCGAAACCGACGAGCTCTCGTTACTCAAACCCCCGGTAGCACCGCAAAAAGTTTTGATTACGGCAGAGCCGCGCGCGACCACAACTACTATTTCGTCCAGGCGGAAAATTCTTTCCAATGCCGTGCTATGGACGAAGGCTTTCTTTCTTGCATGGGTGCTTTACGCCACCCTTTTCCTGCTTCTTCAACAAATTTCACCGGGACTTCCATTGCCTTCCAAACCCATGACGGCGTTGGAGCCATTCCGAATCGCAAACTCCTACGGCTTGTTCGGCCGCATGACCTGGTCGCGGTACGAAATTGAATTTCAAGGCTCGAATGATGGTGTTAGCTGGACGCCATATCTTTTCCGCTATAAACCGCAAGCACTCAACGAGGCTCCGGGAATTTACGCGCCGTATCAGCCGCGCTTCGAATGGAATCTGTGGTTCGCATCACTCGGCGGCTGGCGCGAAAATCCGTTTGTGGTACGAGCCGAGCAGCAGCTTCTTTTCAACAATCAAGACGTCCTGTCGCTTTTCCGCCTTAATCCTTTTGCTGCTTCACCGCCAACCCATGTGCGCGCGGTGATCTGGCAGTACTGGTTCACCGACCGCGCCACAAGGAATTCCACCGGCGAATGGTGGCGCCGCGAATCCCGTGGTTTATACGCGCCCGCGCTAGAACGGGTGCCTGACGGAAATATCGTCGTTTACGAGTGGCCACAAGGTATCGTTCCGCCGCCATAGCCAACCTCTTCTGGGATCTCGCACAGGTTCGGTTCCAAGCAGTCTCTCGTTGACGTGCTAGAATTTCGGCGACAACGCATGGCGCGCCAATGCTCATCCCGTTTCGAGCGAGCGGCGCGGCAACTCGGCTGGACGCGCATCGCCGGCATTGACGAAGCCGGACGCGGCGCACTGTTTGGTCCGGTGGTAGCCGCGGCGGTCATTCTCAATCCCAAGCGCCGCATCGTCGGCCTGGACGACTCCAAGAAACTGGCGTCGGATCGTCGCTTTGAGCTAGCCGAACGTATCCGCGAGCACGCCTTCGCCTGGGCCGTAGCTGAGGTGGACGCCGCCCGCATTGATGCGTGGAACATCTACCAGGCCAGCCGCCAGGCGATGACCGCTGCACTGCAACAGCTGACTGTCGCGCCGGACTATCTTTTGATTGATGCCATGGAGCTGGATGTCCTTATTGAGCAGAAGTCGCTGATCAAGGGAGACGCTCGCAGCGTTTCCATTGCCGCCGCATCTATTCTTGCCAAGACCCATCGCGACACCCGCCTGGATGCATGGGACGCCGTGTACCCAGGCTATGGCTTTGCCCAACACAAGGGCTATGGGACGCCGGAGCACCTCGCAGCCCTGAAGCGCCTGGGGCCTACCCCTTTGCACCGCCATTCATTTGCGCCAGTTCGCGAGGCCGGCTGCTGGTCGACCGGCGCAACCCAGACGCCACTACCCATCTTTTAGCCCTCTGCTTGCCCGGCCGGCTCCGGTTTCCTATCTGCTACGGGGATAACTGCCTGTTCACATATGGCCGCACCTGCGTTGACTCGCCCTTCCCCCGCCTGTAGCTTTACAAGAGCAGCGGGCCGCCGCCCCTTCTGTGCGCCTAAAATGAGCCGCATTGCGGCTGCGTTTTAGGCGTCTGCCTAGCCGCGATTCGACAGGGTTTTGGGTTTGCGTCGCAAGCTCTGACTCCGAAGGAGAACGTCTCGGAAGAATTCGCGGTTTCCGGTCGCCGGTAGTTGAACCGTTTCCGAGTTGCATGCATGGCCTATAACAAGAGCAAATACGTCGAAGCCGCGCAGAAGCTGCTCAACCAGGGCAAAGTTCCGCAGGCCATCAACGAGTACCAGCACATTTTGAAGTATGAGCCGAAGGATCAGGTCACCCTGATGACCATCGGCGAGCTGTACATCCGCCAAGGTGAAACATTCCAGGCCATAGAATATTTTGAGCGGCTGGCGCAGATTTTTGTCGGCGACGGCTTCCTGACCAAGGCCATCGCCGTTTATAAGCGCATCGCCAAGCTTGCGCCGGAAGAGATCAAGCCGCTGGAACGGCTGGCAGATCTTTACGTCCAGCAGGGCGTCATGAGCGAAGCGCGGCCGCTCTTTCTACAATTGGCCGAAATTCATTTGAAGCACAACCGGCAAGCCGAAGCCGTCGCTCTGCTCAGAAAACTGCTGCAAGCGGAGCCGGACAATCTTCGTATTCAGGTTCGGCTGGCCGACTTGTACCAGGTGATGGGTCAAAAAGGCGAAGCCGTGGATATGTATGTTTCCGCGGCGCAGCGTGCGCTGGCTCGCGGTGACCACGCCGAGTCCGAAAAGCAGGCTGACAAAGCGCTGAAGATTGATCCGACCAACGCGCCGGCGTTGACGGTAAAAGCGCGTTCCGCTTCTTCGCAGGGGAAATTTGCTGAGGCTGCACAATTCCTGAAGGGCCTCTCCGGATTGGACAAAGGCGGCGAGCAGAGCGAATTCCTGCTGGACCTGTACCTGAAGAGTTCCAACTGGGACGACGCTTCATTGCTGGCGTTGCAGGTTTTCGAAGGCGATGAGAAGAATTTCGGCTTGGCGCAAAAGGTCGCGGAAGGCATGCTCGAATCGGGACAGACCGACCAGGCCATGACCTTGGTGTCGCGGCTGCGCATTCCCATGCTGGATGCCGGCGAGCATGACGCCATCACGCGCATGTTGAATGATTTGGCGGCGAAGACGCCTGGCCGCTTGGAGCCCTTAGAATGGCTGGTCGACAGCTACGGCCGCACCAGCGACTCGTTCCGTTTGCCGGATGCGCTAGCTCATCTGGGTGACGCGCTTGCTGAGGCCGGTCAGCTCGATCGCGCCAAGGAGATTTTTGAACAACTCGTAGATCGCCAACCGGAAAGCGACTTTGCCAAGCGCAAGCTCAACCGCATTTTGCGCCGCATGGGCATGAACGCCCCTGAGGAGGAATCGGAGCCAATCACGGAAACACTGCAGGCGGAAATCCCGCAGCCAGATGCGCCGAAGCTGCGCCCCGACCTGGATATTCCCGAAGAAGAAAAAGTTGCTGCCGCCGCGGTGGTGGATGAACAGCCCGACGAAGAGACACAGAAATTTATCTCGCAGTCGCTCACCGACGTGGACCTGTTCGCCAGCTACGGTTTGACGCAGAAAGCCATTGGCTTGCTGGAAGCGATTCTGCGCCGCGCGCCGCATCATACGCCGACGCTGGAAAAACTCCTGGATTTCGTATTGGGCGCGGGCGACGATCGCCGCACCGCGGAACTCGCGGCACAACTGGAAAGAATTCACCAGGACCGCGGAGACGTGGCGGGTGCGGAGCGCTTCGGTGAATTGCGCCGCCGCTTCCAACGTGCCGCGGGCCTGAGCGACGAAGACATGGCCGCGGCTGCCGCATCGGTAGCAGCCCCCGCAGGCGAGGAACACGCAACCGTTCTAGATCAGTCGGCGTTGGAGGAGCTTCCTGTTGCTTTGGCTCCTGCCGAAGTTTCGGCGGCGCCGCGGTCCCCAGCGGCTGAAGTACAGGAAGTGGATCTTTCTGACGAATGGGCATCGCTGCTCGCCAACGACGCGCCAAAGGCCGAAACGACCGCAGTTCCGCCGCCACCGCCTCCCGTGCCGGCGGCGGCGACAGTAGAGGAATCCGCGATTTCCGAGTTCGAAATTCCGGGGGACGACCCTTCCGAAGCGACTATCGAACTGATCGAGCCCGCCGAGGAGACCGCTCCCGAAGTACCGCAAGCGCCGCCACTACCACCTCACCCGCCCGCGGAACAAGTTGCTCCGCCAGCCCCGCCGGAGCCACTCGTACAGCCAGCGGCCGAAATTGATCTCGCCGAAGAATACGAACTGGTTCTTTCGTCGGAGCCGGAACCTGCAGCAGCCGAACCGGCGAAGCCCGCAGCCGCCAATGGCGCGCTCGCTTCGGATCAATTTCTTTCTGACCTTGCCGACGAAATCGACAAGCTGGGCATCGGAGAGCTGACGCCGTCATATTCCGAGCCGATGCCGAAAGAAGAAACTCGCGCCGTGAAGGCGGAGGAGACCGCAGCCCCTGGCGAAAACGCGCCGCTCAGGGAAGTGTTCGACGAATTCCGAGCCGACTTGGGCGAAATGGGCGGCGAAGACGAGGATCTGGAAACGCACTACAACCTCGGTATCGCCTTCCGTGAAATGGGCTTACTCGAAGAAGCCATCAGCGAATTTCAGAAAGTCGCCAAGGCAAACGAGCGCGGCAAAGCATTTCGCTACGCCATGCAGTGCTGCACGCTGCTGGGTCTGGCTTTCATGGAAAAGGGTCAGCCGAGTATCGCCGCTATCTGGTACGAACGTGCATTGCGTACTCCCGGCGTTGACGCGGAAAGCGCCCTGGCCTTGCGGTATGATTTAGGAGTCGCCCAGGAATCTGCCAACGAACTGGACGCGGCACTGAAGAGCTTCTCTCACGTCTACGCGGTGAACATTGACTACCGCGACGTGGCGGACCGCATCGCCGCTCTTCAGAAAACCACTCGCTGATCCCGGTTCAGGTTACCGGCATTTCGTTCATGAACAAGGTTTTGCGCGCCGTCATCATCGTGCTGTGTTTTGAGCTTGGGGCTCTGCTGCTGTACCTGCCGTGGTCCAATCTCTGGGAACAAAACTACTTCCTCGCGCACTTTCCTTCGCTGATGCTGATTGCGTTGCATCCTTCCGTGCGCGGCCTGGTCAGTGGGCTTGGCGTGCTGGACATTTTTGTCGCCATCGGCTTGCTGCAATCGCGTTCGGGTGCCGGTCGTGTGCCCCCTGCCTAAGCCGCTGCAGCCGATTCTTTGCTACGTCACCGACCGCCGGAGCTTGCCGCTTTCCACCTCTGCGGATTCGCATCACCTGCTTTTGGAAAGCATTGGCAACGCCGCCGCCGCGGGCGTGGATTGGATACAGCTGCGCGAAAAGGACTATTCCGGCCGCGAATGGGCCAGACTGGTGAATGAGTCGTTAGGGCGGGTGAAACACGCCGGCTCTTCGACGCGCATTTTGGTAAACGATCGGTTGGATGTGGCTCTAGCTTGTGGAGCGGGAGGTGTGCACCTGAGCGAAAACGGCCTCCCAGTAGCGGATGCCTGCAAGCTGCGTGATGACTTTTTTGCCGCTCGCAATCAATCGGCGGATTTTCTGGTTGGGCTGTCCTGTCACTCCTTCGGCGCCGCTTTGGGTGCTGCGCGTGCCGGCGCAGACTACATCTATTTCAGTCCTATTTTTTTCACTCTCTCAAAAGCTAATTACGGCCCGCCGCAGGGCGTCGAACGACTTGCTCGTGTGTGTGCCGCAGTGGACGTTCCGGTTATCGCGATAGGGGGCATCAACGCGGAGAACGCTCCAGAATGTCTGC
>Ga0068863_100005692_pt1 | contig 12237 bp, 5 predicted proteins | sample KBSSwiS62_FD_66596 | JGI IMG/M metagenome (GOLD analysis project Ga0068863, IMG submission 66596) | Switchgrass rhizosphere microbial communities from Kellogg Biological Station, Michigan, USA - KBS Switchgrass S6-2 | ecosystem: Host-associated > Plants > Roots > Rhizosphere > Soil ...
AATCAACAGGACATCGATCGGCGGCACGTGTGGACAGTTGCAGCCGCGGGTGGCAAGCCGAAGGCGCGGACGAGCGGTGCAGGCATCGAGGTTTCGCCAGTAGATACGGGAGCCGGCATCATCTTGCTGCGCTCCGATCTTCATACTCCGCTGAGGCCTGCGCTGCTGAACGCTCAAGGCGCGCTCTCGGATCTCGCCCCGCAGCTTGTTCCATCCACGTATCCCGGAGCAAAGTTTGTCACACCCGAGCAAGTCATCTTTCCAGCGTCCGACGGCCTTCAGATTCACGGGCAGCTCTTTCTTCCGGCTAACGCGCACGACGGCAAACGTCATCCCGCGCTCGTCTTCTTTCACGGCGGTTCGCGGCGACAGATGATGCTCGGCTTTCATACCATGCAGTACTACTCGAACGCCTACGCGATGAATCAGTATCTTGCGAGCCAAGGGTACATCGTCCTTTCCGTCAACTATCGCAGCGGCATCGGCTATGGTCTTGACTTCCGCGAGGCGGAGCACTACGGCCGCGATGGAGCCAGCGAGTACAAAGACATTCTGGGAACCGGCCACTACTTGCAAAGCAGAGCCGATGTCGATCCTGCACGCATCGGCGTATGGGGAGGCAGCTACGGCGGCTTTATGACTGCCCTGGCGTTGGCACGCTGCTCCGATATCTTCGCCGCTGGAGTCGATATGCATGGTGTCCACCAGTGGCAGCGTCCCGCAAGCTGGCGACCTTCTCACGATCCTGAAGCAGATGCGCGCACGCTCAAGACATCGTGGGACTCCTCGCCAATGGCCTACATGACAACGTGGCGTTCGCCCGTGCTTTTGATCCAGGGCGATGACGACCGAAACGTCCCCTTCTCGCAGACGGTCTCCTTGTCGCGTGAACTCAGCAAGCATGGAATCGAATATGAAGAACTGGTGTTTCCCGATGAGATACACGGCTTCCTTCTGCATCGCTCGTGGCTCGCGGCCTACGCTGCTGAAGCCGATTTCTTTCAACGTCACCTGATGTCATCCCGGCCTGCAGCCGCTAAGGAGCAAAAGCATTGAGATCAATTCTAAGGATGCTGGCAGCGCTCCTTCTGAGTGCGCCTTGCCTGGCCACGGCACAGAAGCTTGACTTGATCATTCGTGGAGGCTCCGTCATCGACGGTTCGGGGGCACCTGCGCAGAAGGCCGATATAGGGATTGCCGGCGATCGCATCGTCTTTATTGGTTCCAGCAACGGCAAGCAGGCCACGCGCGTGATCGACGCACCCGGACTAATCGTCACACCCGGATTTATCGACCCGCACACACATACAGCAGGAGATCTCTCCGACCCCAAGCGCAGCCGAAACGACGCGTACCTAATGCAAGGCGTCACAACAGTCGCCACCGGTAACGACGGCGACAGCCCGAAAGAGATAGGCGCCACGCTCGCGAAGTGGGAGCACCAGGGCATCGGGACAAATGCAGCATTGTTCATCGGCCAGGGAACGGTTCGCGGCGAAGTCATGAAGATGTCTGACGGCAAGCCGACCGACGAGCAACTCGCCCAGATGAAACATCTTGTTGAAGCGGCGATGCAACAGGGCGCGATCGGCATCTCGACTGGGCTCTACTATGCTCCCGGCAGTTACTCCAGCACCGAAGAGGTGATCGAACTGGCGAAAGTGGCTGCGCAGTATCACGGCATCTACGACACGCACATGCGCGACGAAAGTTCGTACACCATCGGCTTGCTCGGCTCCGTGCGCGAGACCATTCGCATCGGCCGCGAGGCTCACCTGACCGTAATGATCTCGCACATCAAAGCGCTTGGAGCCGACGTTTGGGGTCAAAGCGCCGACGTGATCAAAGTGGTTGACGATGCCCGACGCGAAGGAATCAACGTCGTCGCAAGCCAATATCCCTACACCGCATCAGGCACGAGCGTTACGGCAGCGCTGGTACCGCGCTGGGCCGAGGCCAATGGCGTCCTGCTTAAGAATCTCGATGATCCGGCAGTTCATACAAAACTCATCAACGAGATGAACCAGAACCTGGTACGCCGAGGCGGACCCGACTCGCTCCTGATGACTGCTCCGCGCGACAAGACCGTCACAGGCAAGACACTCGCCGCCATCGCAAAGGAGAGGAACGAGTCGCCGGTCGATGCGGCAATCGAGATCATCAAGTCAGGCGGGTCTGCCGTCGCCTCATTCAACATGAAGGAGAACGACATCGAGGCCTTCATGCGCCAGCCATGGGTAATGACCTGCTCCGACGGCTCCGAAGGACATCCGCGCAAATACGGCACCTATCCGCGCAAGATTCATGACTACGTCTACGAGAGACACATCATCTTTCTTGAAGCAGCCGTTCGCTCCAGCACATCTCTTCCCGCTGAAACGCTTGGCCTCAAGGATCGCGGCTTGCTCAAGCCGGGCTACTTCGCTGACGTCCTCGTCTTCGATCCAAAGACATTTCAGGAGCGCGCCACATACGAGTCGCCGCGCGTGCTCGCCGCAGGAGTTCGCTATCTCACCGTGAACGGCCGGCTGGCGATCGACGAAGGAAATCTGACCACAACGCTTGCAGGCAAAGCACTGAAGCGCTAGTGACACACTATTGCCGCAGCTTGACCGCCCCGGCCGTTGCGCCGTCTTTGAAGGCAAGCAACGCGGATGACTTCGACAGATCGCCACCATCAATGGTGATCCTCTCGTTTGCTGTTCCCTCAAGTTGAAGGAACGCTGGCGATTGCGTGAGCACGCGAGCGCCAGTGAACAATACGTCGCTTACCGCAGTAAAGCGAACGACGGACTCCGCCGAGGCATTTCCCTGGACGCTGAGGCCACTGATCACAGCATCTTCCACGTGGTCGAAGACCACGGCCGGACGCAGCTCAGGGCTCGCTACCTGGAAACGCACGTTGCTCAGCGTGATCGAACGAGAGTTTCGCGCATAAAAGCCGTAGGCCGGCATTGGGCCCAGCATGAAGTATTCACCAGCGATCGCCGGAAGGCTACGTCGCGCCGCATCTTCCTCCGTCCCTCCGCCACCGAAGGTGAGCTGAATATTGTCGAAGGAAACATTCTCGATGATCGAGCCGCCGACTGCGCTCAGCGCGATGCAGGAGTGGCGTTCCCCGGGGTTGTAGTTGCTCGTAAACGTGGCGTCGCGCAGTTGTGGTGGGTTCGTCGTGACCGTCCCATGGATATTGCTGAAGGAGATGTTGCGAACGATCGCCGGGTCCGATGGATCAGACGGCTCCGGCTCCGGGTTCGCCTGCGGCTGCGTACCGGAAACTCCGGGAATGCGTTTCGGCGAAGGACCCATGCTTATGTGGATCGGACCAGTGACATCCTTCAGCACAAGGTTTGAGAACGACATGTTTTCGTAACGCGATCCGGGCCTGCCGTGGAACTTGATTGGGCAACCGTATACCTCGTAGATGATGCAATTGGAGACCGTAATGTTCTCTGCGGCTCCGCCGCCAAAGCGAAAGACCGACCAGCGCGTGCTGAAGACACAATTCGTCACGGTTACAAACTTGCAGCTTCCGAATAGAGCACACGCGTCATCCTGTGAGAGCACGGTGCAGTTCGTCACCGTCACGTACTCTGCGCTGATGAAGTGGAAGCCATCATTGTTGCTGTTCACGCGGTCGTGGATGTAAAGACCGTCCATATGAACGCGCTTGCTCTGAATGACACGGATGCTGTGATAGGCGCAGTCCAGCAACGAAAGGTTGCGAACAACAACGTCCTCGCAGCGGCAGACGAGAATCTGATACGGGCGCTTGTTTCCTCCAATACCGCTCGGCGGCGGCGTGCCGCGAACCGGCGAACGAAACTGCCCTCCCTGCCCGTCAATCGTGCCGGGACCCTCCACCGTGATGTTCTTCGCATCGACTGCGAAAAACAGAGCCCAGTTCCCGTCTTCCAGCGTGGAGTCTCCATGGAGAGGAATGGCATCGACGGCATGATATTGCTTGCCATCCGCGCTTCCCAACACTTTTGCTCCCGCAGCAATGTGAAGCGTGACGTTGCTCTTCAACTCCACCGTCCCGATAACGAATGTTCCCGCCGGAACCAGTACCGTGCCTCCACCGTCTTTCGTGCATGCGTCGATGGCCGCCTGCAGCCCCGCGGTATCGACTGTGGTGCCATCCCCTTTGGCGCCAAACGCGCGAACGTTGTACGCCCGGGCGCCGAGATCGTTCGCGGAGGCAGACTTGGCGGGAGCGGCGAAAAGCTTGTTCTCACCGAGAAGGCCTGCACCCAGTCCGGCTGCCACTGCAGGCAGCGATACCTGTCCAAGCCACTGTCGGCGAGTCAACTGAGCTGATTCCAGCTTCGATGCGCTTGTATTGTCTACCACTGCAAATGACCTCGTCAGGTGCGCGAATAGCCACTTGCAGCAGACGTACTCAGCTACGTCGCACTCACTTGCCATTGGCACCGGAAATTGAATTTCGACTGAGTGTATTCGCCGCTTCGTTCAAGCGTCAAAGCAACATTTTGCTGGCTGAAACTACCTTTTTACTGCCGCGCACCTTCGACCAGCTTTGGCAGCCTACGATTGTGCGTCGCCTGCTCATACGCATACCCATAGCCCAGCAGGTCCCCGTCATGCCAGCGCACCCCGGAGATCTCAAGCCCAAACGGAAGCCCATTGGCATAGAACCCGCCCGGAACCGAGATGGCCGGGACACCAATTCGATTCACCCAACCAGTTTCGCTGTAAGGACCGGCCTTTGAAGCACCGGGCAACGTCTCGTCATACGTTGGAATCTGCAGCGCCGGATAGACAAAGCCGTCTAGCTTCCACTTCTTCAGCGTCGCCTCATAGATCGCCAACGCTTCGCGTTGCGGACCAAAGAAATTCTTCTCGCGCTCGGGATCGGTCTCTATCTTTTGCTGCTCCATAGCGCTGCCGCTGTCTCTACCTGGACGGATGCCGCCCACCATGAAGGCAGGGAATGTCTCTCCCGTTGCTGCCTCATACTCCGCCACCGAGTGATATTGTGCAGGACCAAAGTCGCGCAGAAAGAGATCGACACCCTCGCGTCGATACGGACGTGTATTCATCTTGCGCGCAGCGATGAAGAAGCTCTCCGGCAGAATCTCCTTGTCGATGATCACCGTTGCACCGGCCGCTCGCATCTGCTCGATCGCCTTCATCAAGGCAGCACGTGTCTCCGGCACAACTCCCCCGGCCAGCGGCGGAGCATCCGGTCCGTTGCCGTAAACATTCGGCGATCCCTCAAGCACAAACCACGGCACACCAAATCGCTTCCCCTTCAGGGCGTCCTTCTTCAGATACTTCGCATATGGAGTCTTCTCCGCCTTCGCAGCCGAGCCCTTCGTCCATGCGTCCAGCGGGTCTTCTCCCTGCATCACCTCAAGCGCAATCGATGCGCTGGCCGCATCGCGCGCAAGCGGGCCGGTGTTGTCCCGCAGCCAGTCAAGCGGATGGATGCCCGCAATGCTCGTAAGCCCGCGTGTCGGCAGCATGCCTACCAGGCTGTTGTTTGCCGCAGGCTGACGGATCGAGTTCGCCGTGTCCGTTCCGGTGCCCAGCACGGCGAAGTTCGCAGCGACGGCGGTCGCGGTTCCGCCCGAAGACCCACCCGGGGAGAAGCGCACATCATACGCATCGCCGGTGCGGCCCCCTGCGGTGCTAATGTTTGTGTCGCTCGCCGCGAAGTCCGGCATGTTCGTCTGTCCCAGCAGAATCGCTCCAGCTGCGCGAAGCCGTTCGACTACAAGAGCATCGCGGGGCGAGACGAGTTCCTTCCCCGGAATCGTGTAGCCCTTCCATCCCGCGCTCGTCACCCAGCCCTTCACGCTCGTGTTCGCCTTGATGACGATGGGCACTCCCCACAACGCGTCCCGCCTCGCGGACGCAGGCGACGCATCCTCCTCTGCAGCCCGCGCGAGTGCTTCCTTCGTATCGACGTAGAGCAACGCCCGATACGTCCCGTCATACCGCGCAATGCGATCGAGATACCACTGTGTCACCTGGGTCACCGTGTAGCGATGCTGCGCATACAAACGATGCAGTCCTACAACCGATACCTCCATCAGGTCGTTATCGATAGCACTTGAAACCTGCTCCTGCGCATACATCCCAGGCAGAACACACAACATCAGCGCAAGCAGTGCCGCGACCCGGCGCACCGTCATATTTCTCTGCGGAACACGACAAGCTCCGGCCGAATCTTCTGGGTGGACTGCGTCCATCGATGGCACCTCGTACCCGTTTGTATAGCCGGGCTCACAAAACCGCGCAGCCCCACGAACAGCGTATAGCAGAACGAAACATTTATTTTCTATAACTTACGCGATTCCAAAAAAATCTTCCCGCAGCCTTTCCCATCGCTAAGTTGATTTTCTGCATCTCTGTATGTGAAGAATCCATACCGTTTACGTCCGCAGACCTCGAGGTCGCGGAGGCCGAGTTGTAAATCGTTGTTAGGTTCCAGGTATTTGATGAGGTTCTCTCAGGTTTGGCGATGAGCCGCATTGTGACAGCGGCCACTTGCGAGTCAGCAGACGTTCCATAGAAACGTGCTTTGACCCGACTTAGACCAACCCGGAGTTCCGGTCGTGAACGTAGGCCGCTCCGCTTTCAGGAGCCCGTGATGAAGACGCAGCAGATCTACCACCCAACCTTTACAAGTCAGCTCTTCCGTCCATTTCTCTTCGTCGTTCTGCTGGCGTGCGCAGTCGTTCCTGTGCGTTTCGCCAGCGCTCAATACCGCGCCGGCCTGCAGGGCACAGTTACCGACTCGACCGGCGCAGTCATCCCTGACGCCTCTGTGACGATTCTCGATAAGGAGACCAATCAAACACAAACGGTAAAGACCGAGGGCGGTGGCACCTATACCTTCAATCGCCTCGCGCCGGCTGCTTACTCGGTCACGGTAGAGGCCCAGGGCTTTGCTAAACGCATCATCGACAACGTCAACGTCTCCGGTGAAACCATGCAGGGCCTGAACGTCACGCTGGGTGCCGAGGGCGGATCGCAAACCATCACAGTTACCGATACTTCTCCCGCAATCAACACTGCCAACGCGACGATCGCCGCGACCATTACCAGCCGAGAGCTTCAGGCCCTTCCATCCTCAAACCGCGACCCCTATCAGCTGCTGCGACTCACGCCCGGCGCACTCGGTGATGGCTCTCAGAGTGGCGGTGGCGGCAGTTACTCTCTCCCTGGCAATGGAGGCATCGGCGGAAGCTCAGCCACCGGCAGCGTATTCCAGGTAGAAAACCGAGCGCAGACGCAGGCCAACGGCGTTCGCACCTCAGGCAACTCCTTCCAGATCGACGGCAGCCAGGTGAACTCACTCGCGTGGGGCGGTGGTGCAGTTATCACACCCAATCAGGAGTCGGTGAAAGAAGTCCAGACGCAGACCAGCCCTTACGACGCAACTTACGGCCGCAACAGCGGCGCTCAGGTTCTCGTCGTCTCGAAGAATGGCACCAACGACTTTCACGGCAGCGCGTTCTTTAAATTTCATCGTCCCGGCCTGAACGCCTATCAGCGCTACAACGGCCCGGGTTCACGCTCCAGCGCCGACAACACAAAGACCCTGCAACGCGACAACAACCGCTTCAACCAGCTCGGTGGAAGTATAGGCGGACCTATCTGGAAGAACCGCATCTTCTTCTTCTTCTCCTATGAAGAACTCCGCAACAGCGGACAGTCGCAGGCGACACACTGGTACGAAACACCAGCCTTTGACCAACTGATCGCAAAAAATGGCGGCGTCTCAGCCGCAATCGCGGGATACCCGGGTGAGAGCGTCAACTACGCTGCTATTGATCCCAATTCCAACTGCGCCTTTGTCAATCTGAGTCCAGCCTATTGCCGCACCGTTTCATATAACGGGGGCACGGCGCTTGACGTAGGCTCTCCGCTCAAGACACCGCTTCGAACAGCCGATCCAACATACGTAAGCAACGCGCAACCTGGCATCGGCGGAGGCTTCGATGGCGTTCCCGATCTCTTCCGCGTGAACACCATCAGCCCGAGCAAGAACACGGCGCAGCAGTTCAACGGGCGGCTCGATTGGCAACTCAACCCTCGCGACCTTATCGCATACACAATCTATTGGGTACCAACTTCCAGCACCTTCTTCAATGGCCCTAATCGCACGGCTAATCTATGGAACTCGCCTCGCCTTGCCTACTCGCACGCAGCGCTCTGGAACCACATCTTTGCGTCATCGCTGTTGAATGAGTTTCGTCTCAATGGCGTGCGCTGGTATTTCAACGAAGTCGCCACGAATCCTCAGGAACCATTCGGTCTGCCGCAGGGCAGGCTCGACACCATGGGAGGAGTCGACACCAACGACTTTCAGTACTTCGGTGCGCCAGGCCCCGGCAACTTCGCCCAAACCACCTACAACATCCGCGACACCGTCACCAAAACCTGGGGCTCGCACAATATTCGCTTCGGCTTCGACGGCTATCGTGAGCTCGACAACGATACCCAGACCTACGCCGCAATTCCCGCTTACACCTTCCGCAACCTGTGGGAGTTCGCCAACGACAAGCCGCGCCTCGAAAACGGATCATTCGACCCGCGCACAGGAACGCCAACGTCAGCCACTAAGTACATCCGTTCCAACATTTATGCCGGTTACGTTCAGGATGATTGGCGCGTCAATCCTTATCTGACCCTGAACCTCGGCCTGCGTTGGGAATACTTCACGCCGATCACCGAGAAGAACAATAACATCAGCAACGTTGTCCTCGGCACCGGAACCCAAACTCTGACCGGAGCCTTTATCAAAACCGGTGGAGATCTCTTCAAGACCAGCAAGAACAACTGGGGTCCGCAAGTTGGCTTCGCCTACGTAATCAATCCTGCATCGACACATATCGCGGTCGTGCGCGGAGGCTTCGGCATCGCCTATAACCGCATGCAGGAAGCTATCACCCTCAACGGACGCTCGAATCCTCCGCTGGTCACAAGTCTGAGTGCCGCCTGCACGGACACCGCTCTGGCGAACTGCCCGGGCATTCTGTATGCCGCTTCTGGCAGCCCCACCGATCTCAACGGATATCCCTCCAACCCCGCCGCAAAAGTCCCGTTCGGACCCAACGGGTTGCCGGTCAACGGCGCACCCATTGGGCTCCAGGCGATCCAGCAGGATCTTCCCACGCCGCTCACCTACAAACTATCCTTGGGCGTAGAGTATGCTCTCGCGCAGCGTTGGGTTGTTAGCGCCGGCTATCAGGGCAGCCTCTCGCGTCATTACACACGGCAGAACAACCTGAATTGGATCTACTACCCCAATCTCAACCCCGCAGTAAACTCCTTCAGCTACTACTCAAACGACATAAGCGCCAGCTCTCACGCATTCCTGGCAGAAGTTCGACACACCTTCTCTCACAGCTTCTCCATGAACGCGCAATATCGCTGGGGCAAGATCATGGACAGCGGATCGCAGGACTACTACATCGATCAATACCCCTATGACAATCGTTTCGCCTACGGCAGGGCTGATTATGACGTCACCCACAACGCGAAACTCTTCGGAACCTGGTCACCCATCCTCTTCCACAACAACAGAATGATGGAAGTGATCTTCGGCGGAATCCAGCTCAGCGGCATCATCACATATCACACTGGGTTCCCGTGGTCTCCTGTCTACACCAACACAGGCTGCAACGTCGTATACGTCGGCAGCGGATACTGCACACTCCGCCCGGGTGCACAGATCGCGAAGGGTACCGGCGATACTAGCAACGACACCTTCAAGCGGACAGGCGGCCAGTTCCCGCGCGGCGGCCTTGCCTACTTCACCGTTCCAACCTACCCCACAACCGGAGCTCCGCCGCCTCCCGGTGTAGGCCGCAATTCGCTGCACGGGCCGAATTACTTCGATACGGATATGGACGTGCAGAAGAGGTTTGGCATCCCCAGCAACAAGATCCTCGGCGAGAATTCTGGCCTCACCATCCGCGCCATGTTCTTCAACATCTTTAACCAGACCAATCTCACTCCGTTCAATACCGGTGACGGCAACACCCAGATCACTAGCAATACCTTCGGACAATCAAGTCAGGCCCTCGGAGCACGCACGATCGAGTTCCAGGCCCGATTCAGCTTCTAAGCCCTGAATGATCTTTCTTTAAGAAGGAGCGCTCGCGCAGCGCTCCTTCTTCATGTCTTACGCACAGGAGTTTCGCATGCGCCGCACAAACCTCCGAGCGCTCCCTGCCCTCATCGTTCTTCTCACCCTATCTTTGACAACTCAGCTTCGCGCACAGGAGCGCATCGAGATCGACGCGAACACCACCACCACACCCTTCCCTCACTTCTGGGAGCAGATGTTCGGCTCCGGTCGGGCCATTCTCACCCTCCGCGAGAGCTATCGCAATGACCTACGCGCCGTAAAGCAGATCACCGACTTCCGCTACGTTCGTTTCCATGCCATCCTCCACGACGAGGTTGGCGCTTACAACGAAGACGAGCACGGCAACCCCGTCTACAACTTCGCCTACGTCAACCAGATCTACGATGGCCTCCTCGCCAACGGCGTCCGGCCCGTCGTCGAGATCAGCTTCATGCCAAAGAAACTCGCCTTCAATCCCGACGCTCTCCACCCCTTCTGGTACAAACCCAACGTCTCACCACCGAAGTCCTACGAGAAGTGGGACGGCCTTATCACTGCCTTCGCCCGCAACCTCGTCGAGCGCTACGGCATCGACGAAGTCTCGCAGTGGTACTTCGAAGTCTGGAACGAACCCAACATCGACTTCTGGGGGGGCGTCCCTAATCAGCGCAGCTACTTCGAGCTCTACGACAACACCGCGCGCGATCTCAAAGCCGTCAACCCGCAACTTCGTGTCGGAGGTCCCGCCACCGCCGCCGCCCAATGGGTCGATGCTTTTCTCAAGCACACCACCGACAACAAAGTCCCCGTCGACTTCGTCTCCAGTCACGGCTACGCCGACGACACCGTCGAAAACATGTTCTCTCCCGCTGACAACGTCCCTGCCGATCTCCCCATGGACCAGCGCGTCTGCCGCGCCATCACCAAAGTCCGCAACCAGATGAAGGCCGCAGGCAAACCCACTATGCCGCTCTACTGGACCGAATGGAACGTCCCCGGCCACGACGAATCACGCGATACTACCTACGTCGGCCCAGCGCTCGCCAACACCATCCGCCAATGCGACGGCCTCGTCGACATGATGTCCTTCTGGACCTTCTCCGACGTCTTCGAAGAGGGCGGCCCCGGCCCACGCCCCTTCATCGGCCAGTTCGGCCTGCGTGCGGAGTTCGGCATCAACAAGCCCAGCTACTACAGCTTCGCACTCCTCCACCAACTAGGCGACAAGCGCATTGCGAACACCTCACCCAACGTGATCGTCACCAAATCATCCGATGGCTCGCTCATCATCGCCGCATGGAATCTTGTCGACCCGGCACCAGCCTCCATCAGCCAAGCGCACCCGAGCATCATCACGCTCGCCATCCGCAACGCCCCCGCCAACGCACGCGCCACCATCCAGCGCGTAGATAACGAACATGGCAACGTGCTCCCGAAGTACGCCGCTATGAGCAAGCCCACCTATCCCACGCCTACGCAAGTCGAGCAACTCAACCGCCAGACCGCCCTCCCGGCACCCGAAGAGGCACACCTCACCAACGGCCAGCTCTCACTCACCCTCGAGCCCAACGCACTCATCCTCGTAAAGCTGGCGCTGCGCTGAACCCTGACTACAAGCCCTTCGCCTTCGTCTCAACGCTGTAAAGCGAAGTCCGAGCAAGGATGTAAAGCGTCCTCCCATCCTTGCCGCCGAAGGCAAGATTGATCGGCCGCTCCGGCACGTCGATCGTATCGATCAACTCCCCTTCGTGGTTGTAGACATAGATTTGTCCCGCAGCGATGTAGACATTCCCCTCATCATCCTGCGCCACATTCTCTCCGCCAACCTCAGCAAACAACTTCACGTCCGTGAGCGTCCCATCCGCCGCAACATTCGCCGAGTAGGTCTTTTGCGCGCTTTCGTCACTTACAAAAAACGGTTTACCCTCCACCGCCTTGCCCAGGCTGAACGCACGCAACACATCCGCCATCTTCGTGCCGTAATATAGGGCTCCCGTAACAAAATCCTCGCCCGCAGGTATGAACGTCATCCCATCGGGCGACACATACTGATATGGCCTCTTCACAGGCACAGCCGTCACAAAGTCATTCTCATTCCGCCAGTAGTTCACCGGCAACACCGCCGTCAT
>Ga0068863_100005694_pt1 | contig 12235 bp, 9 predicted proteins | sample KBSSwiS62_FD_66596 | JGI IMG/M metagenome (GOLD analysis project Ga0068863, IMG submission 66596) | Switchgrass rhizosphere microbial communities from Kellogg Biological Station, Michigan, USA - KBS Switchgrass S6-2 | ecosystem: Host-associated > Plants > Roots > Rhizosphere > Soil ...
CGGCCTGATCCGGGGTGCGTGGAAGCGTCGGGTCGAGTCACCGATCGACGCCGCCGAACCGCCCCCGGCCACGCTCGACGAACGGTCGCCGTTCAAACGCGCGCTCGTCGTCAGCCTGCTGAACCCGAAGGCGATCCTGTTCTTCATTTCGTTCTTCATCCAGTTCGTCGACAAGTCCTACGCCTATCCGTGGCTGTCGTTCCTGGTGCTGGGCGCGATCGCGGAACTGTTCAGCTTCCTCTACCTGACCACGCTGATCTTCGGTGGCAGCTATCTGGCCGGCCAGTTCCGGCAGCGGCGCAAGCTGGCTCGCGGCCTCACCACGGGAGTCGCGGCGATCTTCATCGGGTTCGCGGTGAAGCTGGCGACCGCGTCGCTGTCCTAGGTTTCGCCGACGTACGCCTGGTGGCGGCGCGCGGCCGCGCTTGGCGGCGCGAAGCCGCGCGGAGTTGTCGGGAAACTGCGACTATTTGCCCCATTTGTCGCGCAGTTTGTCGACAACTCGCGGATTTCGATGCAAGACGAGCGCGCCGGCCGGGGCTTCCTAAGAGGCCGGCACTACTGCGGCGCCGCCAGCCCGTGCCGATAGGCGTACTGCACCGCCTGCGCGCGATCCCGGACTCCGGTCTTGGCGAACAGCCGGTTGATGTGCGACTTCACCGTCGCCTCGGTGAGGAACAACCGGGACGCGATCTCGCGATTGGACAGGCCGGCCGCGATCAGCTCGAGCACCTCGACTTCGCGGGGCGTCAGCCCATCCGGCGCGGCATCCGGCGCCGAGACCGGGCCGCCCTCGGCCGCGGCCAGCAGCTTGCGCTGCACCTGCGGGTCCAGCACGGCCTGGCCGGTGGCGGCTGCCCGAATTGCCTGCGCGATCTGAGCCCGGCCGGCGTCCTTGGTCAGATATCCGAGCGCGCCCGCGCGCAGCGCGGTCAGGATGTCGGAGTCCTCTGCGTAGGTGGTCAGCACCACGACCTGGGTCAGCGGATGCTCGGCGCGGATCTGGGCGGTCGCGCTGACACCGTCACGCCGCGGCATCCGCAGATCCATCAGGACCACGTCGGCGCCGTGCCGGGCGACCAGATCGACGGCCTCTTCCCCATCGGCGGCGGCACCCACCACCTCGACGTCATCGAGCAGGCCGAGCAGCAGCACGAGACCCTCCCGCACTGCTGTCTGATCGTCGGCCACCACCACCCGGATCGTCACGTCGGGATCCGCACCTCCACCTTCCAGCCATCGCCATCCGGACCCGCGGTGAAGCTACCTCCGGCAAGCTCGGTGCGCTCGCGCAGTCCGACCAGACCATAACCACCGCCGGCTTGGGCCAGGGGTCGATCGCCGCTGGGCGCGGCACCATTGCGGACGCTCAGTGTCACTTCGCTTTCCGCGTACGCGCATCCGATGTCGACAACCGCACCCGGCGCGTGCTTGCGGATGTTGGTGATCGCCTCCTGCGCGGTCCGGTAGAGGGTCAGCGCCACATCGGCCGGCGGCTCGGTCGGCTCACCGGTGACCTGGACCGTGGCCTTGGCTCCGGTGTCCAGGCGGTAGCCCTCGGCCAGCGTCTCCAGCAGTTGCGGCAACGGCAGCGTGCCGCCCCGCAGCGCATCGACCGCGCGCCGGGTCTCGGCGATGCCCTCCTTGGCGAGCTGGCTGGCCCGCTTGACCGAGGTGTGCGCCGGCTCCGGCTTGCCGGACTCGAGCATCGCGTCGGCCACGTCCAGTTGCAGTGACAGCGCCGCCAACGAGTGCGCCAACACGTCGTGGATCTCCCGGGCGATGCGGGCCCGTTCGTCCAGTGCCGCGCTCCGCGCGCGTTCCTCCCGGACCTGCTGGGCTTCGGCCAGAAGCTGGTCATTCTGCTTGCGAACCAGGCCGATCAGCAGCGCCGTGACGATCACCGCCGGCCCGGCCAGCAACCACGTGGCCACGTCGTCGATGGCGACGTGGCCGATCGCGTACGCGATGCCGATCACCACCGCGAATCCGGCCGACCACCAGACCGGCCACGACTGCGCCGCCCGGATCACCGCGACCGCGGCGAATGCCAGCGCCGCCGAGTGTGGGCTGATGATGGTGAGCACCGCGCCGGCCAGCCCGCAGAGCAGCACTGCCAGATCGACCCAGCGGCCGTCCGGCACGATCAGCCAGTAGGCCCAGGACCCGACCGCGAGCAGCAGCAGGATGGCGACCGCGAGCCCGGCACCGTGCAGTGACACCCGGGGCTCCGCCAGGGCCACCGTCCAACTGATGGCGACGAGTGCGATCGAACTCCGCACTCGCCGCCGGTTCTGCGACCACTGTGGGCTAAGCCAGACCACCACGGGATGTTTCTATCGCATCCGGACCGTGCGCCGATCCCGCCCTGACTGCTGCGGCAGGATCGGGTGGCCGGTGTCGGCGGCCCGCTTGTTCACCACGAGCGTCTCGATCACCATGCTGAGCCCGAAGGTGACCAGCACGGTGGCGCCGGCCGACACCGTCGCGCCCAGGTGTGCGGCGCCGAACGCGAAGCCCAGCCGCAGCGCGATCATGGCGAGCCAGACGCCCAGGGTGACCAGTGTGTAGCGCTGCCACAGGTGCCCGTCACGGAGATAGAGCCGGATGCTGAAGCCGCGGGCCAGACCGGCGGCGAGGGCAACGACCAGCTCGACCACGAGGAACCCGATGTCGACTGCCGACAGGCGGCCGTGCATCTGGGAGAAGCCGTAGATCACCATGACCGCCGGGATCACGAACGACTTCGATCCCACCGGCGCGCCGGCGAATCGCTTCGCAATGATCCAGACGACCACCGCCGCGATCACCGGGATCTGTGCCGAGTCCATGTCTGCCTGCCTTCTCTCGTCGGCCCGCCGCCGCTGACTTGTCGGCGTCGGGCCGGTTGCTTCGGATCGCTGTCGCGTTGCGAGATCAACGGTATGGAGACGGCCACAGGAAGGCCTCAGTCCACGGGTGGAGCCTGGGTGGAACCTGAACCCCATCCCCCGGCGCTGCGCACCCGTCACCCACCCCGTCCCGGCCCCGTCCCACCGATCCCCTCCCGACGGCCCCGTCCCGATGATCAAGTGCACGATCTTGAGCACCCAGGGAGCTATGGCGACCTCAGCCGCACTCGATCTTGCACCTGCTGACGCACTCGATCACCGGCATCGCGAGCCGGCCCAGCGGTGGAGCGGGCGGATGTCGTACCACCGGGGCAAGATGGCCGTGTGAGTGCAGCCGCGACCGGAGTTCCCGCCGACATCCCGTTCGGGGTGTCCACCCGGGCCTGGTTCGATGCCGCCTTCGCCGCACCGACCGCGGCGCAGGCGGGCGCCTGGCGCTCGATCAGCGCCGGCAACAACGCCCTGGTGGTGGCGCCCACTGGTTCCGGCAAGACGCTGGCCGCGTTTCTCTGGTCGATCGACCGGCTGGCCGCTGAGGGCCCGCCAGCCGAAGCTGCCCAGCGATGCCGGGTGCTCTATGTCAGCCCGCTCAAGGCGCTCGCCGTTGACGTCGAGCGCAACCTGCGCACGCCGCTGACCGGCATCCGGCAGGCGGCCGCCCGCCTGGGTCTGCAGCCTCCGGACATCACAGTGGCGATGCGCACCGGTGACACTCCCGCCGACGAGCGCCGGGCCTTCGCCAAGCGCCCGCCGGACATCCTGATCACCACGCCCGAATCGCTGTTCCTGCTGCTGACCTCGGCGGCGCGGGAGTCGCTGCGGGGCGTGGAGACGGTCATCATCGACGAGGTGCACGCCGTTTGCGCGACCAAGCGTGGCGCACATCTGGCGCTGTCGCTGGAGCGTCTGGATGCGCTGCTGGCCAAGCCGGCGCAGCGGATCGGCCTGTCGGCGACGGTCCGGCCGATCGATGAGACCGCCCGATTCCTCGGCGGCGCCGCCGCGGTGGACATCGTGGCACCGCCCACGCCCAAGACGATCGACGTCTCGGTGGTGGTTCCGGTCGAGGACATGACTCGGCTGGACGAGTCCGGCGATGACGACGACGGCCCCCGGCAGGTGTCCATCTGGCCGGCGGTCGAGGAGCGGATTCTCGACCTGATCGAGGCGCACCGGTCCACCATCGTGTTCGTCAATGGCCGGCGCGGTGCCGAGCGGCTCTGTGCTCGCCTCAACGAGCTGGCCTATGAGCGCGTCACCGGCCTCCCGGCTCTGGTCGACGGCAAACCCCCGGCCCAGGTGATGGCGCAGTCCGGCACTGCGGGCGGCGCGCCGCCGCAGGTCGCTCGGGCCCACCACGGCTCGGTGTCGCGCGAGGAGCGAAAACACATCGAGGAGGCGCTCAAGGCCGGCGATCTGCCCGCCGTCGTCGCGACCAGCAGTCTCGAGCTGGGGATCGACATGGGCGCGGTGGAGCTGGTGGTTCAGGTCGAAGCTCCGCCGAGCGTGGCCGCCGGCCTGCAGCGTGTCGGCCGGGCCGGACACCAGGTCGGCAACATCTCCCGCGGCGTGGTTTTCCCGAAGCACCGCGGTGACCTGGTGTCGTGTGCCGTGGTGGCCCGCAAGATGACCACCGGCGGCATCGAGGAGCTGCGCTATCCCCGCAACCCGCTGGATGTGCTGGCACAGCAAATCGTCGCGATGGTGGCGATGGATCCGTGGCATCTGGGCGACCTGGCCACGCTGGTCCGGCGCGCGGCGCCATTCGCCGAGCTGCCGGCCTCGGCCCTGGACGCCGTGCTGGACATGCTCTCCGGCCGCTACCCGTCAACGGCCTTCGCGGAGCTGCGTCCGCGACTGGTCTGGGACCGCGTGGACGATGTGCTGACTGGCCGTCCCGGCGCGCAACGCCTGGCGGTCACGAGTGGCGGCACGATTCCCGACCGTGGTCTCTTCGGTGTGTTCCTGGCCGGTGCCGAGCGTCCGGTCCGAGTCGGCGAGCTCGATGAAGAGATGGTCTACGAATCTCGGGTGGGCGACGTCTTCCTGCTCGGGTCCACTTCGTGGCGGATCGAAGACATCACGCCGGACCGGGTTCTGGTCTCGCCGGCGCCTGGGGTCTCGGCTCGGATGCCGTTCTGGAAGGGCGATGCGTTGGGCCGCCCGGTCGAGCTGGGCCGCGCGATCGGTGCGCAGATCCGCGAGCTGTCCCGGGCACCGAGCGACACGGCCCGGGCGGTGCTCGCCGATGATGGGCTGGACACGTGGGCGGTCGACAATCTCCTGGCCTACCTCGCCGAGCAGCGGGAGGCGACCCGCCATCTGCCGGACGACCGGACGATTCTGGTCGAGCGATTCCGCGACGAGCTCGGCGATTGGCGGATGACCGTCCACTGTGTCCTCGGCGCCAAGGTGAACAGCGCCTGGGCGCTGGCCATCGGTCAACGGCTGCAGGAGCGCTACGGCGTCGATGCCCAGGTGATGCCCTCCGACGACGGCATCGTGGTGCGACTGCCCGACGTCGTTGACGAGGCGCCCGGCGCCGACCTGGTGGCATTCGCACCGGATGAGATCGCCGCGATCGTCGAGGAGTCGGTCGGTGGCTCGGCCATGTTCGCCTCCCGGTTCCGGGAGTGCGCGGCCCGCGCCCTGCTGCTGCCCAAGCGTGACCCGCGACGCCGCGCACCGCTGTGGCAGCAGCGCCAGCGCGCCGCACAACTGCTCGACGTGGCACGCGACTTCGGTGACTTCCCGATCACGCTGGAGGCCGCTCGCGAGTGCCTTCAGGATGTCTTCGACGTGCCCGCTCTGGTCGAGGTGATGCGCGACCTGGAGTCTCGCAAGATGCGCCTGGTCGAGGTGGAGACCGCCCGACCGTCACCATTCGCCCGATCGCTGCTCTTCGGTTATGTCGGTGCCTTCCTCTACGAAGGCGACGCGCCGCTGGCCGAGCGCCGGGCCGCCGCGCTGTCCCTCGACTCCACCCTGCTCGGCGAGTTGCTCGGCCGCGTCGATCTGCGTGAGCTGCTGGATCCGGCCGTGGTCGCCGAGACCGAAGCCCGCCTGCAGTTCCTGACGGTGGACCGGCCGCCGCGCGATGCCGAGGATGCGATCGAGATCCTGCGCCGGATCGGCGATCTGACCTCCGACGAGGCGGCAGCCCGGGGCATCGACGAGACCTGGCTGATGGAACTCGCCGCCAACCGCCGGGTGATCGCGGTGCGGATCGCCGGTGAGCAACGCTGGCTGTCGATCGAAGACGCCGGTCGGGTGCGTGACGCGCTCGGGGTGGCGCTGCCGGTCGGGATCGCCGAGGCGTACGCGTCCAGTGTGGTGGATCCGCTCGGAGACCTGGTGGCGAGATATGCGCGCACCCACGCGCCGTTCACCGCTGCCACCTGTGCGACCCGGTTCGGGCTGGGTGTCTTCGTGGTCGAGCAGGCACTGCGACGGCTGGCCGCCAGCGGACGCCTCACCTCGGGCGAATTCACTCCCGGTGGTGCCGGTGCCGAGTTCTGCGACGCCGAGGTGCTGCGCCTGTTGCGCCGCCGATCGCTGGCCGCGCTGCGCAAGGAGATCGAACCAGTGGCGCCCGAGGCCCTGGCCCGGTTCCTGCCGGCCTGGCAGCACATCGGATCGTCGGCTCGTGGCGTGGCCGCGGCAGCCAGTGCGATCGAGCTGCTCCAGGGCCTGGCGCTGCCGGCATCGGCGCTGGAGAAGCTGGTGCTTCCGGCCCGCGTCAGCGACTATTCCCCGGCGTTCCTCGACGAACTGTGCGCCTCCGGCGAGGTGGTCTGGGCCGGCTCCGGTGCGATCGGAGCCAGCGACGGCTGGATCCATCTGGCATATGCGGACTCGGCCCCACTTCTCCTCCCGCTGCCGAACCCGGAACTCGCCGGTGGCCCGGTCCATGACGCGATCCTGGACACGCTCGACGGCGGCCAGGCACTGTTCTTCCGCAACCTGGCCGACCGGCTCGAAGAGATTGCCGATGCCGATGTGGCAGCCGCGATCTGGGACCTGGTCTGGGCCGGTTACTTGTCCAACGACACCATCGCACCGCTGCGCGCCCTGCTCGCCGGGGGCACCGGTGCGCACAAGTCGCAGGCGCAGCCGAGCCGATCGCGATACCGGAGACTGGGCCGGCCGGCCTCGTCGTCGACAGCGCCGCATCGTCCCGCGACCTCGCCATCCATGGCCGGGCGGTGGTATCGACTGCCGGATCGCGACACCGATCCCACCCGTCGCACCGCGGCGACCGCCGACGCGCTGCTCGAACGCCACGGCGTCATCACCCGGGGCGCGGTGATGGCCGAAGACGTGGTAGGCGGTTTCGCCGGCGTCTATCCGGTGCTCGGCGCCCTTGAGGAGCGCGGCGTGGCCCGGCGCGGATACTTCGTCGAAGGCCTTGGCGCGGCCCAGTTCGCGGTGCCTGGTGCCGTGGATCGGCTGCGGTCGCTCGCCGATCGGCCGTCCCGGTCCAGCGCCGTCGTCCTGGCCAGCACCGATCCGGCCAATCCGTTCGGCGCTGCGCTCCCCTGGCCGGACCGCACCATCGACGACGGATCGGCGGCTGGGTCGCCGAGCGGGCATCGAGCCGGCCGCAAGGCCGGAGCGCTGGTGGTTCTGGTCGACGGCGCGCTCACGATCTACGTCGAGCGCGGCGGCAAGACCCTGCTGTCCTATACCGAAGATCCGGACACGCTCGAGCTGGCCGCCAAGGCGCTAGCCGATGCCGTGCATGCGGGTGCGCTCGGCTCGCTGTCGGTGGAGCGCGCCGACGGTGCCTCGGTGCACGCCAGCCCGCTTCGTGACGCACTGACCTCGGCTGGGTTCCGGGTGACGCCGCGCGGCCTCCGCCTGCGCGGCTGAGCACGACACCACATCGCCGCAGGCCCGCTCGGCCTGCGGTCGCTTACGCCGCAGGCCCCGCACTGGATCTTGAACTTTTGTCGCTGCATACGAGCGACAAAAGTTCAAGATCCAGAGAGAAGGTCCCGCCCAGAGGACAGGGCCCGCGAGCGAGACCGCGGCGGTCAGCCGGCCAACAACGGCAGCACTGACGAGATCACATCCAGATGGTCGAGATCATCTATGTCGAGCACCTGGAGGAACATCCGCTCCGCGCCAACCTTCGCGAAATCGCGAATCCGGGCGGCGATCTCCTCGGGCGTGCCGCAGAGACCATCGGAACGCAGCTTCTCCACCGGCCGGCCGATCGCCTCGGCCCGGCGAGCTATCTCGGCATCGGACCGGCCGCAGCAGATCGTCTGCGCGGTCGACATCACGATCGGGGCGGTTCGATCAATCGCGGTGCACGCGGCGCGTACCAGGTCAAACATCTCAGCGACCTCATCCACCGGCGAAAACGCGCAGTTGTATTCGGTGGCGTAGCGGGCTGCCAGCGCAGGCGTCTTCTTCTTGCCGTGCCCGCCCACGATGATCGGCGGCCCGGGGCGCTGCAGCGGCTTGGGCAGGCCGGGCGAGTCGGTGATCTGGTAGTGCCGGCCCGCGTGGCCGAACCGCTCACCCTCGGCGGTGCTCCAGAGCCCGGAGACGATCGCCAGCTGCTCTTCGAGGATCTCGAAACGCGTGCCGGTGGCGGGGAACGGGATGCCGTAGGCGGCGTGTTCCTGCTCGAACCAGCCGGCGCCGAGGCCCAGCTCGACCCGGCCGTGGCTCATCACGTCCACCTGGGCGACCGAGATCGCCAGCGGACCGGGCAACCGGAAGGTGGCGGACGTGACCAGAGTGCCGAGCCGGATCCGGCTGGTCTCCAGGGCCAGGCCGGCCAGCGTGATCCAGGCGTCGGTCGGACCGGGGGCGCCGTCACCGCGGCCCATGCGCAGGAAATGGTCGGATCGGAAGAACCCGTCGAAGCCGAGTTCTTCGGTGCGCAGTGCGAGCCGGGACAGCTCCGCGTAGGAAGCGCCCTGCTGGGGTTCAGTGAAGATGCACAATCGCATGGTGCAACCTTTGCAGACTTCGGCCGTGACGGTGCGCCCGGTTGCGGCAGAGGATCGTGAATCCCTGGACGCCTTGCTGATCGAGTCCTGGGGCGAGCCTCGAGTCGCAGCCGGTGGCCGCGTGTACGACCTGCATACCCTGCCGAGTCTGGTGGCAATCGCGGAAAGCGGGGAACTCGTCGGAGCGCTGACCTACGAGATTTCGGACGGCACGATCGAAGTGGTGTCAATCGACGCGACAGCGCCGAATCGGGGCGTCGGCACCGCACTGCTGGAGGCGGCGACCGACGTCGGGGCTCAGGCCGACGCGCGCCTGCTGTGGCTGGTGACCACCAACGACAATCTCGATGCACTTCGCTTCTATCAGCGCCGTGGGTTGCGCATTCTGGGGGTACGCCCGAATGCCGTGGCCGCCTCGCGCCAGCTCAAGCCGTCGATTCCGCAGATCGGGGCGTACGGCATCCCGATCCGGGACGAGATCGTGCTGGGCCGGTCGCTCGCGCCTGCGGTGGAACTCTGACAACCTGGGCGGTATGACGCCCGGCTGGATCTCGCTGACCACCGACTACGGGCTGTCCGACGGATTCGTAGCGGTCGTGCACGGCGTGATCCTGCGGCACGACCCCGACCTGCGCATCATCGACGTGACCCACGAGGTGCATCCCGGTGATATCGCCCGGGGCGCCATCGTGCTGGCCGAGGCGGTGCCGTTCCTGCCATCCGGCGTCCACATCGCAGTGGTCGACCCGGGCGTGGGCACGCAGCGTCGAGGCATCGCGATCCGGACCGCCGGTGGCCTCCTGGTCGGGCCGGACAACGGTGTGCTGTGGCCGGCAGCCGAGGCTCTCGGTGGCGCTGATGCCGCGGTCGAATTGGACAACCCGGCATGGCACCGGGCACGGGTGTCGGCGACGTTCCACGGCCGCGACATCTTCGCGCCGGTCGCGGCCCGGCTGGCCACCGGCCAACCATTCGGCGACGCCGGCACCGCGATCGATCTGGAGACTTTGGTACGTCTCCCCGAACCCCAGGCTCGGATCGCCACCGGTGAGCTGGAGGCCGAGGTAAGGATGGTGGACCGGTTCGGCAACGTGCAACTTCATCTCGACGGGGATGCGCTGTCCATGGTGGACGATGAGGTCAGCGTGCTGGGACAGGCCGCGCGGCGGGTGCGTACGTTCGGGGATGCTCCGCGCGGATCCCTCGTCGTGCTCACCGATTCGAGCGGCAAGGTCGCGATCGCGATCAATGGCGGCCGAGCCGTGGTCGCGCTCGGCGTTGTGCCCGGCGATTCGGTCCGGATCACCAACCGCGTGGTACCAAACGCCGAGGATCGCGCGGTGAGCGCCGAGACAGTCGGCCGCACGGCGACCGGCGCCGAAGCAACCGGCTCCGACGCGGCCGGCCATAAGGCGCCGACCGATGCCTGAGGGCGACACCGTCCTCAACCACGCTCGCGCGCTGCAGAAGGCGCTGGCGGGCAAGGCGATCGTGAAGTCCGACTTCCGGGTGCCCGCGCTGGCCACGACTGATCTGGGCGGCTGGACCGTCTCGGAGAGCGCGGTCCGCGGCAAGCACCTGCTGCTGCGGCTGCGCCCGCCGGCCGGCAGCACGCATGCGGATCAGACGCTGCACAGCCATCTGCGGATGGACGGCACCTGGCGCACCTTCCGCCCGGGCGAGCGCTGGTCCGGCCGCCCGGCCCACACCATCCGGGTGGTGCTCTCCTTCAGCGATGTCGTCGCGGTCGGATTCCACCTGCACGAGCTGGCGCTGGTCCCGACCGCGAACGAGAGCGAGCTGGTCGGATTCCTCGGTCCAGACCTGCTCGGCCCGGACTGGGACGCGGCCGAAGCGGTCCGCCGGTTGCGCACCCAGCCCGACCGCAGCATCGCCGAAGCCCTTCTGGACCAGCGCAACCTTGCCGGGATCGGAAACCTCTACAAGTCCGAGGTGCTGTTCCTGCGCGGCATCTGGCCGTGGCGGCCGGTCTCCGATGTGGACGATCTCGAAGCGCTGGTCCGGCTCGCGCAACGCCTGCTCAAATCCAACGTCGGTCGCTGGACGCAGGTGACCACCGGATCGCTGCGCAAGGGCGAAGAGACTTGGGTGTACGGCCGGATGGGCCGGTCGTGCCGCCGCTGCGGCACCCTGATCCGCAAGCAGGAACAGGGCGAGCGGGTTACCTTCTGGTGCCCCCGGTGCCAGCCGGAGCCGACGGCCCGGCCGGACTAGTCAGGACGTCTCCGGCAACTCCTGAGCGCGGAAGCTGAGCTCGGAGATGCCCATCGCGATGCCGCGAACCCGATCCGTCGCCTCGACCAGCCGGCCGATCGCGACCGGCTCGCCGATCCGGCCGGTCTCCGCCACGAAGGTGCCGGCCGCGGCGACCAGGCCTTCGTAGGCGCCGACTCCGGTGGTGAAGTGGTCGAGCAGCGCGGCATGCGAGGCGACCAGCTGATCCCGACTCGGGTCGTTCGGTGCCGCGATCTTCACGGCTCGCTCCACACTGGCCGTACGCTCCGCGAGGTCCCGCAACGCCTCCTCGGCCACGGCGGCTTCCAGCAACACTTCGCTGCCGTGACCGGTGAGGCGGGGCGCGAGCGCGGCCAGCGTACGCATGGCCCGGTCCAGCCGCGCACCGGCCGCGGCCACCGATGAGCCGCGCAGCCGCGACATGTGCGCCACCCGGTGGGCTTCGGTGATGGCGCGTCGGCCGACCGGCAGCCGGCCCACGAAGGCTTCGAGCCGCCGTTGCGTGGCGGCCGCTCGCTGAGCCGGGTCGAGGGGTTCGGGCACCGGCATCGCGGCGAACTCCCGCAGGTCGCTCCATCGCCACCAGGTGACCGCGGCGGTCCCGCCGGCGGCCGCGGCCCAGAACGCGTCGGCGATGCCGAGGCCGTGATAGGGCACCAGAACGATGGCCGCGCCGGTGAACGACGCGGCCGTGACCGACCAGCGGCGTGCGGAGCGGCGGAGCCGCCGAAGCCGATTCAGATGCTTGGCCCGTGGATCCACCGCCCGCTCCCCTGCTGCTTACTGCTCAATCACTCCGGTGCCGGATCAGCCGGCCGCGGAGTCCTTGTCCTTCAAGCCCTTGCGGATCTCGTCGAGCCGAGCCACGCTGGCGTCGTTGTCGGCGGCGCCATCCGAGTCGCCGGCGCCGATCGCGGGCTTCGACTCGCCGGCAGTCAGCTGGTCGCCGGCCATGGTGGCCCGGATCTGCTCCAGCCGGGAGGCGCCGGCCATGTCCAGAGTGGTCTTCTGGACCTCGATCATCCGGCCCTCGACGCTGTTCGAGGCGAGCTCGGCACGCCCCATCGCGTTCGCGTACCGCCGCTCGATCTTGTCCCGCACCTCGTCCAGAGACGGCGTGTT
>Ga0068863_100005695_pt1 | contig 12234 bp, 14 predicted proteins | sample KBSSwiS62_FD_66596 | JGI IMG/M metagenome (GOLD analysis project Ga0068863, IMG submission 66596) | Switchgrass rhizosphere microbial communities from Kellogg Biological Station, Michigan, USA - KBS Switchgrass S6-2 | ecosystem: Host-associated > Plants > Roots > Rhizosphere > Soil ...
CAGTACAACATCAGCAGGCGTTTCCCGAACTTCATGCGCAAGACGCTGATGACCATGGCGCAGCGGCGCCTGCCCGAGGGCTATGACGTCGAGAAGCACTTCGGTCCCGGTTACAACCCGTGGGATCAGCGTCTCTGCTTGGCGCCCAACGGCGATCTGTTCAAGACGATCCGTTCGGGTAAGGCCGACGTCGTCACCGACACCATCGAGCGTTTCACCAAGACCGGCATCAAGCTGGCCTCTGGCGAAGAGCTACAGGCCGACATCATCGTCACCGCAACGGGTTTGAACCTGCAACTGTTCGGCGGTGCCGAGATTTCCCGCAATGGCGAGAAGGTCGAGCTCAACGACACCATGGCGTACAAGGGCATGATGCTGACCCACATGCCGAACATGGCGTTCACCATCGGGTACACCAATGCATCGTGGACGCTGAAGGCCGACCTGGTTTCGGAGTTCGTCTGCCGCGTGGTGAACTACATGGACGCCAACGGCTTCGACACCGTCGAGCCGCAGCATCCTGGCAACTCGGTCGACGAGCGGCCGCTGATGGACTTCACGCCGGGCTACGTGCTGCGCGCACTGGACTACCTACCGAAGGCCGGTCATATCGCACCGTGGCGGCTCAGGCAGAACTACCTGCTCGACCTGCGCCTGATCCGGCACGGCAGCGTCGATGACGAGGCACTGGCGTTCACCAAACACCGTGCCGCGGAGCGCGTTTCGGCATAGTGATTCACCGGCGAGCAGACGCAGAAGGGGTCAATACCGCGCCGAAAGACCCCCTTCTGCGTCTGCTCGCGGTAGAGGGTCCCCTCGCTAGGGGGCGACCACGACAATGCCGTCGTCGTCGCTGTAGGCGATCTCGCCGGGCTTGAACAGCACGCCACCGAACTCGACGGCGACGTCACGTTGACCGTCGCCGGTCTTGGTGCTCTTGCGGGGATTGGTGCCCAGCGCCTTGATTCCGATCGGCAGCGTGCGCAGCGTCGCCGCGTCGCGGACCGCTCCGTTGATGATCAGCCCGGCCCAGCCGTTCTCCACGCCGAGGCCCGCGATCACGTCGCCGACCAGTGCGCTGTGTAGCGAGCCGTCGCCGTCGATCACCAGTACGCCCCCGTTGCCGGGCTCCGAAAGCACAGACTTCAGCAGCGCGTTGTCCTCGAAGCACCGCACGGTGGTGATCGGACCCGCGAACTGCATCCGGCCGCCGTACTGATTGAACTGAAGGTCGCAGCTTCGGACGTCGGGGCCGAGGTCGTCGACGAGGTCAGCGGTGGGGCGAGGCTCGATGGTCACCGGTCGATGCTAGCGATCGGACCGGTGAGGAGTTTCGGGTCGATGTTGGCGAGCGCGTAGGCCACCGCCTCGTCCATGGTCATCGCTGCACCCTCGTGGCGAAGGTCGCGCAATCGATCCGCGGCGATTGCGGCGACGGCGAGGCCTCCAGTCTCGTGAAGTGCCGTGAAGATGAAATTGGCGTTGGCTGCGGCAGGCGCCTGATTCGATCGATCGCCGGGCAACGGCGCAGTGGCCATGCGCCGGAATGTGGCATACGCCGCACTGTGCAGCACAGCGGCGACCTCAGGCCGCGTCTCAACGAGTGCACGCGCGCACAAGGCGAGACATGGTGCGGTCTGCAGCAGTGCGGGGCTCCATCTCCATAGGGATATCGCCCGTCCGGTCAAGGTCAAGGTGAGGTTCCAGTCGCGGAGACGCCCAGCGACGAGGCACGCGGTGACGATTCCGGTCGTGACCTCCTCGCCGGGTGCGGCACCGCATTCGATGCTTTCGCGTAAGAGCGCTCTTGCGCGCGGAGCATCGTCCTCGACGAGTGTAAGTGCCAACGCGTTGAGCCCCATCATGATCGCACCGGGCATGCCGGACCGTCGAGCCAACGACACAGACCTTTCAGCGTGGTCGGTTGCCTCATCCATGCCGGCACCCCAGAGCACCGCGCTGGTGACACCGTACGCGAGGTAGATCGCCGCAAGCCCGGAATAGCCGTCGGCACTGGCGAGTTCGGCTGCTCGGAGATAAAGCGAAACAGCATCGGCGTAGGCGCCGGCAGAGAGCCGCGCCATGGCTCGCACGGCGCAGACGTCCGCTTCGATCCGTGGTCCCTGCGGGCTCGCCGCGTGCCTGCTCCCGGCCTCCACTGCCTGTCGGCAGAGTTCCTCTACGCCGTCCCAGTCTCCATTAGCGTGCGCGTCGTACGCGGCGGCCACCAACGCCCGCGGATAGCCCGGTTGCTCGGCAGCTGTGGGCATCTCGAGGACCCGAGACGCTGGGGTCAGGATCAATTCGCCGGTTGGGCTCACCGTGTTCGTGCGGTTCGGCAGGTTAGTGACGAGCGGTACGGCCAGCGCTGCGTTTTCCGTGTCGATCGCGTGAGCGAGGGCCGAGCGGATGTTGTCCCGTTCGATGTTCATCTGTCTGGCAGCGATGAGCTGGTCTGGTCCGTAGAAGTGCTCGGCGATCCGCGCCGACAGGTCGCCGTAATACTGGGCGTGCCGTCCGAGCAGCGCTGCTGTTTCGCCGCAATCGGCGAGCCGTTCCTCGGCGTACTGGCGAATAGTTTCGAGCAAGCGAAAGCGGGTGCCGGTGATCCCGTCTTCGGCGACCACCAAAGACCGCGCCACCAAACCGGTGACCAGATCCATCACGTCGTCGCGCTCGACGAGGTCGCCGCTACAGACCTCCTCGATCGCTTCCAGGCTGCAGCCTCCTGTGAACACAGCCATCCGGGCCAGCAGGCGCTGTTCGGAGGGGTTCAGCAGCTCGTATGACCAGTCGATGGCGGCGCGTAATGTCGCGTGCCGTTCGACCGCTCCGCGCCGCCCCCCCGCCAGTACTTGGAATCGGCGGTCAAGTCGCTGAAGAAGCTCGTTGGGGCTCAGGACAATGACGCGTGCGGCGGCCAACTCGATGGCGAGTGGGACGCCGTCGAGCCGCTGGCAGACTTGCACCACCGCTCGGCCGTTGTTTTCGGTGAGGGCGAAGTCGGCCTTCACATGCCGGGCTCGATCGACGAACAGTCTGACGGCATCGGTATGAACCAGGCGCTCCATGTCCCCGCTCGGGTCACCGGATTCGAGTGGCGGCAGAGCGATTATCTGTTCGCCTTCGACGGCCATGCCTTCGCGGCTAGTTGCGAGCACCACCACGCCGGCACATGAGCGTTCGATCCGGCCCACAAATCTTGCGACCGTCGACAACACGTGTTCGCAATTGTCGAGCACCAACAGCAATTGCTTCTGCGCAAGTGCCTCGATCAGTGAGTCCTCCATGCTTCGCGTGCCGCGATTAGTCATGCGCAGAACCGCTGCCACCGCTTCCACCAAGGCTTCTGGGTCGCGCACGCCGGCCAGTTCGACCAACCACGCGCCGTCACGGAAACGGGGGAGTAGCTCGGCAGCCACCTGAATCGAAAGGCGGGTCTTGCCGACGCCGCCCACGCCGGTGATCGTCACTACTCGCGATTCCTTGAGCGCAGAACCGACCCGGGAGACCTCTGCTTGGCGACCGATGAACGAGCTCACTTGCGCGGGAAGGTTTCCGGGGTACGAGTCAAGGCTGCGAAGAGCTGGAAACGTCTCCGGGCCGCTTGGTGAATTCACCTGTAAGACCCGCATCGGTTGCCCGAGGTCACGCAGACGGTGTTCGCCCAGATCGACCAACCCGACGCCGTCGGGAAAGTGATCGCGCACAAGCGATTCCGTGGCGTCGGAAATCACGATTTGCCCACCGTGGGCGGCCGCCATCAATCGTGCGCAGCGATTGATCGGCAAGCTGGCATATCCGCTGTCGTCGACGATGACAGCCTCCGCGGTATGCAGTCCGATGCGGGCCTTCAGAGGCGCCTGTGTACGCCAATCTTCGACCGCCAGAGCCTGTTTGATCGCCAACGCCGCGGAAACGGCATCGCCCGCCGTTGCGAATGCAGCCGCCATGCCGTCACCCATCCGCGCGAACACGAATCCGCGGTGCGCCGCAATAGTTTTCTCCAGGATTTCGTCGTGGCGCACCATGGCGGCCTTCATCGCGGCGGGGTCCTGCTCCCACATCCGGGTGGACCCTTCGAGGTCGGTGAGAAGAAAGGTCACCGTGCCCGACGGTGGACGCTCAGCCATGGCCCCCCAACCCCGCTGATCTCGGGTTACAGCGGATTAAGCGTAGCTGGCCACCACGATGTCGTGGACGAACTGAGCCAACCCGGGTTCGACGTCGTCGTAGTAGCGGGTGAACCGTTCGTCGGCCAGATACATCTGCACCAGGTTGCGGTGCATCTCGTCGCCGCAGTCGTAGAAGCGTTCGATCGATGCGCGATGCCGCGCAGCCAACGCGTTCGCCACATCGGACCCGGGCTTCACGCCGTCGCGCTTGGCTTGCGCCAGCGCCTCGAGCAGCGCATCCCCCTCGGCCTTGATTGCGATCCAGTCGTCCTTGGATAACCGCGAAACCCGTTGTTGCGACTGCCTCCACGCGTCGGTATCACCCCAACGCTTTTCGGCTTCCTCCGTTAAGGCCGTCGTGCCGAAGATCTCCACCTGTTCCTCCGCGGTCAGCTGAATGCCACTGCGGTGTGCGTTCATCAGTTCCTCCACTGCTTTGATCGTGTGCTGCAGCCGGTCGGCCTGCTCCAGCAGCAATTGGTGTTGGCGTCGCAGATGCTCGACCACATCCGCATTCGGGTCATCGAGCAGCGCGCGGATCTCGTCGAGCGGCATTCCGACGGAGCGGTACACCAGCACGAGGTGCAGCCGCTCGATGTCGGCGTCGGTGTAACCGCGGTAGCCCGCCTGCGTGCGGACGCTCGGCACCACCAGACCGATGTGGTCGTAGTGATGCAGGGTGCGCACGGAGACACCCGTGAGAGCGGCTACCGCGCCGACGGTGTTGGCGTCCATGACGCCACTATCGACCCTGACGCCACGTAAGGGTCAAGGGAGATTTGATCAGCCGTCCGAGCGGCTCGTGCTCAATTGCCGCTTCCGCGGCGTGACGCCAGCAGCACGACCAGGATCGCCAGCACGCCGGCGGCGATCGCGGCAGCGAGCGGCAGTCGCGACGGCTCTGGGCCGATCAACGGCACGGGCGCTGGTCCGGCGACGGGGTTGCTCGCAGTGGACACAGTTGACTTTGCTTGCGCCGCAACCTCTTTCGCGGCCGATGTGAGGTCACCGTTGGTGTCCGCCAGTTTCGCGGCGACCGGGGGCGCCTTCGTCGGCGGGGCTTTCTTGGCTGCGGTCTTCTTGGCGGCCTTCTTAGCAGGTGCCTTCTTCGCAGGCGTCTTCTTGGCCGCCTTGGCCGGCGCCTTCTTCGCTGCCGCCTTGGCCGGTGTCTTCTTGGCAGGCGGGGCAGGCGGCGCAGGCGGCTCGGTGGCTGGCGGTACCGGATCGGGGGTAGGCGCCGACGACGCCGGTTGCTCCGCCGGTATGGCGGCGTCAGGCGTCTCGTCGGGCCGATCCTGCTGGTCTGCCATCTGGCTGCTCCTTTGCGACCGTTACGTCTACCCGGCAGTGGCTCCCATCATGCCAGGCCGGAAATGGCGCTAACCGGTCACGGCCAACGCGGCCGCCAGGGTCAGCGCGACGGCCATCATCGCGAGTTCGATCAGTGCCCTGGACCGCGACACCACGGCCGTGGTCCGGTGCGAGCGTGCAGCGGGCAGCCACACCGTCCGGTTGCGGTACGCCAGCAGCACCAGCACCGCGGTCACCACGACCTTCGCCGACAGCAGCCGCCCGTATGCGGTCGCATACAACTGACTCGGCGCGCCGAGCGTCACCACCGCGCCCAGCACCCCACCGACCAGCAGCGCAGCCACACATGCCAGCGACAACTGCGAGAACCGCGGCAGCACCCGCGCCCACTGACCGCGATGGTCGACCGTGAGCACGAGTGCCGCCAATGCGCCGCACCACACCGCCGCAGCCAGGGTGTGTACGGCCACCGCCAACCCGCCCAGTGCGCTCTCGGACAGGTGGCCGGTGAGCGGCCGTGCCGCCAGTCCCGCCGCCGCGATGCCGACGACCGCGACATTCGTCGCCGCCGAGCGCGGAACCGCCACAACGACCACGCACACCAGCGCCGCGGCCAGCACGCTGAACAGTCCCGACCGCCCCGGTGTGGTGTGCACGGCGAAATCGACCGCGGTGCGCACACCCAGTCGGGTCAGCGGAATGGCCGCGGCCTGCGCCGCTTCGACACCCAACCGAAGCAGCTCGGCAAGAAACCATGCCGCGCCGGCGATGGTCAACGGGCCGGTGGCACGACGGATCAGCTCACCGCAATAACGGTCGATGTCGAGCATCGGCACCACGGCCAGGCCGAGCGCGACCACCGCCGAGAAGTCGGCAGCCGCCCGCACCAGCGTTGCGGTCAGCGGGATCACTTCTGCCGTCGCACCGCCCACAGCGCGCCGCCGGCGACGATCAAGCCCGCCGCGGCGAAGAACGGCCACACCGGGATGCCGTCATTCGCCGGGCTCGTCGCCGAGGCCGACGGCCCTGGTGCGCCGGTGCCGGACACCGCCATCTCGAATGACCACGACCCCGAGACCACGTGCCCGTCTGCGGACGTGACCCGGTAGTTGACCGTGTAGGTGCCGGACGGGCCGAGCGGCCGCACGCCGACGCTGACGACAGCCCCGTCGACGTGCGGGTCGCCCGTCGACCAGAGGTTGCCGTCAGGACCGACGACCGTCATCGCGGCGAACGACTGCTGCAGCGCCTCGTTGAACGTCGCGCTGACCTTTTCCGGCGCCTTGGTCAGTTCGCTGTTCTCGACTGGGTCGGTGGCCAGGCGGGTCGCATGGGCCGACGCCACACCGGCCCCGGCCATCGCCGCTGCGGTCAGTGAGATGGCCAGGACCAGTGTCGCGAGAAGGCGATTCATGCTCGTCGTCGTACCAGCAGCGCGGTCGCCACCGCAACGGCGGCCAGCGCCAGCGCGCCTCCGGCCAACCATCGTGCGGTGTTGTCGGCCGCAGGAGCCGCAGGCGACGCGTAGGCCGCCTGTGTCATCGGCATCGGATCGCCATCGCCCGCATCCGACTTGGCGCCTGTCAGGGCGATTTCGGGAGTCGGGTATTCGGGTTCGGCTCCGCCCGGCGGCGTGGTCTGGTCCCACTTCACGACCGTCCCATCCGAATACGTCTGGATGGCCGGGAGGCTGACGGTGGGGGTGTCGGGCAGCTTCACCGATATCCGGAACAGGGCGAATTGGTCGGCTGGGATGCCCGTTCCGGGTGCGGCAGTCCACGTGATCGAGCGGACGGTGCCCGCGGCCGCGTCGCGGTCCAGCTTGGTGGTCCAGCCCGGCATGGCTTCCGTGCTGGCGGAGGCGACGTTGGGCAGAGTGACGCTCAACTGTGTTGTGAACGCGCCTTTTTCGGACTCGTTGGGCACCTTCAAGGTGACCACCGAATAGGAGCCAGGCACGGGATTGTCCGCGGTGGCGCGAACGTGGGCGGACGCGGGTGCGGGGGCGGCCAACAGGCCGATGGATACCAAGGCACCGGTGATGAGGGCGCGCGAGGACGCCCGAGTAGTCGATCGCATTCGATTGTGGCTTTCTTGTGTCGTTGGGATGTCGGTCAGCAGCTGCGGCTGACCGGCGGACCCCGGTGCGACATCGAAGCGGCAATCAGAAGCGTGGAGCGCAGTGGCTGATCGGCCTGGCCGACCACCACGACAGGTGGGCCCGCCACCGGCACGGCGACGATCTGAACCGCGGCGCGCACTGCGCGTGACACCGCACGGCACAGCCGATCACTCGCGGCGATCAGAAGCGCGCCAGCGCCGATCGCCACCGCATGCGCGGCGAGCATCACCGCGGCAGGCGGCCCCGCCACCGCGGGGTGGTGATGCCCGGCGGCACTGAGCATGAGGTGACCGATCAGCTGGCCGGCCGCGAGCAAGCCCAGCAGCACCCTGACATCGGCTGCGCGGGAGATCGTCGCCCCGAGAGCGCCAACCGTCGCTGCGAGCACTGCCAACTGCGCGACGACCGCGCCGGTCGGTGCCGTCCCACTGCCAACCGAGTGCGCCGCAACCGCCAGCGCGGCGGTCAGGAGCCCCGCGGCCGAACCGCGAAGGCGCGCAGCGGGATCGCGCGCTCTGGAATGGCCGTGCGACACGTCGGTCAGACCAGGCCGAGCCGGGCCATCAGGTCGGCATCGATGCCGTCGAGCTGTTGGGAAATGGCATCGTGCGCTGCACGGCGGCGCGACGACGGCATGTTTTCGGCGGCCGTGACCGCAGCCGACAGATCGCGCAGGCGCTCGGTGATCGCCGCGACGAATTGCTTAGTCTCGGCGTCCTTCGGCTTCTTCTCGGCAACCAGGCGCAACGACTGCTCGGCGCCCGCGATCCGCGCCGACAGCTCAGCGCCGTGGCCGGAGAACTGCCCGAGCTGGCTCAGCGGAATGCCAAGCCGGTCGGCCTTGCGTTCGTCGAGATAGCCGCGTGCGGCGATGGCGCCGCGGTAGAACAGCGGAACGGCGATCGGCGCAAGCAGCCGGGTCACAGTCAGCATGCGCCGAATACGGCTGGGGGAGAACAACTTTCCTTCGCGCGCCGCCTTCAGCTGAGTCTCGGCAACCTTGAGTGCGGCCTTGTCGCTCTCGCGCTGGGCCCGCAGTTGCGCCTTGAGCGCCCGCGTTTCGGTCCTGTGCTGGGACTTGATGCGGCGGGCTTCGTTCTTCGCGGCGAGCTTGGCCTCGAGCTTGGCCTTGGCCTTGATCGCACGTGCTTCGGCGCGGCGGGTGGCACGGGTTTTGCGCTTGAACAGGCTCATCCCGGCGGCCTCCCAATCATCTTGGCGGGCGAATCATGACAAATGCAGCAATGTTGCCGCCCAACATTATCGTCCGGGTCATCGGCGGTTTCGGCGTGTCCTCCTCGCGGGTACATTCAACTCCACAGCGAACCGTTTGCCCTGGCTGTGCGAAGATTGACGGGTCTTGTGAATAGGTGACTTTTGACGCCTTGAAGGGGTGGTGACGAGGTGGGTTCGCGTGTGCAAGGCGCCGCGTCGGCCTGCTTCCTGGCTGTTGGGCTTTTCCTCTGTGGTCTCGGCGGGGCGCTGGCAATCGCCGAGCCGTCGCCGTCGTCGGATCTGCCGCCCGGTACCCATTCCAACGACGTGCAGGGCAACGGACCAAAAGGTGACTCCGACGGCAAGGACGATTCACAAGCCGGCGCTGCAGAGGATCCCCAGTCCGCCGAGGACAAACCCGGCAACGGCGAAAATCCGGGCAACGGCAACTGCGGCAACGACGGAAGCAACGGGAACGCGCAGCATTGCGGCGGAAGCTCGGAATCGCCGCCCCCGCCGAGCCCGTCGACGACGAAATCCACGGAATCGTCGACGAAGACCACGACGTCTCAAACGACGACCAGTCGGACCACGTCCAGCGAAAGCACATCCACTAAGACGACGACCACAAAGACGACGACGTCGAGTGAGACCACCGAGACAACGTCCACGACAAGCTCCTCGGTGGGCGTGCCTGCACCGGGTATCGGTGGCGGCGGGGGCGGGGTCGAGGCACCGTCTGGCCGCCCGCAAGTGCCGGGCATGCAGCTGCCACCGGCTTCCGAACCGTCGGCGATCGACGTCGTCCCCGGCGTCGGAGCGGCGGCCGTCGAGGTCCCGATCCCGCCGATGACGCTGCCGATCATCGTCGCGCCTGCTGCGGGGCTCGGAGCAGGGTCGGCAGGTCTACCGGAGTTGCCAGCAGCTCCGCGTGCCGTGTCTGCCGAGCCACCAGCGGGTCGAGAGCCACTGCCTGCGAATGTGGGCAGCAACGTGGCCGTACCGGCTGCGTCATACCGGGTCGGCTACACCGATTATTTGCGGAATGCAGGATTGTCCCAGGTAGCGGCCTTGGCAGTGCCCGGCGTAACGGGCATGCTTGTACTCACCGGCGCCGGGGGATGGGTTGGATATCGCCAGGCAAAGGCGGGCCATGCGGTACACACCAACGGCACCGCAAGGTTCGTGAACTGACAAACTGTCCGCCTTTTTGGGGCGGGACAGCGCATAGTGGACTCGTCGAGAAGGGGGTTGTATGCCTGCCAGCCGCCGCGTCACCCGTGCCGTAAGCGCGGTGCTCGAACTCGCCCCACGACGCGGGGAAGTGTCACTGCCCCGCCTCGTCGATGCCGTGAGCGAGGACCGTGACCGGCCCATCGAACTGAAGATGGCCGATCTGCCACCCGGAGTGTGTGGGCAGTGGCGCCAGTACGCTGACCGCGACGTCTTCCTGATCCAGAAGGGCCTGCCCGCCTGGGACCGCACATTGGCCCACGAGCTCGGCCACCTGGTGCTCGGGCACGAAGGCATCCCTGTAGTCCAGGCAGCCCGGGAGAACACCGAGATGGCCAGCTCCGACCTGATCGGCTACATGCTCAATCAGCGGACCGGCTGCATGGGTCCCGCGGGTGAGGACGCCGAGCAGGAGGCCGAGGACTTCGCGGCACTGCTCATCTACCGCCTTGGTCGGCTTCCGTCGGATCGATCCTCGATAGTTCAGGTCCGGCTCGGAGAGGCATTTGGTTGATCATCTGGGTGATCGCCGGTCTGCTCGGATTGGCGACCGGCCTCCGGATTGGCTGGGCCCTGGTCAACAAGCAGTCTCTCGTCAGTACCGCGATGATCCTCGCGCTGGGCAGCCTCGGGGTGGTCGCGGCGCTGAACTGGCAGCCACTGACGCTGCTGATCGATGAGGGGCTGCGCTGGCACAACCTTGCGATGGGGTTGTCGCAGTTGGCCTTGATCGGCTGCGCCGCGGGCAGCTGCGTGATGATCACGACCGTCGCGTCGGAGAAGTCACCCGCGACAATTCGAAAAATTGCTATTGCGCAGTACAGCGTTGCCGGCGTGATCGCGCTGTTGAGTCTGGTGATCTTCTTCGCTGCGGGCCAGCAACCGGAGATGTCGCCGGAGGAGTACCTCAAGCAGAACCTGGGCTCCAGCGACGGAAGGTTGCCGTGGCTGCTGCCGCTGCTCTATGTGTTCTTGGCGCTGACCCTGGTGTCGTGGGCAGGGATGCGGCATTCCAATCGCAGCAGACGCGGGCGCGCGCTGTTCGTGTTCACCCTCGGCATCGTGCTCATCGTGCTGGCGTCCGCGTTCTTTCTGCTGCGGGCCGCAGGCAGCACACAACTACTCGGAGTCGGGGCGGCGGCCACGCTGCTGGGCTGCGCGATGCTGGTCGTCGCGGCCGGGTCGCTGCTGCCGAGCGTCGAGGACTGGTTCGGTGCCCGCTATGAACTGCGCACCATCCAGCCGCTGCTCACCGAACTCGGTCGGCGCCACCCGGACATCGGCATCGGTGTTCGCCCCCGTGGCCCGCTGGTGTTTCGCGTCGCCGAGCGGATGTCGCTGATCTCGGACGCGCTGTTCCTCGAGGCCACCTCCGCCGACGCGGCGCGCAAGCGACCCGTCGGCTCGCGACCCACGCGTGAGCTCGATGAGGAAGACGACGTATCCGAGCTCGAGTCACCGTCGGTGCCACCGGAGGAGCAGGCACGCACGATCGCGCAATGGATCTACGACGGCCGAGAAGACGCGCCGGACGACGCCGGCGCTACCTTCCCTGGACTTGGCTGGCTGCGCCAGCCCACGTCATTTTCTGATCGCGAATGGATCCTCGAGATTGCACAGCAGTATCGCCAGCTGGCAATCTCCAAGAGTGGGCAGGCCTAAGAGACCGAATTGCCCAATTCGCCGGACGCTGCGTTGCAGCGAGCGGCAAGCTAATCGTCCAGGTGCTCCCGGCGACGCAGCTCGTCGACCTTCTGAACAATGTCCTGCTGGGCCTCAACGGACAGACCAACGGTGCGCGCCGCAATACGGCGAACACCCTCGTCGCGCATATTCGCCAGCCAGGTCAATTCCTTGTCGAGCTTCTCGTAGTACTCGTCGTCGGTGAAGTAAGCCGGCTTGATGCGGAAGAAGTTGGCAAGGGCTGCCATGGTGGCCGCCGAGGGGTTGGTGCGGTTGCCTGAGCGGAGCTGCGACAGGTACGGGGCCGACATCGTGACGCCCTCTGCCTTGAGCGCGGCGATGACTTCAGCGGACGTATGCGGGCCACGACCGGGCGGGTAAACCGTGTCGAACAGGCGGTTTAGCCGGGCGGCGAACGTCTTGCTCATCGAATTGACCTCCACTTACTTGACGAGCGGGTTTCTGGGGCGGCGTATTTGCTGATCATCGTAGCGA
>Ga0068863_100005698_pt1 | contig 12230 bp, 11 predicted proteins | sample KBSSwiS62_FD_66596 | JGI IMG/M metagenome (GOLD analysis project Ga0068863, IMG submission 66596) | Switchgrass rhizosphere microbial communities from Kellogg Biological Station, Michigan, USA - KBS Switchgrass S6-2 | ecosystem: Host-associated > Plants > Roots > Rhizosphere > Soil ...
TGATCGCGGCCACTCGGCATCGCGCCGATCACGTGCTGCTGCGGCCCGCCTAGCAGGTCTTGCGGCACGAGCCGCGCCGACGTACACGCACACCTAGGATGTGGTCGCGCAGGCCGCGGCGGAGGTCACGACCAGATCCGACGCGTAGACCGCCGCGACCGTGAAGCAATACTCCGACCCGCCGGCCAGGCCGCTGATGCTGACACTGGTCTGGCCGGGTGGCACCTCCTGGCGGACCGTCGGGCTTGATCCCTTGGCACCGCCGACGACCAGGAACGGCACCCGACCGTCGTCCGGATCGGACCAGGTGACCAGGGCGGTGCCGGCTCCGATCGCGACCGCGACCTGCGCCGGCGCCGACGGCAGGCGGGGAGGGTGGTGCCGGTCCCCGCCGGATCGGGCCGCGATCGCCACGGTGGTCGCCGCGATCAACGCGGCGACCAGGCCGCCGGCGACGATCCAGCGCTTTCGGGTACGCGTACCGGAATGTTCCGTGATCGCGGCCGTGGTGGCCGGAGCGGGCGTGGCCGGCGAGGTGACCAGCTGGAGTGGAGCGCCGCTCAGATACGCGCGCGCCTGGCGTACGGCGGGGTGGTCATCGCCGAGCACCGCGGGCCCGCACTCGGCGACCTGCCGGAAGTGACCGCGGGCCTGATGCCGATTGCCGATCTCGGCTGTGACCGCTCCGAGGCGGGCGACCAGCTTGATCATCGCGGCATCGGAATCGGCGGAGATGTCCCGGCCGGCGAGCGCGGACTCCAGTGCCCGGCGCACCGCGCGCGGATCGACCTCGACAGTCACCGGGCCATGTTAGACACTCGCGCTCAGCGCTTTGCCTCGACCGGGTCCATTGTGGCCGTTCCGAACGCCACGATCGCGAACAGCGCCAGCGTCAGCACATGCACGGCGGTGCACCACAAGCAGATGCCGTCGATGATGAACAGCTCGGCATAGACCAGGTAGAACACGAACAGGATGCCGACCGTCGCGGCCGCCATCCGGATCCGCCGCAACAGCGGATTCGGCGAGTTCCACGCCGCCGGCAGGCACAGTGGCACCACCGCGACGAAGAACAGCAGACCGAGCAGGGCGACCGGGATGCCGAACACCTTCGACTGGGCGCTGGTCGTCACCTTGAGGCAGTTGATGATGCCGCTGTCCGAGCAGGCCAGGGTCGTCGACGCGGTGTAATGCTCGTAGGTGAGGTAGGCGGAGACCAACAGGCCGGCCACGGCGATCACCAGGCTGCTGATCACCAGCCATGCCGGCGCCCGACTGGTGGTCGGCGCGGGCCGGGCCACCTCGGTGCGGGCCACGTCAGCTCTGCCCGCTGTAAGCCTGCGCCGCGGCGCTGGAGCAGACATCGGCGGGCTGGTTGTTGGTGAGCTTGCAGAGTTGCGCGGTGAAGGCGTTGGCAGCGCCGCCGACCGCCTTGGCGATGTCCGAGTTCGGGTCCTGCAGCGCGTCGGCGACCTGCTGCTGCGTCTTGCCCGCGAACAGCTGCGGGCTGTAGCTGGATCCGGAGACCATCGCCTGGTTGGCGAAGTCGATGAACGGGATCGACCCGCTCGAGTTCTTGTCCACGTAGGGCGGAGCGTCGAACTTGTTGATCAGCTCCTGCTGCTGGGCGGTCGGCGTGTCCAGAGTCTTGTAGGCGTTGCCCTCGATCTCGTTGCTCTGCATCTCGACGCCCTGGAAGGACAGGTATTTGCTGGTGTAGGTCGACCCGTGGAAGGTCAGCGTGGGCGTGTTCGGGAAGGTGTCGTTCGGCGACGACGCGGTCTGGCCGAGGTTGCTGAATGTGCCGAAGCGGCTCAGCGCGACCACCATGGCCCAGCGCTCGGCGGCGCAGAACGGGCAGTATTCCGCGCCCATGTAGACGACCAGCGGCTTGCCGTCGGCGGTCAGCACCGGCTGGCCGGTGATCGCCTTCGGCGTGCTGGTGATGCTGCCCTTGCCGATCTTGTCGAGCGTGGCGGCGGGCACACCGGTGACCTTGGCGACGACGTCGTTGGATGCGGCGGTCGCGGCGGCACCGCTCTTCTTGGGGCCTTCGGTCGCGACCTTGACGATCACCGCGGTCAGCGCGATCAGCACGATGGCGGCGACTGCCGAACCGGCGATCACCAGGCGCTTGCGCTTGCGAGCCTCGGCGCGGCGACGCTCCGCGATCGCCTCCTGGGCACGCAGTCGGGCGACTCGCTGTTGTTTATTTCCCTGCGACACGACGCGACGTTACCTGCCGACCGAGATCAACGTCGAGCGCGCGACGGGCTGTCGGGAGAGTTCCCAGGATATTCACAGTCCGTCATCACGCATCGTGCAGCCGCACCGTCGGTCACTGGTCTATCGACCCGCTGTTGATCTCGTTATGAGCGCTCGGTGACCCGGCTCACAGACCCGACCTATTCCTTTAACCGGACAAACGTCCTCGGTAGATTGCCCGAGTCTGCCCGTCGCTCGCCACCCTTGAGCGAGGGGTTCCGATCCCGATCGGGATTGCGCGGGCGCTGTGACGGATTGACGAAACCATCCGGGGCGGCGCCCGCGGCCATGCTCTGGAGGACCGATGAACCTACGCCGCCGGCTCGCCGTCACCGCCGCCCTGACCGCGGGCGCCCTCGCGCTCGCCGCGTGTGGCTCGGCCGCAAAGCACACCGAGCAGCAGCGCTCGGCGATGTCGCCCAAGGAGGCGCTGGCCGCCGCGATCGCGGACCTGTCCACCACCAGTTACGCCGTCGAGCTGACCAGCCCCGGCGACGACTCGCGTGAGGTCGGCGTGGTGGATCCGCGTACGCACACCGGCAGTCTGAACGCCACCGCGTCGTCCGGCACCCTGGACGCGGTGATGATGAGCCCGGACGTATGGGTCCGCCTCGATCTCGGCGCCGCCAACGCTCAACTCGGGATCAAGAGCGAGTCCTGGATGAAGATCGACACCACCAAGGTCGCCCACCCCAAGGCGCTGCCGTTCGATCTCAGTGACTTCTCCGACGCACTCGATCTCGGTGGCCTGCTGGTCGGCGTGACCGCCGAGCGGACCGACGCCAATTCGTTCACCGGGACCATCGACCTCACCCGCGCGACCGGCGTCAGTGCGCCGGACCCGGATGTCGTGGCGAAGGCCGGCGACAAGGCCAAGTCGGTGCCGTTCCATGCCACGGTGGATGATCAGGGGCGGCTGACCCGAATCAAGATCGACGGTGGTTCGATCAATCCGGATCTGGCCATGGAGATCTCGTTCTCGGACTACGGCGCGGCTCCCGGAGTGACTCGACCGAACGACAACGAGATCGTGCCGACGCCGGACGCGGTCTACCAGTTGCTCGCGCAGTAACGTTCGTCGCGCCTTGACCGTTGGCAAGATCGGCGATCTTGGCAGGCGGTGCGGTCGGATCGTGGACATCGACGGATCCGGCCCGCGCGGCGCGCCTGGCGACAACTAGTGAAGCGCTCGGCCTGAACCGACTCAAACGGTCATTCACCTGCGAAAACCCTGATCTGCGTGTGAGCGTAGAAGCACGGGGGAAGGGTGGCCGATGCGAGTTCTGGGCGCGGCACTCTTGATGTGGTGCATGGTCGGTGCCGGTGTGTTCGTGCCCGCGCCGGCCATGTTCGCTGCGCCCCCGACGTCCATAGCGGCACAGTCGGCGCCATCGGACCTCGAGAAGCCCGCTGATGTGGAAGTGGCCAAGCCGGGCACCAATCTGCTGGTCAATCCAGGCGCCGAGGTCGGTTTGTGCAGCACCAGCGGGTACGACGCGATGACGCTGCCGGGCTGGACAGTCATCGACGGGTCGCCCGACGCGCTCTGCTACTCCACTCCCGGGTTCGCGCCATCGGCCGGCCACCGTGGCAGGGCCTACTTCGCCGGGGGCGCTACCGGCGACGGCGCCATGGTGCAGGCGGTCGACATCTCATCCGCGTCGCCCGAGGTGGACCGCGGCCTGGTGAAGATTGACCTGGGTGGGGCGCTCGGCGGCTTCTCCACTCAGAACGACCGGGTACGCGTAACCGCCACCTACATCGACGCCGGCGGCTCGGTACTGGACGCCATCGCCGTACCGGTGGTCACCAACACCACCCGGGGCGGCGTCAGCGCTCTGATGCCGCAGCATGTCGATGGCCCGGTTCCGATCGGCACCCGCGAGATCGACGTGAGTGTCGAGTTCCTGTGGACCGCCGGTGACACCACCGACGCGTACGCCGACGATCTCTCGCTCCGGATCAGCACTCCGGTGAACATGCCGGCGCTCCAGCGGCCCCAGTCCAACGTGCCGAAGTTCGACCACGTCTTCTTCGTCTTCATGGAGAACGAGAACTTCGCCGCGTCCGAGGCGCCGTCGGACACCGGCGACTACATCGTCGGCAACCCGGCGGCGCCATATCTCAATCGCACGTTGGCCCGGCAAGGCTCGCTGCTCGGGCGGATGTACGCGACAACGCACCCCAGCGACCCCAACTATCTGGCCGTGACCGGTGGCTCGACCTTCGGCTACACCACCAACCCGCGCGTCGGCATCGACAAGATCGACGCCGTGCACATCGGCGACCGGCTGAGCGATGCCGGAAAGACCTGGGCCGGCTACGCCGGCGGGATGGCCTATCCGTGTGACATGACCACCCACAACAACGACCCGGGCGGCCACTACCTGCCGGACGACGAGCCGTTCATGCTCTACGCCGACGTGGTCGCCGATCCGTTCGTCTGCGCCGCCCACAACAAGCCGCTGGAGCAGCTTCCGATCGATCTGCGCCGGGCCGACACGACGCCGAACCTGGTCTGGTTCGCCGCCGACGACGAGCAGAACATGGAGGACGGCGGCGTCGCGATGGGCGACAAGTGGCTGAGCCAGGTGCTCCCGCTGATCTTCAAGTCGCCGGCCTGGACCACCGAGAGGTCGCTGCTGATCGTGTCTTGGGACGAGGGCCACCGCAAGGCGTTCGGACCGGACTACCCGAACCACGTCGCGACCTACGTGCTCGGATCTCAGGCGTCGGTCAAGGCCGGTTACGTGAGCCCGTTGCGCTACACCGACTACAGCCTTGGCGCGACCATCTGCGACGCGCTCGGCGTCCCAACGATGACGAGCAACGACGAGTACGCCGAACGCCTCTCGGACGTGTGGCAGCACTCCAGTGGCGGCTCGCCGTCGGGCGGGGCGGCCTACCTTCGGCCGCGCTAGACCGTAGGTCGCCGGCATGGAGTTGCAGGTCGCCGCTCGCCCCGGTGATCCGCGGCGCACGCTCGCCTAGCCGGCGCCGCCAAGCCGGCACAGGGCCGTCATCCACTCGATCCGGTGGCCGGGTCCGGTTCATGGCACGCGGTCTCGACGGTTCTGGTGAGGTCGAGAGAACCGGCCGCCGAGTCGGGCCGCGGCCGGGACGGGGGGTCGTGGATTTCCCGGCGGTCGAGCCTCTGCTGGCGGTGATGTGATTTCGCCGCGCAGAATTCCAGCGACGACATGAGTTCGTCGCCAGATATGAAGTCTCCCCGGTGTGGCGTCACACACCGGGGAGGACTTTATGCTAACGGCGATTCCTGAGCCGATCCATCGGCTATTTGACAGCGTTGCCAAGGTTCCGCCGGGAATACGCAGGTGGGCGGGCTAATGCGCCATCGCGGGCTGCCGTGGCCGATTCATCACATACTGCACAAGCTCGATCAGCGTTTGCTTGCCAGAATCGCGATCGCGTGCATCGCACATCACCACCGGCACGCCCGGGTCCAGGTCGAGTGCCGTGCGAACCGAATCCACGCCGTACCGCTGGTGGCCGTCGAAGCAGTTGACCGCGACGATGAATGGCGTGTTGTGGCGTTCGAAGTAGTCGATCGAGGGGAAGCAGTCCTCCAGCCGCCGGGTGTCGGCGAGCACGATGGCGCCGAGGGCGCCGAGGGCGAGTTCGTCCCAGAGGAACCAGAAGCGGTCCTGGCCCGGAGTGCCGAAGAGGTAGAGCACGATGTCGCGGCCCAGGCTGATGCGCCCGAAGTCCATCGCGACGGTCGTGGTGCGCTTGCCTTCGACGCCGGTGGTGTCATCCTCGCCGACACCCGGATCGGTGAGGATCTCCTCGGTCTGCAACGGCATGATCTCGCTGACCGCGCCGACCAGCGTCGTTTTGCCTACGCCGAATCCGCCGGCGATAAGAATCTTGATCGCCGTGGGGATATGAGTTTCCGGCGCATCGCTGCGGTCAGAGCGATTGAAGGCCATGGATCACCGCCTGGAGGAGGTCGTCGTCGGGAGGGGTCTGGTGCTCCATCACTGTGATGGCATTGCGGTCGAGCAGATCGCCGAGCAGCACCCGGACCACGCCGACCGGCCGGTCCAGATGGGAGGCGATCTCCGCGACCGAGGCCGCGGTGCGTACGCGATCCAGGATCGCCTGCTGCTCCGGGTGCACATGGCGCCGGATCTCCGCCGCGGAGTCGGTCGCCACGATGTAGGTGAGCAGCTCAAACATGGCGGCGTCAGAGCGGGCCCGGCCGCCGGTCAGCGCGAACGAGCGGACCAGCGGACCAGCGGCGGCGTCGACCCAGCCGTCCGGCGCCGGTTCCGACCAGTCCGCGTCCACCGGCTCGTCACGCCGCCTGCGCGATCCAGCCATGGCCCGGCCGCCTAGCCCACCTGAGTCGGCGCGGATCGACGCGGCGGAGTGGCCAGCGTGTGGCCGATCCGCTCGATCAACAGCGCCATCTCGTAGGCGATCAAACCGATGTCGGAGTCGGCCTCGCTGAGCACGGCCAGGCAGGTGCCGGCCGCCGCGGAGGTGATGAAGAGGAACGCCGCCTCCATCTCCACGATGGTCTGCCGCACCGGTCCGCCACGGAAGTGGCGGCCGGCGGTGCGCGCCAGGCCGGAGAAGCCCGCGGCGACCGCGGCCATGTGCTCGGCATCGGGTCGGGACAGATTTCCGGACTTGCCGATGAGAATGCCGTCGACGGAGAGAACGACCGCCTGCTTGGCCGCCGGAACTCGGTCGATCAGATCGTTGAGCAGCCAATCCACACCGGTGGTCTCAGTTATCGTCATTGCCTCCGCCTCTCGCCATCGGCGAGCCGCCCTCAATGGCCGCCGACTGTTGCTGCGTGCCGCCGGTCGGGGCGGCACCACCGTCCGTTGCGCGGTGCGCGCCTCCATTGGCCGACCGCTCCGGTGCGTGAACTGCGCCATTGATGCCGTTGGTCGATGGATTGCCGGCCGACAGCTCGTCCACATTGCCGGCTGACGCCACGGCCCGTCCGTGGTTCATACCGTTTTGGAACGACGCCAGCATGTTACGCATCTGCTCCGGCGTACGCGATGTGGCGACCGGTGGCACCTCGACCGTGTCGTCGGTGCCTTCCGGCAGGGTCCGTGCCACGCTCGCCTGCCGGATCCGGATGGGCAGCCCGTCCGCGGTGCGGTTGCCGGAGTTCTGCGGCAGTTCGCTGCCGGGCATCGGGGTCACCTCCGGTGTGGATCCGGTCTGTGGTTGCTGCGGCGCCACCTGATATCCGGCCGGCTGGTTGACACCGGACAGGGCCATCAATCGGCTCGCCGCGGCCGGCCGGCTGTCCAGCGCGCCGCCGTCGGCCACCACCACGCCGTCGATGGCGTCCCGCTGTGCCGGCACCGTGGGAGCGACGACGATGTCATTGGGGAGCAGGGTCACCGCGGCCAGGCCGCCATATGCCGACCGGCGCAAACCGACCCGGATGTTCTGGCGCGCGGCCAGCTTGGCGACCACGAACAGGCCGAGCCGGGAGCTGTTGGCCGGGTCGAAGTCCGGTGGCACGGCGAGGCGGGCGTTGGCCTCCTCCATCGATTCCGCGCTCATGCCCAGGCCGCGGTCCTCGACCTCGATCGCGAGACCGTTCGGGACCACATACGCGGTCAGCGTCACCGGGCTGCCCGGCGGCGAGAACATCGTGGCGTTCTCCAGGAGTTCGGCGAGCAGGTGCACGACGTCGTTGACGGCGCGGCCGACCAGCGACAGATTCGGTGGCACCGCGACGTTGATCCGGGCGTACTCCTCTACCTCCGATGCCGCGGCCCGCAGCACGTCGGCGATCGGGACCGGAGTCCGCCAGCCGCGACCCGGCGTCGAGCCGGCCAGGATCACCAGGTCCTCGGCGTGCCGCCGCATGCGGGTGGCGAGGTGGTCGACCCGGAACAGCTCCTCCAGCTCCTCCGGATCGGTGGCCCGGCGCTCCATCGCATCGAGCAGCGCGAGCTGGCGGTGCAGCAGGGTCTGGCTGCGCCGTGCGATGTTCAGGAACACCTGGTTGAAACCCTGGCGCAGGTTGGCCTCGTGCACCGCGGAGGCGATCGCGGTGCGCTGCACCCGGGTGAACGCCTCGCTCAGCTGGCCCAGCTCGTCGGCGCCGACAGTCAGCGGTGGTGCTTCGCTCTCGACGTCGACCGGTTGACCGGTCCGGAGCCGCTCGACCACCGACGGCAGCCGATCCATCGCCAGCGTCAGGGCCTCGCCGCGGAGGCGGACGACGCGGCGCAGCAGGTTCCGCGCAGTCAGCCACGAGAAGATGATGAGCACCAGCAGCATCAGCGTGCAGGCCACGATCACCAGGATCAGGGTGGCGCGACGCGAGCTGGCGGCATCGCCGGTCTCGTTGATGACATTGGTCGCGATCTGACCGTTGACCTGCTGCACCGCGCCGAAGACCGTATTGAAGTCGTCCTGGAACTGGGCGTAGTTGACCTTCGGGCGGTTTCCGATGTCCGGGTTGGCGACCAGCGCGTCCTCGACCGACGTGATCCGCTTGGCGGCATCGCTGGCCATCACGTGCTTGTAGCCGACCAGCGCGTCACCGGTCAGCCCGGCGGACGCGTCGGCGTACATCTGGCGCTGCTTGGCGATCGCACCGACGATGTCGGTGTAATCGCGGGTCGTCATAATGCCGGCCGTCGCGACTCCCAGGATCAGCGCGTCCTCCCGGGAGAACATCTCTCCGGCACTGGCCATTGCGACCACGGTCGCCGCCTCGTCGGCCAGCACGTGGTCGTCGAGGCTCGAGATCGATCGGTAGACCGCCAGCAAGTTGTCGGCAATGCCGTTGTAGAAGGACATCGCGGCTGCGCGGCTCTCACCGGTGGCCACCGCTTTGCGAGCCGCGGGCATCTTGGCCAGCGCGTCGTTCAGGCGGGCCAGCGCCGCCTTGGTGCGGTCATTGGCGGCGTCCTGGAAGCTCTTGGTGGAGGTGAGCTTGGCCAGGTCGGCGATCCGGCCGTCAGTGGCCTGCTGGGCCTGCAGCAGAGCCTGCGTGTCGCTCGGCTGGTGGCCCTTGGTGCTCACATATTGCACCGAGTGCGCCCGCTCCACTTCGAGCAGGATCAGCACGTAAGCGGTCGGGACACCGGCGGCGTCCACACTGGTCTTCGCGTCGGCGAGGTTCTTCGCCGGACCCATCGCGATCGACACCGCGAACGCCGACATCGTGGCCAGCGGCAACAGCGGAGCCAGGAGCAGCGCGACAATCTTTGCGCGGATGGAGAAGCCACGCCGGGTCGGCGCCGTCGACCCGATGCGAATCGATCCGAGTTGGCTCATGCGAACGAAACCTGTCCGTCGAGGGGATGCGGTGCTGCCAGGCTGCTGCCTTCGCTCGTCCCTCGCTGCGCAAGCAGCCGGAGCCGGCCGGAGGCACCGGCCTCACGTGGGCCAAGTCTCCGAGATGCTACCTAGGCGATCGATGGATCGCACTATCGGGATGGACATTCATCGTTAAGTTGTCGCTGACCTGCGCTGGGTGAGCAATAGATCGCGCTGAGTCGCATAGCCGATAACACATTGCGAGTGACGACGCACTCACTGTCCTCCACTGCGGACCGAGTTGCCGCACACTATCACCGCGAGGCCGACCGCCCCGATCGCGCAGAAGTCGCTCGCAGACCGGCTGCTCATCGTCGCATGCTCGGCATATGTCGGCTGGACGTGGCTGATCGAGCCGGCCGCTCCACCGTTTGACGACGCGCTGGTGGCCAATCTGGTCAAGCTCGGCGCGCTGATTGGTCTTAGGCCGTGTTTCAAAGCTGCCGGTCGCCTGCGCCGGAACCCAGGCCACGACCGGCCGCGTTTGATCCCTTCCTGGTTACAACAGCGGTAGCCAGGAAGGGATCAAGCCGAGACCGGTTCGCGCCCTGGGCCGCGGCTCGCGCGACCGGACTTTGAAACACGCCCTAGTCTCGCCATGTGGGCGGTGGCCACGGATTAAAGCGGCGACCCTCAGAACCGCGCCACCACCATCGCGTAGCGGCCACTCTTGCGCCAGTCATCCCCGGTGGCGTCGAGGCGGCGGACCTGGTCCGGGTCGAGTCCGGCGACGACGTCCGACTTGAGCGTTCGCAGAGACACCAGCGGCGTCGGAAAATAGTCGGTCAGCTCGGCGAATGGTGTGGTTGGCGGCCACATTCTGTCCTCGACCAGACGCCGGTAGTTCAGGTCACCCTTGAGGATCGTCAGACCTGATCCGCCCACCACCGCCGTCAGTTCCACGACCTGTTCCCGGTACGGCACCGGCGCGCAGAACACCGGCTCGGCGGAGACGGTGAACCGCCCGCTGGCGAGCGCTCGCCGCAGCCGCTCGGCGGCGGTGGCAACGGCGGCCGGACCGCTCTCGATCCGGTCCAGCGCGGCCGTCACGTCATCGGTGATCGCGTCGGAGACGAAATACGGGTACGGCTTGACGTGCAGCGCGACCGAGCCGGCCAGCCCTTCGGTGAGCAGCATGTCGATCAGCATCAGGTCCGGGATCAGTTCGCGGCCGGCGTTGTCGGCGATCACTGTGATCCTCATCGGTGCCCGCCGGTTCGCGTACGCCCATACTGCCTGGATGTCGTCGATGACGAGGCGCGCGACGGCCTCGCGCCCCGCGGCGTCCGGTTTGGACAGGTTGAATCCGAGGTCCGCTCGGTTGCCCCAGAGTGCCGCCTGAACCAGCGCCGGAAACCGCTCGCCGGGCGGCCGATCCAGCACGGTGGCGAACGAGGCGAGTTCGTCGTCGACCGCGGTGGCGTTCAGTTCGGCGGCCTTGACCGGCCCGAACGGGTCGACCCGGTGCCATGGGCCGGCATCGAAGTAGCGAACCGTCTCGAGCAGCCGCCGATAGAAGTAACTCTCCGCCCACAACCACGGCAGATCGGTCCAGCGCTGGCCGATGTAGCCATGGTTCCATCGGACGTTCCAATCGACCGCGTCGGTGGCGCGGTCAGGCAGCGGCTGAACGGAGCCCGTGGTGATCTCGGTTTCGAAGTTGTCCAAGGCAGCCTGGATCGCCGGGGGATAGGGATGGGCGGTGCGGGTGGCGGCGATCAGCGCCGGGTGCCGCTGCATGAGCACGCTGTGGGGAAAGCTGCCCGGGACGTCGGCGAGAATGACCGGCGCGGGCGTTCCGGAGGTCGTCATCGACTCTATGCTCCACCACATGACGCGCCCGGAACGACAGGTCGACGAGATCGAGTTCGGCGGCCCGCGTCCTGGTCGTCGCGGTCTGCTGCCGGTCCTGTTCGTGCTCGCGCTGATCGCCGCTGGAGCGCTCGCCGTATGGCAGCGGCACACGCCAGATCGCCATACTGCCGCCACCACCGGGTCTTCGACCCCGACGGTCGTAACAGTACCGGAGGCGTCCGCCGTGGTGACGCTCGGTGGCGGTGTGGCGACGTCTACAAGCGGGTCGCGATTCGGAGTGGCGATCCCGATCCGGAACCTCGGTCGCGAGACAGCGCACGTCGCGACGATGCGGATAACGATGCCTGCGGGCTACACGGATGTCCGGATGGGCTTGCTGCCGTCAACCAGGAATGGAGACGTCGACTTGGCCAAGGCGGCCGCCTGGCCGCAGACCATGGATGTGGCATCCGGGCAAGCGATTGAGCTCGTATTCCAGGGCCGCACCCAGTGCCCGACCGGAACTCCGGGCATCGAACCGACGGTGGAATTGGCGATCAATGATGAGCCGCTGGTCCTGCCACTGGTGACCACGCCGGCATGGGAGGAAATGGTCGACGAGGGTTCGTGCCGGAGTTAGCCGTAGCGCGGGCCTGTTGAGCCGCTCGGCAGCAGCCGGGCGAGCGTCGGCTCGAGATCCGGTCGCTGGTGGCGGCGGTGACCCGCGCCGAGGTCACCGAAGCCTGATCGTCGGACGAAACGCCGACCAGCGCTCCGAGCTGTGCTTGAAGTCGGCGGGTAGTAAGCGATCGCCTGGTCGAACACGTCCATGCCGGGCTCCG
>Ga0068863_100005701_pt1 | contig 12225 bp, 6 predicted proteins | sample KBSSwiS62_FD_66596 | JGI IMG/M metagenome (GOLD analysis project Ga0068863, IMG submission 66596) | Switchgrass rhizosphere microbial communities from Kellogg Biological Station, Michigan, USA - KBS Switchgrass S6-2 | ecosystem: Host-associated > Plants > Roots > Rhizosphere > Soil ...
CGGTCGACGCCAAGCTGCTCGGAGATCAGGCTGCACGACGTCTCCAGGAACCGGTAGCCGTCGGCCTTCACCAGGAAGATCGCATGGTCCGGGCCGGCGATCGCGTTCATCTGCCGGGCGAAGTCCGCGCCGTTGGCGTTCTGCATCCGGGAGGCGTAGTCAACCCAGTCGACCAGCGCCGGGCCGCTCGGGTCGGCATAGGCGTACTCCCGCAGGTCCGTCTCGCCGAGCCGGGTGAGCGCCCGGTACACCGCCGGGCCGAGCTGGTCGGGGCAGAACGCGACGACGTCCCCCGGCCGGGCCTGCGCGGCGATCTCCGCGGCGATCTGGCTGGCCTGGGTGCGTTCCGTGCGCGCCAGCTGGAACCCGCCGAGCAGGCCGGACACCGACGCCACGACGAGGATTCCGCTGCGCCAGCGCTTCGAGGTCAGCAGCGACAGGCCGAGGGCCGCCAGCAGCAGGCAGGCCGGCAGCGAGATCCCGGTGTAACGCTCGGCGTAGGCGCTGCCGCCGAACATGTTCACGATCCAGGCGAGGGTCAGCGGTGCCAGCCACACGGTCGCCAGGTAGCGGCCGGGCATCCGTCCGGAGATCTTGACGGCCAGTTCCCGGCCGGCCGGCCGCGCGGTCAGCCCCAGCAGCGCCCCGCCGAGCAGGATCAGCCCCAGCAGCGCCCCGGTGGACTGCGGCCCGGCCCAGTCGAACACCGTGTCCAGCAGCACCTGCGCCTGTACCCGCGGCGCCCACGGGGTGCCGGTGTGCAGCATCTGGAACAGGAACGAGGGCATCCACGGCGCGAACGGAACCGCCGACGCGGCCATCGCGACGAACGCCCGCAGCGCCTGGCGCCGGTATCTGGGCCGCCGCCGTGACTGCGCGAGCAGCGCTCCGGCGACGGTGAACACCAGCAGGAACGTCCAGTAGTGCGTGTAGACGAGCGCCGTCGTAGCCAGCGTCAGCAGCCCGAGGCGCTGCCACGTCGGGTGTTCCAGCGACCGGACCAGCGCCAGCCCGAACGCCAGCACCAGCAGGACGACCATCGAGTACATCCGGGTCTCGCTGCCGTACCGGATCGCGTACGGGGAGCACGCGAACAGCAGCAGCGTCGCCCGGGCGGTGCGCCGCGGTGTGCCGCCGTCGCCGTTGCCATGCGCCGTCGCGAGCGCGCCCACCCGGGCGCCGGCCGCCCAGGCGAGCGGCAGCGTCGCCAGCGACAGCACGCCGGACAGTGCCCGCACGGCGACGTCCCCGTCGCCGAACATCTTGATCCACACGTGCAGCAGCAGGTAGTACAGCGGCGGCGAGCCGTCGTGACGCAGCGCCGCGATCAGCGCTCCGACCGGCCGGTGGGCGATGTCGACGGTCAGCGCCTCGTCGAGCCACAGGTGGCTGTTGGTCGCGAACCGCAGCACCCCGCCGAGGGCGACCGCGAGCGCGACGAGCACCAGCGGCGTCCGCCGCCAGGCGCGGGCCGCGCGCGGGCTGGCCTGGACCCGCCGGGCGAGCCGCAGCGCAGGCGGTCCTGCCCAGGCCAGGCCCCGCGGCAGGACGAGTGCCCGGGCGTCGGCCGGCGCCGTCCGGCCGGTCCCGTCGCGGGCGCCGGCGTCCTGGAGCCCGTCACGGTCATCGAGCCGGCCGGAGCCGTCGGCGGGGACGCCGTCCCCGGCCGGGGACGTGTCGTCGGGGACGACGTCGGGGTCGCCGGCGGCGGTGGGAGCCGGGCGCCGCGCGGAGGAGGGTGGTTGGTGCGGTTCGACGGGCGGGGCCTGCCGAGGCACCGTCGCCGTCACCGCTGGACCTGGGGGAACAGCGACCGGGGTGACAGGGAGCTGCGGAGCGGTCGGCTCACCGGTCGACTTGCCCGACGGGAGCACAGCCGGGCTGGTGGAAGGGTCGGTGGTCACTTTGAGCACGCTACCCAGGGCCGGGGTACGCCACGACGGGTGCCATCGTCGCCCGCGTCCGGTTGGCCGGGACGCGGCCCTCGCATCGCCGCTCACCCGACCGGCTCGGTCGTGGGGCATGCCGGGCCGGGCGCGGTGGACCCGGGGCCCGGCTCGTCGAACTCGCCGTCCGGCACCGCCGGGGTGCCACCCAGCTCGGCCCCGGCCAGCAAGGGCGCCAGGAGCGTGACCCGGCGCCGCCCGCCGGCCGAGCGGACCGCCTGGCGCAGCGCCGGGCCGTTCACGAACACCACCGACAGGTGGCCGCGGGCGCGGGTGATCGCGGTGTACACCAACGGGCGGTTGAGCATCCGGCCGGCCTCCGGTGGGAAGACGGTGACGACCGCCGGCCATTCGCTGCCCTGCGCCCGGTGCACCGTGACGGCCCAGCCGTGGCGCAGGTCCCCGAGCGCGGTGGCCGGCACCTCCAGCGTCCCTGCGGGGAACGTGACGAGCAAACCACCCCGCTCGGCGAACGCTGTCACCACACCGATCTCCCCGTTGGCGAATCCGACGTCGAGGTGGTTCGCGGTCGCCACCACCCGGTCGCCTACGTCGAAGCCGCTGACCGCGCCCGGGCCGGGGTTGAGCCGCGCCTTCAGCGCCGTGTTCAGCGCCGCCGTCCCCGCCGGCCCGGCGTGCACCGGGGTGACGACCTGCACGTCAGCGGGCACGATGCCCAGCACCCGGGGGATCGAGTCGGTGACCAGCTGCACGGTGCGGTGCGCGGCCTCCCCGGCGGACCGGGCCGCGACGACGACGACCTCCCGGTCCCCGCCGTCGGCGGGCGGCGGCAGGTCCCCGGCGCGCACGGCGGTCGCCAGCTGCGCGATCGCCCCGCCGGCGGACTGCCGGTAGAGCCGGGCAAGCTCGGTCACCGGCACGACCCCGGACTCGATCAGGTCGGTAAGCAGCTGGCCGGGGCCGATACTGGGCAGCTGCGCCGGGTCGCCGACGACGAGCAGATGGGTGCCGTCGGCGAGCGCCTCGATCAGCGCGGCCGCCAGCTCCGCGTCGACCATCGACGCCTCGTCGACGACGACCAGGTCGGCGTCGAGCGGGTTGTGCTCGCCGCGGGCGAACCCGCCGCCCTTGCCGCGGGCGCCGAGCAGCCGGTGCAGGGTGCTCGCCGGGGCGTCGCACAGCTCCTCCAGCCTTTTCGCGGCCCGGCCGGTGGGCGCCGCCAGCGCGACCTCGGCGCCGGCCGCCCGGGCGAGCAGCACGACGGCGGCGACGGTCCGGCTCTTGCCGGTGCCCGGGCCGCCGGTGAGCACGCTGACCCCCGACTCCAGCGCGAGCCGCGCGGCCGCGAGCTGCACCTCGTCCAGCCCCGCCAGCGCCGCGTCCACGTCGCCGCCGGCCGCGCCCTCGGAAGTCGCACCCTCGGCGAGCACCGCGGGGCCGCCGCCGGCGGCGTCGCCACCGAGCCCGCCCGCCCCGCCGCCCGCCGGGCCCGCCGCGTCCTCGCCGCGGTCCGGGCGGCCGTCTTCGCGGTCCTCGGCGTCCTCGGGGTCCTCGCCGAGGCCGAAGTCCAGCTCGGCGGTGCGGTGCTCCTCGTCGGGTTCAGCGCCGTCCGGCGCCGGCTGCTCGGCGGCGCCGGCCCGGCGGGCGCGCGGCTGGCCGGGGCGCAGCGGCTCGGCGGTCGCCAGCAGCCGCTCGATCCCGTCGGCGATGGCCTGCTCGGCCATGGCGTAGCGCTCCAGGCCGATCCGGTCGCCGACGAGCACCACCCGGCCGTCCTCGGCGGCGGCCTCCAGCGCTTCCGCCGGGTCGGGCACCCCGTCGCGGGCCGCTGCCGCCAGCACCGGTTCGACCGGCCCGGCGGTGTCCCCGGCGCGCGCCGCGGCCTGGGTGAGCAGATGGACGAGCACCCCAGGCCCGCGCCGTGGGTCGTCGCGGCCCAGGCCCATCGAGCGGGCCAGCCGGTCGGCCTGCGCCAGCTCCGCCTCGCCGCCGGCCAGCAGCGCCCACGGGTCGGCGCGCAGCTCGTCGGCGGCCGCCGCGCCGAGCTCGTCGCTGACCCCGCGGGCGAGCCGCACCGGCAGGTCGGCCGCGGCGAGCATTCCGGCGACCTCGTAGCGGCCCGCCGCCGCGCGGAACGAGTCCAGCAGCCGCCGGGCCCGCGGCCCGCTCATCCCCTCGACGGCCGACAGGCGCGCCAGGTCCACGTCGCCGGGGGAGCGGATGCCGGCGGCGGGCAGCCGCTCGGCGCTCGTCCGGCCAAGCCCCGGCCACAGCCCGGCCGCGCAGAACGCGGCGAACAGCGGGTCAGGGGCAGGCGAGGACGGCTCCGGCATGCCCGAAGCGTAACGAGTCATCCTGTGCGTTGATCGCGGCCACCGCCGCGCCGTGTCGCGCGCCCGCGCGCCAATGCGCGGAGCGGTTGGACCGGCCGGGGCTCAGGAAATGACGGACGTTTCGTTCCCGAGCGCGAGCCGCGACTGGGTGATCGCGTCCCGGACCGGATTCGTCGGCGCACGTATGACCCAGACGAGCGACAGCGCCGCCGTTCCCAGAATAGCGGCGCAGAACAGGACAATACCCGGCACGCCCAGCCAGGCGATTACCGCGACCGGACCGAGCACCCAACAAGAAAGAGCTCCCAGGAGCACGGAGATCATCGACGCGACGCTGAAGAAGTCGTTCCCGGCGTCGAGCGCCACGGCAACGGTGACCACCTGCAGAAGAAGAAATCCCACGCCAAGGGCGAGCGGTAGACGCAGCCAGCTGGGCCCCCACGCGGCTATGCCGGCGGCGCTGAGTGCCGTCGCGACGAGTCCGAGAACCGCCATTCCCACGTGGATAGCGATGATGGTCGCGCGGTAGGCCTTCGCCTCGGTGTCGCGGCGCGGCCAGAAAATCCCGCGCCAAAGCCGGTCCGTGATCGCGACCAGTTCGAGCCCGAGCATCACGACGACCAGCCGTGACATCAGGTCGAGCCGGCGGACCGCCGCCTCCGCGGTCGATAAGAAACCCGCTTGGGGAATAATCAGGTCGAGAAATTCGGCCGTGCCGGTCGCGGCCGTCCCGTCGAGCGGCTGCCTGCTCTGAAGCCGGGCTGCCAGAAGCTGTGACGCCTGGCGATGGGTCAGCTGAGTGGCGGTCTGTGGCTCAAAGATTCGATGCTGGTTCCTGGCTATCTCCTGCACCGCGGCCGGCGGTTCGCCGGTCCACGCCAGCACCGCGTATTCCGGACTGGGAGCGCGCCGCAGGGCGGCCGGCATCCCGATGCGGGGATCGATCGTGCCGGGATCCCAAGGTGCCGCCGCTGGCGGTTCCGACACGCTGACCAGCCAGGCGACCCGTCCCATGATGGACACGATCGGCGCCGGGCGGGCGGTGAACGGGCGCCACACCCAGTCGAGGCTCGGCGCCCGGTCGAGGTCCGGCGCGCCCGAGGCGGCTCCGGTGGTCACGCGGCTGGCCAGCTCGTCCTCGATGTCCGGGCTGCGGGCCAGGGACGCGAGCTGCCAGGCGGCCGCGTACTGGACGTCTTCGTGCGAGCCGTGCCACAGGAACGGGACGAGCGCGGTGGCGGCGGTCGGCGTGCCGATCGCACCGAGGTGGGCCAGCGCGTCCAGCCGCGTCTCGACCGGCAGGGAGCCACCGACGATCGCCTCGAGCGCCGGCACGGCGAGATCGCCCATGCCGACCAGGGCCTCCCGGGCGAACGGCACCGACGAGAAGGCCTGGCCGAGCGCCGCGGCCGCGGCGGTCGTGTTCGTCCGGGCCAGGGCCCGCGCGGCCCGTTCGGCGGCCGGCGGGCCGTCGTCCAGCGCCCGCACCAGGAACTGGAAGACCTCGAGGCCGCGGGCCCGCCGGTCGGCGGCGACGAGCCCGAAGGCGTTGATCACCGCGGTACCGTCCGCGCCGTGCGCCGGCGCTTGGGCCGCCGGCGCGGTGATCATGCTGCGGTGCTCGTCGATCAACCCTGCCGCGAAGGCCGCCTCGACAGTGCGGGTGTCGGCGAGGCATTCCAGCGCCAGCACGGGATCGAGCGTGTGCACCTGCCGCAGGACACCGGTCGGGTCGCCGGGAACCGAGCCGCACCAGAGCTTCACCACCTCCCGCCACGTCGTCGGGTGCCGGCGCCACCGGTCCATCAGGCCGGCGGGGTCGGCGTGCAGCTCGACGGCTGCCAGGTACTCCTGCAGCGTCAGGTGGGCGAAGCCGAACCGTTCGCCGCCGTCAATGCGCAACAGCAGGCCGGACAGGTCGACGAGCTCGTCGACGACGTCCCAGACCTTCGCGTCGGTCGGCAGGTCCAGATCGGGCCACATCCCCTCGACCGTCGCGCTCACGACGGCGCGTGGCAGCTCGCGGCGGTCGCCTTCGGCCGGGGTGTCCATCGCGGCGAGCGCCAGCCGGGTCAGGATGCGGCGTTTCGCGCCGCGCCGGTAGCGGATCTGCCGCAGCCGCAGCTCGTCGAGCATTGTGTCCACGACCTGCTGGTAGAACTCCGACCGGTTGTGCGGCAGCACCTGGGCCTGGTTCTGGCCGCCGTACCCCCGCCCGAACAGGTACGCGATCATCGTGAGCAGCAGCGGGTTGCCGGCGAGCGCCCGGATCCGGGGCGCGTCGTGCAGGACCGCCATGAGCGTGTCGACCGCCGCCCGGTCGGGCAGCTCCGGCCAGGCCAGCAGGAACCGGCGAATCAGCCGGTCGTCGAACTCCGCGATGTGGAAGACGTCGGGGAACCGGTCGGCGAGCTGGCCTCGGTAGATGGCGGACCGGCAGGTGACGACGATCCGGCACTCCCGGTGGACGCCGACGAACGTCTCGATCCGTTCGACGAGCTGGTCACGGCGCTCCGGGCTGACCTCGTCCAACCCGTCGAGGAGGAGCTCGAGCCGGTTGTCGGCGAGTGCCCGGTCGACGAACGCGCCCGCGTCCGGGAAGTCCGTCCCCGCCAGCGCCTCGACGACGAGGTCGCGCAGCGAGCCGTCCTGGCTGTTCGCGCGATGCAGGTTGACGAGCACCGGCACCCTGGGCGGGCCGAAGCCCTCGTGTCCCGGCTGGCCGGTCGCCCACAACAACAGCGAATGCCGCAGCAACATCGACTTTCCCGCGCCGGGGGGACCGATGACGACCGCGCGCCGGACCTGACGAATCGTAGCGTACGCCTCGCCGGACGCCGCCGCGGGACCGCTGTCCTGGTGGGACAGGCGCAGGGGTACGAAAACGTCCCGCATGGACAGCTCGATCGTGCGGTTGAACGGCGGGCGAAAAGTCGACTCGTCCCGGTGGATCCGCGTCCGGTACTTCCGCAGGGCACGCCGGTGCCGGGTCTTCCGCCCGGTGAAGCGGTGCTGTACCCAGGACCCGAACGCCGCCAGGGCCCGGGCGACGACGTCCTTCAGGAACGCGCCGACGATCGCGGCCAGCGCGAAACCGAGAAAAACGAGCCAGTCGTGTGGCGACCAGTTATGCGGCATCCGACCCCTGTCATCACCTTCCTACTTCCAGGCGATGCCCGTAGTTATATCGCACACCTTGGGGTATTCGACCCCAGGGTGCCGCTTCCTCTCGAGGCGTGTGCCGGCTGGCGCCGTGGACCGCGGCCGGAATGCCGCTCGGCCCCCGCTGTCGGATGACCGGGGTGGCGCCGGCGGCGTTTTGCCGTGGGCGCGCCCGTAGCTCATCGTGCCCGACATTGTGGGGCTTCCTGTCCTACCCCGCGGGGCCGGGTCACCGTCGTTTCGCCCCATCAGGTCTGCCAGATTCCGGCCGCCTCACAAGGTAGGACAGGCCGCAGGTCTTCCCGGGTCGCGGGGCGAACGGGAAGCATCCAGAGACAGGGCGGCCGTCCGGTGCCGGGCGGATTCCAGAGCTCGGCGGACTGCCGACGGGTGACCGAGCGCCAGGGGCGGCGTCAGAACGGGGGCCAGGGGATCGCGGGCCAGTCGTCGGACGGGGTGGGGAAGCGGCCGTGCTCGCGCAGCCGGTCGATCCGGGCGCCGAGGGCGCTGATCTCGCCGAGCGTCAGCAGGTCCGTGAGGCGCTCGCCGAATGGGCCGGCGACCGCGGCTGCCAGACCGTCGAGCAGTGCCCGCTCGGCGGCGTCGAACCGCTTGCCGCGCCAGTTCCACAGCACGGTCCGCAGCTTGTCGTCGCCGTGGAACGTCACGCCGTGGTCGATCGCGTAGACCCGCCCGGACGGCGCGGGCAGCAGGTGGCCGCCCTTGCGGTCGGCGTTGTTGATGACCGCATCGAACAGCGCGATGCGGCGCAGCCGCCGGTCGCCGCCGCGGACCAGCGCGACGACGTCGACCGTCTCGTCGACGTCGATCCACAGCTGGGCCATGCCAACGCCGAACGGCCCGTCGCGCAGCACGGTCGGCGGGACGAGACCGTCACCTATCTGCTCGGACAGCTCGTAGGCGGCGAGCTCCCTGGCGGCGAGTGTCCCGTCAGGAAAGTCCCACAGCGGCCGCTCGCCGCGGACCGGCTTGTAGACGCAGCGCGCGTCGACGCCGCCGCCGCTGATCGCGCAGAACAGGGTGGCGTTGCTGGCCTCGACGAGCCGGCCGGAGACGGTGATCTCCCCGGTCCGCAGCAGTGCCAGCGCGGCCTCGGCGTCCAGCCCGCCGGCGTCGCTGGGCTCCAGGCACGCGCCGCGGGACGCGGCGTCCCGCGCGGCTGGCACGCTCACGCCGGCGTCCGTCGCCGCGCCGCCGCCCAGTGCGCCGCCGGTAGGCGATGCGCCGCCAGCGGCCGGCTCACCGTGCGGTGCCGCGCGCCGCGCGCCGCTCCCTGCTGGGTCCACGGTGCCAGTCTCCCGTCCTACCATCCGGATCTTCGCCGCTGTGACGAGACACACGTCCCGCCCGGCTGGACGCGGGCGCACGCCGCGCCGACGCGAACCCGCCCGCCCGTCCGGCGCCTACCCGGCCCGCCGCGCCGGGCCCTCCTGGCGCGGCGGGCCGGGCGGCCGGATGGCAAGGCCGCAGGTGCCCGAGTGTCAGGCCGGGGTGAAGACGCCGGCGCCGCCGCCGACGACCGAGTCGCCGGAGCCGGCCCCGGCCGCGCCGGCGTCACCGGACCCGCCCGCCGCCTCGTCCTGCTTCGGCTTCGGGAGCAGGTCCTCGACGCTGCCGCCGAGGTCATTGACCCGCAGCACGAACGGGCGGGTCTCGGTGTAGCGGATCACCGTCAGCGAGCACGGGTCGACGTTGATTCGGTGGTACATATCCAGGTGCATGCCCAGCGCGTCGGTGACGATCGCGCGGATCACATCGCCGTGCGAGCACAGCAGCCAGGTGGCGTCCGGGCCGAGCCGGGCGTTCCAGTCGCGGACGGCGTCGACGCCCCGGGCCTGCGTGTCGCGCAGCGCCTCACCGCCCGCGCCGGGGAACGTGACCGCGCTGGGGTGGGCCTGCACGACCTTCCACAGCGGGTCCTTCGCCAGCGTCGCCAGTTCCTGGCCGGTCCAGTCGCCGTAGTGGCATTCACCGAGCCGGTCGTCGAGCTGGACCGCGGGCCGCGGCGACCCGTCCGGCCCGGCGGCGGCGATCTCGGCGGCGGTCTGCGCGCAGCGGTCCAGGGGGCTGGAGACGACCGCCTCCAGTGGCACCCTCGCGAGCCTCGCCGCGACGGCCTCGGCCTGGGCCAGGCCCCGCTCGTCGAGCCCGACGCCGGGAGTCCAGCCGAGCAGCAGCTTCCCGGTGAGCGCGGTCAGCCCGTGGCGTACCAGCAGCACCGTCGTCACCGCGTGCCTCCTCCAGTCCGGTCCCGCCCGGACCGCCCCGGTCCGGGCCCTCACGTTACCGACCGGGCACGCCATCCCAGGCGGCGGCGACGGCCTCCCAGACCCCGCTGGACCCCCGGCGGCTACCGGCCTCCTGGCCCGGGCGGGGGTCCCGGCAAAAGGGGCCACCCCGTCGGCGCGCAGCCCCCGGCCCGACGGACTGTGGGCCCTGGGCCGGCTCAGCCACCCCTGCCGACTCATGGGACTGGCCGGTCCGGCTCGGCCGGTCGGGATTGGCGGGGACGGCGGGCTTGATCGCGCTTGTCCGGAGTGACCCGAGCCGCGCCCGCGGCCCCGCTACGCTGGCTGACATGCGGTCCTGGCCAGCCTGCCCCCTTCCCGCGCTGCCCGGGCGGGGCGAACGGCCCCGCCTGTTCGACTCCTCGACCGGCCGGCTGGAGCCGGTCGGCCCCGAGCTGCCAGCCGACCCGCCCGCCCCAGGACCCGCGGTGTCGATGTACGTGTGCGGGATCACCCCGTATGACGCGACCCACCTCGGCCACGCGTTCACCTACGTGACCTACGACCTGGTGAACCGGGTGCTGCGCGACGCCGGCTACCAGGTCCGGTTCGTCGAGAACGTCACCGACGTCGACGACCCGCTGCTGGAGCGCGCTGCCCGCGACGGCGTCGACTGGACCGAGGTCGCCCGCCGCGAGACCGACCTGTTCCGCGCGGACATGGCCGCGCTGCGCATCCTGCCGCCCGACCACTACGTCGGCGTCGTCGAGGCGATGCCACTGATCGTCGACATGATCGCCGAGCTGGCCGCCGCCGGCGCGACGTACACCCTCGACGGGGATGTGTACTTCTCCGTCGCCGCCGCGCCCTGGTTCGGCTACGTCTCGGGGCTCGACGGGCCGGCGATGCGGGAGCTGTCCGGCGAACGCGGCGGCGACCCGGGCCGCCGCGGCAAGAAGGACCCGCTCGACCCGCTGCTGTGGCGCGCCGAGCGGCCCGGCGAGCCGAGCTGGCCCTCGCCGTTCGGCCCGGGCCGGCCCGGCTGGCACATCGAGTGCTCGGCGATCGCGCGGCACTACCTGGGTGACGTCATCGACGTCCAGGGCGGCGGCGGTGACCTGGTCTTCCCGCACCACGAGTGCTCCTCGGCGCATGCCGAGGTCGCGACCGGCCGCAACCCTTTCGCCCGGCGGTACGTCCATACCGGCATGGTCGGCCTGGACGGGCACAAGATGTCGAAGTCGCGCGGCAACCTGGAGTTCGTCTCCCGGCTGCGCGGCCGCGGCGTCGCGGCCGCGGCGATCCGGTTGGCGCTGCTCGCGCACGCGCACCGTGAGGACTGGGAGTGGACGCCCGCCGAGCTGGCCGCGGCCGAGGCCCGGCTGGGCCGCTGGCGGGCCGCGGCCGCGCTGCCCGCCGGCCCAGAGGCCACCAGGCTGCTCGCCGAGGTACGGGCCGCGCTCGGCGCCGGCCTGGACACCCCGAAGGCGCTCGAGGCCGTCGACGGCTGGGCCACCGCGGCGCTCGCCGACTCCGGTGAAGGCGACACGAACGCGCCCAGACTCACCCGGATGCTCGTCGACGGGCTGCTCGGTGTAGACCTTGAAGCTGTGGCGACGAACGGGGGCTGAGAATGGGGCAGGGCCACCACGATCAGCCCGGGCGAGGGCCGCACGTCCCGCGCCCCGCTTTTGACCTGGTGGCCCGCGGCTACGACGCCGAGCAGGTCGACGGGTACATCCACGCGCTGTGGCGCTACGCCAGCGACCTGACGGCCCGGGTCGCCGCCGCGGAGGCGGCGCTGCGCCACGAGCGGGACCGCCGCGCCGCCGACGAGCGGACCGACCCCGGGGTCCGGGTAGGGCGGATGCTCGCGATCGCCCAGCAGATGGCCGACGAGATCGTGGGCGGGGCCCGGCTGACCGCCGAGCAGACGCTGTTCGACGCGGTGCGGGAGGCCGGCGCGTCGCATCCGATCGCCCAGGAGGCCCGCGAGCAGGCCGACAAGCTGCTCGCGGACGCCGCCGCCGAGGCCCGTCGCATCGCCCGCGAGCGCCACGAGGACCTGGAGGCGCAGATCTCCGAGGCGACGGCGGCGCTGGAAGCGGTTCGCCGCCAGCAGGGCGAACTGCTCGGCGCGCTGCTGCGGCTGCGCGGCATGGTCGGCTCCGGGGACTTCGAGCGCACCATCGCCGTACTGGCCCGCGCGGGCGCCGACCCGCGCGCCGAACCCGCCGGCGCCGATCCGCCACCCACGCCGGCGGCCCCGCCGCAGCGGGAGCCCCCGCCCGGCCCGGCCCCGGCGGCCCCCGGTGTGTCGGCCGCCGCGGCCGGGCCGGGCCAGAGCGCGCGCGCGAGCAAGGGCGGGGCAGCGCGCCGCGGCACGCCGGCCGGCGGCGAGGTCCTCGAGGGCGAGCTGTACCCGGTGGAGTCCCCGCCGGTCAGCCCACCGGCAGGCCCGCGGGGGACGGGCGGTCCGGACATCGTCGACGTCGAGATCGTCGACAGTCCCTGACCGGTCACGGCGCCGTCCCCGGCTGCCCGTCCACGGCCCTCGGCGGGGTCACCTGGCCG
>Ga0068863_100005708_pt1 | contig 12220 bp, 8 predicted proteins | sample KBSSwiS62_FD_66596 | JGI IMG/M metagenome (GOLD analysis project Ga0068863, IMG submission 66596) | Switchgrass rhizosphere microbial communities from Kellogg Biological Station, Michigan, USA - KBS Switchgrass S6-2 | ecosystem: Host-associated > Plants > Roots > Rhizosphere > Soil ...
CGATTCGCTTCCTGCCCAATGCCGTCGGCGATTTCAGTGCGACGGTGACGACGCGGCCGGCAGCGCCGTGGCTCGGGTCGATCGGCGATCTCAACGGTGACGGCCGTGCCGATTTCATCTTCGGCGCGGCCGGCGACGACGACAAGGCACTCGATGCCGGCCGCATCTTCATATCGATGGATGCGTTTGTGCCCGGCACCACCAATGGCGTTGCCGATGGACTGAACCGGATCATCATCGACGGTCTGAACGCTGGCGATCACGCCGGCGCCGCGGTCGGCGCCGTCGGCGATCTCAACGGCGACGGACTCGGCGAAATCTTGATCGGAGCGCCGGGCATGGACGTCGGCGTCCGCACCGATGCCGGCGCCGCGTTCGTCATCTGGGGGCTTGCAAGCGCCGCCGGGATCGATCTCGGCACGCCGTTCGCGGGCGATGGAGATGGCTATGTCATCACCGGCCAGTCGTCGGGCGATGCGGCCGGCACCACGGTCATGGCGATCTCCGATCTCAACGGCGACGGCAAGGCCGATATCCTGGTCGGCGCGCCCGGCAACGACAGCGGCGGATCCAATGCCGGCGCCGCCTATGTCGTCTGGGGCAAGGCAAGCGACACGATCGTCGGACTCGCCAACGTCGCGGCCGGGGTCGGCGGGTTCAAGATCATCGGCGAAAGCAATGGCGATGCCGTCGGTACCGTCCTTGGCACGCTCGCCGACATCAATGGAGACGGCAAGGCCGAGATCCTGATCGGCACGCCGGACAGCGCGGCTGGTGGCGGCAATTCGGGAGCCGTCTATGTCGTGTTCGGCAAATCGACGACTTCGGCCGTGAACCTCGCCAACGTCGCCGCCGGTATCGGTGGCTTCCGGATCACCGGCATCGCGGGCGACGATGCGGGCGCGGCCGTGTCCGGACTCGGCGACGTCAACGGCGACGGCCGCGCGGACATTCTGGTCGGCGCGCCACGCTCGGACAGCGTCTATGTCGTGTTCGGCAAGGCCGACACCGCCGAAGTCGATTTGGCGAATGTGGCATTGGGACTCGGAGGCTACCGGATCGTCGCCGAAAATGTGGGCGACCTCGACAATCTGGCCGTGACCGGCGGCGCCGATCTCAACCGCGATGGGATTGCCGACCTCGTCATCGGCGCATCGGGCAATAGCGAGGGCGGCGCCGATGCCGGCGCCGTCTACATCATCTGGGGTGGCGCCGCCGGCATGGTCGATCTGTCGCTCGTGGCGCAGGGCATCGGCGGCGCGAAGATCGTCGGTGGTGCGGGCAGTCTGACCGGCGCCAGTGTCGCGATGACCTCCGATCTCAACGGTGATGGCACTGCCGATCTGATGATCGGCGCCCCGGGCGCCGGCGAATCTGCTTATATCCTCCATGCCGACGCCAGCTGGCAGCCCGACAACAATATTTACGGCACTGCCGGCAACGACATGATCGGTACCGGATTTGGTGGACGCCTCACGGTCGGCGAAGGCGCCGACATCATCCTCGGCCTCGCCGGCAACGACGTCATCCATGGCGCCGGCGGCAACGACACCATTGAAGGCGGTACGGACGACGACGCACTGTTCGGCGATGCCGGTGGCGACACGCTCGACGGCGGGGCCGGCAACGATGCCATGGCCGGCGGTTCCGGTGACGATCTCTTCATCGTCGATTCGACGATCGACACCGTGACCGAACTGGCTGGCGAAGGCATCGACACCGTCCAGTCGGCCGTCAATTTCACATTGTCGGCGAACATCGAGAATCTCGTGCTGACCGGCGCCGCGCTAATCGGCACCGGCAATGGTTCGGCCAACATGATCACCGGCACCGGCGGCAACAACACGCTCGATGGCGGTGCCGGCGCCGACACGCTGATCGGTGGACTCGGCAATGACGGCTACAGGGTCGACGATGCGGGCGATCTGGTGTCCGAAGCGGCGAACGCCGGCACCGATACGGTCACCACGAGCATCGATTACAGCCTTGGCGCGAATGTCGAAAATCTCGTGCTCAGCGGCGCTGCGCGGATCGGCACCGGCAATTCGCTGGCCAACAGGCTGACCGGCACGATCGGCAACGACACGCTCGACGGTGCTGCCGGAGCCGATGTCATGACCGGCGGTGCGGGTGACGATATCTATGTCGTCGACAATGCCGGCGATGGCATCGTCGAGGCGACAACGGGCGGTATCGACACCGTTCGTTCCAGCATCAATCTCACCCTCGCGGCCAATGTCGAGAATCTGGTGCTCAGCGGCGCGGCGCGGATTGGCACCGGCAACGCATCGGCCAACGTCATCACCGGCACGACCGGTCATGACACGCTCGATGGCGCCGCCGGCACGGACACGCTGATCGGCGGACTGGGCGACGACACCTACAAGGTCGACAATGCCGCCGACGTCATCGTCGAGGTGGCCGGCGAGGGCAATGATACGGTCGTCGCGGCATTCGATTATGCGCTTGGCGCCACATCGATCGAAAACCTCACCCTCACCGGCGCGGCGCATGTCGGTACCGGCAATGATGGCGCCAACACCATCACCGGCGGCACCGGCAACGACACGCTGGACGGCGGCGGCGGAATCGACACGCTCGTCGGCGGTGCGGGCGACGATCGCTACGTCGTCGATAGCGTCACCGACACCATCACCGAACTCGCCGGTGGTGGCAGCGACACCGTCCTTTCGTCGGTCGATTTCACGCTCGGCGCCGAAATCGAAAATCTCGTGCTGACGGGCACCGCCCATGCCGGCACCGGCAATGCGCTCGACAATGTCCTGACCGGAGGTAACGAAGCAGACACGCTGACCGCCGGTCTCGGCAACGACACACTCGACGGCGGCGTCGGCGCGGACATCTTGATCGGTGGGATCGGTGACGACACATATTTCATCGACAACCCGGGCGACATCGTCATCGAGGATGCCGGCGCCGGCTTCGATACCGTCGTCGTCAACAGCGACTGGACGCTCGCCGACAATATCGAGGGCGTCAGGCTCGTCGGCACCGGTCACAGCCTGACGGGCAATGCGGCCGCCAACACGCTCGAGGGCGATGCCGGCGATGACACGCTCGATGGTGGTGAAGGCGACGATGTCGAGATCGGCGGCGACGGCAACGACCATCTGATCTCCGGATCCGGTCATGACACGCTCGCCGGCGGCGCGGGCGACGACGTCTACGTCCTCAGCGGCGGATCCGCACATATCGAGGACTTTCTCGGGCATGATACGGTCGATGCCAGCGATGCGACCGGCGACAGCCATATCGATCTCTCCGGCGACACATTGACCGAGGTCGAGGGCCAGACCTGCGATTTCGGAACGGGCGGGACGGTGACCGGCTCGCTCAACGTCCAGTTCCTCCAGGATCTGACAGGCTCTTTCGCCGATGACATCGCCAATGTCCGAACACTGGTGCCGCAGATCGTTACCGCGCTGCAGGCCGTCCAGGCAGATGCCGCGTTCGGGGTCTCCACGTTTCGCGACAAGGCGATTTCGCCGTTCGGCAATGCCGGCGACTGGGTCTATCAGACCCAGACTGCCATCGGCACGACACCGGCGGCGCTGACGGCGGCCTATGCGGGCATGGTGGCATCGGGCGGCGCCGATCTGCCCGAGGCGCAGATCGAGGCGCTGATGCAACTCGGCCTGCGCGCCACGTCCGAAGTCGGCTTCCAGGCCAATGCCGCGCGGATCGTGGTCCTGTTCACCGATGCGAGTTTCCACATCGCCGGCGATGGCGCCGCCGCGGGCATCACCACACCGAACAATGGCGATGCAATCCTCGACGGCAATGGTCTGGGCGAGGATTATCCGATGCTCGCGCAACTCGAGGCTGCGCTGGTCGCGGCCAACATCATCCCGATCTTCGCGGTCACGGCCGGGCTCGAAACGACCTATCAGGGGCTCGTGACGTCGCTCGATCGCGGCGCCGTCGTCACGCTGACGGCCAATAGCTCGAACATCGTTTCCGCGATCACCGCTGGCCTCACCGCTGCGACGACGACGCACATCGCGGTCGCGATCGGGGGCGCCGGCAATGACAGTCTGATCGGCAATGTCGGCGACAACACGCTGGTCGGCAATGCCGGCGACGACACGCTGACCGGCGGCGACGGCGACGACGCGATCGAAGGCGGCGACGGCATCGATACCGCCGTCTTCATCGGTGCGCGATCCGATTATGTGATCACGACGGTCTCGGCCACGCGTATCATCGTCGACGATCTGCGGCTTGTCGACGATACCGATACGCTGACCAACGTCGAGTACCTGCGGTTCAGCGACGGCACGATCGCCGTCGGCAACACCAATGTTACCGCGCCGGTCTTCTCGTCACCGTCGGCTTTCGCGATCGCCGAGAATGCCATGGCTGTCGGCATCGTTGCCGCGTCCGATCCGGATGCGCTGGCCGCGGTGACATTCACGATCACGGGTGGCGTCGACGCCGCCTCGTTCGCAATCGACGCCCTGACGGGAGCGCTGAGCTTCCTGGTCGCACCGAATTTCGAACTTCCGTTCGATGCCGGTGCCGACAATGTCTATGATCTCGTCGTCACTGGCTCCGATGGTGGCCTGTCCACCGATCAGGCGATTTCGGTGACCGTCGGCGACGTCGTCGAAGTGCCGACCATGACCTATGTCGGAACGGCGCTGGCCGATGGCTTCACCGCCACGGATGGTAATGGCTGGACGATGTCGGGTCTCGCCGGTAACGACAGCCTGATCGGCGGCGCATCGGCGGACGTGCTGATCGGCGGCCGCGGCAACGACCTGCTGGCCGGCGGCGGCGGTGACGATGTGTTCGGATTTGCGGTCGGCGATGGCATCGACAGCTTCGATGGCGGCGCCGGATTCGACCGGATCGTCGCGACCACCAACAATGCCGTCATCGGCATCGGCGCGCTCACCGCGATCGAACTGGTCACGGCCAATGGTTTCGCCAATGTCGGCATCGTCGGCACCACGCTGGCGGACGCATTGGATCTTTCGGCCACTACGCTCACCGGCATCGTCTCAATCGACGCCGGCAGCGGCAATGACATGGTGATCGGATCGGCCGGCAATGACCGCATCCTGCTCGGCGCCGGCAACGACGTCTTCCATGCCGGATCCGGTGACGACATCTTCGTCGCCAAAACGGGCGCCGGGATCGATGCGATCGATGGCGGTTCAGGCAATGACCGGATCGATGCCGCTGCGGCCAACGTCGCGATCAATGTTTCCAACCTCGTCTCGATCGAGGAGATCGATGCCGGGGCCTTCGCGAATGTGTCGCTCGTGGGCGGTGCGGCCGCTGACACCCTCGATTTCTCCGGCATGGTGCTGACCGGTATCGCCCTGATCGATGCCGGCGCCGGCAACGACGATGTGGTCGGTTCCGCCGCCAACGACACCATCGTGCTGGGTTCGGGCAACGACGTCTTCGACGGCGGTTTCGGCGACGACATCTTCATTGCCCGGCCCGGTGCCGGGATCGACACGATCGACGGTAACGCCGGATATGACCGGATCGCCGCCGCTGCCGCCAATGTCGCCATCAACGCGTCGCACCTGACCTCGATCGAAGAGATCAACGCCAACGGCTTCGCGAACGTCTCGCTGGTCGGCAGCAGCGTCGCAGACGTGCTGGACTTCTCGGCCTTCACGCTGACCGGCATCGCCCTGATCGACGCGGCCGCGGGCAATGACAGCGTGACCGGCTCGGCCGGCAGCGACAGCTTCCTGCTGGGATCGGGCAATGACAGCTTCCACGCTGGCGATGGCGACGACATCTTCATAGCCAGGATCGGCGCCGGCATCGACACGATCGACGGCGGCGCCGGCCATGACCGCGTCCTGGCGGACGCCGCCGGCCTCGCCATCAACGTCACCGGCCTCGCCGCGATCGAAGAGGTAAACTCCAATGGTTTCGCTCACATCTCTCTGGTCGGCAGCTCCCTTGCCGATACGCTCGACTTTTCCGGCATATTGCTCGGCGGGATCGAAGCGATCCAGGGCGGCGCAGGCAACGACGCGATCACCGGCTCGTCGGCCGACGATCGCATTGTCGGCGGCACCGGGCGCGACGTCCTTGCCGGCGGCGCGGGCGCGGACGTCTTCGCTTTTGCGACCGCGGCGGAAAGCGGTGTCGGCGCCACCCGCGCCGATCACATTCTCGATTTCGTGTCGGGCAGCGATGCGATCGATCTGTCGTCGATCGACGCCGACGCGTCTCTGGCGGGCAATCAGTCGTTCAGCTTCATCGGCGCGGCGGCCTTCACCGCGCTGGGTCAGGTTCGCATCGGACTGGACGGCGACGGTCACACCGCCCTGTTCGCGAACACCACCGGCTCGCTCGCGGCGGACTTCCAGATCTCGTTCGACAGCAACCCGCTGATCGCGCCGCTCGATCTCGTTCTCTAGAGGCGCATCGTCGCTGATGATCGGGTCTGCTGGCCGGCGGCATCGTGCCGCCGGCCAGTCTCATGATCACGCTTCGATGCGCGCCGATCGACGTTCGGCAACGCGGTTGGCCAGCGGTTTGCACAGTTCGAGAATGATCAGCAGCGCGCCGCCCAGCGCGACCGCTTACGCTTACGGAGAGAATATCCCGACGAAGCAATGATCAGCAGCACACCGGGAATGCCGATACAGCGCCCGACCCAGACGGCGGAAGACCGCCGGTCGGCTCGAGATGGAAGGAGCATATGGACCCGGCTGCGTCCTCGATGACCCGGCGTGCGATGCTAAAAGGGCGCAATCCTGGCCATGCTCCCGAAGATGCCTTGCGCGCGAACGGTGCAGGCAATGACAAATATGACCTGGACGAGGAACGAAAGCGGGATGAGGCCGAGTAGCTGAAAGGCCGTCATGAGCTGCCGCGCGTTCGCGTGCGCGAGAATCCGGTCATGAGTCGGAATTGGTTCCCGAACGGCAAGTCAATCGTCGTCGTTGCCGCGAACCGCGCCGTCGCCTTCGTCCGATTCGATATGCGCGCCCGGCGTGAAAGCCGCCGGATCGATCAGCGTGGCGCCATAGATCGCGATGCCGACTGCCGCGACCGCGACCGGTATGGCGGCTGTCGCTGGCGGTCGCGCGTCATGGGCGCCGGGGTGCTTGTCGGCACGTTTGTTGCCGGTGATGAACGCGCCGACGAGATTCTCGCGGGTCAGCAGCGACGTCGCGACGACCGCGAGGACGTGGACGGCGATCAGCGCCAGCAGACCATTGGCGATCGCCTCATGCAGACCCTCGCCGCTTTCACCGCGCATGGTCGCGCCCGTGTAGACGACGCCGGCCACCGTTCCGAGCAACGCGATGAACGCCAGTCCGCCAGCTGCGTTGTGGCCGATCGAACGTTCGGCCGTGCGCGCGAGCATTCCTCGAACATGATGGACGATCTGACCAGGTCTCAAAAAATCGGAAAAGCGCGCGTGCTCGCCTCCGATGAAGCCCCAGACGATGCGGAAAAAGATCAGCACGGCTGCGATCCAGCCTGCCGGTACGTGCCAGGCGGCGAGGGCGCTCTCTTCCTCGGCGGAGATGAAAGCGATCAGGATGGTGGCAACGAGCAGCCAATGGAACAGCCGAACGGGCAGGTCCCACACGCGGATCGTCTCGGTCGTTCGGGCAGCAGTGGCGGATAGCTGGCTCATGGTCACCTCCATTGACAGTGGACCTTTGCAGCCATTGCTGACAGCGACCTGACGGGCCGGCGAAAAGTGCATGGGGATGAGGGCTATTCGACCCGTTCCGGTGCCATCAGCGTGACGGTGAACAGCGCGCCGCCACCCGGCGCATTCTCGACGACGATCGTGCCGCCATGCGCCTGCACGAGCCGCTGGACGATGCCGAGTCCCAGCCCTGCGCCATCGGTCTTTCGGCGGTCCTTGCGCCAGAAGCGCTCGAAGATGTGCGGCAGATCGGCTTCGGCGATGCCGGGTCCATGGTCGCGAACGCTGATCCGCGGTCCGGGTCCCGCGGTGACGTCGATCGGCGTTTTGCCCGGCGCGTGGCTCAGTGCATTGTCGATCAGGTTGCGAAAAATCCGATAGATCGCTTCCGCATGGCCCAGCGCCACGGCTTCGCCATTTGCCTCGAAGCGCAGTTCGCGCCCGGCCTCGAACGCCTTGGGCGTCATCGCCGCCACGATCGCACGGCCGATCGCGGCTAGGTCGACCACCATGTCAGGTTCGACAGCCAGCGCATCCGCCTGCGCGAGATCGAGCATCTGTTCGACCAGCCGGGTCATATAGGCCGTATCCGCCTGAAGTTCGTCGCGGACCTCGCCTGGCGGCAGGCGATCGAGCGACAATTGCATGATCGACAGCGGCGTGCGCAGCTCGTGGGCGGCATTTGCGGTGAAGCTCCGCAGGATCGCGATCGCCTCGTCGAGTCGTGTCAGTGCGCGATTGAAGGCGCGAACCAGCGTGTTGACCTCGCGCGGTGCCGGCGCTTCCGACAGTCGCCGCAGTACGTCCCCCGGATCGAGCGCATCGACCTCGGCTTCCGCGCGCCGAAGCGGCAACAGCACGCGTCGCACGGCCAGGATGTTGAAGGTCAGCAGCAGCAGCGACAGCGGCACCAGCGGCAGCGCTACATGCTGGATGATTTCGTTGAGGATGACCGGCGCATAGGGCTTGATGCCCTCGCCTTCGAACTGCATCAGCAGCCAGCGGGTCGCGCCATCGCGCTTGATCGAACGGACACCGGTGATGCGATAGCCGCCCGGTACCGCCTCACGCCGCGTCCAGTCCATCAGCGTTGCCGTGCCCGGCGCCAGGCCGCCGTCCGGCGTGTTCCCGAAATTGCCGTTGCGCGGATCGATGTAGCGCGCCGACCAATGCTCGGCGCCGGGCGGGCCGAGCAGCCCGTCCGGATTCTCGGTCGGCGCGGATTCGACCTTGTCGGCCGCAAGTGTCAGCAGTTCCTGCGCCAGCGATTCCGGCTGACGGCTGTAAGTGAACACCACGATGCCGACGTCGAGCAGCGCGAACAGGATCGTGAAGGCGGCAAGCCGTGCCGCGATCTGCCGGAACAGCGTTGGTCCGGTGGGTCCCCTCCTCCTGCTGTTGCCGGCCTTATCCATCGACGGCGACAGGCGCGAACAGCGCATAGCCGACGCCATGGACGGTGCGGATCTGGACGTTCGCGCCGGCAGCGCCGAGCCGCTTGCGCAAGCGCGACACGGTGGCCTCGAGCGCATTGGGCGTCACTTCGGCATCCATCGAATAGAGCGCATTTTCCAGCGCTGGCTTGCCGATCACGTGGCCGGCGCGGCGCAGCAAACATTCGAGCAGGTCGACCTCGCGCGGGGTCGCATCGATACGAATGTCGGCAACCGCGACCACGCGCTCGGCCGATTCGAGCACGACATTGCCGACGGTGAGGCGCGTGCCGAGTGAGGCGCCGGGCCTCCGCAGCAGCGCCCGACAGCGCGCCGCCAGTTCCCGAATCTGGAACGGCTTGACCAGATAGTCGTCCGCGCCGGCATCGAGTCCGGCGACCCGATCATCGAGTCCGCCGCGGGACGTCAGGATCAGGATCGGCATCATGTCGTGACGTCGGCGCAATGATCGCACCAGATCGAGGCCATCGCCATCGGGCAAGCCGAGATCGAGCAGCATCAGATCGTAATCGTTGATCTGAAGCGCATGTTCGGCCGCGTCGACGGTTTCACACCAGTCGACGGCGAATCCCTGCTGGTCGAGGCCCTCCCTCACCAGGCTCGCCAGCCGCGCATTATCCTCGATGAGCAGCAGGCGCATGATCGATATCCGTTCCCGTGGCCGCGCGCTTGTAGCCGGTTATCATCGCGAGCGGCAGGTTCTCGCGATGGCGTATGCTTTCGACGATGGCGCCCGCCACGTGCAGCAGCGCGGCGGCGATGATGATGTTGGCAGTGACTTCATGGACGACCTCGACCCACTGCACGCCCCAGAACAGGTCGAGACTCATCATCCAGCCGGTCGTACCGACGATCGCAACCAGCAACAGCAACAGGACGATCATCGCCGCGCCTGCCGGATTATGGCCCACGTAGCGCGGTTCGCGGCACCCCATCATCGCCTTGAAATAGGACAGCAGTCCGCCGGGACCCGGTATGAAGCTCGCGAAGCGGGCATGCCGGCGCCCGACGACACCCCATAGGAGGCGTATGATCAATGCGCTGACGACGACATAGCCGACATAGATGTGCGGCGTTTCCGCGTGGCGCAGGAATGTCAGATTGGCGATCACGCCGCCCGCGACCGTCCAGTGGAACAGCCGCACGATCGGATCCCACACCTTGACCATGCCCGGGACGGGGGCAAGGTCACCGGTGTGCGGAGCGGAAATTGTCCGATCCATCGTCAATCGACATGGTTCTGGACGACCGCTCCGGTCACCGGGTTGAAATAGACTTCGGCGCGCTTGCCATCCTTCGTATGGGCATAGATTTCATAGCAGCTTCCGGAAACCTGGAAGACCTTGATGTCGCGATAGCCCATCCGCGCGATTATCGCCTTCATCCGGGACTCGCCCATCCATTTGGCTTGCGGCAGGCTGGTGCAAACGGGGCTGGCGAACGCCGCCGTCGCAAACGACAATGCCGATGCCGTCAGGATCGTCCTGATCAGGGTTGAGCGCTTCATGTCAGATATCCTCGAATATTCAGGGTGAATCATTCGCCCCGACGGCGCTCACCTGCACCGTGCTGCTGACGGAAAGCTGACGGCGTCGATAAACGGTTTTGCTCGGGCCGTTTGTTCTTCAACTGCCCGTCAGCGCCTCGTCAGAAGCCCCCGCGATATGGAGATCGTCGCATTTACGGCGACGCAATGGAGATTTCATGATGGCTCGAATGATCTTGTCGACCGCGGCGTTTGTCGCCGCCTTATCGTTCACCGCGGCGATCGCTGCTCCGCCGGCCGCAGATCGGCCGCTCGCGGAACAGACCAGAGCAAATCTCGAGGCTGCGATGCATGGCGAGGCCTATGCCAACCTCCAATAGCTCCGCTATGCCGACCAGGCGGATGCCGCCGGCAAGCCGGCGCTCGCCAGATTGTTTCGCGAATCCGCGAATATCGAAGCGAACGAACATTTCGATCGCGAAGCGCAGGCACTCAAGCTCGGCAGTTCGAACGCGACCAATCTCGAAGACGCGATGGCGGGCGAGCATTACGAGAACGTCACCATGTACATCGAATTCGCCGGACAGGCAGAAGCCAGCGGCGATCTGAAGGTCGGCGCGATGTTTCGCCAGCTCGCCATCGATGAGGTACTCATTACGAAGCTTACCGGGCTGCGCTGGCCAAACTCGCCCTGAAGTGAGGCTGCGCATCGTGCCGGACGGCTTGCCCCCGCCGGCCGGCACCTGACTTCCAAGCTACCGAAGCCGCGCTCGCCGCCGGGCGCGTACCGCTGCTGCTGGGCGGCGATCATGCGATCAGCTTTCCCGTCATGACGGCGATCGCCGCGCATCACGGCCCGGTCGACATCCTCCACATCGATGCGCATCCCGATCTCTACGACGCGCTGCTCGGCAACAGGCGGTCGCACGCGTCGCCGTTCGCGCGGATCATGGAGGCCGGCCTCGCCACGCGCCTGGTCCAGGTCGGCATCCGCACGCTCAACACGCATCAGCGCGAACAGGCGGACCGCTTCGGCGTCGAGATCGTGCCCATGCGCGGCTTCGAACTTGCGAAGCTGCCCAGGCTCGTCCGTCCGCTCTATATTTCGATCGACCTCGACGGCCTCGATCCCGCGCATGCGCCGGGCGTCTCGCACCACGAACCCGGCGGCCTGACGACGCGCCAGCTGCTCGACCTGCTCGACCGCGTCGAGGCGCCGATCGTCGGTGCGGATGTCGTCGAATATAACCCGGACCGCGACATCAACGGGATGACGGCCGTCGTCGCGGCCAAACTCGTCAAGGAGCTTGCGGCGTTGATCGTCCGCAACGGCGGCATCAGACTCGGATTCTGATTCCGGCTTGGCGGCCATGTGTCGCGGTACCACATCTTCGGCCGTACCCCGGACTATGCCGGTCGGTTGCGGCAATCGCATCCTGTCAGGTTCGCGTCAGCTTTGCATGCGACTGGCCGATCCAGAACGGCACGGGAACTGGATCATTCGGACGGCGACGGAATAGCCAGCCGGGGATTTCGTTCTCCTGACGTCACGAGATTGTCAGGAGCGAAACGATGCCGATACCCCAGACCCGGATTCTCATGTCGTCCGCACTCGCC
>Ga0068863_100005727_pt1 | contig 12194 bp, 11 predicted proteins | sample KBSSwiS62_FD_66596 | JGI IMG/M metagenome (GOLD analysis project Ga0068863, IMG submission 66596) | Switchgrass rhizosphere microbial communities from Kellogg Biological Station, Michigan, USA - KBS Switchgrass S6-2 | ecosystem: Host-associated > Plants > Roots > Rhizosphere > Soil ...
GGGCCGATGTCGAAGACCTCGGCGTCGATCTCGGCGTGCAGGTCGCCCAGCTTCTCGAACCGCGCGGGGACGGTCGCGATCGTGAAGTCGCCCGGCTCGGCGGAGTCGATCTCGTCCCAGGCGATCGGGGTGGAGACCCGCGCCTCGGGCGTGCCCCGCACCGAGTAGGCCGAGGCGATCGTGTGGTCGCGGGCGTTCTGGTTGTAGTCCACGAAGATCGACTTCGGGTCCCGGTCCTTGCGCCACCAGGACAGGTCGACGAGCGAGCACCGCCGCGCGACCTCGACCGCGAACGCGTGCGCGGCCCGGCGCACCTCGGCGAACCCGTGCGTGGGCGGGATCCGCACGTAGACGTGGATGCCCTTCCCGCCGGAGGTCTTCGGGAACCCGACGGCGCCGAGCTCGTCCAGCACCTCGTGCACGACGTGGGCGACCCGCCGGACGTCGGCGTACGTCGCGTCCGGCATGGGGTCGAGGTCGATGCGCCACTCGTCGGGCGACTCGGTGTCCGCCTTCCGCGAGTTCCACGGATGGAACTCCACTGTGGACATCTGCACGGCCCAGATCACGTCCGCCGGATGCGCGACGGCCAGCTCGTCCGCGTACCGGTTGTACCGCGGGAAGTGCACACGGACGGTCGGCACCCAGTCCGGGGCGCCCTTCGGGAGCCGCTTCTGATGGACCTTGTCCCCGTCGGTGCCCTTGGGGAAACGGTGCAGCATGCAGGGCCGGTCCCGCAGCGCCCGGACGATCCCGTCGGAGACCGCGAGGTAGTACCGCGCCAGGTCGAGCTTGGTCTCCCCGCGCGCGGCGAAGTAGACGCGGTCGGGGCTGCTCAGGCGGACCGTGCGGTCGCCGACCTCCAACTCGACCGCGTCGGCCAACCTAGTGCCGCCAGTCCCGCCGCTTGCGGAGGTTCAGCCACACGACGCCGCCCAGGATGACGATGGCCGGGATCACCGCGAAGAGGATCTCCGTCCAGCTCACGGGATGCCCGAGGAGGATCAGGGGCAGCAGGATCGCGACGATCACCCCGGCGATCGACGTCGCCCTGGGGAACTCACCGTGCCAGCCCCACTCGGCCGACGGCTCGTCCGCGGGGTCGACCTTCGCCAGCTCGCGGCCTGCCATGCGTTCCTCCCTGAGAAGTCCGTGCGGGCCTCATACTCGCACAACACCGGGGCGAGGATGATGGCCGGTGATGAACGAGTTCGTTGCGCGGTCGGTGCTGGTCCTGGGGTCGACCGGCTCGATCGGGACCCAGGCGCTGGACGTCGTCGCACGGGCGGGCGGCCGCTTCGTGGTGGCCGGGCTGGCCGCGGGCGGCGGGGACGTCGGGCTGCTCGCCGCCCAGGTCGTGGCCACCGGCGTGCGGCGGGTCGCCGTCGCGGACCGCGAGGCCGCCGCCCGGCTGCGGGTCGAGGTGCCGGGCGTCGAGGTGCTCGACGGGCCCGAGGCGGCGGCCGAGCTCGTCCGCTCGACGCCCGCGGACGTCGTGCTGAACGGGATCACCGGATCGCGGGGTCTCGGCCCCACCCTCGCCGCGCTGGAGTCCGGCGCTACGCTCGCGCTCGCGAACAAGGAGTCCCTCGTCGCGGGCGGGCCGCTCGTCACGAAGGCGGCGAAGCCGGACCAGCTGGTCCCGGTCGACTCGGAACACTCCGCGCTGGCCCAGTGCCTGCGCGGCGGCACCCGGGACGAGGTCGCGCGGCTGGTCCTCACGGCCTCGGGCGGGCCGTTCCGCGGGCGGCCGCGCACCGACCTGGAGCACGTCTCGGTCTCCGACGCGCTGAAGCACCCGACCTGGGACATGGGGCCGGTCGTCACGATCAACTCGGCCACGCTCGTCAACAAGGGCCTCGAGCTGATCGAGGCCCATCTGCTGTTCGACGTGCCCTACGACCGGATCGACGTCGTGGTGCACCCGCAGTCGATCGTGCACTCCATGGTCACGTTCGCGGACGGCGCCACCATCGCCCAGGCCAGCCCGCCGGACATGCGGCTGCCGATCGCGCTGGCGCTGGGCTGGCCCGAGCGGGTCCCCGGCGTCGCGCCGCAGTGCACCTGGGACGCCCCGCAGAGCTGGACGTTCGAGCCGCTGGACCACGAGGCGTTCCCCGGCGTGCGGCTGGCCCGGTACGCAGGCGAGACCGGCGGCTGCCTGCCCGCGGTGTTCAACGCCGCCAACGAGGAGCTGGTCGCCGCCTTCGTCGCGGGTCGGATCGGCTACACCGCCATCACCGACGAGCTGGAGCGCGTGCTGCGGGCGGCCGACGCCTGGTCGGGTGACCCCGCTACCGTGGCGGACGTCCTGGCGGCCGAGCGGTGGGCGCGGGCCCACGCACAGGAGAGGGTGCTGTGAGCAGCGCCGACGTAATTCTTCCCGCGGAGGCGGAATGAGCAGCGCCGACGTACTTCTTCCCGCGGAGGCGGAATGAGCACAGTTTGGACGATCCTCGGGATCGTCGTGTTCTTCCTGGGCATCCTGTTCTCGGTCGCCTGGCACGAGCTGGGGCACTTCGTCACGGCGAGGTGGTTCGGCATCAAGGTGCCCGAGTTCTTCGTCGGCTTCGGCAGGACCGTCTGGTCCAGGCGCGTGGGGGAGACGCAGGTCGGGCTGAAGGCGGTCCCGCTCGGCGGGTACATCCGGATGATCGGCATGCTGCCGCCCGCGAAGGGCGAGCTCTACGGCCGCAGCCGGCGCACCGGCCCGTTCCAGGGCCTGATCGACGACGCGCGGCAGGCCAGCGCCGCGGACGTCGGCCCCGAGGACGTCGACCGGCAGTTCTACACCCGGCGCCCCTGGAAGCGGATCATCGTCATGGCCGCGGGGCCGGTGATGAACCTGATCCTGGCGATCGTGCTGTTCGCGGTCGTCCTGATGGGCTTCGGGCAGCTCACGGCCACGTCCACGGTCAGCTCGGTCAGCCAGTGCGTGCTGCCCGCGGGCTCCCAGACGACATCCTGCCCGGCCGGAGCCCCGCTCACCCCCGCCGCGGCCGCGGGGTTCCAGCCCGGCGACCGGATCGTCTCGTTCAACGGCCAGACCTACGACTCCTGGACGGACCTGCAGAAGGCCATCCGCTCCGCCACCGGCACCGTGACCGTCGTGGTCGACCGGGGCGGGCAGCAGGTCCCCCTGACGCCCACGCTGATCACCACCGAGCTGCCCTCGCTCACCGACCCCGGCAAGACCGAGCAGGCCTCCTTCCTGGGACTCTCCCCGCTGCAGGAGGTCCAGCGGCAGGGGATCGGGGCCGTCGGCGAGACGATGGTCGGGATCGTCGGGCAGGTGGGTCAGAAGCTCGTCGAGATGCCGCAGCGGGTGCCGAACCTGTTCGGCGCCGTCTTCCTCGGGCACCAGCGGGACCAGGACTCGCCGGTCGGCATCGTCGGCGCCTCGCGGATCGGCGGCGAGATCCTCGCCTCGGACCAGCCCCCCGCCCAGGAGGTCTCGGCCTTCCTGTCCCTGCTCGCGCTGGTGAACATCTCGCTGTTCCTGTTCAACCTGCTGCCCATCCCGCCGCTGGACGGCGGACAGATCTTCCCGGCCGTCTGGGAGGCGGTCCGGCGCCGGTTCGCGATGCTGCGCGGCCGCCCGGACCCCGGCCCGGTGGACGCGGCGAAGCTCATGCCCGTGGCGATGACGGTCGCGGTGATCTTCATCGGGTGGAGCGCGCTGGTGTTCGTCGCGGACATCATCAACCCCGTGAAGCTCGGGTAGTCATACTGTCGGGGTGATCCGCTCCCTGGCCGCCTTCGACACCCGGCCGCTGGCCGTCTTCGACATCGACGGGGTCCTCGCGGACGTCACGCACCGGCTGCACCACCTCCGGGCCCGCCCGCAGCGCTGGGAGCGGTTCTTCGCCGCCGCGGACGTCGACCCCCTGCTGGACGAGGGGGCCGAGCGGCTGCGCAAGGCGCAGGCGGAGTACGACGTCGTCTACCTCACCGGCCGCCCCGAGCGGAACCGCGCGCTCACCGAGGACTGGCTCGCCGAGCACGGCCTGCCCACCGGCCCGCTCTACATGCGAGACGACCACGACTACCGCCCCGCCCGCGAGATGAAGCGCGAGGTCCTCCGCGTCCTGTCCCGGGACCGGGACATCGCCTCGGTGCTCGACGACGACCCGGCCGTCTTCCGGGTCCTGCAGGCGGACGGCTGGCCGGTCGAGCTCGCCACCTGGCTGCCGCACTCGTCGACCCTGCAGGACGCCCAGGAGACCAAGGGTCGGACGTGAACGCCGGGTGAATCGACCCGGGTCACAGCGATCTCCGGCGCGGGCGGGCGCATACTGGACGTCGTGAGCGTCTCCCTGGGAATGCCCTCGTCGTCCGCGCCGTCGCCCGCCCCCACGCTGGCACCGCGCCGGCAGACGCGCCAGCTCATGGTCGGGAACGTGGGCGTCGGCAGCGAGCACCCGATCTCGGTGCAGTCCATGACCACCACCCTCACCTCGGACGTGAACTCCACGCTGCAGCAGATCGCCGAGCTCACCGCCGCGGGCTGCGACATCGTGCGGGTCGCGTGCCCCAGTCAGGACGACGCGGACGCGCTCCCGCAGATCGCCCGCAAGGCGCAGATCCCCGTCATCGCGGACATCCACTTCCAGCCGAAGTACGTGTTCGCGGCGATCGAGGCGGGCTGCGCGGCGGTCCGGGTCAATCCCGGCAACATCCGCAAGTTCGACGACCAGGTCAAGGAGATCGCGCAGGCCGCGAAGGACCACGGCACGCCGATCCGGATCGGGGTCAACGCGGGCTCGCTGGACAAGCGCCTGCTGCAGAAGTACGGCAAGGCCACGCCCGAGGCGCTCGCCGAGTCGGCGATGTGGGAGGCGAGCCTGTTCGCCGAGCACGACTTCCACGACATCAAGATCTCCGTGAAGCACAACGACCCCGTGGTCATGGTGCGCGCGTACGAGATCCTGGCCGCCCAGTGCGACTACCCGCTGCACCTCGGCGTCACCGAGGCGGGCCCGGAGTTCCAGGGCACCATCAAGTCCGCCGTCGCGTTCGGCGCGCTGCTCAGCCAGGGCATCGGGGACACGATCCGGGTCTCGCTGTCCGCGCCCCCGGTCAACGAGGTCAAGGTCGGCCGCCAGATCCTGGAGTCGCTGAACCTCAAGCCGCGCCGGCTGGAGATCGTCTCGTGCCCGTCCTGCGGCCGCGCCCAGGTGGACGTCTACACCCTCGCCGAGCGGGTCACCGCGGGCCTCACCGGAATGGAGGTGCCGCTGCGCGTCGCCGTGATGGGCTGCGTGGTGAACGGCCCCGGCGAGGCGCGCGAGGCGGACCTCGGTGTGGCGTCCGGCAACGGCAAGGGGCAGATCTTCGTGAAGGGGGAGGTCATCAAGACCGTGCCCGAGCACGCGATCGTCGAGACCCTCATCGAGGAGGCGCTGAAGATCGCCGAGACGATGGAGGAGGCGGGCGAGCCCTCGGTGACGGTGGGGTGAGCACCGCGTGAACGTCCTCCGGGGGGCCGACGACGCCGGCGTAGGCAGCACGGCCCGGTTGTGGCACCGTAGAGGGGTGCTGAGGGTCGCCGGGGCGCGGTTGCTCGATGATCGGGACCGTGGCGGTGTTCGTGCTGCCCTCGACGCCGACCCGGTGGCGTCCTGCATGGTCGCCGCGCGGGTCGAGGCCGCGGGGCTGGACCCCTGGCGGCTCGGCGGGGAGATCTGGGCCTCCGGCTCCCGGCTGGAGGGGTTGTGCTTCTCCGGTGCCAACCTCGTGCCGCTGCGCGGGGAGCGGGCCGCGATCCGCGCCTTCGCCGACCGGGCCCGCAGGCACGGTCGCTCCTGCTCGTCGCTGGTCGGGCGCGCGGAGCTGGTGCTGCCCCTGTGGGAGGAGCTCGCGCCGTCCTGGGCGCCCGCCCGCGAGGTGCGCGGCGACCAGCCGCTGATGGTGCTCGGCGGCGCGCCGCGCGTCGCCCCGGACCCGCAGGTCCGGCCGGTCCGGCTCGAGGAGCTGGACCGCTACCTGCCCGCCGCGATCGCGATGTTCACCGAGGAGGTCGGCGTCGACCCGCGGGCCGGGGACGGCGGCGCGGGCTACCGAGCGCGGGTCGCCGAGCTGATCTCCGCGGGCCGCGCCTTCGCCCGCTTCGAGAACGGCGAGGTCGTCTTCAAGGCCGAGATCGGCGCGATGTCCGCGCGGGTCGGCCAGATCCAGGGTGTGTGGGTGCACCCCTCCCGGCGCGGCGAGGGCCTGGGCACGGTGGGGACGGCCGCGGTCGTCGAGCGCCTGGCCGCGATGGGCCGGATCGCGAGCCTGTACGTGAACGGCTTCAACATCCCGGCTCGCCGCACCTACGACCGGATCGGCTTCACCCAGGTGGCGAGCTTCGCCACCGTCCTCTTCTGAAGGCCCGGTCCCCGGAGCCCGTCCTCGTTTGCGCCGGCGGCACCGCCGAGCCCGCCGTCGGGTGGGGCGGGCATACTCGCCGGGTGCCTCGACCCGCCCGGATCCCGGCCCGACTCCCCGCCCTCCTGGCCGCGCTCGCCGCGGTGCTCGCCACGGCGGGGTGCGGACTGTTCGGCGACTCCGGGCCGCAGGACACCGTCAAGGCCTTCCTCCAGGCCTGGACGGGTGGGGACGACGCCGGGGCCGCCGCCCGCACCGACAACCCCGGCCAGGCCCGGCCCGCCCTCGTCGCGGCCCGTGCCGCGCTGCGGCCGGCCGGGATCACCGGGGACGTCGCACAGGTGCGGACGGCGGGGGAGCGGTCGTCCGCCTCGGTGAACGTCACCTGGGACCTGGGGCAGGACCGGCGGTGGAGCTACCTGCTCACGCTGGACCTGCGACCGGACGACCGGGCGGACACGGGCTGGTCCGTGCACTGGGCGCCGAGCGTCCTGCACCCGGACCTGCAGGCGGCGCAGTCGCTCGCGCTCCGGACCACCACCCCGGATCCCGCTCCGGTCACCGACCGCAACGGGTCGCCGCTGCTCAGTGCCACGCCGGTCGTCACGGTGCTGCTGGACAAGGCCGCCGCGGGCGACCTGAACGCGCTGGCCGGGACGCTGGCGCGGTCCCTCGGCCCGATCGACCCGGAGATCACCGCCCAGAGCATCACGGACGGGGCGAACGCCACCCCGGCGGGTCAGACCTACACCGTCGCGGTGCTCCGCGAACCGGACTACAACTCCGTCAAGGCCGCCATCCACGAGCTGCCGGGCCTGCGGTTCGCGGCCTCGACCCGGCTGCTCGGGCCGGACGCGGACTTCGCCAGCCAGGTGCTGCCCGCCGTCCGTGCGCAGGTCGCGGCGCAGGTCAACGGCAAGGACGGCTGGGAGGTCGACGCCGTCGACGCGCGGGGCACCGTGCAGAAGACCCTGACCGAGGTCCCGGTCACGCCCGGCACGACCGCGCAGATCAGCCTGGACCGCGGGATCCAGGCCGCCGCCGAGGACGCGGTGAACGCGCTGCCGAACCAGACCGTCGTCGTGGCCGTGCAGCCGTCGACCGGGGACATCCTGGCCGCCGCGCAGAACCGGGCGGCGGACGCGGCGGGCGCGATCTCCTTCACCGGTCGGTACCCGCCCGGCTCGACCTTCAAGATCGTCACGGCGAACTCGGCCCTGCAGAGCGGCACGACGTCCTCGACCCCGGAACCCTGCCCCGGCACCACGACGATCGGCGGCCGGGTCGTGCCGAACGAGAACCGGTTCGCGCTCGGGACCGTGCCGCTGAGCACCGCGTTCGCCAAGTCCTGCAACACGACCTTCGCCACGCTCGCCTCCGGCATGGCCGCGGACGCGCTGCCGACCTCGGGCCTGCAGCTCGGCTTCGGCGCGGACTACGCGGTCGCCGGGCTGACCACGGTGACCGGGGCCGTCCCGCCGTCGAACGACCTCGTCCAGCGTGCGGAGGACGGGTTCGGCCAGGGCCAGGTCGTCGCGACGCCGTTCGGGATGGCGCTGGTCGCGGCCACGGTCGCGCACGGGTCGCCGGTCGTGCCGCAGCTCATCCGCGGGCAGCAGACCCGCACGACGACGGCCGCGACCGCCCCGGACGCCGCCGCGCTGGACCAGCTGCGGCCGATGATGCGGCAGGTCGTGACGGACGGCACAGCGACCGGGTTGCGCGGCTCCGGCGAGGTCTTCGGCAAGACGGGCACCGCCGAGTTCAGCCAGAACGGCACGAACCGGGCGCACGGCTGGTTCGTGGGATACCGGCAGGACGTCGCGTTCGCCGTCCTGGTGGTCGACGGCGGCTCGTCCGGCCCCGCGGTCGGCATCGCCCAGCGCTTCCTCGCGGGGTTCTGAGTACCCTGATCCGGGTGCCCCGCCCTCGCATCGCCACGCTCGCCCTCGCCGCGGACGCGGTCGCCGTCGTCGTGTTCGCCGCGATCGGGCGCGCGAGCCACGAGGAGGCGGGCAGCCTGCTCGGTCTGCTCGGCACCGCGGCGCCGTTCCTGGTCGGGCTCGTCGCGGCCTGGGCCACCCCCTGGGTGCGGGCGCAGCCGAACGGGTTCAAGGCGGGTGCGCTGGTCGTCGTCGGGACGGCGGGGATCGGCCTGCTGCTGCGGGCGGCGTTCCTGGACCGGCTCCCGCTCAGCTTCGCGATCGTGGCCACGGTGAGCCTGGCCGTCTTCCTGCTGGGCTGGCGGGGGGTCGCCGCGGTGACCGCGCACCTGCACCACCGCCGGACTTCCGTACGCTGAAGCCGTGACCGCAGGCTCCACCGTCCTCACCCCAGGCACCCCGACCCCGCTCCGCGACGTCCCGGCACACATCCCGCGCCCCGAGTACGTCGGGAGGAAGGCGCCGTCGCCCGCCCGGGACGGGGACGTGCAGACCCCCGAGGTCATCGAGGCCATGCGGGTCGCGAGCCGGATCGCCGCCCAGGCGCTGCGGGCGGGCGGCGAGGCCGTGCAGCCGGGCGTCACCACGGACGAGATCGACCGGGTGGTCCACGAGTACCTGCTCGACCACGACGCGTACCCGTCCACGCTGGGCTACCGCGGCTTCCCGAAGTCCTGCTGCACCAGCCTCAACGAGGTCATCTGCCACGGCATCCCGGACACCACGGTGATCGCGGACGGGGACATCGTGAACATCGACGTCACCGCGTTCATCGGCGGCGTCCACGGCGACACCAACGCCACGTTCCTCGCCGGGGACGTGTCCGAGGAGGACCGGCTGCTCGTCGAGCGCACCCACGAGGCCACGATGCGCGCGATCAAGGCGGTGCGGCCGGGGCGGGAGCTCAACGTCGTGGGGCGGGTGATCGAGTCCTACGCCAAGCGCTTCGGCTACGGCGTGGTGCGGGACTTCACCGGGCACGGGATCGGGCGCGCCTTCCACAGCGGGCTGGTCGTGCTGCACTACGACCAGCCGGACGTGCACACCGTCCTCGAGCCCGGCATGACGTTCACGATCGAGCCGATGATCACGCTCGGCACGATCGACTACGACATCTGGGAGGACGGCTGGACCGTCGTCACCAAGGACCGCAAGCGCACCGCGCAGTTCGAGCACACGATCCTGGTGACCGACGGCGGCGCGGAGATCCTCACCCTGCCCTGAGGGGCCGGAAACGCCCGATCCCGGCGGGTGGCGCGGTCTACCCTCGCCCCCATGGGGAAGGTCTACGACGGCATCTCGGCGAAGCTCGGCGCGTGGCTGGAGGCGCAGCCGGTGTTCTTCGTCGCCACCGCGCCGCTGTCCGCCGAGGGCCTGGTCAACCTCTCCCCGAAGGGCACCGGCGGCACGTTCCGGGTGGTGGACGAGCACACCGTCGCCTACCTCGACCTCACCGGCAGCGGGATCGAGACCGTGGCGCACGTGCGGGAGAACGGCCGGATCTGCGTGATGTTCTGCGCCTTCGACGGCCGCCCGACCATCGTCCGGCTGCACGGCACCGCCTCCGTCCTGACCCCGGACGACCCCGGCTTCGACGAGGCCCTCGCGGCGTTCGGGGAGGCCGGGACCTCGCGACGGCACGGGGCCCGGTCGGTGATCACGGTCGCCGTCCACCGGGTGTCGGACTCCTGCGGCTACGCGGTGCCGCGGATGGATCTCGTCGCGGAGCGGGAGGTCCTCGACCTCGCGCACGCGAAGAAGTCCCCCGAGGTCATGGCCGCCTACCGCCGCGACCGGAACGCCGAGTCCCTCGACGGCCTCCGCGGCCTGTGACGGAACGGTGCGACGACGTCGCGCACGGCTGTAGGGGAACCTCGACGTGTCCGTTATGTCACATCGGCGAGATCGTCGCGCCACCCGGCGTGCCCCGCTCGTCGATCGTGGGCGAGGATCGGGGGCGACCCGACACGGCTGGAGGACGCCCGTGCCCACACCGAACCTGCCGCCGGCGCTGACGCCCGGGCAGAAGCTGCTGGCCACGCTGCACCGGCGCCGTCGGACCTCGGGCTTCTGGTTCGGCCTGGCGATCTCGATCCTCTGGCCGTTCGTGATGGTCTTCACGAAGCTCGGCTGGCGCGGCGGGGAGCACATCCCGCGCACCGGCGGGCTGCTCATCGCCGCGAACCACGTCTCCGGCTGCGACCCCATCTTCGACACGGCGTTCGTGATCGCGCACCGCCGGATGCCCCGCTACCTGGCGAAGTCGGAGCTGTGGACCATCCCGATCGTGCGCTCCGTGCTGGGCAAGGGCCGGCACATCCCGGTGTACCGCGAGTCGACCCGGGCGCTGGACGCGTTCCGCGGGGCCGTCGAGGCCCTCGAACGTGGCGAGGTCGTGGTGTTCTACCCCGAGGGCACGTACACCGGCGACCCGCAGATGTGGCCGATGAAGGCGAAGAACGGTATCGGCCGGATCGCCGTGCAGTCCGGTGTGCCGGTGATCCCGCTCGCGAACTGGGGCACCCAGGACGTCCTGCCGCGCTCGGGCAGGCCGGGGCTGTTCAAGCGCGTCAGTGTGGTCGCGGGCCCGCCCGTGGACCTGTCCGCGTTCGTGGGCAAGCCGCGGACCCGCGGCAACCTGGACGCCGCCACCGCCGCGATCATGAGTGCGGTGACCGGGCTGGTCGCGGACGTCCGCGGGGAGACCCCGCCGGAGCGCGCCTTCGATCCCGCCGCCGTCGCCGAACCGGAGGGTCCGCCCGAGCCGTTGGCCGGCTGAGCGCGGGCCCACCGGTCGGGCTTCGAGCCGGCAGGCCGAGGCTCCCCGCGCGGTCCGTCCGGAGTGTCCCCGGCGTCCGACCGCGGTTCGTCCCCTCGGACCCATTCGCGAGGGCCGGTCACCTGCGGGAAACCTGCCGGGCACCGCGCCCGACACACCCGGCGCGAACGATCTCCCGCACCGACGGTCGACGAGGACGGAGGGAACAGTGGTCAACGCCGGAGACACCGCCTGGGTACTCGCGAGCGCGGCCCTGGTCATGCTGATGACCCCGGGCCTGGCCTTCTTCTACGGCGGCATGGTGCGCAGCAAGAGCGTGCTGAACATGCTGATGATGAACTTCGTCTGCCTCGCCGTCGTGGGCGTGCTGTGGGCGCTGTACGGGTACAGCTGGTCCTTCGGGAACGACAAGTTCGGCGGGCTGGTCGGCGACGGGGAGTTCGCCGGGCTGGCGAACACGATCGGGCACTTCGTGGGCGTCGGTTCGGACGCCGCCCCGTGGCCCGGCGCGGACGCCCTCCCCGCGCTCACGTTCGTGATGTTCCAGCTGATGTTCGCGGTCATCACCCCCGCGCTGATCTCGGGGTCCATCGCGGACCGCACCAAGTTCTGGGCCTGGACGCTGTTCGTCGCCGGCTGGGCCACGCTGTGCTACTTCCCGGTCGCGCACTGGGTGTTCGCGTTCGACGGCTTCACCGGCCCGGACAACGTCGGTGGCTGGATCGCCAACACCCTCAAGGCCGAGGACTTCGCGGGCGGCACGGCGGTGCACATCAACGCGGGCGCGGCGGGTCTGGCGCTGGCGATCGTGCTGGGCAGGCGCAAGGGCTGGCCGCGGGACCGGATGCGCCCGCACAGCCTGCCGTTCGTGCTGCTCGGCGCGAGCCTGCTGTGGTTCGGCTGGTACGGCTTCAACGCGGGCTCGGCACTGGGCGCCGGGGACCTCGCGTCCGTGGCGTTCACCAACACCACCCTCGCGACCTGCACCGCGGTGCTCGGCTGGCTGCTCGTCGAGCAGATCCGGGACGGGAAGCCGACGACGCTCGGCGCGGCCTCGGGCGCCGTCGCAGGCCTGGTCGCGATCACCCCGGCCTGCGGGTACG
>Ga0068863_100005732_pt1 | contig 12190 bp, 11 predicted proteins | sample KBSSwiS62_FD_66596 | JGI IMG/M metagenome (GOLD analysis project Ga0068863, IMG submission 66596) | Switchgrass rhizosphere microbial communities from Kellogg Biological Station, Michigan, USA - KBS Switchgrass S6-2 | ecosystem: Host-associated > Plants > Roots > Rhizosphere > Soil ...
CGATCGGCGGCCGGGTCGATCAGCACGAGCTCGCCGATGTCCAGCGTGCCGGCCAGCCGAGCGAACCCGTCGATGAGTTCCGGTGTGTACGTCGAACCACCGCCGACGACGGCGAATTTCATCCCTTGACTCCAGTGAGCGTGACGCCCTGTACGAAGGCTTTCTGAGCGAAGAAGAACAGCACCATCACCGGGATCACGGTGATGACGGCGGCCGCCATCACGTAGTTCCACTCGACGTTGTGCAGACCGCGGAACGAGGCCAGGGCATACGACAACGTCCATGCCTTATCGTTTTGGCTGGTGTAGAGGTAAGGACCGTAGTAGTCGTTCCAGGTCGAAAAGAACATGAAGAGCGACACCGCGGCGATGCCCGGGCGGGCCATCGGGATCACTACCCGCAGCAGCGTGCGCCACTCGCCGGCGCCATCGACCTTGGCCGCGTCCAGGTATTCCTGCGGGATCGTCACCATGAATTGGCGCAGCAGGAAGATTGAGAACGCGTCACCGAGCAGGTTCGGCAGGATCAGCGGCCACAACGTGCCGTTCATCCCGAACTTCACCCACCACAGGTAGAGCGGAATCGTGGTGATCTGCGCCGGCAGCAGCATCATGCAGATGATCACGACGAACGTCAGGTTGCGACCGCGCCAGCGCAACTTCGCCAGGCCGTACGCCGCCGGAATGCTGGACAGCAGCATGAACACGGTGGCGAGCACCGAATACATCAGTGTGTTCAGGAGGAACCGGCCCATCGGGAGCTTCCGGAACACCTCCGCGTAGTTGTCGAAGTGCCAGGTGTGCGGCCAGAAGTCGCTGGTGAGCGACTGGTCGGCGGACATGAACGAGGTCAGGACGACGAGCACGATCGGGGCCAGCGCGCAGATGGCGACGGCGATGGCGATGCTGTGTCGGGCGACGAAGAACAGGGTGCTTTCGCGGCGCCGGCGGGGCGCCGGTGCCAGATCGCGGCGGGCCGGAGCGGCCGGCGGTGCGGTGACGGCGGTCATGACGCCCCCTCGGTGAATGACTTGGACCGCTTCAGCAGCACCAGGATGACCAGGAACGTGACGACGAACAGCACCACCGCCATGGCGTTGGCGTAGCCGAGCCGGTCTTGGGAGAAGCCGGCCTGGTAGAGGTAGAGCGGGTAGGAGAGCGTCGATTCGTTGGGATAGCCGAAGCTGCCGCTGGCACCGCCACCCACGGTCGCCTGGCCGGACGCGGCCGACGCCGCGACCGCGGCTTCTGTGAAGTAGGACAGCGTGGCGATGATGCCCGTGATCGCGGTGAACAGCAGCACTGGCGAGATCGACGGCAGGGTCACGTGGCGGAACCGCTGCCACGGCCCGGCACCGTCAATCGCTGCCGCTTCGTACAGGCTGATCGGCACGTCGAGCAGCGCAGCAAGGAAGATCACCATGGTGTTGCCGATGCCCCACATGGCCAGCAGCGTCAGCGACGGTTTCGACCAGTGCGGCGAGTTGAACCACAGCGGCCCGTTGTCGATCCCGACCAGCTTGAGCAGGTGGTCGACCAGGCCGACCTGCGGCTTGAGCAGGTAGACGAAGGCCAGTGCGCCGGCCACGGTCGGCACCAGCGCCGGCAGGTAGAAGATCGTCCGGTAGATCGACGATCCCTTCCGCATCTTCGTCAGCAGGGCAGCGGCGCTAAGCCCGGTGAGGATCTGCGCCGGCACCATGATGACCACGAACCAGAGCGTGTTCCAGGCCGCGTTGCGGATGAACGGATCCTGCGTGAACAGGTACTTGTAGTTGCCGAGGCCGTACCAGACACCCGGTGAGTTCAGCTGGCCGAACTGATGCAGCGACGAGTTCACCGCGGTGAACAGCGGAAACACCAGGAAGATCAGGATTCCGAGCAGGGCCGGCGCCATGAAGCTCAGGACGGTGAGTGAGTGCCTGATCCGGCGCCGGCGGCGCACCCGGGCCGTTCCCGGGCGCGCCACGACGGCTGATTGCGTGGTCATTCCTGCGATGCCTAACCGGCGTTGGCCAGTGCCTGGTTGATCTGCGTATCCAGGCCGGTCAGACCGGATTGCAGGTTCGACACCTTGCCGGTCTGCCACTTGTCCAGGAATGCCTGCATGTCGTCCTGGTAGGTGGTGCCGGCGCCGCTCGGCGGCGTGGTGACCGTGTTGGGGTTCGCCGAGATGTCCAGGAAAAGCTTGAAGTTCGGGTCCGTGGTCAGGTTCGGCGAAGCCAGCGCGGCCTTGGTGGTCGGCACGTTCTTGATGCCGTTGGCGAGCTTGACCACGGCGTCGGTGTTGGTGGTCAGGTACTTGATGAACTCCCAGGCCGCTTCCGGGTTCTTGGAACCGCGGGAGATGCCGATGACGTTGCCGGTGATGTAGCCGGCGCCATACCGCGACTGGTCGGTGACCGGCATCGGAGCCACGCCGTAGTTCATGTTCTTGGCCTGGTCGGCCAGGAACGCGATGCGCCACTCGCCGTCCAGGTTGATCGCCACCTTGCCGGCCTGGAAGGCGTTCTGAGCGCTGAACTCGTCACCGAGCGAGGCGTTGAACTTGGTCAGCTTGTCGTAGCCGAACCAGTCGACCAGAGACTTCTGCCAGTTCAGCACGGTCTGCCAGTTCGGGTCGCCGCCGATCGCGGACTTGCCGTCATCGGTCAGCCACTTGGCCCCGGACATCGCGGCGAAGTGCGCCGCCGAGTTCTCATAGAAGCCGAACAGCGGGTCGAAGCCGGCCACCTTGATCGAGCCGTCCTTGTTGAAGACGGTCAGCTTCTTCGCGGCGGCGGTCAGCTCGTCCAGCGTCTTCGGCGCGTCGGTGATGCCCTTGGCCGCGAACATGTCCTTGTTGTAGTAGATGCCGTAGGCGTCGTTCAGGAACGGCATCGTGCACTGCTTGCCGGCGTAGCTGGTGTAGTTGCGCACCGGGTCCGGGATGTTGTTCATGTCGATCTTGTCGCGGGAGATGTACTGCGACAGGTCCTGCCAGGCACCGGACTTGCAGAACTTGCCGACGATGTCGGTGGAGTAGGACAGGCCCACGTCCGGACCGCCGCCACCGGCGATGGCCTGGGTCATCTTGTCGTCGTCCTGGCCGTCCTTGACCTGCACCTTGATATTCGGGTGGCTGGCCTCGAAGTCGTTGACCACGCCCTGGATGGCGGTGGCCTCGCGGTCGGTGAAGAAGTGCCAGAAGGTGATCGTGCCGGAGGCAGTGGAGCCCGGCGACGCGATCGGCTTTTGCTTGGGGGCGGTGCTCGGCGAGCACGCGGCCACCGCTAGAACGGCGGTAGCCATGCTGATCACGGCGGTGAGGCCGCGAATCCGACGGGACTTCATTGCCGATCTCCTATCCGGGAACTAGGGGGTTAGTGGGCGTTCGAGTCTTGAACGGCGCGGATCAGGTCCTCCCGGACCGCGCCCAGGCCGGCGTCGACAGCGCCAAGGAGCACCGCGTCGTCGGTCACTGCTGTAGTAGCGATCTGCGCCTCCAGCGGTGACGCAGTGCGGATCGCGATAGCGACGGCGTCACGCAGCCGGGCGCCACCCGCCTGTGCCACGGTCCCGGCAAGAACCACCAGGTCCGGGTCGAGCACGGCGACCACCGCCGCCACCCCGACCGCGACCCGCTGTGCCAGGTCCGCGATGAATGCCGCACCGCCGCTGCGCACCGCGTCGTGCGGATTAGTCGCGACCACGCCGTGCTCGGCCGCCAGCGTCAGCACGGCCGGCCCGGCCAGAATCCCGTCCAGGTCGTTGTTCTCGTACCGAAGGGTGCGGTGGGCCGGCAGGCCGAGCGGCATGTAGCCGATCTCGCCGGCGCCGCCACGTGCGCCGCGCAGCAGCGAGCCGCCGAGGTCGATGGCGAGGCCCAGGCCGTGGTCGAGCCAGAGCAGTGCAAACGTTTCGGCGCCGCTGGCCACACCGCGGCGCCGCTCGGCGATCGCGGCCAGGTTCACGTCGTTGTCCACGGCGACCGGGGCGCCGAGGGTCCGGCGCATCGACGTGACCAGGCCGGGCCGGTCCAGACCCGGCACGTCGACGTGGCGGATGGTGTCGGTGGTGTGGTCGTAGGAGCCCGGAACGGCGATATGGGTGTGCCGCACCCGCTCCAGCGGGATGTCCGACTCCTTGCAGAGCTCCATCAGCGCATTCGCGAGGGTGGCCGCCGGGTCCTCGGTGGCAAGATCCACAGAGATCTGGGTACGCGTACGGATGGTGCCGACGAGATCGACGATCGCGAGCGAGATCTCCGGCCGGGCGTCGGTTTCGCGCACCGACAGGGCGGCGGCGAACGCTCCGTCCGGGTTGGTCGCATAGATCTCGGCGTTCGGTCCGGGTCCACCCGAGGTGTGCCCGGTGACCACGGCCAGGTCTGCCGACACCAGGCTGCGCAGCACGTCGCCGGTGGTCGGCTTGGACAGCCCGGTCAACTCGCGGATGTCGGCGCGGGTCATCGGCCCACGGTTGAGCAGGTGCGAGAGGACCGCGCTGGTGTTCAGTCCCCGCAGCAACTTTGCTGATCCGGCCGGCCGTTCCATCGAACCTCGTAGCGTTAGGTAAACGATTTTCCTATTCCGGCAGACGGTACGGATGCGACCACCGGCTGTCAATAGGCGGATCACCTGGTGATTTGGCGGGCGGCCGGGTGCCCGGCTGGAGCGGCAGGTAAGCCACGGCGACGCGCCGGTGAGCGCCGGCCCGCACAGTGGACTCCGCCCGAGAGTGATTCGGCCTGGAGAGTGAAATGCGGCGGATTCCGCCTCGGCGCCAGGCCCCGAATTAGTAAGTAACAGGAGCGATCGACGCCCTCGCGCCGCGACTCTCGGCACCCGCCGAGATCCAGTCCGGCCGAATGCGGTCGCGTTGGGGCCTGTTTCAAAGCTGCCGGTCGGCTGCGCCGGGCCCCGGCCACGACCGGCCGCGTTTGATCTCTTCCTGGTTACAACAGCGGTAGCCAGGAAGGGATCAAGCCGAGGCCGGTTCGCGCCCTGGGCGACGGCTCGCGCGACCGGACTTTGAAACCCGCCCTGGTGGCCGGTTACGCGCTCGATGGGTCGTTCGTCGCGCATGCCCAGTGGCGTGCCAACCACATGATCGAAATGGCCGGTGGGTTTACTCCGGCTCTCAAGTGGACACCGTCCGAGGATGGGTCATCCAGCCGTTTGGACACAATGGAATGACTCACAACGGAAACAATGGACCTCACACACAAATCGTGGCAGGGTGTATCGCATGGCAGAGTCTGGAGTAAATGCGACAGCAGCGGCACTTTTGGGACTGCTCCACGAGGGATCGATGACCGGTGGGCAGCTGATGGCGGAGGCCGATCGGCGTCTCGGCGCCTACTGGTCGATGACCCGCAGTCAGGTCTATCGCGAGCTTCCGGCGCTCGCGTCGATGGGTTACGTGAAGATGGGCCGGCCGGGCCCACGCAGCTCACAGCCCTACTCGATCACCCCGGCGGGCAAGCGGGCGTTTACCCGGTGGCTCACCGAAGATCCCGGGCACGAGGCGATTCGAAACCCGATCGCTCTGCGCGCGGCGTTCGGTGCCTACCAGACGTCGGCGCAGTTGACGCAGACCTATGCGCGGGCCTCCGAGTACCACAACGAGGCGCTGGCACACATCCGCGAGGTGACCAAGGAGATGAAGAAGGACGGCGACGACAGTGCGGCGGTCGCGTCCGACTTCGCCATCGGCTACCACAAGGCGGCCCTCGCCTGGCTGAAGGCGATCAAGTAGCGCGGCCGGGCGCCCCGCCCGCTCGGGCAGGCGGGGCTCCGGAGCCGTACTGTTATCTCTCGTGACCGACGCCGACTTCGCCGAGCAGCTCAAGGGACTCGACGCCACGCTGCGCAACATCGAAATCGTCTTGGACCTGCCGAAGATGCGCAAGGACAAGGACGAGCTGGAGCGGGCTGCGTCTGAGCCGTCGCTGTGGGACGACCCGAGCCGGGCGCAGCAGGTGACCTCGAGGCTGTCGCACTTCCAGGCCGACATCGGCAAAGTCGAGGGGCTTCGGAGCCGGCTCGACGATGCCGGCGTACTCCTGGAGCTGGCGCAAGCCGAGGAGGACCCGGACTCGCTGGCGGAGGTCCGCTCAGAGGTGGCCGCGCTGCAGTCGGCGATTCAAGAGCTGGAGGTCCGGACGCTGCTCTCGGGGGAGTACGACTCCCGCGAGGCGCTGGTGACGATCCGGTCCGGGGCCGGTGGCGTGGATGCCGCCGACTTCGCCGAGATGCTGCTGCGGATGTATCTGCGGTGGTCGGAGCGGCACGGCTATGGCACCGATGTCTACGACACGTCCTACGCGGAGGAGGCCGGCATCAAGTCAGCCACCTTCGCGGTCAAGGCGCCGTATGCCTACGGGACCCTCTCCGTGGAGCAGGGCACCCACCGGCTGGTGCGGATCTCGCCCTTCGACAACCAGGGTCGCCGGCAGACCAGCTTCGCCGCGGTCGAGGTGGTCCCAGTGGTGGAGCAGACCGACGCGATCGACATTCCGGACGACGAGATCCGGGTCGACGTCTATCGCGCCTCGGGCCCCGGTGGCCAGGGCGTCAACACCACTGACTCGGCGGTCCGGCTGACACACATCCCGACCGGCATCGTGGTCTCTTGCCAGAACGAGCGATCTCAGCTGCAGAACAAGGCCACCGCCATGGTGGTCCTGCAGGCCAAGCTGCTGGCCCTGAAGAAGGCCGAAGAGGCCGCCAAGATGGACGCGCTGCGCGGCGATGTGGCCGGTTCCTGGGGAGACCAGATGCGGTCCTATGTGCTGCACCCGTATCAGATGGTCAAGGATCTTCGGACCGAGTTTGAGGTGGGCAATCCGAGCTCGGTTTTCGACGGGGACATCGACGGTTTCATCGAAGCCGGCATCCGGTGGCGCAAGCAGCGCGAACGGGACACCGCGTCCGGTTAGCCGGCCAAAATCCGTTACTCACGGTGACGGTGGGTCGCCGGATCGTCGTGATGATTTCGTGATCAGAGCTCGTTTGAGTGAGCCATGTCACAAACGACACGCGGAGTTATGTCCGGCTGTGACACGAAATATGGCACTAATTGTCCGGCATTGACCCCGGAGCGTGTCTTGGCGTTTCACGGACAGCGGGTAAAGTCCTCCGCGTGATTCGGCTTGAGAATGTGACGAAGACATATCCGAAGGCGGCCCGGCCCTCGCTCGACAGCGTTTCGGTGTCGATCGAAAAGGGCGACTTCGTGTTCTTCATCGGCCCGTCCGGCTCTGGGAAGTCCACCATCGTGAAGCTTCTGCTTCGCGAGGTGACGCCGACCCGGGGCAAGGTCGTCGTGAACGATCGCGACGTGTCCAACATGCGGTCCTGGCGCATTCCCAACTTCCGTCGCTCGATCGGGTGCGTGTTCCAGGACTTCCGGCTGCTGCCGACCCGGACTGCGTACGAGAACGTGGCCTTCGCCCTCGAGGTCATCGGCAAGTCGCAGGCGGTTGCCCGGCGCGTGGTGCCGGAGGTGCTGGAGCTGGTCGGCCTGGGTGGCAAGGAGCACCGCTACCCGCACGAGCTCTCCGGTGGTGAGCAGCAGCGTGTCGCGGTCGCCCGGGCGTTCGTCAACCGGCCGCTGATCCTGCTCGCCGACGAGCCGACCGGAAACCTGGACCCGGACACGTCGATCGAGATCATGCGCCTGCTGGACCGGATCAACCGGACCGGCACCACGGTCGTCATGGTCACGCACGACTCCAACATCGTTAACCAGATGCGCCGTCGCGTCGTCGAGATCGAGGGCGGCAAGATCGTGCGCGACCAGCCGCGTGGTGTGTACGGCTGAGTCAGCGCCGTTCCTCCGTAGATTCAGCCCCCTCGCAGACCGGGTGAAAGGAACCACAGTCTGATGCGCGCTAAATACGTCCTGTCCGAGGTGATGACTGGACTGTGGCGCAACGTCACGATGACCATCGCCATGATCATCACGATGGCGGTGTCGCTGACGATGTTGGGTGCCAGCCTCGTGATGTACCACCAGATCGACCAGATGAAGTCCACCTTCATCAACAACGTCGAGGTGTCGATCTTCATCAGCAATGACGCCACGCCCGAGCAGATCACCAGCATCGGCGACTCGCTGAAGTCCGACTCCCTGGTCAAGTCGTCCAGCTTTGAGGACCACAACCAGGCGTTCGAGAAGTTCAAGAAGATGACGGTGAACCAGCCGAACCTGGTCGCGGTCACCACGGCGGCCAACCTGCCGCAGTCCTACCGGGTCAAGCTCAAGGACCCGGACAAGTTCGCCGACATCAACACCAAATACAAGGACATGCCCGGCGTGGACAACGTGGTCGATCAGGCCACCTTGCTGGACAAGGTGTTCAAGGTGCTCGGTGCGTTGCAGAACCTGGCTCTGGTGCTCGCCATCGCCCAGGGCTTGGCGGCCCTGCTGCTGGTCGCCAACACGATTCAGGTCGCCGCGTATAGCAAGAGACGCGAAGTGGCGGTGATGAAGCTGGTCGGTGCGTCCAACTGGTTCATCCAGTCGCCGTTCGTGCTCGAAGCCATGTTCGCCGGCATCATCGGTGCCTTGATCGCCTTCGGTGGCCTGGTGGCATCCAAGGTGTTCCTGGTGGACGGCTCACTCAAGGCGCTGTCGGCATTGCTCGGCAAGGTCGAGTGGTCGACCATCTTCTGGCAACTGCCGCTGCTCGTGGTGGCGGGTGCGCTGGTCTCCGGCGTGACCGGCTGGGTGACCCTGCGGGCCTACATCAAGAAGTAAGTCAGACCGGCCGAACCGGCCCCGGCACTCTCGCTCGCGCGAGGGAGTCGGGGCCGGTTTGCTGTCGCCGTCGGTGCCGGCACGTCCCCGTCGATGGGGCGGCTGGGGCAATCGTCAGCTGCCGTGACTGCTGTGAAAAGCGCCAAAAGAATCACCTCGATGGGCGATTGGTGGTGGAATGCTTCCTGCGTCGTGCGTACGGTAATGATCACGATCGGGCCGGAGGTGACCGCTGTGACCAGCGCAAGTCCGACTCGGAGGCGATTTCTGACCGGTTTGCTGGCGCTGATCATCGGCGCCGCTTCAGTGCTAGCGCCCCTCCTGGTCTCGAGTCCGGCCTATGCCGATGACTCCGGTGGCGACTTGAAGGCGCAGAAGTCCCACATCGATCAGCTGCTGGCCACCGCTAGCGCGACCTATGAAGCGGCCGGGAAGAAAGTGCGGGCCGCCGCGGAGGCCTATGAAGAGGCGACCGCTGCCATCCCGGCCGCACAGAATCGTCTCGCCGACGCCAAGGGATCAGTGATCGCGGCGACCAGTGCCGTGCACGTGGCGGATCGGTCGCTCGCCACCGCGCAGACCCGGGCGCAGGTGTCGCAGAACGCTGTCGTGGCCGCAAACGCCCAGGTCGAGGCCGGCCGATCGGAGCTGGAGAGTGTCGTCGCATCGGCTTACGAAGGCGACAAGCTGATCCAGCTGGACTCGCTTATGTCCGGCGGGTCACCGAGCTTGCTGCTGGACCGGCTGACCTTCATGGATCACGTCGCGAAGGACCAGAGCACGTCGCTCGACGGCTATGTAGCCCTGCGCATGCAGGCCAAGGATGCGCTGAACGCGGCGGTCGCCGACCAGAAGGCGGCCGCCGCGGCGCAACAGCTCGCCAATGCCGCGCTGACCAGGTCGAAGCAGGCCGTCGCGGCGGCCCAGCAGGCGTCCGACGATCTTGCCGCCCTGGCCACCAAGCGGCAGGAAGCCCTGGCGGTAGCGAAGGCCAACAAGGCCGCGACGCTCCGCCAGTACGAGGCGCTGCAGAAGCAGAGCAAGCAGATCGAGGAGCAGCTCAAGGCACTCGCCGACGAGGAGCGCAAGAAGGCGGGCGGGGGCGGCAAGACCGGTGGCGGGTCCGGGTCGGTCACGGCGACCGGCGAGTTCTTCGTGATGCCGGTGCTCGGCTGGAAGTCGAGCAACTTCGGCATGCGCTACGACCCCTTCTATCACCGTTGGCAACTCCATGCGGGCGTGGACATCGCCGCTGCCGGCGGGACGCCGATCCGGGCCGCCGCGGCCGGCCGGGTGGTGCGAGCCGGATGGGCCGGCGGCTACGGCAACTACACCTGTATCTCGCACGGCCTCTATCAAGGTCAGGGCCTGGCCACCTGCTATGGCCATCAGTCCAAGATCCTGGTGCACGTCGGTGAGCACGTCAGTCGCGGCCAGATCATTGGGCGGGTCGGCGAGACCGGTGCCGCGACCGGCTACCACCTGCACTTTGAGGTCCGGATCAACGGCAAGGCCGTGCAGCCGCTGAACTGGCTCCCGAAATGTTTCTGTTGATCGTTTAGTTGATAGTGCCGGAGCCGGTCCAGATCCGCACATTGCGGGCTGACCGCACTTGAGTGAGGCCGACCCCGCCCACGGCACGTGTGGCCGACCCTGGCCCGGCGAAACCGACGCGACGTCTCCGGATCACCTTGGATAACATGGCGTTCCGGTCGGCGCGGGCGGCGCCGGACGATGGACGATCCGCACCCGGGTTGGCCGCGGATTCCACAAAACGAGGAGGTGAGCAGCTGTGCCACGCGAGAAGGGCCGCAAGGTCGTCGCTTCCAATAAGAAGGCGCGTCACGACTACGCCATCCTCGAAACCATCGAGGCCGGTTTGGTGCTGACCGGCACCGAGGTGAAGTCGCTTCGGATGGGTCGGGCGTCGTTGGTGGACGGATTCGCCCAGGAGAGCAACGGCGAGATGTTCCTCTACGCCGTTCATATCCCGGAATACACCCAGGGCACCTGGACCAATCACGAACCACGCCGGACCCGCAAGCTCCTCTTGAACCGTGGTGAGATGCACAAGCTGATCACTAAGGTCAAAGAGAGCGGTCTGACGATCGTGCCGCTGTCGCTCTACTTCTCTGACGGCTGGGCCAAGGTCGAGCTCGGCCTGGCACGCGGTAAGAAGGATTACGACAAACGGCAGGACATGGCCCAGCGAGACGCGAACCGGGAGATCAACCGGTCTCTCGGCCGGCGCTCGAAAGGCATGGACTAAATCCCGAGTGACGGGTGTTAGTCCTAGCGATAAGCTAGACAAGCAAAACCCGCCGGGGGCGACAGGTTTCGACTCTGTGCGCTGCGGCAGGTGAAGCGAGCCGAGGAAGCCAACGCCGTCTCGTTAATCGTCGTTGGAAAACAATAAGCGCCAAGAATCAGCGCTCGCTCGTTCTCGCTGCCTAAGCATCGAGTAACGGCCGTCGGTCCAGGAGTGTCTCCGACCTGGTAACCGGCGTCAGCTAGGGGACTGGCCAAGCGGTCCTTGTCACGGGGGCCGGGCGGCGAGATTAATCGTGACTGGGCCCGTCATCCCAACTTGCTTGCGTGATTGGGAGGGCCGAGGCTGACATAGCAAGCTGCGCTCGGAGAAGCCCTGCTTATGCGGCGGAGGACCCGGGTTCGATTCCCGGCGCCTCCACGGCGATCGCCCCGACCATCACGGTCGGGGCGATCTTTTTGCGTACGCGCGATACCCGCCATCCCTCGACTGATCTGATCCCGCTCGGTGCCGGGACCCCACACGCGGCTAGCGAGCCAGCCAGCCGGGCAGCCGGTCCAGGCAGTCGTTCCAGCCCTGGGCGTGGTTGTCGCGGTCGACGTCGGAGGCGAGCCGCCGGTGGCGTACCACCAATTCGGTCTTGTCGCCGGCGGCCGTGAGATCGACGCGGACCTCGCTGTCCACGGTGTCGCCGTCCCATCGCCAGGTGAAGACCAGCCGATGTGGTGGATCGACCTCGAGATAGCGGCCGCTGACCGCCATTGCCGGTGTGACCGCGGCGATGCGGTAGGCGCCGTCGACGGCGACCGTTGCGGTGGCCGTGGTGCCGAACGACGCCGGCCAGAACCATGCGGCCAGCGCGGCCGGATCGGTGAATGCCCGCCAGACCTTCTCGGCAGGCGCATCCAGCACGCGGGTGATGGTCAGCTCGGTCATGGCTTCTCCTCGGTGATGGCCAGATATGCGTCGAGGGCGTCGAGGCGGTCGTTCCAGAACCGGCGGTGCTGCTCCAGCCAGGAAACGGCGTCGTCGAAGGGCTCAGCGTTCAGCGAGAACAGCTGATGCCGACCCTGTCGCTCGCGGGTCAGCAGACCAGCCCGGGTGAGCACGGACAAGTGCTTGCTCGCGGCCGGGAGTGACATCGCATGGGGAGCGGCGAGCGCACCGGCGGTCTGCG
>Ga0068863_100005736_pt1 | contig 12183 bp, 2 predicted proteins | sample KBSSwiS62_FD_66596 | JGI IMG/M metagenome (GOLD analysis project Ga0068863, IMG submission 66596) | Switchgrass rhizosphere microbial communities from Kellogg Biological Station, Michigan, USA - KBS Switchgrass S6-2 | ecosystem: Host-associated > Plants > Roots > Rhizosphere > Soil ...
ATCGGACGCAGCGCCGCGGACAACGCTACGCTGTACGTGACCGGCGCTGGCTCGAGAGTTACCACTGCAGGAAGTATCGCAGTGGGCGCCTCGGGGTCGGGAACCCTGACCGTCGACAACGGAGCCAGCGTTACGGCAGCCAGCGTCGTCCTCGGATCCTCCGGCGGTTCGGCTGGTACGCTGAATATTGGCACCGGCGGTACTTCTGGGTCGCTGAATGCCGCGACCGTCGTCAACGGAATCGGCGCAGGCTCGGCCGTCAACCTCAACTACACGGACACCACGACGCTGGCATCGAGCCTGCGCAATTCCCTCTCACTGAGTCAGAACGGCAGCGGCACGACCATTCTGACCGGCACCAATACCTATACGGGCGGGACCTACCTCAACGCAGGCATCCTGCGGGTGAGCTCCGATGCGAATCTCGGAGGCGCTGGCAATGCCCTGACCTTCAACGGCGGCACGTTGCAGCTGGGTGCCACGATCACCAATCTGACGCGGCCGGTGGTTATCGGCTCGCACGGTGGAACGATTGACACCGGGTCGTTCACGCTGGCCCAGTCCGGTTCCATTACGGGCACGGGTGGGTTGACCAAGCTGGGATCGGGCACGTTGACCTTGAGTGGCACAGCGAGCTACGCCGGCGGTACGACTGTCAGCGCAGGAACTCTTCGCGGAAACACCAACAACCTGCAGGGGAGCATCCTCAACAACGGCACCGTGGCCTTCCTGCAAGTTACTGATGGAACTTACGCGGGCGTGATGAGTGGAACAGGAGGTCTCTCGAAGCTCAGCGCGGGCAATCTCACGTTGACCGCTGCAAACACCTACACGGGTGCGACGAGTATCACTGGCGGAACATTGACGGTGAACGGCGCGCTCAATTCTCCGGCAACAGTGGGTATAAGTGGCACGCTCGCGGGCATTGGCACTCTGAACGGAGCCGTGAATGTGCTCGGCACCCTTGCGCCGGGCAATGGTGCTTCGCAGTATGGAGCGATGACTGTCAATGGGAGCGTCACCTTTCAGTTGGGGTCGGTCTTCCAGGTCCAGACGGATACTGCGGGCCACAGCAGCGCGCTCAATGTGCGCGGAGCCTCGAACGGCATAACCATCAATGGCGGCACCGTCAATGTGCTGACCGGGGGCGGTTCCTACGCCGCGAACACTCAATACACGGTCATTACCGCGGCTGGCGGCGTCGGCGGGACTTTCAATGGCGCCACATCCGACTTCGCATTCCTGACTCCGACTCTGTCGTATGACTCCACGGACGTATTCCTGACGCTCAAGCGCAATGACGTGCCCTTCAGCTCGCTGGTTGCCGGCACGGGCAAGGGCCAGGTTGCGGTGGCAAACTATCTCGATTCCCTGTCCACGAAGACCGAGTCGACCGCGCTGGTTCAGAACATATTGAACCTGAACGCTCCGCAGGCGGCCAAAGCATTCGACGACCTCAGCGGCTCCAGCCTGACAGAGTTGTCGCGCGTCTCCATGGCGAATACCGCGCGGCTCTTTGAAATGCTGGCCAGCCGCCTGGGCACCGCGGATGCCGGTGCGGGTACCGGACTCGCATTCAGCACCTTGTCGACAGGCGACCCACGGGCCATGACGTTGGCACCCAATGCCCTGCGAGGGACAGGATTCTGGGCGCGGCAGCTGATCGCGGACAACTATGGCTCCCAGCCAGGCTCGGGTGCTGACGGCTACAGCTCCCGCGGCGTGCACACCGCCTTTGGCTTCGATGCGGTGGTCAGCTCGCGCACGATTGTCGGCGTCAGCACCGTGTACACCCGGGATGAGATGCAGTTGGATCAGGGACGAACACAACCGAGCTCTGTCCGAACACCGCACCTCATGGCATACGCGAGCCACACAAGAGACTCCATGCAGCTTCGCGGTGTCATCGGATGCGGTGACCACGCATACGAGAGCCAGCGGACCGTTGTCGTAGGCTCCACCTCTTCCGTGCTGAGCTCCTCTCACCATGCGACAGAATGTTCCGCCTATGCGCAGGCAGAGTTCGGCCGTGGAGAGGGCGCCCGTCAGCTGCGCCCACTCGTGGGTCTTCTGTATTCACGGCTCGATGCGGGCCGTTATGTCGAGACAGGCGGCGCAGATTCCCTGGCGATTGCCGGTTATGTCGCACAGTCCGTCGCCTCGAATGCAGGGTTGCGCTTCACACAATCGCTGGCCGACCATCGGGGTGCCTTCGAGGCGCGCGCCATCTGGAGCCACGAATTCGCGGATGCGAATCCTACAATGCGTGCCGCGCTCGCGAGTGACACCAGCGGAGCTGATTTCACCGTGCAGGGAGCTGCGCAGGGACGTGACTCCGGCGTCGTTGGCGCGGGTCTTGCCATGCAGCTGCGAAACAGCTTTCTCTTCCATACTGACTACAACGTCGAGTTGAGTTCAGATCACCGAGTCCGGCAGACGGTCGCTGCGGGATTTAGTTTCGTCTACTAGAGAGCAAATTCGATGACAGCGTGACGTACGTCACGCTGTCAGGACCAACGTCCGTCTTCTCCCGGCGACACTGTACGACCTAACATCCTGCACCCGCGGGACCATCAGGCCGGCGGCTGCCAGAACTTACAAGGAAGAGGCCGGAAATCTTGGAACACCCAGTTGCCGCACGTCCCCGCAAATCGTCCGCCACCCAGCGCAAGAGCCTGAAACATCTGCGCCGAAGCTCGATTGCACTTGCAGTCGCCGCAGCGCTGCCCTCCGCACAGGCCGCTTCTGACATCTGGATTGATAATGCGAACGGCAATTGGAGCACCGGCTCAAACTGGAGCACGGGGAGTGCGCCCACCGGCGCCACGGCCGTAGCCCAGTTCGGCGCGGGGAGCCACACGAGCGTATCAACCAGCAGCGACGTCACGGTTGGCGCGCTCACATTCGTAAACGCTCCGGCTTACACGTTCATGCTGGCGCAGGACACCACACTTACGTTGCTCGGCGCGGGCATACAGATGACCAGCTCGAGCGCGCCCACGCTGCGCGCGAATACCGCCAACATCGTTTTTGGCAGTTCTGCCGCCAGTTCACCGTCCACCTCCGCCGCGAGCGCCAATCTGATGGCGTTGAACGGCGGCTCCATAACCTTCAACGGCACATCCACGAACGCAAACGCGCAGCTGAGCGTAGACGGCAGCTCGCTTGCCACGTTCAACGACTCATCGACAGCCGGCACAGCGCTTGCAGTACTGACGAACAACGGCAATGTCACCTTCGCCGGTAGCTCCAATGCAGGCTCTGCGACCATCAACACCGGCGCCGGCGCGACGACGTACTTCCAGGAAAACTCCAGTGCTCAAACGTCAGTACTGAACGTCTCCGGAACACCCGGCCTGGTGGGCTCGGCGATCTTCCTGGACAACGCCACTGCCGGCAATTCGAGCATTGTGATCGGCTCCAATGCCCAGGCGACATTCCAGACTGCCGCGACGGCCGGCAGCGCGAACATACACGTTCTGTCGCAAGGCACTCTCAGCTTCTATGACTCGGCTTCCGCCGGTACGGCGGCGATCAGGGCGGACGGCGGCTCGCTGGTGGATTTTTCGGGGCTGACCGCGAGCCAGGTAACCGTGGGGTCCCTGCAGGGCAATGGACTCTTCAACCTCGCGGGTAACGGATCCAATCTGACGGTCGGCAGCCTCAATACCAGCACGACGGTCGGCGGTACGATCCAGGACGACGGCAGCGGTGGATCGCTGACCAAGGTTGGCACGGGCACGTTGACTCTGGCGTCGACGGCCAACACCTACAGCGGTGGAACATTCGTCACCGGCGGAGTGCTCAATGTCGCGGGCAACGGGAGCCTCGGCCAGAGCAACACTGGAGTAACCCTCGCCGGAGGTACGCTGCAGCTGGGCGCCAACAATTTCGTCAGCGCGCGTAAGGTTACCTTTGGCGCCGGCGGCGGAACGATCGACACCAACGGCTTTTCCGGCCACGTGCTGTCCGGCCCGCTGACCGGCTCGGGAGCGTTCCAGAAAGCGGGTGCCGGCACTCTGATTCTGACCAATGACAACAATACCGTCTCCGGCGGGACCACGATCAACGCGGGCACCCTGCAGATCGGCAATGGTGCAGGCAGCGGTAACCTGAGCGGAAACGTCATCAACAACGCAACGCTTGCGTTCAATCGCACGGGTACGTTGAACTTTATCGGAGCAGTCTCGGGATCCGGTCAGTTGGTTCAAAGTGGCACGGGTCAGCTCACCCTGACCGGAAACCACACCTACACCGGCGGAACCACGATCAGCGCCGGCACGCTGCAGATTGGTAACGGCGGTACCACCGGCAGCATCGTCGGTAACGTGGTCAACAACGGCAAGCTCGTTTTCAGCCGCTCCGACAGCTCCAATTTCGTCGGAACCATTTCCGGCACCGGCGCGGTGACGAAACAAGGTACGGGCACGCTCACCTACACGGGAGCGAACACCTATACAGGTCTAACGACCGTCAGCGCCGGCACGCTGCAGATCGGTAACGGCGGTACCACCGGCAGCATCGCCGGCGATATCGCCAATTCCGGCACCGTGATCTTCAATCGCTCCGATGATGTGACCTACGGCGGATTGGCTTCGGGCGCTGGCTCTCTGACCCAGGCAGGCGGTGGCACTCTGACCTTGACGGGTGCGAACACCTATTCAGGCGGCACCACCATCAGCGCCGGCAAGCTGCAGATCGGCAACGGCGGCACCAGTGGCACCATCACGGGCAACGTGGCGAATAACGGTGCGCTCGTCTTCAATCGTTCGGACAGCTCCACCTTTGACGGAGTCATTTCCGGCAACGGCGCAGTCACGAAGCAAGGCACTGGTACGCTCACGTATACAGGCGCGAATACCTACACGGGTGCGACCACCGTCAGCGCAGGTACTCTGCAGATCGGCAATGGCGGCACCAGTGGCAGCATTGCCGGCAATATCGCGAATTCCGGCGCCGTCACCTTCAATCGCTCCGACGATGTCACCTATGTTGGCGCGGTTTCCGGCACTGGCGCACTGAGCCAGTCAGGCGGTGGCAAGCTGACCCTCACCGGCGCGAACACCTATACCGGCGGCACGACGGTCAGCGCTGGAACGCTGCAGATCGGTAACGGCGGTACCAGCGGTACCATCACCGGCAACGTGGCCAACAGCGGTGCGCTGGTCTTCAACCGTTCGGACAGTTCGTCCTTCATTGGAGTCATCTCGGGCACCGGCTCGGTCACCAAGCTGGGCTCGGGCACGCTGACCTACACGGGTGCGAATACCTACACCGGTCCGACCACCGTCAGCGCCGGCACGCTACAGATCGGCAACGGGGGAACCAGCGGTTCAATCAATGGCGGCGTGACCAACAACGGCACAGTGGCCTTCAACCGCTCCGATGCCTTCAACTTCAGTGGTGCGATTACCGGTACCGGCGGGGTTGCTCAGAATGGCGGTGGCACCCTGACGCTTACGGGTAACAACACGTACACGGGCGGCACCTCGATCAATGGCGGCATATTGCAGGTGCAGGCCGACAGCAATCTCGGTGCGGCGTCCGGTGGAATCACGTTTGGCGGTGGAGCGCTGCAGGTCACGGGCAACACGACCCTGACGCGCAGCGTGACTCTCGCCTCGAGCGGCACGCTCGACACCGGCAACTTCAATACCACGATTGCGAGCGTAGTCTCCGGATCCGGTACGCTGACGAAGACCGGCTCGGGTACGTTGACCTACACGGGTGCGAACACCTACACCGGCGGAACGACCATCAGCGCCGGCACGCTGCAGATCGGCAACGGCGGCACCACCGGCACCATTATCGGCGACGTAGCGAACTCCGGCACGCTGACCTTCAATCGCTCCGACAGTGTCACCTACGGTGGCGGAGTCTCGGGTACCGGCTCGGTAACGGAGACGGGCGGGGGTACTCTGATCCTCACGGGATCGAACACCTACACCGGCGGAACGACCATCAGCGCCGGCACGCTGCAGATCGGCAACGGCGGTACCAGCGGCACCATCACGGGCAACGTGGCGAACAACGGTGCGCTCGTCTTCAATCGCTCGGACAGCTCCACTTTCGATGGAGTCATTTCCGGCAACGGCGCAGTCACGAAACAAGGTACGGGTACGCTCACCTATACAGGAACGAATACCTACACAGGCGCGACCACGGTCAGCGCAGGCACTCTGCAGATCGGCAACGGCGGGACTACGGGGGCTATCGCGGGCGGGGTGACCGATAATGGCACCTTGGCGTTCAACCGCTCGGATACCTTCAACTTCACGGGCGCGATCAGCGGCTCGGGCTCGGTGGCCCAGAACGGCGGCGGTGTGCTGACCCTGACTGGTAACAACACCTACACGGGCGGCACCTCGATCAACGCAGGAATTCTGCGGGTCCTCGATGACAGCAACCTCGGCGCTGCCAACAGTGGACTGACCTTCGGCGGTGGAACCCTGCAGGTCACGGGCAATACGACCATCACGCGCGGCGTGAACCTCGCTACGAGCGGGACGATCGATACGAGCACGTTCAATGTCACCGTCGCGAGTGTGATTGCCGGGCAGGGGGCATTGACCAAGGACGGTGCCGGTACACTGGCATTGACAGGCGTCAATACCTATACCGGCAATACCATAATCAAAGCGGGCACTCTCCAGGTTGGAGCCGGCGGCAACACTGGCGCGATCAACGGTGACGTGAGCGATAGCGGCGTTCTGGCGTTCAATCGCTCCGATACGTTCAACTTCGGCGGCAACATCAGCGGCTCAGGATCGGTCTCGCAATCCGGCTCCGGTGTGCTCACGCTCACGGGTAACAACAGCTACCTGGGCGGCACGTTCATCAATAGCGGCATATTGCAGATTCTGAACGACAGCAATCTCGGCAGCTCCTCCGGCGGCATCACGTTCGGCGGCGGCACACTCCAGTTGACTGGCAACGCAACTCTAACGAGGAACGTAACGCTCGGCTCCTTAGGCGGCACGATCGACACGAACGGTTTCAATGCCACCCTGACGAAACCGGCCACGGGTAGCGGATCGCTCACGAAGGCCAATGGTGGCGTGCTCATCGTTACAGCCGACAACACCTATACCGGTGGTACGATCATCAGTGGCGGTACGCTGCAGGTAGGCAACGGCGGAACGACCGGCGCGATCACTGGCAACGTGACGAACAATGGCACGTTGGCTTTCAACCGGTCTGACAATACTGCCTACGGTGGCATCGTATCCGGCTCGGGCGGCGTTACACAGATGGGCCCTGGAACCTTGTCTCTGACCGGGGCCAGCACCTTTACCGGCCAAACCGTGGTGAACGGCGGAACGCTGCAGTTGACCGGTGGCGGTAGCATCAACAGCACGGGCGCCGTCCAGATTGCACAGTCCTCGGGAAACATCGGGACCCTCTATGTGACGGGAACCGGCTCGGCTCTCACGACTCCCGGCACGATTACGGTGGGCCTATCCGGCGCAGGCACACTGACCGTAGACAACGGAGGCTCTGTTACGGCGTCGAGCATCAACCTGGGCTCGGCGACCGGATCCAGGGGAACTCTCAACATCGGAACCGGAGGGGCCTCCGGAGGACTCACGGCCGCAACCATCGTCAGTGGCGCAGGTTCGGGCTCCTCGGTCAATCTGAACTTCACCGACTCGAGCTACACGTTGGCCTCGAGCTTGCGGAACTCTCTGACGCTGAACATGAATGGCAGCGGCACGACGATTCTGACGGCGACGAATACATATACCGGCGGTACCAACCTCAATTCGGGCATTCTGCGGGTGAGTTCCAACGCGAATCTGGGCGGCTCCGCCGGCGGGCTCAATTTCAACGGCGGTACCCTGCAGCTCAGCGCCTCGATCACCAACCTGACCCGTGCGATCACTCTGGGCTCGGGCGGCGGCACGATCGACACCGGCAATTTCAGTCTGATCGATACGGGCAATTTGTCGGGCACCGGCGGGCTGATCAAGCTTGGATCGGGCACGCTGACGCTGAGCGGCGTTGCCAGTTACTCCGGGGGAACGACGGTCAGTGCGGGTTCTGTGCGTGGAACGACGAACAATCTGCAAGGAAGCATCGTCAACAACGGGAACGTCACCTTCCAGCAAACCACCGACGGGACCTATGCGGGCGTCATGAGTGGCACTGGAAGCCTGACGAAGCAGAACGCGGGCAATCTCATTCTGTCGGGCGCGAACACCTATACGGGTGCGACGACAGTTTCGCTCGGAACTCTCACCGTGAACGGCGCCATCAACTCACCGTTGACGGTCGGATTGAGTGGAACGCTGGCGGGCGCTGGGCAGATCCATGGGCCAGTTGACGTGGTCGGCACCCTGAGCCCGGGTAATACCGCCAATCCGTATGCCACGCTGGTGGTCGGTGGAAACCTGACCTTCGAGTCCAGCTCGACTCTGCAGGTCAATACGGACATCAACGGCAACAACAGCAAGATCTCGGTGACCGGTAATAACAGTTTGGTCACGATCAACGGCGGCAACGTGTCAGTCATCTCGGGTGGTGGAGAGTACCTGCCGAGCACCCCGTACACGCTGATTACTGCGGGCGGTGGTGTGACCGGTACTTTCAGCGGGGCGACCACGGACTTCGCGTTCCTCACTCCGACCCTCTCGTATGACGCAAAGGATGTCTTCCTCACTTTGACGCGCAACGATGTCGGGTTTAATACGGTCGCGAAATCCTCGAACGAGCGCAAGGCAGCGGAATACCTGCAGGGCGTCAGCGACGACTCGGGGGCAGCACCTGTGGTGAACAGCGTTCTGCGAACGACTGTAAAGAACGCGCCCGCTGCATTCGCAAGTCTCTCCGGCAACGGCCTTGCGGACCTGGGACATATCTCCCAGAAGTTGACCGGCCGGTTGATGGACTCGCTCACCAACCGCCTCAGCGGCGGTAGCCGCTCGAGCGACCCGTACGACTACGTGCCCGCAGAGCTGGGAATGGATGCTCTGCCCACCAGTGACGGAGGTTTCCTGCAGCAATCCTCGTTGACTCACGGCCTGTGGCTGCGCAACTTCAACCAGCGGGGTGGACTCAAGGGAGGCGGCAACGGGCCTGACTCCGACTGGATCGGCGGCGGCACGGCGGTCGGTTTCGATATGCCTGTGAGTGCCAACACGGTGGTCGGCGCAAGCTACTTGAACAGCCTGGACCGGGTACAGCTCGATGGCGCACGCACCGGGGTAGCGCGCATCAGCACGCCTCAGTTTGTCACTTACGCCAGCTACTCCGCGGCGGGTGCCTGGCAACTGCGCGGGTTGGTGGGGTATAGCCATCCCACCATCTCCAGCAGCCGTGCGGTGATCATCGGCAGCGACACGACGGTCGCAAACTCGAGCCATGGGGCGCAGGAGATATCCGCGGGTGGCGAAGCCGACCTGAGCCAGAACTTCGGTAGCGTCGCGCTACATGAGATCGTCGGCTTGCGCGCCAGCCGCATGGATGAGGCCGCCTATACCGAGGCAGGCAGTTCGGCGGACCTACAGATCGCGGAGCGTGTAACACAGTCTCTCGTGTCGAGCATGGGTGCCCGCCTGGCGGTCCCGATGAGCTTCGCGAATGGCCTGCTGGATGTTAGGACTGTGTGGAGGCACGAGTTGCGCGATCCAAACACGGATCTGAGCGCACGTTTGGCCAACTCTGTAAGCGAGACGCGCTTCACTGCGGACGGTACACCGATGGGGCGAGACTCAATGACTGTGGGAGCCAACTACTCGGCGCGGCTGGGTCGGAACTTGTCACTGTATGGTGATTACAGCCTGGATGTCAGCAAGGAAAGCGGCGCGCAGCAGAACCTGCTGGCTGGGTTCCGCTATACCTGGTAGCCGCGCCACTGCCATCACTGCAGTTGCATGCCTGCTGACGGCCAACATGATATGGCCTGCCAGCGTCCGCGCGCAGACTCGCCCGGACGCTGGCCGTGCACTGGAAAACGTGCGCCCGCCTGCGCAACCTGCGCCTCCTGACGCAGGCGCCGCGCTGCCAGCCCAGGGCAATCGTCCTGCGATGAGCGAACGAGACTCGAAGCGCGTCCTGGTCAGACACTGGCGGATCACGGGATCCCATATCTTCACGGAGGCTCAGCTGGAATCCCTGGTCCACGAGCTCAGGGGACAGAAACTGACTCTCGCCGAGCTGAACGGGGCAGCCGCGCGCATCACGGCGCTTTATCGCCGGCACGGTTATCTGCTTTCGCGTGCGTACGTGCCGGCCCAGGACGTCCGCGACAACACGGTCGAAATTGCGGTCATTGAGGGCCACCTGGCCGACATCCTGGTCACCAACACATCCCCGGTCGCCGGCTCCCTCATCACCCACTATCTGGAGCGTGTTCGCAGCGCAGGTCCGGTCGAGGGGCGTGCTCTCGAGAGGTCCTTGCTGCTCTTGAATGACCTGCCCGGAGTGGACGTCCGCTCCACCCTGATGCCAGGCATTGCTATTGGGACGTCTGATCTGGACATACAGGTGCATGCCGCTGCGCGTATGAACGGTAGTGTTGACGCCGACAATTTCGGTAACCGGTACACGGGCGAGTACCGGGGCGGCGGCACGCTCAACGTCAATAGCCCCTTCCACTACGGCGACCTGCTCACACTGCGTGGCAGCACCGCTGGCTCCGGCATGAGCTATGGGTACGCGTCCTGGCTGGCTCCAATCGGTGGTAGTGGTCTGAAAGCCGGCATCGCGGCCTCCGAACTGCATTATCGTCTGCGGGGCAAGTTCGCTTCATTGCAGGCCCATGGTACCGCCAGCGTGCAGACCGCTCGGGCCGCCTATCCTTTGTTGCGCAGTGAGTACACCAACCTCGCACTCCAGCTGTCGTATGACAACAAGCAGCTTCACGACAGGATCGACATCACGGACAGTGATAACCGCAAGACTCTTGGCGTTTGGACGCTGGGAGTGTCAGGGAATCACACTGATGGGTTCGGCGGTGGAGGCATCAGCGCCTACAGCCTGAGCCTGGTCAGTGGCAATCTGAAATTGGATGCCGACTCGGCGGCCTTCGACGCGAGCGAAAGCGGGCATCACACTTCAGGCCGTTATGAAAAGGCCCTCCTCAATATCAGTCGCACGCAGCGACTGACGGGTGAGGTTGCGCTCTACACATCACTGCTCGGCCAGTGGTCGAACAAGAATTTAGACACCTCGGAGACGCAGTCGTTAGGCGGCGCCTACGGCATCCGGGCGTATCCGCAGGATGAGGGCGTCGGTGACGATGCCGCGCTGCTCACCGTGGAAATGAGTTGGAAAGCACCGGATTTCCCCGATGTGCAGACGATCGCATTCGTCGATGCCGGTGCTGTGCGCGTGAATCATGCCCCGCTCCCCACCGACACCGATAACAGGCGCTTTCTTGCGGGTGAGGGATTTGGTGTCCGCTGGCAGCAGCCCAACAGCTTCACGCTCAATGCCTATCTGGCCTGGCGGTCGGGGCCGCAGCCCGTTTCAGACGACGACCGGCGTCCCCGCGCCTGGATTCAGATCGCGCAGTATTTCTGAGGCGTCCACCCGACACATTTACGCAGGATCGTCATGAATCACGCCTACCGACTCGTTTGGACCGGAGCCGCGCGATGTGTGGTCGCCGGTCTCGGCAGCACCTGGCTGGCCACCGCCCAGGCGAATCCGACCGGCGGAACCGTGGTCGCCGGTGACGGCACGATCAACCAGAACGGTACAACGACCACCGTAAGGCAGCAGACCCAGAATCTCTCGGTCAACTGGCTCGACTTCAACATTGCCTCCGCAGAGACGGTCCGCTTCATACAGCCCTCGGCGAGCGCAATCGCCCTGAACCGGGTCACCGGCAACAATGCCAGCCAGATCTACGGCCACCTGCTCGCCAACGGCCAGGTGTTCCTGATCAATCCCAACGGTGTGCTGTTTGGCCGGGGCGCCCAGGTAAACGTCGGGGGGCTGGTGGCCTCGACGCTGAATATCACCGATGCCGATTTCCTGGCAGGCAACTACAAGTTCCAGGGCAGCGTCTCCAACACGAGCGGCACTTCCAGCCCCGGGACAGTGATCAATCAGGGAACGATCACCGCAGACGGCGGCTCTGTAGCCCTCCTCGGTGGCCAGGTGAGCAACCAGGGTACAGTCCGAGCTCAGCTTGGAACGGTGGCACTGGCCGCAGGCAGCGCGATGACACTGGACTTC
>Ga0068863_100005739_pt1 | contig 12178 bp, 14 predicted proteins | sample KBSSwiS62_FD_66596 | JGI IMG/M metagenome (GOLD analysis project Ga0068863, IMG submission 66596) | Switchgrass rhizosphere microbial communities from Kellogg Biological Station, Michigan, USA - KBS Switchgrass S6-2 | ecosystem: Host-associated > Plants > Roots > Rhizosphere > Soil ...
GGGATCGAGGCGAGAACGGCCAGCACCGGATCATCGCCCCTTGCACAGGATAAGGACTGATCCAATGACCGTCATCAACACCAACATCTCTTCGCTGCGTGCCCAGAATGCGGGCCGCCTTTCGGACATGACCATGGCGACCGCGATGGCCCGCCTGTCGAGCGGCAAGCGCATCAACTCCGCGAAGGACGACGCCGCCGGCCTCGCCATCGCCTCCTCGATGACCGCGTCGATCCGCGGCATGACCGTCGCGATCCGCAACGCCAATGACGGCATCTCGCTGTCGCAGACGGCGGAAGGCGCGCTTGGCGAGGCGCAGAACATGCTGCAGCGTATTCGCGAGCTGGCGGTGCAGGCTGCCAACGGCACCTACCAGAACAGCGACCGCGCCAATCTGCAGACCGAAGTCGCCGCGCTGCAGGCACAGCTCACGAACATCGTCACGGCCACCAAGTTCAACGGCAATACGCTGTTCTCGGCAGCCGCTACCGGAACGAGCTTCTCGATCCAGACCGGGATCAACTCGGGCGACACCACGTCGATCGCGATCGGCGGCCTCGACAATGTCGCCGCCGCTTATGCGTCCACCATCCTGGTCGACACGGTCACCAACGCCTCGGCCGCCATCACCGCCTCCGATGCCGCGCTCACGCAGGTTGCGAACGTCCGTGCCAATCTCGGTGCGAACCAGAACCGCCTCGACGCCGCGGTGAATGTGCTGACCGCCAACGTGACGAACCTTTCCGAGGCCCGCTCGCGGATCGAAGACACCGACTTCTCGGTGGAATCGACCAATCTCGCCAAGGCACAGATCCTGTCGCAGGCCTCGACCGCGATGCTTGCCCAGGCGAACCAGAGCCAACAGAGCGTGCTGCGGCTGCTCCAGCAGTAATAAACTTCTCAATTGCTGGCCGAGATGGCCCCCGGTGCAACCGCATCGGGGGCCGTTTCGGTTTTTGAGCTTTCTTCTCGGCTTCCGGCGTCGTCGTGCCGATCCCGCGCACTTGGCTCCCTCGCATGGATTCGTTCGGCCTCGCGACCCGCTTCGCGTTGGGACGCCAGAGTTTTGCGTCGGACCCGTCAGAGCTTCGCACGCGCGAACGCTTGCCCGAGCTCGTGTGAGGACGCGAAGGGCGACGGACGTCGTTGCCGGCGACTGAGGCTAACGACGCGGGCGCGTACGTACCCCCAACCCTCCGACAAAATTAAGGTTAACCCGACTTAACCATCTTTCTTCCTTAAGCCCCGATTTGAGGGGTCGTTACCGCAATCGTGGCGAGAACGGTCAGTTAGCCGGAACGCCGAGTAGTAGCGGAAGGATTATCTAATGGCTGTTATCAACACCAACGTCTCGTCGCTTCGTTCGCAGAATGCGGGCCGCCTCGCCGATAAGGGCCTGGCCACTGCGATGGAGCGCCTCTCGAGCGGCAAGCGTATCAACTCCGCGAAGGACGATGCCGCCGGTCTCGCCATCGCCTCCTCAATGACCTCATCTATTCGCGGCCTGAGCACGGCGATCCGCAATGCCAATGACGGCATCTCGCTGGCGCAGACCGCCGAAGGTGCGCTGGGCGAAGTCAGCAACATGCTGCAGCGTATCCGCGAGTTGGCCGTGCAGGCCGCCAACGGCACCTATCAGAGCAGCGACCGCGCCAATCTGCAGACCGAAGTCGCCGCGCTCCAATCGCAGATCACCGACGTTGTCACGAACACCAAGTTCAACGGCAACACGCTGTTCTCGACTTCGGCCGCGACGAGCTTCTCGATCCAGACCGGCATCAACTCGGGTGACACCACGTCGCTGTCGATCGGCAGCCTCGCCAACGTCGCTGCGGCCTATGCCACGACGGTTCTCGTCGACACGGCTGCCAATGCGTCGAGCGCGATCACCGCGTCGGATACCGCCCTGACCTCGGTCAACACCGTCCGCGCCGGCCTGGGTTCGATCCAGAGCCGCCTGGACGCCGCCGTCAACGTGCTGACCCAGAATGTTACCAACCTGTCCGAAGCCCGCTCGCGGATCGAAGACGCGGACTTTTCGGCGGAATCGACGGCGCTCGCCAAGGCGCAGATCCTGTCGCAGGCTTCGACCGCGATGCTCGCCCAGGCCAATCAGAACGGCCAGAGCGTCCTGAGCCTGCTTCGTTAAGGAATAGACGGCCTCCACACCTCGGCCGTCTAACGGGCCCTCGGCGCGAACTCACATGCGCCGGGGGCCTTTTTCTTCCGCGCCGGTCGCGAGCTTTCCACCGCGGTGGCTCGAACGGTCCGGCTCAAGACCAGATTCATCGACAGGATGTATTTCATGGACGCGACCCCGGCTTCGAATGGCAGCGGCTTCGATGCAGCGCTAAAGGCGCTCGAGGAACTCGATGCGACCCCCGCAACCACCGGGTTTGTGGCGCCCGTCCCCGGGAACCCCGCGCCTTCGATACTCGCGTTCGACGATGAGCCCCAAGAAGACGAAGCGGTGTCCGTCGAACCCGCTTCAGACCCAGGGGCCGCGACGCCGAAGGCCCAGCCGATTGAAGCCGAAGCGGTGGCGCTGGAACCAGCCGCACCCGAAAAGGCCGGCGCGGAATGCGACAACGTGCAGTTTCTTGCTGAAGAGCCGCAAAAGCCCGGCCCGGTGGACAGTTCCGTCGTGCCTGTCCTGGCGCCGATCGCCGCCGCCGCCCCTGTAGGCAGGCTGGCCAAGGCAGCGATCGGTCTCGGCCTGTTCTCGAGCGTGCTGTCGGCAGCCGGACTGATTGTCGCCGAACGGACGATCATGTCGGCCGAACTCGTCGTTGCCGACGCGCGCGAGAAGCAGCAGCAGGTCGACCATGCGACAAGGCTGATCAAAGAGCTGGAGCAACTGCGGGAGAAACAGACTCGCCTGCTTGCACAGCAGCAGCTGCAAGCCGCATCGGCGCCGGTTACCAGCTCGGAGCTCCAGCATCGAATGGACGCGCTACAAGCAGGTCTGCTCGCGCGCGATCCCGTGAACAAAGTAGCCGAAGCGGTCAATTCCAGCAAAGCCGAGAACAATGCCCGTTTCTACGAGCTTGGGATGAAGATGGCCCGGATCGAAACGTTCATGGAGAGGGAGCGAAAATAGCGCGGCGGATTTCCAGCGGGGACTGCAGCAGCAGGGCTATTTCCAGTCCTTCAACGAGCCCCGCAGCTTGTCGAGCGCGGCCTTCTTGATCTGGCAGACGCGGGCTGCGCCGATGCCCAACGTCTGGCCGATTTCCTCAAGGTTCATCTCCTCGACGAAATAGAGTTGCAGCACCATCGCTTCGCGCTCGGGCAGTTCGGCGATATGCGCCGCCAGTGCTGCGCCCAATTCTTCGCGCTCGATCGTCTGGTCGACCCGGTCTTCGACATCGGCGAACCACATCGACTGGTCCGAATAGACTTCGTCGAGCGACTCCTGATAGGTCGCTGCCGTCTCGTTGAGGAGAGCGCGGAAGGCGGCACCGTCCAAGCCCAGCGCCTGAGCCAGTTCGGATTCGCTGGGGCTGCGGCCATGGGCTTTTTCGAATTCCGCCTTCGCGTTGAGCAGCGCGCGACGCTTGCTCATCGCGCCCCGGCTTTTCGAGGCGTGGCGGCGGAGATGGTCGATCATCGCACCGCGCACCCGCATCGATGCGTAGGTCGAAAAAGCGTGGCCGCGATCCTCATAGCCGTTGGCGGCCTCGACCAGCGCGATCATGCCGATCTGAATGAGGTCCTCGACGTCGATTGCCGTCGATACGCGGCCATGGACGTGCCAGGCGATCTTCCGGACGAGCTGCATATGTGCGCGCACGAGATCTTCCGCCTTCGGCCGGTTTGGCCGGCGGCCATAGGTCGTCATCGTTGCATGGCCGGATTCAGCTAGCACGAACAACAGCCTCCATCCCGAAGAAGCAATCTCCGCCCATCATTGCCGGCACGTCGAGCATGTCGATGGTGCGGGCAAGATGGTCGAACGCCTGAGCAGCGCGCGCATTCGGATATTGGTCGACCACCAGGCGGCGGCGCGCGGCGGCGGTGAGTACCCGCTCGTCGCGGGGCACGCCGCCCAGATAGCGGAGCCTGGTGTCGGTGAGGAAACGTGCGGAGATGTCGCGGAACCGGCGAAACAGTTCGCGGCCAGTCGCATCGTCGGCGATGCGGTTGGTGACGATCGCGATGTCGCGGACGTCATGCTCGTTGGCGAGCAGTTTGACGGTGCCATAGGCGTCCATGAAGCGATCGGCGTCCGGCGCCAGCACCACGATCGCGAGGTCGGCGGACGCGATCATGTCGAGCGTGTCCGGATCAGCGCTTCCGGGCGTGTCGATGATGACATAGTCGAGCGAGCGACGGTGTGGACGAAACGCGTCCGCAAGCTTGAGCCGCGCGGCGAGATCCACACGGCCAGCAGCGTCGACCGGCCCGGCGGGGACGACGAACAGCGCATCGGGGCCATCGACGACAATCTGGTCGATCGTTAGGCGTCCGCCGATGACGTCGTCGATCGACTCCTGCGGGTTGAAGCCCATCTGCCGGGTGGCGTCGGCCGGGCCGGGATCGCAGTCGACGATCATGGCGCGCCGGCGCAGCCGCGAGAGCGAAAGAGCCAGGTTCGCCGCGACGGTCGTCTTGCCGACGCCGCTGCGGCCGCAGGCGATGCTGATGACGCGGGCGCTGCGCTGCTGCGCCGCGTAGGCCGGCATATCGGTCCGGTCATTGCCAACAATGTTCATTCAGCCGTCTCCATCGGCCGGGTGCTGATCGCGCCGGCGCTACCTTGATTGGTCGGGCCGCCACCGACGACCGCCGCCACTTCGACGGCCTTGCCGTCGGGAATTTCGAGGAAGGAAAGCACCGGCGTTTCCGGCAGGTGCGGCTTGAGAAGCCTGGCGAGCGCGCGGCGGGCGATCGGCGAGGTTACGACCGCGAAGCGCGTCGCGCTGTTGACCAGCGGCATCGAAGCCACCGTGATTGCCGAAACAATGCGGTTGGCGAGCGCGGGCTCGAACGGATGCGCCGCGCCGGGCGAGGTGCGGACCGCCTGGGCGAGCAGCGATTCCAGACCGGCGTCGAGCGTGACGACCGGCAGCGGCATCTTCACTGGCACCAGCGTCTGCACGATCAATGCGCCGATCTTCGCCCGGATCGCTTCGACCAGCGCGTCGGCATCGTTGGCGAAGCCTGCGGAGTCGACCATCGATTCGGCAATGCGACGGAAATCGCGCAACGGAACACCCTCTGCCAGCAAGGCGCGGCAGGCGGCCGCGATCTGCGCCAGGTTGAGCGGGGTCGGTGTCAGGCCGGCGACGAGCTGCGGCGCAGACTCCTTCAGGGCATCGAGAAGGCGTTGCGCTTCGTCCATGCCGAAAAGGTCGGCGGCGGCACCGGCGATGATCTGGTTCAGATGGGTCGCAACGACGGTCGCCGGATCAACCACGGTATAGCCGGCGACGATCGCGTCGCCCCGTTTCTCGGGTGAGATCCATACGGCTTCGAGGCCGAAGCTCGGATCCCGGCACTCGCGGCCTTCGACCGTGCCTTCGAGATCTCCGCTGTCGAGTGCGAGGAGCTGGTCCGGGAAAGCTTCATCTTCCCCCATGATCACGCCGGCCACGGTGATGCGATAGGCGTTGGGTGGCAGGCTGAGATTGTCGCGAACGCGGACCAGCGGGACGACGAACCCGAGCTCACGCGAGAGCTGGCGACGGATACCGGTAATCCGGGCCATCAAAGGGGCGCCCTTGCGGTCGTCGACAAGGCTGACGAGCCCATAGCCAAGCTCCAGGCCCAGAGCAGCGCCGTCGGAAATCTCGTTCCAGTCGATCGCGTTGGATTGAATGGGGGGCTGGGAAGCTTCCGCCTCGGCCTTGGCGACTTCGATCTGTGCTTCGATCGTCTTCGCCTTACGCAGTCTCCAGGCGATGAAGCCGGCGACGGTGGCGGCCGACAGGATCATGAAGTGCGGCATGCCGGGGACGATGCCGATCAGGAACAGGATGACGGCGACGGGCGTCCATGCACGGGCGGAGCCGAATTGGCTGGTGATCTGGCCGGCAAGGTCGAGCGGCGAGGAGACGCGGGTGACGATCGACGCAGCGGCTATCGAGAGCAGCAGCGCCGGCACTTGTGCGACAAGTGCATCGCCGATGGCCAGGAGGATGTAGGTCGAGGCCGCTTCGGATAGCGACAGGCCGTGACTCAGCGTGCCGAGGATCAGGCCGCCGACGATGTTGATGACGAGGATCAGCACGCCGGCGACCGCGTCACCCTTCACGAACTTCGATGCACCGTCCATCGAGCCATAGAAGTCGGCCTCCGTGGCAACTTCCTGACGGCGCGCCTTGGCTTCGTCGGGGGTCAGCAGGCCGGCGTTGAGATCGGCGTCGATCGCCATCTGCTTGCCGGGCATCGCGTCGAGGGTGAAGCGCGCCGATACTTCCGAAACGCGGCCGGCGCCCTTGGTGATCACGACGAGGTTGATCACCATCAGGATACCGAACACAAAAAGTCCGACGGCATAGTCGCCACCGATCAGGAAATTGCCGAAGCTTTCGATGACATGGCCGGCGGCGGACGGACCCTGATGCCCGTCGACCAGCACGACGCGGGTCGATGCGACGTTGAGCGCCAGCCGGAACAGCGTGGCGAACAGCAGCACCGTGGGGAAGGAGGAGAAGTCCAGCGGCTTGGCCGCGTTAAGCGCCACCATCAGGACAGCGAGGCTGATCATGATGTTGGCGATGAAGCCCATGTCGAGCGCGAAGGCCGGTACCGGTATGACCATCAGGCCGACGAGCAGCAACGTCGCCATAGGCAGGATGGCGCTCCGGCCAGTCACCGCCCATAATTTTCTCGTAACCGAAAGCGGTGCCGCCATGATTCAGGAACCCTTCGGCGAAGGTCGGTGCGAAATGAGCCGAAAACCGGTACCAGACCCTGCTCCAGCCATCTCTTCCCGTTAGCCTCCGCGTAGACTGCTACGCGAGAGATGCCCGAAGCGTGGTTAATTTTGAGTTAGTAACGACCGATCCGGCAAAGCTTTAGGTCCCGCTGTGGAACGTGAAGCAGTACTTTCGTCTAAAAAGGGGGAGTGAGGAGCCCCGCCTTCTCTCTCGGGCATCGGGGCGCCGCGTCGGGCGGAAGCGGCGCGGTGTACAGCAGGGGGGCGACGAAGGAGACGGGACGCCCTGCCGGCTGATCCGCCCGGATGGGTTCTGATATGCTGTCTGGATCGAGGAGAAGGATCGTGGATCAGGTCAACGCCGCTGGCGGTCTCTTGACCGTGATGGCGATTGTAGGTCCGATCGTGCTCGCGCTTTCTCTGGTGCTAGCATTGTTCTGGAACCGCGGTCGCGCCGCGAGAAGCTCGATAGCAAGGAGGCGGTGCGCGAGCAGCACGGTGCAGCGGCGCAGGGAAGCGCTGCCGCCAAAGGCCGGGCCTGTGTCCGCCACCAGAAATTGACGGCGAACCTCCGGTCAGCCGATTTTCCGCAAGCCGATCAACGGCCGGGAGCGTAGGTGACGGGCATGCAATCGAAACGGCCCGCCGCCGCGGCAAGCAAATCGGTGCGCTGCCGGTTGGCGTCGGCCATCATGCGGATGCGGATTCTCGCTGCTTCCGCCAGCTCCAGCGCGTGTTTAAGGCGCACAAAAAGCCCCGGCGACCGTTGCCAGTCACCGGGGGATTTCAGCGCGACGATGCTCTCATCATAGGCCGGAAGGACCGTTTCGATCGCGTCGACGTCGTGCGCGTCGAGCGCGGCAATCAACGCCGCGCTCGCTCCGATAAGCCGTTCGACAGTCTCGTTCACAAGGTCGCCTTGGGAAGATCGATGGCGATCATCTTTGCGGCGATCGCCTTGGCGTCGATCGGATATCGACCCGAAGCGATGGCCTGGCGGATTGCCTTGATCTTCTCGTCGTTGATCGGAGGACCAGATTCCGCGAGCGCAACGACCAGCGATGGCGCCATCGACGCCTTGCCAGTGCTGACCTCGACGGGCGCAGCCGGTGCCGTGGCACCCACCGTTTCGTCCTTGATCTGACCGATGCGGGTCGGGTTGGCCGATCCTACCCCATTGATCATGATTCGTCCTTTCACATCAGGCCCGAAGGCCGCACTTCCACCTCACCCTATATAACGGCGGGTTTCCAGTTTATTTAAATCCGATCAGACTGACGCGGCCGACATCGACAACTTCGCCGAAGATAGTCGAGCCTTTTGAGTTGGTCGCTACCCGGATCCGGTTCCCGATATTCGCATCTTCGAGCGCCGTCGCATCGACGCTGATCGAAAAGGTGCGCGCGCGCGCGACCAGTTGGACCGGATCGCCCTTGCGGATATCGGCTGGTCGGGCCAGCGCCGTCTGCTGTCCGGCCGAGCCGTCCGCCGTGCGCATCAGCGGGATGCGGAGCCGCCAGCCGGCCGTGGTGCAGCGCACCGTCACGGCCCCCGCGCTCGGCGGATCCACCTGGATGCCTATGGGACAGGCGGCGAGCCTCATCCGTCGGTCGATCCGGACGAGCGGCCCGCCGGGCTGACCGACATCGGCGCCCAGCGTAGTGACCACGATCTGTTCGAGCTGGTTGAGGTCCTGTGCGGGTGGCAGCGCGGACTGAGCCAAAGCAGGCGTGGCGACGAGCAGCGCGAGAGGAGGAAGGGCGGCACGGACCATGGCGAAACTCCGGTTCATGGTCCGGCTTCTACGCGCGAGAAGCAAAGATTTGGTTAACGCCGCGATGACCACCGCTGGTAACCACGCCATTGTCGAGCGCCTCTTGGCGCGGCCGGACGCGTCCGAAGAGCCGTCAGTCCATGCCGGACAACCCTCGGTCAGGGCCGTCACGATGAACGGAAGACAGCACCGTGCCGCAGGTTCGGAAGGGGACCAGGCCATTGCGTTCGGAGAAGGAAGGGCACGTCTCGGCAGCCTTGGGCGATACGAGGCGACAACTGCTGCGTGGGCTGTCGATCGATGGCAGGCGATCAGTGCGCTGGCGCGTCGAGCTGCCGGATCAGGATGCGCTGACCCTTCATCGTCTCGTCGGCGCCGATGGGCGGTATCGTGATCTCGATTCGATCGTCTGTGAGGCCGCCGGAGCGAAGCGCGCGCGCGACGGCGGCGGTGCGGGCGGCGGCCAGTTCCCAGCTGTCGAGCCGGGCGGTTGCGCCTTCGCGGCCCTGGCTTGCGACGACCACCCGCTGTCCGGCCCGTGCGGCTTCGGCGCCTTTCTTCCTTAGCTCGGCAGAGGTCGCGGGCTTCAATATGGCCTCGCCGGTCTCGAAGATCGTGCTGGCCCGGTAGCCCTGTTCGAGCCGATCGGATCCAGCCGCGCCCGCATCGCCGCCAAAGGCATCGCGGATACCGGCGGCAAGCTTGAGCCTGTCGCCGACCTGCGCCTGCATCATGACGAAGAAGGCGAGCAGAAGGAGGGCGAGATCGGCGAAGCTCAGCACCCAGCGCTGGGGCAGGGCTCGCTTCATGCGACGGTCCGCATCTGGGGTCGCGTGGTGGGTCGCCCCAAGGCGTCATCCAGTTCTCTGCACGCGAGGAGCTCAAGCTGCTTGCATGCGGCGCTTTGCCAGGCCAGCTCGGCCTCGGAGAGGCTTTCCAGGCGTCCCGCGATTGGGCCCGCGACCACCGAGGAGATGATGACCCCATAAAGCGTGGTCAACATTGCAACCGCCATGGCGGGGCCGATCTTGCCCGGGTCGTCCATATGGGCGAACATCTGGACCAGGCCCATTATCGTGCCGATCATGCCCATCGCGGGCGCTGCTTCGGCCATGCCCCGCCATATCTCGATCGCCGCCTGGTGGCGGGCGCGACGTGCCGCGATGTCGTCCGCGGCCCAACGCGCGAAGTCTGCCGAGCCGCGTATGTCGGAAAGCTCGCGCGTGGCGCGGAGCAGGAAGCGCTGCGCTGTCTCGACCCTGTCGACGCAGCTGATGCTGCGCAGTTCGGTGAGCTCCCTTATACGGCTGATCGAGACACGCGCAGCGGCTGCGTCGGCAACCGGGTCAGCCTTACCGAGAATGGAAAGCGCGGAGAAGGCACGGCCGAAATGGCTCTTTGGCGCGCGGAACAGGCCGACCAGCAGTGTGCCGCCGACAACGATGACGATCGCGGTGGGATCGAGGTAACGGGCAATCTGGTCGAGCAGGAACATGTTTTCCCCAACGGCTCCGAACGGTTCCGGCATGTTGCGCCCGGCCCTCGCGAGAAGACCGGCAAAGAGGACCGGCAAGGATTTGCCGCCCCAGGCAATTAGCTGCCGCCGGTACTTAAAATGCCAATAATATTCGAGGTTTTCGCCTCATTAACCTCGTTTGGCACGGCAGTTGCTTGGGTGGTGTGCAAGGCAAGCCGACGAGCCTGTTCGAACACAGTAACGGCGGCACGGGTCGAGACTTTAGAGGACGAAGCGAAAAATGGCTGAAGAGCTTTTCGGGGTGCATGGAGCGGCACTGCAGATCCGTTCGCAGCGGCTCGCGATGCTGGCCTCCAACATCGCCAACGCCGCGACGCCCAATTACAAGGCGCGCGACATCGACTTCCAGAAGGCGCTCGCCGACGCCACAGGCAACAGCGGCGTCTCCGCGCAACAGGCCGCGAGCGCACATGTCGCCTATCGCGTGCCCCTCGAGAGTTCACTCGACGGCAACACCGTCGAACTTTCCACCGAACAGAACCAGTTTGCTCAGAATGCCGTCCAGTATCGCACGACCCTCTCCTTTCTCGAGGGGCGGATCGGCACGATCATGTCGGCCCTGAAGGGAGAATAAGGCATGGCCAACAATCTCTCGGTCTTCGACATCGCCGGCCGCGCGATGTCCGCGCAGATGGTCCGGCTCAACACCGCCGCCTCGAACCTCGCCAATGCGGGCTCGGTCGCCGGCAGCAAGGCCGAAGCCTTTCGCGCGATAAAGCCGGTCTTCTCATCGGTCACCGACAGCCCCGGCGTCGCGACGGTCAAGGTCGACAAGGTCGTCGCCTCGAACCTCGAGCCGACCAAGCGTTACGACCCCAATCATCCCAAGGCCGACAAGGACGGCAACGTCTGGGAGGCCGGCGTCGATCAGGCGCAAGAGCTGGTCGAGATGATGGAGACCGCGCGCCAGTACCAGAACAACGTCCAGGTCATGCAGACCGCCAAGACGCTCACTCTCGACACGCTGAGGATCGGCAAATGACGATATCCACCGCTAACAGCTATCTCGACGGCCTGAACAACCAGACATCGGGCGCGGCAACGGCGACGAAGAAGACGAACAGTACGCTCGACCAATCGTCCTTCCTTAAACTGCTCACCACGCAGATGACGACCCAGGACCCGTTCAATCCGGTCGACAACACGCAGATGGTTGCTCAGATGGCGCAATTCTCGTCGACCACGGGCATCGCCGAGATGAACCAGTCGCTGAAATCGATCCAGTCGAGCCTGGCCCAGTCGCGCGTCGGTGACGCGGCGAGCTGGATTGGCAAGGCCGCGCTGGTTCAGTCCAGGACGGCTTCGGCACTGTCGGACGGCGCCTATGCCGGCAATGTCACCATCCCGCAGGACGCGTCGCGGGTCGATATCAGCCTCGTCGATGCCGGCGGCAAGGTCGTCTACAACGCATCCGCCCTAAACACCGCCGCCGGCGACATCCCCTTTTATTGGGACGGCAAAGATGCCGAGGGCAAGGCCGTGCCGGGCCCGCTGACCATCTCGGTCAACGCCAAGGATGCCGCCGCGCAGCAACTCGACGTCACCACCTCGAGTTGGGCCACGGTCAACGGCGTCCAGTCGCCGGCCAGCGGCACGACCAAACTCGTCACCTCGCTCGGCGTGATCGACCCCGCCGACGCCCTTCAACTTTCCTGATCTCGGCAAACGGAGTTAAACAGCCATGTCCTTCTACACCGCGCTTTCCGGCCTCAAGGCTTCGCAAACCGAGCTCTCGGTCATCGCCAACAACGTCGCGAACGTCGGCACCACCGGCTTCAAGAAGAGCACCGCCGAATTCGGCGATATCATCTCTTCGGCGCCGCTGCAGACCAGCACCGTTGCGGGCCAGGGTACCCGCCTGCGTGGCATCGATCAGCAGTTCACCCAGGGCGGCTTCGAAAATTCGGATCGGTCGCTCGATCTCGCCATTTCGGGCCAGGGCTTCTTCGTGACTCGCACGTCGAACTCCAACTCGCAGGTCGCT
>Ga0068863_100005753_pt1 | contig 12165 bp, 13 predicted proteins | sample KBSSwiS62_FD_66596 | JGI IMG/M metagenome (GOLD analysis project Ga0068863, IMG submission 66596) | Switchgrass rhizosphere microbial communities from Kellogg Biological Station, Michigan, USA - KBS Switchgrass S6-2 | ecosystem: Host-associated > Plants > Roots > Rhizosphere > Soil ...
GGCACCGGAGGCGAGACCAACGCCGCCTACAAGTGCAACCGTTCCTATCGGATAGACGAGCGCAAGTGCGCGCGCCTGATCAACGCGCCCGCGCTGGAGTCGTTCGTCTCTGACGCCGCTGTCGATCTCCTGACCCGCTTGGACCCGACCGGTCAGGAAGCCACCGCCACGCTCTCCGAGGGCGATCGTGCTGCGATCGACGCGGACCGCGTGGAGCTGGCCGAGCTGAAGGCCATGTGGGAGGCGCGCGAGCTTCCGACGCGGGAGTACCGGGAGATGCGCCGGACCGTCGAGGATCGCATCAGCAAGGCGCAGCGTAAGACCGTAGTGCGGCCGACCGCCGCTGTGCTGGAGGGTCTGACCGGGCCGCACGCCCGCGCTTCCTGGGACGCCCTTGTCGCCTCTGGCGACCAGGAGCGGTGTAACGCCGTGTTGCGGTTCCTGTTCGCCGCCGTGGTCATCGACAAGGCGCACGCCGCCCGAGGGGTGTTCGACTACAGCCGTATCACCATCGACCCGAACCCTTTGTAATCGACCACACGCACACGGTCACGCAGCCCCGGATACATCCGGGACCGCCGCAGGCGCGAGAAGCCGTGCGAGCCGTTCCGCCGACCGAGGCGTGATCGACGTGGGGAAACCCGCGCACACCCGCGCGAGGTGAAACGCCCGATCGGACGGCCCCCCGTTCCCGGCTAACGCCTGGTCCCCACCGCCGGCCGCAGCCGACACACCATCCCCAGCGCGAGCCGAGCCGGCCCCCGCACGGCGACGAGTTCGCCCGGTCGCCGGCCGCCGGGGGGCCGGCCCACCCACCCACCCCCCCTCCGGTGTTGCCTCACCTTCCGCCCCACCAGGCCCCGAAACGACAGGCAAAGGCGAGTCGGAACCTTCGGTACTCGTGTCCTCGGCGGCCATCTGCCCCGCCGGTAGGCCGCCGGCCGCCGGTTCGTCGTCCTCGAACGGCAGCGCGGTCTCACCGGGCAGCGGTCCGAGTTGCCGCCGTTTCACGGCCCGTCCTCCGAGCCCGGGACCGGCGCGGATGGATCACGTCCCCGCCCGGCGTACCGCCACTGTCCGACAACCACGGTTGTCGGATCCCCGTCGGGACGGCCGAACGCATCGACCGCGACCCAGCCGCCGGCCCCGTCGCTCTCGAACGGCCGACCCGACAACGCCGCCGCCAGCATCCGCACCCAGCGACGCCGCACCGCCCGCACCGCGCCAAACGTGGTCGAGTAGCGGCGTGACTTGGTCATCCAGTGGCCGCCGAACCCGTAGCTGTGTGCCCAGCGGTGCAGGCCCGTGCGCCGGCCTGCTGCCCGTCCGGCCGCCGCGTCGAGCGCCGCGGCGAACCCGTGGTCCGCGCCGAGTTGGAGGCAGGTTTCGACGAGCCGCCGTGCGTGGGCACGCAGCGGCAGCCGCCCCAGGTGGGCCAGCGACCGGACCGGCCCGTCCAACAGCCCGCCGTCCGTCGTCGACTTGGTCAGATACTTCGCCAGGTAGTTAGCAACCTTCCCCGCATCGCTATCGCCACCGAGCCGGATACGGCGGATATCGACCTGATCGCCCCAACCGACCGCCCACAGGCCATCCGCCGACGGTGCGACCGGCAGCGCGCCGGACGGGTCGAGCAGCGCGACGCCCGCAGGGTCGGGAGCCTGCACCCTCACGGACGCGACGACCGTCCGTAGGCAGTCCGCGACCAGCTCACCGGCCGCCCAGTCCGGGACCGGCGCAGGCCCGCCGGACGGGTCACGGCCGTCTACCCGGATCACCACGTGCAGATGCACCAGGCCCCGGCGCTGCATCTCCGCGACCTTGACGAACGACACCCGCACCGCACGGCGCAACGCGGACACCGCCAGCCCTGCCGCCGAGGCCACCGCGGATTCCAACGCATCCCGCGTCGCCTTCCACAGCGCCGGAGCGAGACTGTTCCAGACCACAGCCCGGCCGTAGTCAAAACAGCGCGGACAGATCGGCTCCCCAAGCGCCCGGTCGTCCGCCCCGTGGCGGATACCGCAGCCAAGCGCCCGGCCGTGTTCGCAGGTCCCGCGCCGCCGCCGGCACACCTCCGAGACCGCACCCCGCCCCGCCCGCCGGGAATGCACCGCCCCAAAACTCGGAGCAGTCAGCGTTACAAACCACGCCGGACCGATCGCCCCGCCGTCGTCCTGGCCGACGTCCAGGCCGCCGCGCACGATCCGCCGGGCATCCCGCTGGTACAGCGCCGAACAGTCCGGACACGCTGAGGCCCGCCGGTTATTGCACCGCACATGCACCGTCGACGGCGCCGCCACCCGGCGCATCTCACCCGTGGCCAGGTCTACATGATCCGAATGCCCAGTCAGCCGGATCGGACGGACGCAGCCACCAGGCTGCCCGTCAGAACCGGCCGAAGACGAAGAAGTGTCGGAGTTGGACGCCGAAGCGTCGCCGATTGCGGCCATCCCAGCAGCACCCGCCCAGACAAGGCAGGCCCCGACCGCACACACCCCACAGCCCACCACCACGCCCGCCGACACAGCGGCACGTAGTAGACGGCTTTACACGCAGAAAAGAGAACGAAGGGGGTTGCTAATGCCGGAGCCCGCACGGGACCGGAACGACGCTGGACCCCGCCGGCCGCGCTGGGACATCGACCGGGGGGATCACACCAACGCCTGGTGCCACCCCTGAAGCGCGCAGTAGGCCGCCCAGCGACCCTTAACTGCAACTCCCACACACGATGGACACCCTTACCGCTGCCTGGGCAATCTGGAGAGACCCCCTACCCGATGGCGCACAATCACCATACCCCGCCAGGACCACGCCAATCCTACGAAAACGAAAAACGGGGCCACGGACGCCGTTGTCCGTAACCCCGCCGGTAGCGGCCGACGCCGCTAGATCATCTGCCAGGACGCGACCCGGTAGGCCAGCGCCTCCCAGCCATCCTGGCCGCGAGCCCGCCGGGCCTGCCCGAGCACTGAGCGAGCCAGCCACGCGGTAGGCCGCCCGTCAGAGAGTTCCAGTGCCGTGCGGGCATGCGTCGCGGCCTCTGCTAGGTCGCCTCCGGTCAGGGCCGCCGACGACCGGTAGACCTCGACCGCCGACCGCAGACCCGGCCCCTGCTGCTCCGCCAGAAACGCCGCTCTCTCCAACCGGGGACGGGCCTCCGCCAAGAGTCCCACCCGTACCATCGCGTTCGCGCCGAACGCCGCCAGATGCGCACTCGTGTACTCGCCAGGCTCCGGATTACCGAGCCGTTCGGCCAGGAACTCACTGCCCTTCACCAGGATCAGTGCGCGCTCTGCGTCGCCCCGCCGAGCACTCAGGTTCGCCGCCAGCACCGCAGCCGTGGCCGCGATCCAGCTCGTCCCGCCGCGCTGCCGCACCTGCGCCAAGATATTCAACGGCACGTCGTAGCTGTCGGGCTGGGCAGCGTCCCAGACCTCCGCCGCGACGAGATCGGCGTGCAGCGCCGTCGGGAGATCCCCCGACGCCCGCGCCGTGACCCGCGCCTGCTGGGCCAACGCCAGCGCCCCATCAGCCCGGCCACTGTCCAGATACGCACGGGCAGACAACAGCGCCACCCAACCCGCGCGACGCTGCCACCCCGGGCTACCTGCCATGCCGACGGTCCGGCACACCACCGCCCACCGCTCACAGTCCGCAAGCACCGTAGCCATCGGAGTCGCGTCCCAGCGGGCAGCGTGCATGGCCAAGCCATCGTCGATCGTCGCCCCCGCCTCAGCGACGCTACCCGCGTCAGTGGTCACGAGCGCCGCCGGGGCAGCGACACCGGCACACAGAAAGGCCCGGCGATCCGGCCCGTCCATCCTTCTCCCCGTCCTCGATGGGTCACCCATCGGTCACGTCCAGCCATGGCCCGCCACCGCAGTAGCGAAGATCGTCGGCGTGGTGTAAGTGATCGTTCCTTGCGCGTCCACGGCTTCCCGCCACGCCTCGGCGTAACGCGCCGCCAGATCCGCGCCCAACGTGTCCGTGATGACCGCCAGCGGCGAGGGCGCCCCCGGGTACGAGCTGCGGCTCAGGTGCGCGCTCACCGCATCGCGACCGGTCAACGTCTGCCGCGCCGCGTCGTGGGCCACCGTGACGTCACGGAAACCGGCAGTCTCGGCAGCCGCCCGTAACGCCGCCTCACTGAACCGGATCATCGCCCCAGCACTCGACGTCGCCGCCGCCAACGCCCGCCCGATCGCGGCCAGCTCGTCCGCTGCCAGGCCGTGCAGACGGGCATCATGCACCCGGCCGGAGTTCACCGGCTCGAACACCGACAGCCGGCCCCCGGGCCGCAACACTCGGCCTATCTCCGCGACCGCCCCAGGTAGATCGTCCAGATAGATCAGCACGGAACGGGCCAGCGCCACGTCCATCGAGCAGGTCTCCAACGGCAGCGCGGCCACGTCGCCGACCACACGGCACAGCGCCCCGCCAACCTTCGGCGCTCTGATCTGCGCCAACGCCCCAGTCGACTGGTCGACGGCGGCCACCAGACCCCCGCGGCCGACCAAAGGAAGCGCCCGTTCCGTCAACAGACCGGTCCCAGCCCCGACATCGACCACCCGATCATCCGGACCCACCCGGGCGACAGCCACCACCCGATCCGCGATCGACGCCAGCCGCGCGCTCACTTCCTGGCGGCCATCAGGAGTGAGGCCAGCGAACCGGCCGGCACCCAGCCAGCCGGCCGCCGCCTCGCGCCCCGGAGTCGTCACCGCCGGGCGGCCACCGGTCCGAAGGAGAAGTTCGGACCGACAGCCCGGTCCAACGACGCCGCCAGTCCGGCCAGCGCTTCGTCCTTCTCCCCGTGGTAGACCTCCGCGATCCGGTCAAGCTGCTCGTCACTGAGCAGTTCCTGACCCCGCGCCGCATAGTCGAAGAACAGCTGCTCATCCGCACGGAACAACGCCGCCCGCTCATCCAACAGCGGCTTACGCGACGCCAGCGCCTCCGGGTCCAACCGGCCGCGCTTCTGCTCGGCCAGCTCACCCAGCACCGCCATCCGCTGCCGAATCGCCTGCTGCTCGGCGTGGTAGTCCCGAGACAGGTCCAACAGCCCCCGAATCTGGTCATCCGCGAGACCGACCAGCGCGTGATGGGCCAACGCCCGCGTCCACAACGCACCATCAGCGGCGATACTCGCCGCCTGCACATCGATCAGATAGCCCGGACGAGTGAACCCCACATGGTTGACATCGCACATAGCGTCTCCTCCTAGTCGTCACTGGTCACGCTTGGCCTGCTTCGGCCGGAGGATGGTCCACAGACCAGCGGTAGCGGCCTCTGTTCGTGCGGGTTCCACCCTCATAGGCGCATCGCCAGACTTGACTAACCGTGAGGACGCCCCCACCCCATCGTCATGACGTCTAGGACGTTTAGGATGTTGTCCGAACGTCCCGAGGTCGGGAGTGTGAGCATGTCCGCCCACGGCAATGAGCGGCTACGTGTCGCGATGGCATCGCGGAACCTGGAGGTAGAGGCACTTGCGCGTCACGTCGGCGTCGATCCCAAGACCGTGCAGCGCTGGCTGACGGGCCGCGTGCCGCACCCACGACACCGGTGGAAGGCGTGCGACGCGCTCAACCGGACCGAAGCAGAGCTTTGGCCCGAGGTGGCCCTAGCGAACGCGTCCGGGCTGACGTCGATGTCCGAGATCGTGAGCGCCTACACGCACAGAGCCGATGCCCCCATGCAGCTCTGGAGCAACCTGCTCGATCGCGCGTCCACCACCATCGACCTTCTCGGCTACGCGATGCTGTTCCTACCTGAGCAGTTCCCCGACCTGGAGGACATGCTCGACAAGAAGTGCAAGAGCGGCCTGCAGGTTCGCATCCTCGTTGCCGATCCGACGTGCGAGGAAGTGGCCGCCCGCGACCGGCTGGAGGACCTACGAGGCACGCTCCCCGGGCGCATCCGGACCACGCTAGGTCATTTCGAGCCGCTGCTCTCAAACCCGGGAATCGAGGTCCGACTTCACACCGTCCCGCTCTACAACGCCGTCTATCGCTTTGACGACCAGATGATCGTCACGCCCTACCTGTACAAGCTCCACGGCTTCCAACACCCGCTGCTACAACTGCGTCGCCGAGGCTCCGCCGGGATCTTCGAAGCCTACGCGCGTCAGTTCGAGGCAGTCTGGGCTGAGTTCAGCGCGGCACGGTGGAACCCAACACAGGAGGAGGAATAGGTCCGTGGGACGAGTCGACTACTACAACGACCCCAACGCGCCCAAAGCGAACTCGCTCGTGGTCGGCGGCTCGGCCATCGTGTCTGACAGCGCCGGCCGCGTCCTGCTACAACGGCGGTCCGATTCCGGAAACTGGGCACTCCCTGGCGGGACCATGGACATCGGCGAGACCTTCGCCCAATGCGTCATCCGGGAGACCAGGGAAGAGACCGGCCTCGACGTCGCCCTAGACCGCATCGTTGGCATCTACTCCGACCCCGCGCACGTCTTCGCCTACGACAACGGCGAGGTCAGGCAGCAGTTCAACATCTGCTGCGCCTGCACCATCGTCGGCGGCTCGATCGCAGTAAGCAACGAGTCAACAGCCGTCCAATTCTTCCCCGTCGACGAGCTAGAACACATACAGATGCACCCGACGGTCCTCATCCGCATCCGGGACTACCTGGCACAAGGGCCGCCCGTCTTTCGGTAGGCACCGCAGAAAAGCCGGCCCCGGCTGCCCGCCTAGCGCGCGGAAACTCGTTCCTTCGCAGTTTGCAGACCAGGGCGCAGTGGTCGCACTGGCGCGGCTACCGACACAACCCGGCGTCACCACGACGGCGGCCGCATCATCCCCGCTGGCAACCGCGTCGCCGCGTTCCCCCTGGCCACATTCACCTGCCCCTGCACGAGGCCCACGGCGCCGGTCAGGTTCGCCCCGCCCAGCTGGGCGGGAGTCCGGCTCGCCCCCTCCAACCACGCGCGGGTCCGGCTCGCCCCGCCCAGCTGGGCGTCGGTCAGGTCGGCCCCGTCCAGCTGGGCGTTGGTCAGATTCGCCCCGCTCAGTCGGGCGTTGGTCAGGTTCGCCCGGCTCAGCTGGGCGCCGGTTAGATTCGCCCCGTCCAGCTGGGCGTCGGTCAGGTCCGCCCCACTCAGCCTGGCCCTGGTCAGGTTCACCCCGTCCAGCCTGGCGCTGGTCAGGTTCACCCCGTCCAGCCTGGCACCGGTCAGATTCTGCCCATTCAGCCGGGCGCCGGTCAGATTCGCCCCGTCCAGCTGGACGCCGGTCAGATTCGCCCCGTCCAGCTGGGCGTCGGTCAGGTCCGCCCCGTCCAGCTGGGCGTCGGTCAGGTCCGCCCCACTCAGCCTGGCCCTGGTCAAATTCGCCCGTCCAGCCGGGCGCCGGTCAGATTCGCCTCGCTCAGCACAGCGCCGCGCAGATTAGCCCCGGACAGCCATGCGCCGGCGAGATGAGCCTGGCGTAGGCCGGCGTTGGTCAGGGTGACACCGGCCAGGCTGGCGGGGCCGGTGAGGTTGGCGCCTGTGAGGTCGGCGCGGGGGACGCCGTCGCGGTTGGGCAGGCGAGCGAGGACCTGGACCGCGGCGCGCACGTCGGCGACCGAGCCGTCCACCCGGGCAGGGGCGGGCGGGGGCAGCCGTAGTGCCGGGTCGGTGCTGCGGGTGCGCACAAACGCCGACAGCACCTCCATGACGATCCGCTGGTCCGCGGGCGAGTCGACCGCGATCCGTTCCAGCGCGTAGATCCCCCCGAGCCGGATGCCGAGGTTGTCCGGCTCGTTGAGCAGCTTCACCGCCTCCACGTACAACTCACGCACGTGGGTGTTCACGTTCGCCGCCCGCTCCCGCACGTCGGCGGCCTCATTCGCCCGCTTGGTCTCGGCGTTGGCTTGCCGCGTCTCGTCCAGCGCGATCAGCCCGCCCGCCACCGCCGTCAGCGCCGCCGCAGCGGTCAGCAACCCTCCCTGCCAGCGGCTGGGGATCTCGGTGCAGCCGGCGCGGGTCACCCAGGCCACCGACAAGGCGGCGGTCGAACGGTTCTTCCGCACGCTGCGCGAGCAGCTACTCGTCGCGCTGCCCGGTTACAAGGGGCCGGACGTCCACCACCGGGGCGCCGACGTCGAGGAGCAGGCGTTCTACTTCCTCGACGAGCTCGAAGAGCTCATCCGCCAGTGGGTCGCCGACTGCTATCACCGCCAGGCCCACGGCGGCCTGACGGTCCCGGAGGTGCCGGGGCTTTCGGTGTCGCCGCTGGAGATGTTCGCCCACGGGGTGGCGCGCGCCGGTCATCTCCAGGTGCCCGCGCGGGCGGACCTGGTCTTCGACTTCCTGGCGGTCGAGTGGCGCACGATCCAGCACTATGGGGTGGAGATCGGCGGGTTGCGCTACGACGGGCCCGCCCTGTCGCCCTACCGCAACCGGACCAGCCCGCACACCGGCGTCCACGCGGGCAAGTGGCCGATCCGCGTCGACGCCGACGACGTCAGCCGGGTCTACTTCCAGGACCCGGCCGACCATCGCTGGCACGTGCTGCGCTGGGAATACGCCGACGCCCTCGGCGCGCCGTTCAGCGCCGACGCGCTCGCCTACGCCCGCCAGCTCGCCACCGCGACCGACCGGTTCCCCGACACCCGCCGGGCACTGGCCCGGCTGCTGGAACGCTGGGACGCGGGCCTGGCCGGCAACCGGGCCGAGCGGCGCATGGCGGTGCGCCTGTCCGAACGCCGGCTGCGTCTCGTCCCCACCACCGAGGAGCCCGTCCCGCCTGCGGTCGTTCCGCTCGACGGCGACCGGCCAGCCGAGGAGACGGCGGGCGACGACGACCACGACGACGAGCTTGGCGCCCCGTTCCCCGGCGAGGACGACTTCTACGCCGACGCGATGGAGATCGTGTGACCGCACCGCCGGACGGCAGCGAACGCGCCTACAGCCTGTCGACGAAGCAGGGGTGGACGACGTTCGTGACCGCCCCGGACCGGCCTCGCCCCGAACCTCTGGACCGCGCCGGTCTGGCGGCGCTGTCGGCGGCGGCGCGGGCGAACTACGACGAGCGGCGCGCGGTCTGGCACGCCAACCTCGGTCCGATCCGCACCCCGCAGATGCGGGCCGTCCACGACGACCTCGATGACATCGTCGAGGCCAACCGGCAGGACGGTGACAAGGTCAAAGGCGCCGCGGTCATCGACGCGTTCCCCGGCCTCGGGAAATCGACGATCGCGCAGACGTTCGCCCGCGGCTTCCACCAGCGCCAGCTGGACCGCTACGGGCCGACGACCATCGGCGGGCATGAGCGGGTGCCGGTCGTCCACGTCTGCCTGACGTCGTCGACGACGAAACGGACCTTCAACACGATGCTCTGCCGGTTCTTCCACCTGCCCGGCTCGGAGCGCGGCAACGCCGAGCACCTTGGCCACAAGGCCGCCGACGCGGTCCTGGCCTGCGGCACCAGGCTGATCGTGATCGATGACGTCCACTTCCTCGACCCCCGCCGCCAAGATGGCCGGGACGTCGCGAACCACTTCAAATACCTGGCGAACGCCTTTCCTGTCACGTTCCTCTACGTCGGTGTCGGGATCACTCGCCGCGGCCTGCTCGCCGAAGGACTCGGCCCCTCCGAGGAGGAGCTCGCGCAGAACGCCCGCCGGTGGACGACGCTGTCCGTCGACCCGTTCGAGATCGAGACCGAGCCCGGCCGGCAGACCTGGCGGCGGCTGCTCCTGGCGATCGAGAAGAACCTGGTCCTCGCCGACGCACATCCGGGGATGGTCGCCGACGACCTGTCGGACTACCTGTTCGCCCGCAGCACCGGCCACTTCGCTTCCCTGATGACGCTCGTCGTCCGCGGCTGCCGCCGCGCGGTCCGCACCGGCCAGGAACGGCTCACCCCCGCCCTGCTCGACCAGGTCCGCAACGACGCCGCCGCCGAAGCCGCCCGCCAGGAACTGCACGCCGCTTTCACCCACCGCCGGCTGACCAGCCGACCCGCCAGCACCCCACGCGCCGAACGAGCGCTGCCGGCGGCGGGATAAGCCGGTGGTCGACAGCATCCCGATCCGGCTGGCTCCGCTTCCCGGCGAGGACATCGACAGCTACCTGCGCACCTATGCCCGCCTGCTGCACGCCGAGGTCTCCGACATCCTCAGCCTCGCTGGCCTGGCGGGACGGCCCAGCACCGCGAAGCTCGGCCACCGGCCCTGGACCTACCGGCTCGACCCCGTCGAAGCCGACGCGCTCGCCGTTGTCACCGGCCTTCGGCCGCAGACTCTCGCCGCGATGACCCTCGCCCGTTACGACGGCACCGGCTTACTCAGCGGTGTCCGGCCGACTGGACGGCCCCGGCCGCCCCGCTGGTGGAACCAGCTCAAAGGATCACGGTTCTGCCCCCGGTGCCTCACCGGCAACGGCGGGCGGTGGATGCTGGCCTGGCGGCTGCCCTGGACCTTCGCCTGCACCCGTCATCATCTTCTGCTCGTCGATATCTGCCCCGCCTGCGGCCGGGCTCACCGCCCCGCCCTCGACCGGCCGCCCCGCGATCCCGGGCGGTGCGACACCACGGGCTTGGCGCTCCCGTCGCACCCGCGCGGACGCCAGCCGCCCGCCTGCACGGCACCGCTGACCGACACCGCCACGATCCCACTCGACCCGCACGGCCCCGTCCTCGCGGCCCAGCAGTATGTCGACCAGCTCATCGAGGCACTCGCCAACGCTCAACCTGAAACCGCCGCCTCGCAGCGAACGCGCGCCGCGCGGCAGGGGCTGGACGACCTGCACGCTGCCGCCCGCGCGGCGCTGCTCGCACTCACAGCACCGCCACCGCCACCGGACACGGTGACTGCAGTGCTCGCCGAACTCGACGCCGACGGGCCGAACGCCCCTGCCGGGCCACCGCACCAAGGCGACCGCCGGCGACGACCGACCGACACCGCCGCCGGCGTCACCATCGCGCACCTCATGCTCGCCGGCCAGCCAGGCGATCCCGACCCGGCCATCACCGACTGGCTCATCGACGTCGCCGTCCACAAGGGCCAGACCAGCCCGAAACTGCTGCTGCGACGCTGGGAGAACACCAGCCCCGAGCTGCACGCCGCCCTGCTCCACCGGCTGACGCCCCACCTCAACATCACCTACCAGATGCGCTACAGCACCACCGCCACCCAGCCACGCCGGCCCCAGGCCGGACACGGCCGCACCCGCGCCGCCGCGGTCCCCGGCCTGTTCTGGCGAGGATGGGCACTGCGGCTCAACCCCTCGGGACTACTCGACTCGCTCAGCTACCGCACGACGCTATCCGCTCTGCTGCTCCTCGCCGGCACTGACAAGCTCAGCTACCGCGACGCCATCGGGCTTCTCGGCCGCCCCGTCACTCCCGGCTCGCAGCCCACCCCGATCGTCATCCGACTCCGCGAGGCCGGGGTCCTGGACACCGTGACCGGCGTCCTCGACCAGCTCGCCGTCGCGCTCGACACCCACGGATCACCGATCGACTACGGCCGGCGGCGCCGGTGGAAACGCCTGACCAACCCCGACTTCGACGAGCACGCCTGGCACCGCCAGTGCACCCAGACCCGCGCCCGCCGGCTGGCGTCCCCCCGGCCGACCATCTTCGCCCGGCTCTACCTCGCCGAACTACTCACCGGCATCCACCCCCACCACCTGCCGCCACCCGCCCGCCTGACCGCGACCGACCGCCCCGACTACGCGAACTTCGTCCGCCGCCTCCCCACGACCCTCGACGACTACCTGCACCACCAGGCCCGCCGCATCCTGGCCAGGGCCAACATCCGCGAACCCCTCGAATGGGAGCCTCCCCTCAACTGGATCAGCCCCATCACCTGGCCAGGACCCGACCCAGCCTCAACGCCTCGCGGCGACCAATGGGCCCGCACGCCCAGCCGCACCCCAGCAGACACACCGACAGACCCGCCACACCCACCCAGCACCGAACAGCTCCGCGCCTACGTCGCCCAGGGCCTCGGCCCCCGCCAGATCGCCAAAGCGACCCACTGCCCACCACCCCTGATCAACCAGCTCCTCACCACCGCCGGACTCACCCGACCCGCCCCCCGAGACGTCCTAGTGTTCCGTGATTCCGATTCCTTTATTTACCGTTGTTGTCGACCAGCTTCTTGACGTTGGTCTGAACCAGTTTGACCTTGGCGAGGATCTCGTCGGCGGTCGCGGTCCACACGAAC